>Ga0315284_10004038_pt1 | contig 20836 bp, 21 predicted proteins | sample YL17G09_16_MG_FD_203696 | JGI IMG/M metagenome (GOLD analysis project Ga0315284, IMG submission 203696) | Sediment microbial communities from Yellowstone Lake, YNP, Wyoming, USA - YL17G09_16 | ecosystem: Environmental > Aquatic > Freshwater > Lake > Sediment | place: USA: Wyoming | collected...
TATAATGGTAATAATTATTTTATTCTTTATATGAAAAAATGGTTAAAATATATTCCTACGGAAATTAATATAATTAAATATTCATCTCATTTTATAAAAATTTATCATAAAATTTTACTTGAATTTGAAAAACACAAAAATAAAAAAGGAGTAAGAGTTTTTAGTTTATTACCTAATAAACATTCATTTACAATGGATAATATTCAGATATGTTCTACTGCTCTTAATGATATTATTTCTTATTTAACAAAACAGCAAAACTTTAAAGATTTTGATGAAAAGAAAAGAGAATACTGGATGAGTCTATTTAATATTGAAAAATATGAAACTGAAAATAAAAAATTTCATTATAATATTTTTACCAATGGAAAATGTGGAGTTATCACAATGGAAAAACCGAAAATAAAAAAAATAAAAACAAAAGATATTCGAAATATTGATTATGAACAATATGTTGGTATTGATCCAGGTGTTCGTTCCTTATTTACATCTTGTAATGAAAAAGGTGATATTCTTCAATGTTCTACAAGAGAATATAGACATCAAAGCAAAATGATTTATGCTTGTAATAAAAGAGAAATGTGGTATAAAAATTGGGAATATTATGATTTATGGAAGAATATACCAAGTTTTAAAGTTAGTAATACAAAGAATATGCTAAATTATTTTGAATATGTATTGCCAAATATAGAATTATTTTTTAAATTTCATTGTGATAAAAATTTTAGAGGTTTAAATTTTACTTCTTATTGTAGAGGAAAAGCAGCTTTAGAAAAAATATGCAGAAACATTACAAAAGACAAAAAAACTTTAATAGGTTTTGGAGATTATTCACAACAGCATGGATTAGTAAAAAATCATCCAACAACACCAATTCTAAAATTAAAGAAAGAGTTAAAACGTTTTTGTGATGTAGTAGATATAGATGAATGGGGAACAAGTAAAACCTGTCATAGATGTTTTGAAAGAATAAGTCTTTACAAAAATAAGAAATTATGTAAAGGAAAAGCAAGAATGTCTCAATATCATAGCGTAATCCGTTGTAGTTCCAACGAGTGTAAATTATGCTGTATGAATAGAGACGTGAATGCTTCTAAAAATATTTTACTTCTTTTACAGTATGAGAAACAAGGAAAAAGAAGACCAAAATGTTTTAGAGAACAAAAAGAATAAATACCTACGATACTCCGAAAGGAAGATAAGTATGGTAAGGCGTGAAATTCGCCATTGCACTTTTGTATATTTTTTTTTGTTGTTAAATCGGCGTTTTAAATGTGCAAAGGTGTAATATATTTACTCCTAAACAACTATCCCAATATTGAACTGTTTGTAAAAAACTATCTAATGAAGCCCCAGAAACATTCTCTAAATTTTTATCATTATAAGTTACTTCTGTCCCAGTTGCAACAATACATTTACAAATACTTTTTTTAGGATTCTTAGGATCAACAACACATTTTTGATTTAAGCAATTTGCCCAACTCTTAGCAGGAACATTCTTAAATTCGCAAAGCGAATTTAAGAATTGTAGCCATTATAAATTCGCAAAGCGAATTTATATGGACCAGTATTTATAGTATATCCTTTTTTACCAAATTCAGGACTAAAAGTACTGAAAATTATTTTATTCCCATTCTTATCCGTATAAGGCTTTAATTCCTTACAATTCTTTGTACCCATACTACAACCCTTAAAATTTTCACAATAGCAAGTATATGTATTTGTTTTCTTATCTAAAACACAATTTGCTTTGGAACATAAGGCATAAGGTTGGTTACATAACTTAAACCCAGCTGAATTTGGACATGTTTTGCATTTCTTACAACACGGCATTTATATATAATATATAATTTTTGTATATTTCGATAATTTTATATATTATTTATCAGAATAGCTAGGGGCTTCATAGATTGCCAATGTCCGCGCCGATGGATCAATAGTTTCAGGGCTCCATTTTGGCATCCAAAACTCTGATATAAAATCCTCGGCATTATTATAAAATGTATCAAAGATCTTTCTATAAAAATACTCTTCTTTTGTCCTTGGCACACAATGACTAATTAGTTGTCCTACATTCTTCATATCCTCATCACTAACAAATAATTTCGCCATCTTCTTTATTTTATCTAGCCAATTTTTTTCTTGGCTACTTACACCATCACTAAAAGCTTCTTTCTTCCTCCATAATATTTCATCCGGCAAAAGCCCAGTTTTTGAAAAGGCGGACCGAATTAAATACTTTTCAGTCTGTTTTTGAGGACAAACCTTATTATAAGGCAAGCTCATAATTAATTTCATAAATTGTTTGTCCAAAAATGGAACTCTAACTTCTAATCCATGAGAAGCAGTTGTTCTATCTGCCCTTAAAACATCATACATATATAAATTATTCATTAATCTAACTGATTCTGAATGACCCATAGTACTTGATGGTTGTCTGTGAAAATATAAATATCCTTGTGCTAATTCATCTGCTCCTTCACCACTGAAAATAACTACATCATCTGTATTTTCACGAATATATTTACTTACAAAATACATTCCAATACTTGCACGAATAGTTGTCGTATCATAAGTCTCCAATTTCATAATAATTTCCGGGAGTTTCTCTTTTATTTCTTTCCATTTTAAAATAACCTCATGATGATTACTTCCAATATAATCCGCCACTTTTTTAGCTGCCTCCAAATCAGGCGAACCATTAAAACCAATACTATATGTGTTCAATTTTTTGCCATTCATTTCTTTCTGCAAAATTGCTGCAACTAAACTGCTATCTAATCCTCCACTTAAGAGGCATCCTATTGGTCGATCACTCAGTAATCTTTTTTTAATAGATTGTGTAAAAGTATCTACAATGGCTTTATTCATTTGTGAATCACTCATAATAGATAAATATGGATTTGGACTTACATTCTTCCATTCATCAATCTTGAAAAATGATTTTGGTATTTCATTTCTCCAATTTGATTTCCAGTAACTTCCAGGTGGAAAAGGTTTCATACGCATTTTATCTGATAATCCTTTTGCCTCACTGCAGAAACCAATTTTATCATCTTCCATACTCCAAAATAATGGTCGCACTCCAATTGGATCTCTACCAGCACAAATATTTTCACCTTCAATGATTACAAATGCAAAAACACCATCTAATAGGTCAATCATTTTCTTTAAACCTATTTTTTTGTATAATGGGTAAATAATTGCACAATCACTGTCATCTTCATCTAATCCTAATTCATATCTTTTGTTCAATTCCCACCAATTATATATTTCTCCATTACATATCAAATAATCTTTTAATCCATTTTCAGTATCATATTCAAATGGTTGATCACCTTTTTCTGAAAGACCATTAATTGCTAAACGGTGAAAACCTATAAATTTATCTTCATCAATAACATAAGATGTATCATCCGGACCTCTATGTTGAATTCTATTGAAAAAACTCAAAAGTATTTCTTCTAATTCAGCTGAAATTTGTTCTCCATTTTTATAGAAAAATATACCACACATTTTTATATAACTATAAAATCTCAATTTCTTTAAGTGCTACAAAATTCTTTTACTTGACCAATAAATGCAATTGTGTATAAAATCCATGCAATCAAAGAGAATATTCCAATTTCAAAAATTGTATAAAAGAATGTATAGCGTTTTGCTTCTTCTGGTTTATCATCTCCAACAGGTGGAGAAATAGTTGTAACATTATTGGAAAAAAATTTACTTAACTCATGTATTATTTTTGGAATAGCTGCAATAAATTTAATTCCAATAAATACAATTAGTGCAATTGGAAACATTCCATACATCATTTTAGATAGTCCTTTTTTACTTATAATCATATAAATAATTAATAAGACTAGCAATATTGTATTACTAATCGCTATTTTATAATTTCCCAGATTAATAATTTTCCCCCTTTTTTTTGCGAAACATTCAATGAATAAAATTATTTTTGGAATAAATTTGCAAATTGCTATTGGAAGCAAAATAAAAATAATTGAAAAAATAATACTAGTTGCTTTTGGTCTTCCACATGAAATTAATGTTGCTGAATTTAAAAATATTGGCGCCATAAGCATAAAAATAAATACGGCAAAAATTGCAAAACTTAGGATTGATCCTACACTTGTTTGTGTATTTTTAATTATTTTTTCTTTTTTATAGGGGAAGGAATCACTAGTGAAAGTTTCATAACAATTATCTTTTATATGGCAAATAAAACGTTTTAAGTACTCTTTCATTATATATTTGAATGTCCCAACCTCTTCTTCTTTTTGATTATTATTTTCACCACTTCCTCCATTTTGATTATTTGCAAAAGCTCCAGGAACATCTTTACTATAACAATATTTACCAATGAGTATATTTGTAATATAATAATTATAATATAAAATTGTAATTATACCATAAATAATAGAGCTTCCAATAGTAATAATAAATGAATTTCCTGATTGATTTAAAGCAGTCCCACCTCTACATTTTTCTTTAATTATATATTTTTCACCTTTTTTTAATGGTTCATGACTAGATAAAATCCTCCCAGATGAATTTTCTAAATAATAATTTTCAATATTTTTTTTAATATGTAAAGATAAATAATGATATGCACTAATATTATGAATGATATTCATATATTTTTATAATAGAAATTTATAATTTAACAAAAAAGAATACTATAAAGAGTATTAAAAAGAAAAATGTAATGATAGAACTAAAAGTCGCTCCATTTATTATAGTGTTCATTAAACAATCAATATTAATAACATCATCTAATCGTATTTTTTTAATTTTTTCAACAAATTCCTCTATTTTTTCTTTACGCTCATTATCTGTTAAATTTTTTTTCTTTTGTGATTCAATCAATATAATAAAATCTTCCTTCATTTCTTCCTTTATTTTCTCATATTCACCATTTGCTTTACATATATCAATAAAAAATGTCATATCAATTGTCATTTTCATCATATTCTGAAATAAAAATCTTAAAAAATATGCAGTTGCACTTGGATTCACACATGGTACAATTTCTTCTAATTTTTCTGCATTTTCTCTGTTCTTATTTGTTATATTCGCACGATTTACATAATGACTTTCCGCTTTTTCAATTATCCGTATATAATTTATAATTTTATCAATTCCTTGTTCTTGTGTAAATTTTCGTGCATCATCACTTTTTATAAGTTCCATTGCAAGATCCCAATTATCTAATAACTGGTTTCCGTATAATTTTAAATAACCAATACCTTTAAACATTAAAGATAAACTGTCAATCATACTAACTTGAGGCTTACCGATGTATGGAATCATGCCAATAAATATTAGACGAAGTCCAGAAATTTTATTTGCAATATTTATAAAAGGTTGTCTAATAATTTCTGGCACAAAACTTGCTAAAGTTCTAAATACTGATGCTATATTTGCTATAAAATAAAAAATTACTGTTAAAATGCTAGTTAATAAACTAACAACACGGGTTGTTCTATATGCACCACAAACATCTTCTTTTTTTGCATAATAATAGATATGATATAAAGAAAAAAATGTCAAAATATAAACAAATATAAATAATCCAAAATATTCAAAAATAAAATTCATAAAAGGAATCATATATGCTTTCAAAAAATATAATACACTATTCATAAAGTTATTGGGATTCGTTAATTCATAAAAAAAATCTACAATTTTCAGCAACCCTTTTATTAATATATTTGGAATAATAAATGCAATAAATGGCATAAATCCCATAATTAAAGTAAAAAAATAAAAAAGAAAAACCATAACCCATATAAAAATTAAAAGACCTTTTGCTAATGTACCTCCTTTACTTTTAAAAACAATTTCTAATTTGTCACTTTTTTTGATATGATATTCATACAATGTTTTATTATCTTCTAAAATATGGGTTTTGTATTTGAAATAGAATGATTTATTCTGCAATTTTTTATTTTTTTCTATTATGTCTGCTTTAATACTATAAATAGATTGAAACAATGAATATTCTTTTACACTAACATACATAAATGTATATTGTTAAGTTAGAAAAAAATAGTTAAAAAAACTTCTAATATAATTATATGTATTTAAAATATTTAGAAGATAATTTAAATCATAAATTCACAAAAGAAATGGATGAATATAAAACTTATGTAAAAATATTTTATAATGATAGAGCAAAATGTCCCAAGGATTTAAAAACTACACTTGAGCGAAAACAAGATGATAAAATATTAGAATTATGGTGTAAAAATTGGAAAGTATCAATTACAAAACCAATTATTATTAATTTAGTCTTATTATTTGAAAATTTATCAGATACTTACAAAAAGAATTCTGATTTATTTATTTACAAATTGAAGCAAAATATGGAAAGTCCAACCTATAATCCAGATAAAGACCAAGAAATAAAAGAAATGCTGTCTAATTTAAAAAAATTGGAAGAAAATATTAATGATATTAAGGCAATTTTTGATAAAGAAAAATCTATAATAGATGATATTATTCAAAAAAGACAGGAAATTTTAAAAAATTTAGCTGAAATAAAAATAAAGAAAAATAATCAATACGAAAATTGCTTAGATATATCTAAGGAGAATTTCATAAAATTAAAAGAAATTGCAAAAAATGAAAACAAGATTACAGAACAACGATTCACTCAAATTGCTAAAAATGTTTCTTTAACACTTAAGGATACAAAAAATTGGATACAATATTTTAAATTTATTATAGATTATCTTAAAGAAAATGCATTACTCTATGATTTAAATAAAAGAATAGAAGAATTTAAATTAAATTTTGAAAATATAAATGCTCATTTTATCATAGAATCACCAAAAATAAATCTAAGTAAGAATTAATATGATAAAAGATTATTTTGACATTTTTTGGTTTATTATTGCATTTGGAATTGGAATATTTTTTGCTTATATTTCTATTCCTATGCCGGAGATTATTTATAATTATCCAACGCCAGAGAATTCGAATTCAACAATTTATATTGATAATGCCAGTAATTGCTATAAATATGTGTCTAATAAAACAAATTGTCCAAATGATGAAAAAAAAATATCAATCATTCCAATTCAAAAAATAGATTCGGAAGATAAAGAGAAAGAAGGTGCAATATCAAGATTTCAAAAAATGATTGGCATGAAAAAAAATGATGAAATCATTATAATACCCAATAATTAAATTTTTTCTCAATAATTAACAATGGATTCAGATTTTTTCAAAAAAAAGCCATTTATCATTATGATATCTATAATTTGGGGTTTTGGTTTAGCATGTATATTTAGAGAAGCCTTTGTTAAGAAAGATAAAATAGAAGTTCGTGCTTTACATCCAAATAAAGTAATGGGAAAAATTTTTAAAGGTGGTGATGGAAATTGTTATACTTATATACCAAAATCGGCAGTTTGTAATAATAATCCCATATTTTAGGACTTCTATTTAAAGAAAATCGTATTTATACTTATATAAAAATGGATAACCAAACATTGATTATTGCGATTCCAAGGAATGTACCAATTTTCAAATATGACCCTGAAGTAGATAATTCTGGAAAATGGGTGACTTTTCATTCAAAAGGTTATTTACGCTATAAACGTAAAATGAGATTTAAGAAATATATGGAGCGTGAATTAGAAAAACAAAACAAAGTCAATGCGTAATCCATAATATTTTTAAATATTTAGTATTTTAAAATATGGCTGATCCAAAAGCAACTCCTTTAAATGCCTTACCAAGAGGACCCCAGGCAAATGAAAATGATGGTGAATTTATAAAGAAAATTATGTCACAAATGAATGCTGATAGTGCTGAATCAGAACAGGCTTATGCTCAAACACAGCAGAATTACCAACAACAACAATTTGCGGTTGATCCTGCGAAGCAACATTCTATGAATCAGCAACATCTTGCACAACAACAGCAACAGTATCAAGATGAAGGGCAATATGAGCAGCAATATGAAGAAGAACCGGAATTAACAATGGGTCAAAAAATTAAGAATGCACTTAAGCCAATTGGATTATTTATAGTCATTTTCTTTGTATTATGCCTACCTTTTGTTAGAGAATTTATGATGAATCAGATATCTAGATTTACTATAAATGAATCATTACAAATTTATGGAGGAACATTAATTCTTGGTTTAATTGGAGGTTTAGTATTTTATTTTGTTCTTAAATTTATTAACTAATTATATTCTATGTTTAACATAATATGGAATATGAAAAAATGAGGCAATATCAAAGTTTAGTTGCAGTTATTCTTCTTCTTCTAGTTATTTTTATTCGAATGCCAATAATTGTTATAGCAATATTTTTATGGATTATTATATTTATTATATCAAATCAATTATGTAAAAATATATTATTTTCATTATTTATTTCCAGTCTATTTTTAGTTCTTTATTTGGTATATTGCCATCAATCTAACAATTCTGAACAAATTGAAAGTTTTGATGGTGTAAATGAAATGGTCGTTGAAAATCCAAAAGATGATAACCCAGCGGCGACTAATTTTATTGAAAATCCAGTGGCAGAACAGCCTCCAAATTTAGAAGTAAAAAAAGAAACATTTGATGAAAAAAAAATATCTATGATGGATCCCTTAAATAATGAAAATTTAGAAAAAGATGCATTTGATTTAGATACAAAAGCTTTTGAAGATAGTGATGAAGATAGCGATAAAGATGAAAAAGAAGATAATATGGAAGTTGGAAAAAGTAGGGTAAGTTCAAAACAAGCATATAAAGCTCAAAAACAATTATATGATTTAACTGTTGCAACTTCAAAATTGGGCAAACAATTAGAGAGCTTAAGCAAGCCATTAAAAAATGGACAAAAAATTATCGAAAATTTAAATAAAATTGGAATCAATTTATTATAGAGTTTTAATCAAAATTATCCAAAAATTTTTTATAATATATTATTATGAAAAATGGAAATACTAATGCACCAAAAGGAGATAATATGTTTGGAGTCATTCTTCTAGCAATTATTCTCTTAATAATATTCGCCTGTTTATTTGGCTGGTTTTGTTGGAAATCTAGAAAAACGGAAGGATTTTTAGATGAACGTTATTTTCATTATAATAATATTAACAGACTTGTTCCAACTGATCCTCCACATGTTACCCAAAATGTATTAAAAGATGCTCTTTTGGATGGTGAAGAAATGGATAGCTATTTTCAGTCCGGGAAAAAAAAAACGATCGCATAATTGAGGATTTTAGTATAGGTGAATTATTTTCTGGATTTGGTGGGAAAAAGAAGAGAGAAGTAGTAGAAGTCCGACAAGAAAAAGATAGCCAACCTCCACCCTATTCTGGTCTTGATTTTGGAAATAAGACTGAAAGTGAGAAAGCTATTTCGGAGAAATTTAATAATGATGGGCTTTTACCCAATTATTCCAAAGACTCTGAATTGGCACTCCAGGCAAAAATAAAAGATTTTACAAAAATAACTGGCGCTCCTGAATCTCTAGAGAGCACAGCAAAGCTGCTTTCTACTGCTCCAGTAGCAGTCCCCGCACCTATTATTGCGTCATCTATGAAATGTAAATTTTTAAATTCCGCCAAATGTCACCCTGATTACCCTAATTTTTCGGGGGCATCTATCGAAGGATCTAATATGAAATGCGATAATATGGGGGATGTTTCACCATCAAAAGCAGTATGTACAATTGGAAATGGAAAAATTACTGGCGTTTATATTATTGATGCTGGGACTGGCTATAAAGTTGTTCCAAAAGTTGAAATAGTTGGAGGTGGTGGTGAGGGAGCAATTTTAAGGGCTGTTTTGGTAGAAGGGAAAATGAAAGAAATAAAGGTAATAAATGGTGGAAGCGGATTTCATGAGACTCCCATTCTAAAAATTGAGAGCCCTAATTCCAGCAATGGATGTTTTTTATGTTGTAAATAATTTTCTTACCAACATTAATGAAAGATTATATATTATTCATTTGTGTATTCATTCTTCTTATATTTATTTTTATATTACAATCTGGAATAAGACCTACTTTAGAAAAATTATCCGGACGAGAGAGAAATATTCAGCCAAAAGTAATTCAGCCTGAATCTTCACCTCTTCTTCAAAATGCAAATAGTGAGCAACAACTTTATAGTCTCCAGCGAATTTATCCAAGATATGGTGCCGAGAAATATGATGTCGGAAATTATCCGAATGTGGTTTTACCTGGTGAGCTAGTTGGGTGCGGTTCAAGAAGAGAGCCATGTTATGGTGGGAGTCAGCAAGTTGTCTCTAATATTTTACCGCCACTCAATATTTCTAATAAAAATATTGCGCCCAGAAATGGCGATATTGGACCATATCCACCATTTGAACAGATTGGCTATATTTATAAAATATTCGCCCCATATCAAGAAAATGCGTATCGCCCACTTTATTTGAATAGGGTATATCCAAATATGAAATTTCCAGTTTATGACTATTTTACAATGAGTCCAGATGGCGAAAAATATGATGTAATAACTGCATCAAAACATAGAGAATTAGGAACAAATGATCAAGTACAAATAAAAGGTGAAGATTGCTGGTTCAGAGTTACAGTGAATCAAAGCAATTTTCCCAGTTATCCACGTGTTAGATAATTTTTTAAATTTTAGCCTCAAATTTGGGCTCTTGAACAGTCCAATTTGGACCAATTATATTGCGTAAGAAAAAAGGGTCCGTTTTATCTGCCAATTCATTGCTATACACATATCCAGTTGATCCTTTCACATCAAAATTCTGTGAAAAGTCACCATAATCTTCATAATTTCTTGGCATAATTCCAGAAGTACCTAAATTGGCGGCTACTCTTACATCTTCATTAATTGTATAAGTAAGTGTTTTATTGGGTATAGTTGGCGGTTTAGCGTACATACTATTAAAATAATCATCGGCATTGAGTGGAGTGAGTCTTTTAGCAGGTGGTGGGGTTTTATCTTTTTTATAATGGATTGGAATTCCAGCCGTCAATTTTTGGTAATTTATATTATGCTCCAAATTTAATAAATTCGGAGTTTTTCTAAATAAATAAAGCCAATTCACATAATCTTGCATTGTCATTCCATCTGGATAGCCAAATTTAAATGCATTTCGCTCTACAATCGTCATATCTTTTAAATCTGGATAATTTTGCCTGGGTGACTCCAATTGTACGGTTCCTTTGGACTTATCATTCGGAAAAAAAGGGTTTATATACACTTTGTCGCGTGGTTCCAATTTAATTTCTGCATCAGGGAATTTTAAAATATTTTCATATGTAATTTGTGATGGCATGAATGTTTGGAATGTAGAATCCTTAATTTCTCTCTCCCACTGTTCTCCCATTTTAGAATCTTTGGATTCCTCTTCATCTTCTTCCTCCGCTAATGGCTTTTTATTATCAAATGTTTCTTCTACCTCTAATTTTATTTTAGTACTCTGGCTAAAAATACAAACTATAAGTAATACAACAATGCAAATAATAAAAATATAAATCATTAATAATTACTAAGAATAATATTTTCTATATTTCTATTAGAGTATGTCAAATTTTACTTTAGAAACAAATAGAAATACAGCAATTCAAAATATTCCAAGAATAACATTTCAAGCCCCGCAAACTACAACAGGGACAAATCCTTCAATAACTTCTCCAATTTTTTTTTGTCAAATAGGATGCCAACTTGATTTTCAATTTACAAATATAAATAGTGCAACCTTGAAAAATGATGGGACTTATTTTACAATTATTCCAGCAGATAATTCCAATAATTATATAAATTGGAATGGTAGCGGTGCAAGTGGTCAAAATATGATTCGGTTTGATTTGAAAGAAATAAAATTTTCGGCTCCTGCAAGAGATGTAGTTAATTCAATTACTTATAATAGAAGCATACAATTCTATTACACATTTGTCAATACAACCTACCCAAATATTATGATCGTAATTACAATTATTGGACAAGCTAATAATGTTGGTAATGCATTAACAGATGGATTTATTCTATTGAGATCATTAACGAATCAAATTCCATTAAGAAATGAGACAAAAATAGTAAGTAATTTAAACAATGTAAATTTGGGAAAATTATTGCCATCAAATAAGTCTTTTTTTAGCACACTTATTGCGACAAATAGTATTCAATATATTTCAATGACAAGAATTATAGATATTCCACAAGTTTTCTTAGATAATTTAATTTCCAGAATTTATGGTGACATAAATGCTTATGAAACAAGAGTAAATGAATATACAAGACAGATACCCTCTAATCCACCAGGAACAATTATATTTTACACTGAAAATATTAAGCCAATAAACTCTGATCAATCTATAGTTTGTAATGCAAATTGTGATCGAGTTGTAGGTGATTCATCATTACTTATACCGGAATTTGGAACAACTACAACACAAACTCGTGGTGGAGGTACTACTTCTAGAAGAATCACTCCAAGAACACCAACAAGATCAGTTCCACAAGAAGAATGTGAAGAAGAATATGTATTCCCTGGTAGAAGAACAGGTGTTCGTATCAATACTGACGGAACAAGGACCTCAGCCGATAAATCAAATGATAAAGATTTAACAATTGGTGAAACGACCAGAGCTGTAGGCGACGGGGCATTTATTGGTATGTCTATTGTTTTTATTATTGGTTTAACTATTGGCATATTTTTACTTTTGCCAAGAGCAGCAAACCTATCTTTTTGGGGATTATTCTCAAGAGAATTATGGTTAAATCCAAAAAATATACCATGGATAATTGTAGCATTTATTGGATTTTTAGCAATTACTTCATTCTTAATTGCAGCAATATATAAATTAAATGAAGAAAGCAATAAAGATGTTTCAGAAAATAATAAAAAAATAAAAAGTTGGGAATTAGTAATTATTGGATTTTGTATTTGGTTTGTATGTGCTCTTATTTTACTTTTAAAATTCACATTATTCGAAAAATTAGTAGCGAGATATAGAAACTATAATAGTATAAATAGTAATTATTCAGGTAATTCAGAAAATATTGAAAAATTTGATAATCTTAGAAGTAGAATTATAAGTGATTATACTTCAAATCCAAAAAATTTTGCAACACCTGATTCTTCTAGTAGAAAAAGTATTTTAGAAGCAGCCAGTATATATAATAATTTAACTCCAGATCAAAAATCATTCATTAATAAGAGTAATCCACAATTAGCGAATTTAATTGGACCAAATAGTAACATTATTCAAAGATTAGGCTCTAATATTCCTTACACAACACAAGATAAAAAACAATTAGATAATTTTGTAACATATCTTCAGAAAAATCCTGTATTAATTACTCCTAAAATATTATCTATTGCAGAAGGTATAAAACAAATTTATCCAAAAGAAAAAAGTTTTCAGGAATTAAAGGTTGGGCAGCCAGTTCCTAAAATATTACAAGAATTAACTAAAAGTAGAATAAAATAAATATCTTATAAATTTTAATTTGAAATTAAAATTTAAAATAATTTATAGAGGATATCCGATAGTTGATTGTAATCCAACAATATCTCCATCTAATCCTTGGGCTGATACCTGATTTGACCAAGTCTTAACATTTCCACACATTCCATTTAATTCCCTACGATTATCTCGTCTTCCACCAGAACCACTACCACCACAACCAGTTAAACATGATGTGTCATCGTTAAATCCCTGTGGCTCCGTAGTAGAACCTCGATTGTGGTAACTCTCTATTGTATCACCCATCATGGAAATCATTGGGTCAGTCATTTGATCGCCCATTTGATCGCCCATTTGATCGCCCATTTGTTGATCGTTAGAATTGCCAGTCATAGATTCAAAAACATTCATATCTGGTTGCATATTTTCTCTTTGAGCGGAATTGTTTTGAATATTATCAATCTCGAGAGATAACTGTTTTCTCTGACACATCTGAATAATAGACACCAACAATATAGCTAACATTAACCCTATTGCTGGGCAATATAATGCAACAAATGCAATAACAATTAAAAAGATGACTTTTACTATAATATTATTAAAGAAACAGAGAAATTTTACTGGTAAAAAATTCAGCACAACTGCAGTTAAAATAATCAATATTACAATAATTGATCCTTCAATAAAATGACCCTGAACCGATTTTTCGCCAAAATCGTATATTTTTTTTACCGTATTAGTAGATGCTCTTAATACCCTACGCGATGCATTCATATTATATTTTTAATGGATATTTTTATTTATAATAAGTTAAAAAAATGATTTTTAATTCCCCCATAACCTAAACCAAAATAAAATGAAATCTTATATTGGAAAAAGAGGATACGTCTTAATTAAAAAAAATTGGGATTCTAATGTTCTTAATCAAATTAAAAAAGAATTACTTGTTCAACCATTCCAGTGTGGTGATTATGGAGAGCCAGATGAGCCATTTCCTATCTTTTCCGAAAATTCCCAAAAAATGTATATTCCTAAATATTATGGATTAGATAAATTTGGGCAACCAGATGAAATAAGGCTGGATCCCGGTCAAGATATTGATCTGACTTTCAATGGCAGCCTTAGGGAACATCAACAAGTGCCTATCACTAAATGTATGGAAGCATTTGAGACCCATTCAAATGGTCGAGGAGGTGGAATTTTGTCTCTTCCTTGCGGAGAAGGGAAAACAGCTTGTGCTTGCTATCTTATTAGTCAATTAAAGAAAAAAACATTTGTGCTAGTTCATAAGGAATTCCTTTTGAATCAGTGGATCGAAAGAATCTCCGATTTCTTGCCAAATTCCAAAATTGGGAAAATACAAGGTGATGTAGTCGATATTCAAAATAAAGACATCGTCATTGGAATGATTCAGAGTATTTCTATGAAGCAGTATCCTCTTGACCTATTTGACTCGTTTGGATTTGTTATATTAGATGAATCCCACCGTTGTCCGAGTCGGGTCTTCTCTAAAGCCCTGGCAAAAATCAATTGCACATATATGCTCGGACTTAGTGCTACACCAAATCGTAAAGATGGACTCACAAAAGTTCTCAAATGGTTTGTTGGTGACATTATTTTTCAGAGAGTCGGCAAAAGCGCACTTAATAGTGAGCTCATCCGTTATATCTATTGCTGCAAAGATGAAGTCTATAGTAAAGAATTAACAGGATACTATGGAAAGCTTAATTCCGCTGGAATGATTAATAATATCGCATCTTTTATGCCTAGAACAAATTTTATTGTTGAAAAAACAGTGGAGTGTATCCGAGATATGAACCGCCAGGTTCTTATTTTGTCTGACCGCAAAGAACAACTACGTGATATTGAACGCGGAATGGCAGAAAAAGGAATCGAAATTGGATACTACATTGGCGGAATGAAACAGTCCGCTCTAGAACTTTCCACAAAAAAATTGGCAATTCTCGCAACTTATCAAATGGCGGCAGAGGGACTCGATATTTCGACAATTGACACGATTATTTTAGCAACTCCTAAGACTGATATTGAGCAAGCAGTTGGTAGGATTCGCCCCAAACCAGGTGATAGTGAGCGTAATACTCCACTTGTTATTGATATTGTGGATGAATTCTCTATTTTCGAAAACCAGGCATTTAAAAGGCTGACATTCTACAAAAAAAAGAATTATGAAATAACAACTACGAAAGTAGCAAAAGATGGTACGGTATTATCATCTTATACGTATTCGTCTTCTGCCGATAAAACAGAAGAGCCACCAGTACCACAGAGAAGAGTCTTCGGGTTTTCCAAATTTAAAAAATAATATATTATATAATATGTCTATTAAGGAAATAATAGGTGATATATCAATTTTATATATAAATTTGGCAAGATCAAATGATAGAAGAGATAAACTTGAAAAAACACTGAATGAAAATAATTTAAAATTTACACGAATTGAAGCAATTGATGGTAATGAAATAGATGTAGAATCAATAAAATCTAAATATAATGTAAATCCAAAAATGAATAAATATGAAATAGCATGTGCTTTGTCACATTATAAGGCAATTGAAGAGGTAAAATCAAAAAAATACGAAGTTGCACTTATTTTAGAAGATGATTGCAATTTCGAATATATAAAATACAAAACTCTGCCTCTTTCTGAATTAATAAAAATTAAAGATGATTGGGAAACAATTCAAATAGCAGGAACATACTCCAAAAAAAGATTTTCTGAAATTATAAACTTTCAAGAAGAATTGCTAGAAAGTAATGATTCAGGAGCTATTGCTTATTTAATTAATCAAAAAGGAGTCGATAAAATTTTAGAGCATTTTTATGAAACAAAAGTATTAAATGTTTCAGAACACAATATGTTTTTAATAACAAAGAACTATATGACAAAACCTTACTTAACTTATTATAATTACCGAAATATTAAAAGTACAATTCGACAAAATATTAAAAGTGCTAATATGACTCAAATATTGAGTAAAATATGGTGGGATGATTATTATTCCAAAAGTAAATTTTATAAAACAAGCTGAGAGCAAATAGGCTGAGTAATTTTTTCATTAAACTGTTCAATACTATACATTTCATCATCATCATCTGACTTTAAGTCAGTTAATTTTTTTATAAAAATATTAATTCCATTAGAATCTAACAAATTTGCTTCAATCCACATTAAAATCAAATCATGGAAAATCTTTCGGAAATTTGGATAATCACTCTCCAAATTGCTAAAATCACTCATAATTTTTTTTACTATAAAGCCTTCAAATTCTTCACTAAATTTACCATAGTCATTCCATAATTTATTCAAAAGATCAATAAGATATTCACGTTTTGTATCATTCACATCTAATATTTCCTGAATTATAGCATTATAAAACGTAGAATAGTTTGAGACTTTCGCAAACATTTTTTTCACATTTTCATAGTCTTGATTGACCGGATATTCCGAAATAATGCAATTCATATTTCTATCCACTTCTTTGGTAGTTTTAGGGGACTCTTTCTCCTCTGTATTCTCATTAGAACTCAAAGACGCCAATAAATCAAACGAATTGGAAGTCTTTACTTCGATTTTGAAATATTCCTGCAATTTAAATTTTGTTTTTGCAGTCAATCTCAATTGGGGAAGTAGAGCTATAATTTTATTTTCGTAAAAATGAATATTTGATTTATCCAATTTGTGTGTGGTACTTTTATTAATAATATCAAATAAAAAAATAAATTGCTCAATTTCTCTAGTCAAAAGTAATTGGAGCAAAATATGATGAATAACTTTTTCATTGAAAATTCCATTCTCAAAAGTTGAAAATAAAAATTTAAGGAAATTATTATAGCGATTCTTGGAATAAATATTCATTTCGAAATTATCCTCTGAATTATCTATTTCTTGCTGATAAGCTGACCTATTTTTAAAATTATCCTCCAAAAAAGTGAAAAATGAGAGCCTGTAATTATGGCTCTCCATCGCATCCTCAATGGCTTCTTCCATGGAATCAAATGGACCAAAATATTCCTCATCATCTTTTTGAACCATGCGATTCAATGAATAATAATATTGACCATCTTTATTATTGACAACATTGAACATCTTTTTCTGCCATTTCTTATTAATAATCAGCTCTTTAACTAATTTTGCGTATAAACCAATAAAATATGTATCCGTATGTATTTTATTAAATATTTCTTGGTTTAATATTTCATAGGATTCATAATACATGAGCCCCTCTAATTGATCAATAAATTCCTTGACAATAATTGTAAATTTCTTTTCATTCAATTTGTTCAAATTTGTAATAATAATTCGGCGGATTCTCTCAATATTATTTTCTGGGATCTGTTTAACATAAGAATGTGTCAGAAATTTTTCCAAGTCCTTCCTCTTAAACCGACTCTTTCTTCTCCAAGTATTCTGTTTTGTATGCTTGCCCATAAATCTCCCATTCTTTCTAAAATTATTCACATCCGGAAATTTAATCTCTAGATTATCATAAAATTCCTTGAAATTATTTAGAAGTTCAACAGTATTATCATCTCTTTCTAATTTAGATGCAATAAATGCAATCCTCTCAAGTGGATAATAATGTTCGATCTCTGGGATATTTTCAGCCATTATTTATTATAAATATTAAAAATTCTTTAAATAATCCCCAATTTAGGCGAATGATTCTCCCATTTTTTGCAAATTATTTTCTGTAATTTGGCGGAGAATTCTTCACTACTGTCTCTTGGAAGAAGAGAGGGTAAATTATCAATTGCAATAATATCGACTTTTTCATTTATTTTGCAAACAGGGGTATCAAATGTAGTTTCATGATAGTTTAAGCGGATAGGATTATTTTTTGCATTTATATCACAACTGACATCTACAATGACCTGCAATTTATCAAATTTGGGTAGTGTTTCCTGGGATATGAAAATATTATGGTCTTCTGGAGATAATTTAATACAATTAATAATAATATTATGTTGGTTTAGAGGTTCCTTATCACTCGCTCTTGAATATCCATGAAAATTTGATATACCAATGCGTTCCAATAGAAATCTTGATCCATTCCCACTGCGTCCATTTACTCCAATTATTCCAACATTAATTTTTCGGAAGAAATGTTTGAAATATTCAACCTCTTCAAAAAGAATAGAGGCATCTTCGCATGGTTTGAGATTACCAATATCTTTATTAATAGACTTATAATAATATTGAAGTAGCCCAAGTGCGGTTCCAATAAAGCCCGCCCAAAATCCAAATGCTATTATGCGCTTTTGATTTTTATTCAGGAAATATTCATAATCATAAATAATAGATTCACTGGATTCCAATTTTGAAATTATTTCCTCACTTCCAATCTGATTTTTGAATATGTGCGTAAAATAAAGATGACACCATGGAAGTAATTCGGGATTAGAATAGTCCAATTCTTTGAGTCCAATGACAAGTGTATTCAATTTTGGTAAAATTAACTTGGTAAAATCTTCAATTAGAAAACAACCATTCTTCTCATATTCTTCATCAGGAATACATCTTTCTGTGGATTTTTCTACATAAATTGTAAGTCCAGTATCGATACATTTTTTACAATCACTTGGAACAAGGGGTGTTCTAAATTCGTTCATTTTAAATTCTCGACGAATAATAATATTTTGTATTTTCATATTATATTATATGAAAAATAGTTCAGATAAACACACCAAATATAAAGAATCCTATGGGAAGAATGAAATATATTGGGGTATTGGGATTGAAAATGAGTTATATTTGGAATTTGAGAAAAAAGTGCCTGTAGATAAAAAGAAGTTTTTGAATAATCACAAACGCGAAAGATATAGTGTTGATTATTATAAAAACTACGTCGAAGAATACGTTAATTGTGGCTTTTTATATGAATCATTTATAAATTCGATTGAACTTCCGGTTCTATTAAACAGTCATTCTCTTGCAAAGACGGACCAGTTTAATCAACCAAAGGTGCTTTATACAAAACTATCTGAGCCTAACCCTAAATTTTGTGGGAAAACACTATGGGAATTGGCGATGAAAAACGCGTATTTAGCGGATAATTTCCAGAAGAATTTTACATTTGATGGGGATACAATTGAAATCATAACTCAGAATTTTTATAATACGGATATTCACTCAGTAATTGAGGAATACAAGCAATCAAAGAAGGACTTTATTGAAAATTTGCAAAGTGTTTTTTTGAAAAATAATATTTTCCCTGAATACGGTAAAATTGGATTTATAAAGGCGAATCATCCATTTGCCATTTATCTAACTAATTTTCATAACATTGGTATATTCAATAATGGAACACTTCATTTTAATATTACATTACCCACCAAATTGGGAGAAGATGGGAAAATAGCTGATAGGACAGAGTTCATAAAAATCCACAAAAATTATATCAAACTTATACAATTCATGGAGCCATTTTTTCTTGCAAAATATGGAAGCCCTGACAAATTTTCCACAATACCGTGTGAATATTCAAAATTATTTTCAGCTTGCTCACAAAGGTGTGCTGTATCACGTTATATTGGAATAGGTACTTATGACACAGATAGCATGAAGACGGGAAAATTACTCCAAGATGATGCTAACCAATTTGATGTGATTACAAAAGATTATGGCTGGTATAATCAATATTATCGAGATTGTGCATATACCAAGGGGGAAAAAATGGGATATGACATAAATTTTAATAAACATTACAATCATGGTGTAGAGATCAGATTTTTTGACCATATTGCTGATGATGATAAGATTAGTGATGTCTTAGAAGATCTAATTTATTTGGGTGATTGGGCACTTGAGAATAATATTGTGGAAAATCCCATAAAAAGTGCAATATGGAATGGATTGGTGGTAAAATGTATGCGGCAAGGCAAAAATACGCAGCTTTGTTTTGAAGAATTGGAACTTTATAATGCAATATTTAGGACTAAATTTTGGAATCAAGATATTTGCGAATTATACGATGAAATTATTAGTACTTCTTGTTTAACAAATAGCAAATTATTTTCAAAATATGCAATAAAATCTTTAGAGAACAAGCCAGATGTGGTACAACGTCGGAGAATAAAAGGTGGTGGGTGCTGCGTAATTTCGTAAAAAAGTGATTTAAAAAGGATTAGATAATAGTAAGAAACATAAATAAAATGAAACCTGTAAAATTGGGGAATGAAAAAGCACTGCAAATTACAAATGCGCTGCATATACAAGAATTGACCAATCGGATTAGTCAATATGGAATCGATATTGAATACAAGAGATACCATTTTTTGGACAAAAACCGTGCAAATGAATTAAAACAAAAGGAACACTCTTTTGTTTTGAATACTTATGGGGCAAAATATTTGCTATTTCTGACATATGTGAATTTTAAGCCATATGCTCT
>Ga0315284_10004040_pt1 | contig 20830 bp, 22 predicted proteins | sample YL17G09_16_MG_FD_203696 | JGI IMG/M metagenome (GOLD analysis project Ga0315284, IMG submission 203696) | Sediment microbial communities from Yellowstone Lake, YNP, Wyoming, USA - YL17G09_16 | ecosystem: Environmental > Aquatic > Freshwater > Lake > Sediment | place: USA: Wyoming | collected...
GGATGACGGTGTTCTGGCCACAGACGAGACGGTCCCCCAGCAGGTCCACATCCTCCGTGAACCAGTAGGCTGTGTTTGCAGCGAGCGTGATGACGCCCGCTGCGGGGGTCGGCAACTTGCTGACGTCGTCGACGAACACGAGACTCGTCAAGGCGTCGACCGCGTTGAGTGTTCCGTTATTGATGAACAGCGATTTTTGCATAGTTCCTTATAGCACAAACGCTCCTGCGCCGTCAAAAACGGCGCAGGAGCGTCGGGGCCACCTTGCTCAGAGGACGACGATGGACTTCGGCTGCCACAGCACGTCAGCCGCGCCGTTGCCCGTCAACGTGACGCCCGAGCCGTTGGTCGTTGTGTTCCTTACCGTCGAGTAGCCCAAGAGGCACGAAGCTATCGTCGGCAACGTCGCCGTGAGAGGCGGGCTCGAAAAGAGCCCGTCTCTCCTGTCGTTATTCAGACCTGCGCGAACGTAAGGGCGTTCGTGCCTACAATCGCAGGGCTGGCGGTGCAGAGCCAGTTGGTTCCCGCGTAGACGGTGCCCTGGGTGACGGTGAAGCGGTCGCCCGCCGAGTCGTCTCCGACGATCATGTCCTGCGAGCGATACCAAGCGCCTGCGTTCGCCGAGTAAATGCCCGAGGTGATGGCGTTCGACGAGTCGACGACGAACACGCGGTAGCCGTCGAGCAGCATGACGCCGTCGACAACAAACAGGCCACTGAGCCCTGCTGGGGTCGTGACCGCTTGGCTGGGGTTGGTCCAGCGCAACGTGTCGTAGCCGAGCTGGGCCAACACGGCGGGCACGACGCTGCCTGTGATGCCCGTGGCGAACGTCCCAACGAACGCCGTCGACGTGAGCGTGTTTCCGCTCGCGTAGAGCGTCGTCGAACCGGGTGTGCCGAGGCCGCTTGCGCCGTTCAACGCGAACAGGCCCTTGCCATGTACGTTCGACAAGGTGTTGCTCTGCAAGTTGACCTGGGCGCACTGGGAGAGCGTCGGTTGCGCCGAACCTTGCGTCCAAACGACGAACGCGCTCGTCTCGCCGCTTGACCCGTTCGCCAGCGTGTTGCAGTTGTCGACACAAAACGTGAGCGGGCTTCCGCCGTTCTGAAACCATTCGCAGTTGAAGAACTGCTGCATAGGAAAACTGTTCGCCGACGTGATGTAGCCGAGGCGCAGATAGCCCGAGAGGACTTCGCTGGGCAGACCTGTCGTTGACAACACGGTGAAGACTCGCGTGTTGCCTGTGATGACGCCGTTTTGGCCCGAGTCGTAGGTGCTGTTGGTGAACAAGCCTTGGCCGGCGCTTCGATACACGCCGATGAGACGGCGCGTCGAGTTGTTTGGTCCGACGTAGGCGAGGTGGCAGTTGTTGATCTGCCAGCCGTCGCTCCTGATGACGACGCCGAACTCCATCGTCTCGACGGTGACAGCTTCAAGGAAGTGCCCCGAAGAGCCCGTGCCCGCTGTGATGCTGACGGTGGCTTCAATGGACGTGTTCGTCGTCTTGCGCTGCTTGAGCGTAAGGTCGCGCACGACGACGTTGCTGACGGAGATCGTGAGCAGCACCACGGGATCACCCGCAGCGCCAGCGGTCTGCACGATGGTCGCAGCCTGTCCTGCGCCTTGCAGCGTGAGCGCCTTGTTGATCGTGAGCGCACCGGGGACTGTGTAGGTGCCTGCGGCAAGCAAGATGCGGTCGCCAGGTGCAGCGGCGTTGATGGCGGTCTGAATGTTTCCGCCGAGCGGAACATTGATTGTTGCACCTGTCGGCGCGGGGGGCGCTACGGGGTTTATGATCGTGCCGCCGCCGCTGGGCGTGAAGTCGTACTTGGTGTTGCACGGGAAGCAGAAGTTGTCGGGCATCGCTGGCGGGTCGGTGACGGTCGTGCTGGGCGTCGTGAGTGAAAGAGCTTGGTAGGTCATTCGTAACCTCAGATGATTGTGATGAGCGAGAAAGAAAGGGCAGGGCTCCGCGAACGAAGCCCTGCCCCCTCATCGAAGCAGAGCAACCGTCAGATAACGATGATCGGCTTCGGCTGCCACAAGACCTGGGCGGCGAGGGCGCCGCCGGCGGGCGTGGTGACCGCTGTGACGATGCCGACTTCGGCGTTGACTGCTCCCGAGGTCACTGGCCAAGCATTGGTCAGCTTGCCTGCCGAGGTGGTCGACAGGTAGACGGGCTGGCCAACCGCGAGCACGGGCGAAAGGCTCGTGTCGAAGTTGCAGGTGATCAAGCCAGCGACGCTGACCTTGTCCGCCGTGGCTCCGACGCTGATGCCCAGGGCGCGGGCGGTGTTGACGACAACGCCGTCGGCGATGGCTTCATTGACCACGCCGTTCGCCGAAGCGTAGCAGGCATCGCCTGCTGCAACGGCGTTCGTCGTCGTGTTGAGCGACACCTGCACGTCCGAAGACGAGGCCGCGCCCGTTGCGGCGATGGTTATCGAACCAGCTCCGTTGGTGACGCTGATGCCCGTGCCCGCCGTGATCGTGGCCTTGGCGAAGTTGCCAGCGGCAGTGTCGCCGATGAGCACTTGACCGTTGGTCGGCTGCGACCCGTCGTAGTAGTGGATGCGCCCGCCCGCCGCGATGGCGAACGCTGGATCGGTTCCGCTCGTGCCGATGTTGAACGTGTGCGTGTTCGTCGTCGCCACACCAGCGAAGAACAGCTTGCTGTTCGTCGTGTCGACACGAAGCTGCGACGCCGCTGCCGCGTTCTGCACGTCGAACGCCGCCGTGCTGTTTGCTGCGTTCTTCGCGAGGACGGTGCCTGCGACGTGCAAGCTCGCCGTCGGCACCGCGATGCCGATACCCAAGCGGTCGTTGGTGTTGTCCCAGAACAGGTTGGCGTTGTCCTGCGCGTACACGCCGGACGGACCCGCAAACACAACGGAACCCGCCGTGAAGGCAGTGCTCGTGCCCGTGCCGCCATTGCCGACAGCGAGCGTGCCGCCGAGCGTGAACGTGCCCGAAGACGTGATGGTCTGCGAAGCGCCGCCGCTGATCGTGAGGCCCGTCGTGCTCGCGGCGAGAGTGACCGACGTGACGGTACCTCCTGTCGCGGGAGCGGAGGCCACCCAAGCCGAGCCGTTCCAGGTCAGCAGGTCGCCCGAGGTCGTGCCCGCCGTGATCGACAGGTTGGGGGTCGTGCCGCCCGAGGAAAGCAGCGGGGTGCTGGCCGTGACGTTGGTGACGACAACGCTTCCGTCGTAGGACCACGACGCGATGATGCCGGTGTTCAGGCCGCTGAACGCAGCGAGCGACAGGATCGCGGTCTTGTTGGCTTCCAGCACGGTCGGGGTGGCGCCGCCGAGCCATGTCCAGCCGGCGGGGAAGACAAGGTTGCGGCTGACGGTGTCACCAATGACGCGAACGCTGATGTTCCGCGACGCAAGCAGGTTCGACGTCGTGAACGTGATGTCGCCGGTCAGCGTGACGCTCTTGAGCGGAGGCAGCGACGGCGCGAAGTCGAGCGCGACGCTCGCGGCGTAGGTGAGCGTCGACACCGTGTTGGGGGTGACGAGATAGTCGATCGAGTTGTCGTAGAAGTGAAGCGTCTGGTCAGCCGACGATGCCCACAGCTTGCCGAAGCTCGCCGTGTTCGACGGGACGGTGCCTTCCGCGATGGAGACGCGACCGTTGACAGTCAGCGTTTCGTTGGCCGTTCCTGTGCCGACAGAAAGCTGCGAGGTTGCCTCGTTGAACGCCAGCTTGGTGTTGTCACCGTCGAAGTTCGCCGGCGTCGCGGAGTTCGCGTACTGAACCGCGTTTGCACCGCCCTGGGCGGTCGCGGTGACTGCGGGTGCTGCTGCGGCCCACACGGCGCCGTTGTAGGTCAGTACGTCGCCAGAAGACGCGCCTACCGTGCTGATCGAAATGTCAGGCGTCGCGCCGCCAGAAGAGAGCAGGGGAGCTGTCGCGGAGACAGCCGAGACACCCGAAACGATCGCCGAGAGCTGCGAGTAGTTGACCGCGTCGTTGGGGTTCGTGCCGTTGGCGAGGTTCGTGATCTTGTAGGTGCCGGGAGCACCGCCGAAGTTGATGTCGCTAACGACGGTCGTCGATGCGGCGAAGGTCACCGTGTCGGCGGGGCCGTTGCCAAACGTGACGTTGCCCTCAAACGTGGCGTCCGTCGTGAACGTCGTGCCGCCGACGGTCGTGACGTCTCCCGTCAACGTGACGGGGCCGGGAAAGTTCGTCGTGATCAACGCCGAACCGATGGTGATGCCAGTGGCGTTCACGTCACCGACGGAGAGCGCCTGGCCGGCGGCTGCGTCGACCTTCGTTCCAACAATCAGCGTGTCGCTGTTGCTGATGTTCTGGGTTGTACCGTTCTTGATAACAAGAGAGCGAAGGTCAGACATGGAAGACTCCTAGTGGGGCGAGGATGGCGGGGCGAGGATGGCGGGGCGAGGCGGGGCGAAGGCGGTTCAGATGACTTCTTGGAACCGAGGATCGGCTCGCAAAAACAAAAGAGAAATCTGGTCGGTGAAGTCAAACGGGATGACCTCGTCGATGGGGAAGCCGGCTGGGTTTTCCAGCACGGTCCTGCTGCCGTCCTTCAAGGGAACTGCGATGCGCTTGGTGGGACCGTAGGCCGACACAAACGAACGAGCTGGTTCGCCAAGATACTTGAACTGCGCCATGTCGATCTTTCTCCTGAACCGCCAAGGGCGGTGCTTCGAGTCATTGAACTGAACGATTAGACCACTTGTCCGATCCTCGGTCAAAAATACTATGTCTGGCCACGTCTTTCAGGGCGCCGTGGCGACAGAGAACTGCACCACGTCCAGAAGCGTGCTGCCCGCGCCGCCGCGTGCAACGACAGACGAGAGCCCGCATCTGCTGGCGCCGCCCCACGGGGCGTAAGTGGGCAGGGCGCTGGAAACGAAGTGGCCGTCGTCGGGCAAGCCGCCGTTGATGCCGATGTTGACGTAGACCCCGCTGCCGGGGCTCGTTTCCTGAGACACGACGATCTGGTCGCCCGTTGTGCTCAGGGGAAACACGTCCATGCGAAACGACAGCCAAGTCGTCATAATGTTGCCGCTATGGTTCAAAGTGAGGAACGAGCCGTTGTTGAGGACGAGGTAAGCCGCTTGGGGACTGGCATCGTAGACAATGCCGTAGCCGGGGACAGACGTAGATGACCACTTTACGAAGAATCCCCCGCCCCAGACGCTGACATTGTTCCCCCTTCTGAGGTATCCCTCGGCGCGGACGGCCTTCGTGATCGGGATGCCGACAAAGGCACCACCAGAGACAGCCGCCGTCACCATCAGCGAAGCGTGTCCGTTGTCCGCGCCAAGCTGGCGGCAGAACGAACCTGCGCTCCCCGGCAGGGGGCTGGACAGCGAACTATTCAGGATGGCCAAGTTCGTGCCAGTGATCGTATCCCAATCAGCGTAAGACATGCGGGGCGCTCCAAGTGCTCAAGAGAAAAGTCAGGTTCCTGGCCAGCCGCCAGCGTTCTCGAACGACTCGGAAAAAGCCGCCGAAGGCGTGTTGAATCCGGTGTACGTCCGCCAGTAGTCGGCGTCGTAGGTACCCGGCCATCCGCCCGAGAACTCAAACGATTCCGAGAAGGGCGGCACAGGATCACGGGCTGGTACGAAGCTGTTGATAAATCCGGGGCGCATGGTGCTCCTGAAGTTGGTTCACGGTGCCGAGAGGGCAGCGAGGGCTGCTTCCAGCGCGTCGAGACGCCGTTCCGCTTCGATGGCGCGAGCGGTGGCGGCTGCTGCCTGGGCAGCGAGTTCCTGACACGCCTTCACGACGACTGGGAACAAACGCAGGGGCGTAGCTTCCCAGCGGTCGGGGTTGTCCTTGAGGGCCAGCCCCATCCATTCGGCGGTCGCAGCAGTCTGCGCGGCGTCGAGTTCCTGCGCGATGAACCCCGGCTCGAAAAAATCCTGCTTCTTCGACCCGTCGGAGACACCCTCCTTGTACCACTCGCGGCGGTCCCACTTGAACTGAACAGGGTGGACGGTCTTGAGGAAGTCGAGGCCAAGCGAGAGGTCTTGGATCTCGGCCTTGTCACGCTGGTCAGAGATCAGGGTGATCGTGTTGACCGCGCAGCGCAGGATCGTGACAGAGGAGTTTCCAAGCGTGATCTCATTCGATGTCGTCGCTAACGTCGGTTGAGCGTTGTACCCGACCAGCGTCACGTTCGTCCCAGAGGTGACGGTACTGCCCGCGCTTGAACCAAGTGCGGTGTTCTGTGCGCCTTGGCTTGAAGCCAGCGCATTGGCACCGACGGCAGTAGAGTCAGCCGCAGTCGTGTTCGCCTTCAGGGCAGACGCGCCCACGGCAACAAGCAACGTGCCCGATGTGTTCAACTGCGCGGCTTGGTTTCCGACGGCGGTGTTACTGCTCGCGGTGTTCGTGGCGAGGGCGAGGGTGCCCACACTGACGTTCTCTCCCCCGCTGACCAGCGAAGCAAGCGCAGAGTTACCGACGGCGACGTTGTCGACGCCCGTCGTAGCCGCCGTCAGCACGCCGACGCCGATGCCGATGTTGCCAGTGCCCGTCGTCAACGAGTCGATGGCCCCTGAACCGACAGCCGTGTTGTTGGCCCCGGTCGCAAGTCTAAGCGCACTGTCCCCAATGGCGGTGTTGCTGTTCGCAATATCCGCTGTGAAGAGAGCCAGCCGCCCAACCGCGACGTTAGCCACGCCCACCGTGATGGCAGTTCCAGCACCCAATCCGATGCCGACATTCCCCGAACCAGTGGCAAGCGCGAGAGCCGAGTCACCGATAGCAACGGACCCTGCTCCGGTTTGGTTAGCCCCCAGCGCGTCCGCGCCAATCGCCACGTTGCTTGCGCCCGTAGTCAGCGCATCACCGGCCCGTGCGCCCACGGCGGTGTTGCTCGCCCCTGTGGCGCTCGCCAACGCAGAGTGTCCCACGGCGGTGCAATCCGCCGCCGTCGTCACTGCGGCGAGCGCGTTGTAACCGACGGCGACGTGCCCCGTGCCTGACGTGCTGATCGTGAGCGCCCGCGACCCGACGGCGGTGTTTTCGCTCGCGGTGTTTCGACTGAGTGCGGAGTTGCCCAGCGCCGTGTTGTTGCTCCCCGTGGTCGCCGCACCCAAGCCGCTCAACGCAAACGCACCGACGCCCGTGTTTGACGCACCACTGGTGATGTTTTGGCCGCAGCCAGCGCCGACTGCGGTGTTGGCGCTGCCTGTGACTGCGTTGAGTGCGTTTGCGCCGACTGCGGTCAGTTGATCGCCTGCGGTGTTCGTGGCGAGGGCGCTATCGCCGACTGCGGTGTTTGCGGTGCCCGCTGCGGTGTTCGCGGTCAGTGCGCCCGCGCCCAAGGCGGTGTTGCCCGACACCGCGCCGCCGCCACGACCGACGGTGAGCCCGTACACCAAGGCGTCGCTGTTGGCGACCTCCAACGATGCGCCGGGGGTTGAGGTGCCGATACCGACGCGGCCCGCGTTGGTGATCCGCATACGCTCAGTCGTTGCGCTGCCGAGGGTCGTGAAGCCGTCGGTGCCGTTCAGCGTCGTGTGGAACTCAATCCGCCCGCCGCTGGCCGTCGACGTGTAGGCTTCTTCGGCCTTGACCGTGACGAGCCCACCGTAGTTGATTCCCGCCGTCGCGGTCCAACCTGCGCCGATTATGTTGACCAAGCCGTCGCCAGCGCCAACCGCCGTGGGCGCTGCCTTTGTGCCCTGCGAGCGCACGCCAGCGAACTGCCCGCCTCGGTACGACTCTTGGATGACCGTGCCCGCTGCGGCGTGACCCAGCATCACGACGCCTGACGTGCCGTCGGCGCTGCTGCTGTCCACGGTGATTGCACCGTAGACCGTTGACGTGCCCAAGAGCATGACCGGCGTATTGCCTGCGCCGAACTCTCGGAAGCGCACGATCTCCGTGCCGTTCACCGCGATGCCGAAAATGTCCGTGGCCGGGGAGAAGATGCCGTTGTTGAGGTCGTCGCGGAACGCGATGGCGGGGGCCGCTGCCGTGCCGTCGGGGATGGCGAGTTGGCCGCTGGCGAGGTCGAGGGCGGCGACGGGCGTCGCCGTGCCGATGCCCAATCGGTTGTTCGTGTCGTCCCAATACAGGTTCGCGTCCGACGACAGCGACGACGTGCCGTTCCAGAAGGCCACGCGAGTTGCGACTCCGCTGCCTGTGACGGCGGCGGGGGCGTTCTCGTAGGACCACGCGGCCACGACGTCTGTGTTTGCCACGCCGTAGGCGGTGATTGAGAGGTAGCCGACGTCACCAGCAGCGAGGTCAGCCGGGGGACCAGAGCCGAGCCACGTCCAGCCCACAGGGAACGTGAGCGTGCGTGTCGAGGCGTCGCCTACCACCCGCACTGAAGCCGAGCGCCCGTTGCCGAGGTTCGACGTCGTGAAGGTCGTGTTCTGGTCCAGCGCGAGGCTGTTGAAGACCGGCAGCGCGGGCGACGTGTCGATGGCGACCGACGCCGCAGGTGCCAACGTGTTGAAGCGGTCGAGCGTGAGGTTGAACGCTTGGCCGGTGTCATCGGTCCAGTAGGGCCGCGCATCGGCGGCCTGCAAGCTGGGCGAGGCGACGGCGCTGTTCGCCCACAGTTTGCCAAACGCCGCCGTGTTCGACGGTGAAGCCCCCTCGGCGATGGAGAGGACGCCGTTGATTGTCGCGGCTTCGTTTGGTGCTGCTGTGCCGATGCCGACCCGTGCGTTGGTCGTGTCGACGTCAAGCACGGTGACGGTGCCAGCGGCGTTCTGCACTCGGAACGCGGTGACACTGTCCGTCGTGTTCTTCGCGAGTACGGCACCGTCGATTTCCAGCGAATCCCCCACAACGGAAGGAAACTGAGCCGTGGTACCGCTGCCGATGACGAGAGGCTTCTGTGTTGCCATGTTTTATCCTGTGAAAAAGCCGGTAGACACTCAGAGCGCCGTCGGGTCGCCAATCTGCACAAGCACTTGCGGGGCGCCGCCCGAGCCGCCCGCGAGCGTCGCGAGGATGCCCGCACGCTGCACGACGTCACCGGGCGTGACCGAAGCTGTGACCGTGATCTTGCCCGCCGTCGTGGACAACCACACGCGCTTGCCGACGTTGCCCGCAATCGGCGCGACGTCGAAAAGCGCAGCGGGTACGTCAGCGAGGCCCGCAACGCGGATCGTGACCGCCCCGCCGATGAGCGGCTGCGCGGCTGTTGCGAATCCGACGGGCTCCAAGAGAGACGCCGAGGTCGTGGCGTCGGCCTTCTGCACGCCGCCGTTCGCGTAGCGCAGCAGGTCGCCCGCCACGATGGCTTCCAACGCCGTCGACGACACGTCGACCACGCCCGCAGATGCCGAGGGCGCCCACGACAGCGTGCCCAAGCCGTTGTTCGTCAGAGCGCCGACAGCGTTCACCGGCCACGACGGAAAGCTGATGTCAGGATTTGCACCCCCGCTGGACGCCAGCGGCGCGCTCGCGGTGACGCTGTTGACGGCACCACCGCCGCCAGCCATCGGCTGCCACGCCGCGCCGTCCCAGATGTACCACGCTTGGTCGGCGATCGATGCGCGGATGTCGCCGACGCCGTTGCCGGTGACGGGCAAGCTGGCGAACGTCGCCGCAGCCGGTCGAACCCGGCACTCTTGTATCCAATCGCCGAGAATCCACTCGTACGGCGTCACCGGCGTGTTCCCCGGGCCCGACGGCGGTGGGGGGAAGCCCGGCAGATTGTTCAACTGCCTTTGAATCTGGTCGTTCCAGTTTTGCATGATACCTCTGCTAGATTACGTCGACGTCAGGACAACTTCTCGACCTTGGCTTCGATCCGCTGCAAATGCAGGATCACGGCGCGGTTTGCGACTTCCTGCTCGCGCCGAAGGTTCTCGACGGCCTTTTCGACCGCCTCGCGCACAGCCGCGACGCTCTCGACGCTGGCCTTGCTCTCCATCGTCGCGTTGATGCTGTTGACCCGCTCGACGAGCGCCGCGTGTACCGCCCTACTGTCACTTGATGAGGAGTTCAGCGTCGTTATCTGCGATTCATGTATGGATGACGCTTTTTCAACGGCTTTCAAGCCACTCTCTGTCGAAAAAATAACGCGAGCTGCCAACAATAACGACACTATCAGCGAAGCGTACGCCGCAATGTCGTTGATTGTCGTCGCGCCGGCAGTGTCAACGGGTAAAAAGGGCACAGCAGCTCCGAAAGTCAATCAGAAGAGGGACCAACGTCCGTTCTGATCCTGCCACACTCGATTTGCTACGCGAAGTCGGCCCAAGAGCGTCGTTGTCTGCGCCTTGGCCGCCGCCGGGAACTCGACCGACAGCAACCTTGCCCGCTGCAAGTGGCGCATGACCTCAAACGTCGTCAGCGGGCCCTTGCCCTGCGCCAGCGCCGTGACAACCTGCGTCAGCGCTTCGCCGTCGTCATCTTCGCTTTCCAGCGCATCCCCAAGCAGCCGTTGCCGCCGCAAGAGCTTCTGCTGCATCCCCCGCCATTCGTGCTCTTCGATCTGCTGCGCGGTCAAACAGCCGACGCGGTTGCCCCGCGAGCGCTCGTTTTCACGCACTTCCGCGGCATTCTGATCGGCGACCCACAGCAGGGTTTTCAGCAGCTCCATCATTCTACCCCTCGTCGTCGTCGGAGAATAGCGTGTGGTTTTGCGCCAGGACGCAGTACGGACAATACGCTGTGACCGCGCCGCCGCTCATGTTCCAGTACGAATGCCCGACGCACAACCGTCGCGCGCAGTTGGCGCATCGGATGCCCAAGGTCAGGGCGTTGCAGTCCGGGGCGTCGCAGTCAGTGCCGGCTTCCTCGGCCATCTGTCGCGCCGTGAACGCCATCTGCTGCATCATCGCGCCCATTTCGGGCGTCAGGCTGATCTTCATGTGCGCCTCTTCTTTGCTTTGAAGTCGACCTCTACGACGTTGAGAGCCTTCTTTTCGGGCGGCAGCGAATCGGTGTACACTTTGTGTTCCTCTGACGCCGTCAACGCCGTCTTCGGGTGCCCGACACACGTCGCCACAGCAGCAGCGTAGTCCGGCGCCGAAGGGAACTCCTTGAACGCATCGGCCCAGGGGACTGTGCAGAGGTGCCCGCCCTGCATCGTTCGGACGTGCCAGCACTTCCGCTCGACGTCTTTTTCTACCTTGACTTGCTCGTGACCCCAAATGCTCATAGTCCGAGCCCCTTGCGCAGCACTTCGCTGTTGAGTGTGTCGCGCACGCTCTCGGCGACGCCCAAGTAGCGTCGCGTCATCTGCACGTTGCTGTGTCCCAGAAGATACTGCACTTGTTCCTCTGCGACACCGGATGCCAAAAGTAGTGTAGCACGGGTGTGTCGAAGAACGTGGCTGTGTTGCAGGTTGTCGGGCAGCTTGAGCGCTTTTGAGATTTGCTTGAACACACGGTGTGCGGTGAAGCGCGACACTGCCTGCCACCCGTCGATGTTTCGCAGCTGCGACAGACGCTCTGCGCCGGTCTTTGCCCTGCGACGCTGCGACGGAAAGAGAAACGGGTTGTCCCCCTGCTCGCGATGCACCTTCCAGCGCTGCGCGGTCTTCACGCACTCCAGCACCCGCGGGTCCATCGGGTAGACGTGCTCTTTGTAGCCGGCGGCTTCGCTGACCTTTTTGAGCCGGCGAATCACAATCTGCTGCTTGTCCAGGCTGATGTCTTCATCGAGGAGAAGCGCTGGCTCCGACAGCCGGCACCCGTAGAAGTATTGGATGAAGAAGTACGGGTACCAAAAAGACGTGACAGGCATGTACGCAAAGAAGCGCTGCAACTCGGAAGGCTCCAAGTGCATGCGCGTCTTGTCGATGATTTCCTGCCCGGCAAAGTACCCACGCCGGACGATCGTGTTCACCCGCAGCGGTTTGTCCGCCAGCTGGTTTTTCCTCGTCAGCCTTTTACCGTCACGAACGGACAATGTACCGGACATCGCGCACCACCTCAACGCCCGTCGGGACGTCCTTGTCGCCGTGCTCCTTCACCCACGCTTCGATTGCCTTCGGGTTCGGCATGAGAAAGCGTCGGTCCAGCTGCGCTTCGTCGACCACCTCCCACGTCCACACCTCGCGGCCACTCACGCCCGCCACTTGCGGAGCTTGCGCCTCTGCGGCCTGCTGCACCAACGCCCGCGCACCGGACATGCCGTCAGGCTGCGTCGCCAGGACGCGCTGCGCTTCCGTCGCCGCGGCTGCCATGAGTCGCTGCTGTTCCTCGCGCTGGCGCATTTCGTAACGCCCCATTGCGGTCTTGATCGTCGTCTGGATTTCTTTGAGCCGATCGAGCGCTGGCTTGAACCAGCCGTTGATGCGCTTGACCTCTTGGTTCAGCGGGTCGACTGAGACTTTTCGTTCCTCGTCGAGCCATTTGACCCGGTGCGTTACGTCCTTCAAGATTGCGGCACATTCCTCAAATGACGCCTTCGTCGTGACCTCAAACGTGCCCAGCATCGCAAGCATGCCCGCACTCTCTTCGGCCGCGGCCCGCGCCATCTGTTCCTTGCTCGTCAACTCCATCGTCGTCATTCATTTCCCCTTTTTTTCTTCAATCGTTCTTCTTGCGCTGCGATCATGCGGTCAAGCTCTGCGAGCCTGCCGTATCCCTCGTTCGTCCGCGTCGCCCACGCCGCGCACGACACAGGGAGCGTTCCCACTTCTTTTCCGTTTGCGTACGGGCCTTCCGGCGCGTGACAGACGTACACCGTCTCGTCCTCGTCGGAAAACTCAATCTGATCATCGAAGCCGGTTTGGTCAACCACACGCGGGCGCTTTGTCGCCGAATGGTGTTTGCAGTCTCGGCAATCTTTCGTCGTCGTCATTGTCATACCACACCACCTGTAGCCATGCGGCCAAGAACCCAGCACCCAAGCCCGAATGCGTCCTGCACATGTGACGTCGTGCCGCCTTCGGCTCGCAACACGATCAAGCGCTCGGCTGCGTTGGCGATCCTGTTCATCACGCGATTACAAAGAATGTCGCCGTCGATCGTGCCCTTCCACTCGCTCGGCCGCGGGCAGGAGTAGAACTCCGCGTCGACGCCGCCACAGAACGCGCCAGCGATGACAGCCAGCTGCACGATGTCCTCGGGGCGTGCCTTGCCCCCGACGTAAATGCGCGGCACTTCGACGGCAAGGACAGTCAACGGCTCGCCTGCTGCGCTTTTGTTTTGCGGGACACCTGCTGCGTGTGTGACCGCTCTGACAAGATCAAACGGGCGAGCGAACGGCGCCACGACACCGCGCGCCTTCACCAGCCCGGCCCACACAAGCTCGCCCCACTGGAAGTACGCCGCGCCTGCGTAAGGCACGCCGCTTTTGGGCCAACGCGCGCCTGGGTCGATCGCAAGCAGAGTGTTTGGCGGGTCGTCTTTCTGCCAGCGGGTGATGTTGTTCGCCACGTCAGTCCTGCATCCTTCGGCGCAGAGCGTCGGCAAGACCGGCCATCGCCTTGTCGTATTCCGCCTTGCCGGCGGCGTAGTGACGCGCGTAGAGCGCGTCGATCACCGATGCCGTCTGCGCCTCGCAGTTTCGGTCGTTGACTCCTTCAGCGGCTCGCATGAGTCCGCTACACGCTTCGGCTGAGATTATCTTCGCTTGGTTTTCGTTGCGTCCGGCTTGGCGCGAGTCGGCTTCGATTGCCTTGCGCTTCTCGCTGACAAGCCACTCGCAGATTTCACGGCAAAGCTCCACGTCGCCCCGCTGCGCGAGCATGACAACCATCGCTTTTCCGTTTTTTGACGTCGACCAGAACTGCGTTGCTGAGATTCCCATGTTTCCTCACTTCCACCCGCGCTTGAGCATCCAAGCGCGCAGGTTTGCTTTGTCCTTGGCAAATCCGCTGTAGAACTTGTCCGGCGAGCAATGCTCGCGCAGGTTCTTCAGGCCAGCGGCGGTGTTGGGTTGCAGCCGGCTCATTTCGTACCGGCGCGCGTCGTTGAACACTTGCAGGCGGGCGTCCTCGGCAATCGCACGCGAGTCCGCGTGCTTGAGGATCAACCGGCAGACTTCTTCGCGGACGTGCTCTTTTGACCACGCCGTGTTCGATGCTGACCCACTGCGCAGATACTTTTCGGCGTAGGCCGCGCTGCGCTCGGCAAAGTTGTTTTCGCCCTGCGCTATGCCGACCGCATACAGCGTGGCGACGCAGTAGAGAATCTTTTGGTCGTCCTTCGACAACGGCCCGCCGACGACGCCACCCATCTTCCCTGGCAGGCTCGCCATGTACTCGACGAGGCGCGCAAGGTTCGTCGCGTGGTCGCTGCCCCAAGGGTCGGGCGCAAACGGGATCTCGCCAAGTTGAAGGTACTCGCCGAGGTGAATGTTTCCACCGACGTTGCCCTCCAGCTCATTTTTCAGCCGGCCATCGCGGCCAAACATCGACCGCCCGGCCTGTTGTTGTAGCTCGCGTTTCAGGGCGCTCTCAATGTTGTTCTGGCTCACTTTGGCTCCCACGGAATCAGATTGTTGTCTTTGTCGTAGACGGCGTCAGCGCTCTTGTACCAACGGCGCATCAGCGCCGGGCTCGCCGTGATGGTCACGTCGGGCACGACCTCTTGCATTTCTGCGCACATGATTTCGGCCTGTAGCTTTGCGCGGTCAGATGCCGTGGCTTCTGGGTGCAACATGATGACCTCGTCATGGATGAAAGCTACAGACCGCGAACCGAATAGCGCACCTTCCCGCAAGTAGCAAGCCTTGGCGAGCGCGTACATCGCTGCCTTAGCCCCGTCGGCGGCAAGTCCTTGAAAAAGACTGTTTGCCATCGCCGTGTAGCGCGCCCGACCTCGGATACGGCCAGACACAAACTGCTCGACGTCGCCTACTTGGACGCCGCGGTCGTCGTAGTCCTTGATCATCCCGCCGATGATGCGAAAATACTCTGACATTTCGGGCCACTGGGCCAGCCATTTTGCTTTCAACGCCTTGGCTTCTTCCGACGACAAGACCACGTCGTAGCTGTCCTTGGCGAAGTCGCGGAACGCTTCGGCACCCATGCCTCCAGGCAAACCGAAGTTGAGCACTTTCGACAGCGTGCGCTTCTCGACGACGTCCTTGTCCCGCTTGCGCTTCAACGCTTCTTCGTAGGTCACATGCAGAAACTGCTCGGCTGCCAGCATCAGGTGCGGGTCCGTCCCGCCGTTGAGCGCGTCAGCCAGCTTTGACCGACCCAGCAACCACAAGCAGACCTGCGCAAGCGTGCGAAGCTCGATGGTGTCATAGTCGACGCTGCACAGGAGGTAGCCAGGAAGCGGGATGAACGCCTCTCGCACGCGAGCCTGCAAGCGCTGCAAGAGCGTCTTGCCCCCGCCGCGCGGCAGGTTCGTGATGTTCGGGTTGAACCACGACGAGCGCCCGGTTTCCAAGATCGTCTCAAAGCCTGCGTTGATCGGCTTGTGGATGCCGGCGTAAAGCACTGGCAGGTAGGTGCCCTGCAACTTCTGAATGCTCACCAGCTGCGAGTAGGCGTACAGCGGCTCATCAAACAGGCTCGTCTCGTCGACGCTGCCGTCTTGGTTGTATGTCACCTTGCCGCCTGCGGCTCGCAGTCGGATCAACGCGATGTCTTCCAACACCGCGCCTGCCGTCGACACCCGGCCTGTTTCGGTGCGCGGAACTTCAAGACCGGCATCTTCGTACGCCCGCTCGACGAGAGCGTGAACTTTCTTGGTGTCCTTCGTTCCGTTAGACCGTATCAGCCCTTCTTGCTGCACGACCCTGTGAAACCTGCGCGCCTCTCGGTCGAGGTCGGCGTCGTACTGGCGAACGGCCTGCGCGTCTGTCCGCAGCCCCGCCGCCGAGAGCAGCTGGAACGAAAACGCAGCCTTCGCCTGCTCGCTGCTGTTGGGGATGCGCCAAGTGCCCGCCCGCTGCGCTTGGGCGTCTGCGACTCGTCGAGCGACGTTGACGTCGTCGATGACGTAGTCTCTTGCACCCTGCGGCCACTCATCGAGAGGCACGCCGTCGAGCGCGGCGTATCCGGTGCGCCATGATGTTTTGTCGAGATCAACGTCGAGGTAGCGTTTTGCCAACGCCTTCAGCCCGTAGCTCTTGCGGCGTGGGCTGCCTTCTTTTGTGACGTTGGTGAAGTCGCGCCCCAGCGTGCCTTCGGCGAGGTCAATCAAGCGCTCCCGCAACAACGTGTCTTCCACCAGCCCGGCGTCGAGCAGGTCGAAGATTCTTCGCATGACCGTGTCGCCCATATCAGGGCCGTGTCGCTCGTAGGCGTCCGCTGCGATGACACAGAAGTCGAACGCGGCGACGTTGTGCCCGACAAGCGGGGTGCGCTCGGCGAGCAGCTTTTCGGTCCAAGCGAGGAAGAACGCGGCGTGGTCCTTCTGCACGACCACGTCCCGCGTGCCGTCGGCGCACTCGTAGCCACACACGACAAGCGCGGGTGCAGCTCGCCCGGGTTGAATCAAATATGTTTCGCAGTCGAGGCCGGCAGCAGGCACGCGCGCGACGACGTCGCGCGCCTCAAGAGAGGGAGACGCAGTCGCCTGCGTCTCCTCCCGTTGATTTTGCTGTGCTGTCCTCAACGCTTCCACTCGCGTCGAGAGCGCCGTCATGCGCGCTCTTTTTCGGCCTGGGCCTTGGCGAGCCGGGCGTGTGCGTCATTCAGTGCCACGATCAACCGCGCGACAAGCGGAGTCATCTCCGACGTCGGCAGCTTTGCCGCTTCGTCGATGATCGCCGCGCGGTCGATGTCGTGCCACGTCGGATTCATTCCGCGCATCAGCACGTCCCGCACTTCTTCCTCGCGTTCTTCTTGCTCTTCGATCGTCACGGTCGTCATGGTCATCCCCTTTTTGTCAGCAGGTCAGTCCTCGGAGGTGTCATCGTCGCCGTCGTCAGCATCTTCGTCGCGGTCAAAGACGCTGCCAGCCAAGATGCCGCCTGCCTCTTCGGGCTCGTCCGCCTTCACCTGTGGCGCGGGCGACTCGCGCACGCAGCGCAGCGCGTCTCGGAAGAACAACACCTGATCGGCACCGATGCGCAGCGACAACGTGCCAGACGCGCTGTCGACCTCTTCCAACAACCCTTCCGCAGTTGGGTACACAATACGACCTTCAACGACGACAAACCCGCGGTCAACGAGCGCAACGCGCTTGCCAACCAACGCTTCGATGGACTTCATACGAACCTCAAAAGTGAGAGAGAAAAAGACGCCGTCGCGACTGCGACGGCGTCAGACGGACTTGCTCAGGCCGCCAACTTCGACGGAGCGCCAGACGGCGCTTCGCGGTCGTACTTCGCGTAATCCTCGGCGTGAACGGGCAACCACGACTTCGCCGTGTACTCGCCGCCCTTCTTCGTCGGCACCTTTTGCGCGATGCACTTCACCAACATGCCGGTAAACAGCTGGTCGCTTCCGACCACCGCACCGAACACGTTTTCAAAGTCGTCGTCGGCCTTCAACTCGTCGATGCTGACGCCCAAGACGCCTGCCACGAACGAAAGCACGTTGCCGGCGTAGCCCTGCAACGTCTCCATTTCCACCAGCGAGCAGCTGATCCCTGCCTTCATCGAATCAGACTCGACGATAGAGAACTCAACGACAGTCTTCTCGACGCCGCGGCTCTTTGGGTTTTTGCTCATACCCTGTTCAACGCGCCGAATCTCAAAGACGTGAATGCCTTCTTCAATGTACTGGCGCGTGCCCATCGTCTCAGCGTTCTTGAACTTATCGAAAATGCCCATGACTCACTCCTGCTCTTGCGTTGCTGTTTCAGTTTCCATCACTCCATCGACGGGACGCTGCGGGTCTGCTGCATCCAGTCGGGCCATTCCGGTCGACGCCCACAAAGGCGACCCACCGTCATTGCGCTTCACCACTTCCTCTTCCTCCGTCACCACGATCGTCGCTTGGTTCAGACGTTGCCGCTGTCCCAGCGTCGCTTCGATGTATCTCGCGTCTCTCCTTGCGTTGAAGAACGCCCACCATGTCTCTCGGCAGCCTAGATACACATGGACTTCCACGTCGTCAGCTGACTGCCCTGGTCGGTGTTCGCGTGCAAGAGCCTGCTCCCATCCCTTGCCACTTGTCAAGGGGCTTGTGAACAGCATTTTCGAGAACGCTTGCAGGTTCTTTCCGACGGTGTGGGCCATCGAAGCGAACACGCTTTTGCTGCCGTCTTCGTACACGATCCCGTTCTCACCGGCTCCGTAGCAGGTGTGCCCGCGCTTGCGCAGCTCGTCAAGAAACCCGATCGACTCGACCCACACGATGCTGCCTGGGCCCTTCGCCCCTGTCGGCGTGTGCTTGTCGCTCTCCTTCACCCACGCTTCGACCGTCTCGATCATGTAGTGCGACAGCCACACCGTCTCCTTTGGTGGTTCTGACGCGCCCCACTTCACCTTGCGGTTGTCTCGCACAAGCGCCCATGTTCGATACTCGTCATTCAGGCAAACCAACTCGCCGGCGCGCACGCCGTTGGCAACCTGCAACTCGGTGTCGTAGTACCTGCCTCCGTGCGAGCGCATCGTCATCTTGCGGACGAATGAGCGCCACGCACGCCGCGCTTCAAGCCACTCGTCGTCACGCACGCCACCCGGCCAGACCCACTTGTAGTAGAAGCCAAGCACAAGCTCTTTCGCGTGCCTCACCTGCTCCAACGCGGTCGCACACATTTCACCGCCGGGAAGCTCCGCGGTGTTGCGCAAGCGCACGAATGCGTCGATGACGGGCTGCGGTACGTCAGGCATTGCCTCCTCAAAGATTTGCAGACCGACGTTCGTCGACAGGTCCGGCGAAGAGATCACGCCGTACGTCTCCAAGAGACGTCGACGGTATCCGTCACGAGGCTCCTCGCCGGGCGCGCACAAGTCGAGCAACGCCCCTGGCTTCGGCCGCGCCTCGTCAGCGACGCCTTCGTCGATCACGTCAGCCCACGTCTTCAACTCGATGAATCCGTGCGGCAGTGGCGCGCTGTCCTTCAGCCCCAGCAACGTCAGGTGCCCGTAGTCCATCACGCTACGGTTCACGATGCTGCCGCTCATCCCGACAAAGTCGGTATCAGGAAACTCCGCGAAGTACCGCAAGAGCCTCTTGGTGCGGGCCGCTCCCCTGTTTTTGAGCGCATGCACTTCGTCACACACGATCCCATCCGGCACGCGCCGCTTCGACAGGTAGTCTGCGAACGGCACCCGCGACAGCTCTTCGTACGACCGTATGTCAAGGTTGGTCGGCAGTCGCCAATGCCTCGCAAGCGCCGGCACGTCGACCCGCACGGTCTTGTCACGCAGACCAGCTGGCACAAACAGCACCGGACGCTGCCATCCCAGCAACGACGACACCAACAGCGACACCAACGTCTTGCCTTCGCCTGGACCCAGCAGCGCGATGCCTCCGCGCTGCTCGAAAAACTCCGCGAGCGCCCACGCTTGGCGAGGCTTGAGGCGCATGTACCCCTTGCCGCCGCACACGCACGCTGGCGTGCAGTCGGTGCGCGGCGGCAGCGCAAACGCGAGCGTCATTGCGTCGCTGGTGTCATCCCAGTGTGTGCGTCGTGGCAGCGCAAACACTCGCCGGAACTCCGACGAGCGTCCGACAGCGCCCCATCCTTTCTTGTCGAAAGGATTGAGCTTCTTGCCGAATCGTGCTGCGACGCCGCCGTCTTTCTTGGCGGCGGTCGTCATCACTTGCCTGCGATCTTTTCCAGCGAGTCAGCGATGCGCGTGAGCACCGCCAGCATCGCGTCGCCTTCGGGCAACGGCGTCATGGTCGCCGCTCCGACAATGCCCTTTGGCTTCTTCGCCGCCTTCTTCGCCGCCTTCTCGGCTTCGATCTCAGCGTCCTGCGCTGCGACAGTCTGTGCCGTGATCGAATCCTCTGGCAGAGCGTCAGTGCCCTTCGCGGCCTTCACGCCTGCCACGATCTTTTCGCTTTCCGCGGCCTGCTGCTCTTGCGTCCACGGCGGCGCCGCATCAGCTGGATTGATGCCCACGATCCCCGTCGCATGCACGCTGTGCGTCGGCGCGGCGTCGAGCGCAGCACCCACCGCGTCGGCTTTTGGCCCGCCGCCCACGACAGCTGCAAGCCTCGCCGCGAGCGAGCCCTTCGCCGCGCTTGGCTCGGGTGCCGCAGCCTGGACAGGCGCGGCCTGCGCCAGCGGGGCAACCACGCTGACGTCGTCGTCACGCAGCAAGACTTTTTCTGGCACCGCTGCCGTCGTTTCCTTCTTCGCAAACTTCCCAAGCAATCCCATTTTCTTCTCCGTGTTGTTGCTCGACGCTGTCTTGCTCGCGTCGCGTGCTTTGTCTTGCTTCAGGATGGCGAGCAGACCGCCACCTGCCGGCACTTCGCATGCGCCGGACTTCTTGTATGCACACCCACCGTACGACTCACACGCAGACGAATCCTTTGGCAGGTCCGCCGCGCGTTTCTTCTCTTCGATCGCTTCCATCATCCGTTCGCACGTCGGTACGAACAACGCCAACGTACGCATGACCTCTTGACGAGTCAAGGTCGCTTCGGTCACTTCGACGCGCTTGATCTCAAAATCAGGATCACGCGCTGCGCGTATCGACGCCTCGTGATCAATCTCGCCTTTGTCGTCGAGCCGGATAGGTGTTGGCACCTGCGCATACACCCACTTGCACACCACCGTATCCAGATTGCTGCGGAGCATTTCGGCCAGCGCGTACACGTTGGCTTGCAGGTCTGCTCGCAGCTGTGCTGGTGTTTTCTTCCAACGCAGGTCGCCGGTCGTCTTGAGGTCTTGGATCACGCCTACTTGGCGCACGTCGAACCGGCCCTTGTGGACGTACTCGTGACCCGGTCTGCCAAACACGAAGCCAAACTCGCCTTCGGGCTCGCACGTCCCTGGCGCAGGAAACTCGGCGAGAACCTTTGCCATGTTTTGCGTGATCGGCTGCG
>Ga0315284_10004041_pt1 | contig 20829 bp, 23 predicted proteins | sample YL17G09_16_MG_FD_203696 | JGI IMG/M metagenome (GOLD analysis project Ga0315284, IMG submission 203696) | Sediment microbial communities from Yellowstone Lake, YNP, Wyoming, USA - YL17G09_16 | ecosystem: Environmental > Aquatic > Freshwater > Lake > Sediment | place: USA: Wyoming | collected...
GAAGAGTTTAGAAAGATGAGGAAAAATAATCCCTTTATTTCAGAAGTAATGAAGGAAGGGGTAACGATTGACTAACAGTTCTATTCTGGATATGGCATCTAACGATATCTTCTCATCTCGCCCCCCCAAATTTGACATCCCAATTCTTTTACAATATAATGTATTTAAGTTCACATCCTGAACATTCAGTTATTGTAAGGAATATAATTTTCTGTCATTGCGAGGGAGTGAAACAATCGAAGCAATCTCTATCTAAAAACGAAAAACGAACAGCTAAAAACTAAAAACCGTGAGGTTTTTCTCATGCCCGAATCTAAACATCTCGAAACATTATTAGAAATAAAGGATAATCCGTCTGTATCCCAGCGTTCCTTGGCTCGCAAACTCAATATCTCTTTAGGTTTAACTAATTCTATCTTAAAGAATTTAATTAGTCGGGGATGGATTAAAGCCAAAAAAGATACTGGAAGAAAGCTCCTCTACATTATTACTCCTCAAGGTATGGCCAATGTCAGCCGTTTAATGTATACCCGTTTTCAGGAAACCCTCCATTATTATCACTATACTAAAGATCTACTTACTGCTTACTTAATAAAACTCTGCCAACAAGGAGAAAAAACGGTAAATATTTATGGCACTGGTCAACTTGCTGAAATTACCTACTATGCGGGAATAAGTACTCCCTTAAAACTAGATGCAATTATAAGTGATGATCCATCTAAAGAAAAATTATTAGGTCACCAGACCATTTCTATAGAAAATTTCCTATCCCAATACTCTAACCATAATAATCTCTCCAGTAAAAAAATAATCATACTTTCTACCAACAACCCGGAGAAATTAACCAAAGAAATAAATAAATATAAAAATATCCAAAAAAATATTAAAATAATAAGCATTGAAACCATCCTTAAAAATAATCAATAATTGATTGTCAGATTAGCCAATTGAATCTGATCGGTCGATTGGTCGATTGGTCGATTGTTCTTTGATTGTTTTTTATTTTTGTTTTTAATCTTGATTGGTCGATTGGCCGATTGGCCGATTGGAAGATTCTTTAGATTGGAGGATTTCACTGGAGTGAACCCCTGCCACTGGACACTTTTATAGAAAAATAAGACTTGTTGTATAATAAAATAAAAAGCAAGAAGAAGAAAGGAGTGAAGTGGTAATGGGTATTAAAAGAAGACAATATTCTAAGGAACAAAAAGAAGAAATGGTTCAAAAAGCACTAAGCGGTAAAAGTATCCTGGCATTAGGAAAAGAGAATAACCTCTCCCCTGGACTTATCAACCGCTGGAGGAGACAATACTTAGATGGAGAATTAAGTAATAATAATGATCAAGAAGTAAAAAAATTAGAGACACAAGTAGCCAAATTAGAGCAGATGATCGGTAAACTTACCATGGAGAATTATATTTTAAAAAAAGAGAAAGAATACCTACTACAGAGGAAAAAAGAGGATTCATCTATTATTACCGCTTCCTATTTAAATCCCTCAAAGAAGGGTGTAGACTGATGGATATAAAAAGATCTACCCTTTATTACAGGGCAAAAGATAACCTTTATAAAAAAATAAAAGAAGCAGATATTAAAGATAGGATAGCGGCTATTTCCTATAAACATCCCTATTACGGTTATAGAAGGATGACCGCTCAATTAAAAAGAGAGAAAGTAAGGATAAATCATAAGCGGGTATTAAGGATGATGCGAGAATTAGGTATCCAAGGTAAAATAAAACGCAAATATGTTACTACTACTAATAGCAAACATAATAATAAAATATATCCCAACTTGATCAAAGATAAAATGGTAACTAGTATTAATCAAATCTGGTGTGCTGATATTACCTATATCAGGATATTTAATGGTTTTGTCTATCTAGCCGCCATCATAGATGTCTATTCTCGCAGGATAGTAGGTTATGCTCTAGGTAAGACCTTATGCCCCAAACTTACGGTTACTGCCTTGAAGATGGCTATCGCCACCAGAAATACAGATAATCTAATTCATCATTCTGATCAGGGTATCCAATATACTTGCAAAGATTATATAAAAATACTCCAAGATAATGGTATACAAATAAGTATGTCCGCCAAAGGTAATCCTTATGATAATGCCACAGCCTGAATCATTCTTTAAAACTCTAAAACAGGAGGAGGTGTATCTATGGGAATACGAAACCTTTTCTGATGTTATAGAAAGGATTCCCTATTTTATAGAAGATGTGTATAATAAGAAGAGGTTGCATTCCTCTTTAGGCTATCGGCCTCCAGAGGAATACGAGAGATTATTGGTAAAGAATGACTCTCAGGAATGCATTATGGCTAAGACCATAAGTGTCTAGTCTGAGGGGTTCAGTCCACACACTTGTCAACCATAAAATCATTTGAAGACTTACCTGTCTGGCAAGATGCTCGCAAGTTTACTAATAAAATATATACCTTAACTAATAAATTTCCCAAAGAAGAATTATATGGCTTAACCTCTCAAATAAGACGAGCTGCAGTATCTATTATGTCTAACATTGCAGAAGGTTTTGATAGAAGGTCAGATAAAGAATTAACTAATTTTTTATCTATAGCCCGTGGTTCTTCTTCAGAAGTTCAGAATGATCTTTATATCGCTTTGGATTTAAATTATATTTCAAATGAAGAATTTAAGGAAACATACGAAGAAACAAAGAAGATAGCCAAACAAATAAACGGATTAATGACTTACTTAAGATCTGGTAATTGATTGGCAGATTGGTCGATTGGATGATTGGCTGATTGGTTGATCGGTCGATTGACAGATTGAAAGGATTGGAATCAATTTCGTAATCTTGATCTATTAAAAATAAAAAAATTACTCAAATCTCTCATCCTTCTCGACTTAAGAAACTTATACGACCCAGCCAAAGTAAAATCCTTGGGTTTTGTCTATGAGGGAATGGGAAGGAATGAATATTAATTAATATGAAAACAGTTCAAAGAATTGCGAAAAATTCATTAGTTTTGCTTACTTCTAATATAATTAGTAAAATATTAGGCTTTTTTTATGTAATGTATATTGCTCGCTATTTAGGTGCAGAAGGATTTGGTATTTTATCTTTTGCCCTTGCTTTCACTGGAATCTTTAGCGTATTTAGTGATTTAGGGCTTGGCCCATTAACAGTAAGAGAAGTTGCCCGTGATAAATCATTAGCCGGGAAGTACCTTGGAAATATTACAGTAATAAAAATATTTTTGGTTATAATTACATTTGGATTGATAGCAATCACTATCAATCTTCTTGGTTACCCAAAACAAACCATTAAAGTTGTTTACTTTCTTGCTTTATCCGTTATTTTTAGTTCTTTCTCAAATATATTCAATTCAATATTTCAAGCTTATGAGAAGATGCAATATCAATCTATTGAACAGATTTTGAGTAGTATATTAGTGTTTTCTGGTGCCTTGTTTGCGATAAATCAAGGATTCAGTGTTGTGGGGTTTGCTTTAATTTATTTTTTGGTTAGTGCAGTTATTTTAGGGTATAGTTTTACAATTTGTGCGTGGAAGTTTGATTTGCCGAAGATAGAAGTTGATTTTAATTTTTGGAAGCCTATAATAAAAGAGGCATTGCCGTTTGGGCTAAGTGGAATTTTTATTACTATCTACTACTGGATTGACTCAGTTATGTTATCCTTAATGAAAGGGAATGAGGTTGTTGGGTGGTATAATGCGGCTTATAGATTAATTGTTATTTTGTTATTTGTTCCAGGTATTATCAATATTGTGGTTTTTCCAGCAATGTCAAGATTTCATATTTCTTCACAAAACTCTTTAAACTTAATGTCTAGGAAGTACTTTAAATTTATGTTAGCAATTGGCATCCCTATAGGGGTGGGGACAACACTGTTAGCGGATAAGGTGATATTGTTGATATTCGGTGCAGGATATATACAATCAATAATCGCTCTCCAGATACTTGTATGGGCAATGGTATTTGTTTTTGCAAATGCTGCTTTTGTTCGATTATTTGAATCAACAAATAAACAAATAATAGTAACAAAAATAACTGGAATTGGTATGATAGAAAATATTGTTCTTAATTTGTTAATAATCCCGCGATTCGGTTATGTTGGTGCAAGCATTACAACCGTTATAACTGAATTTACCATCGTAACTCTTGTTCTTATTTTTGCTTACAAAACTGGATATAGCGTTCAAAGAAGAGAATTTTTAACAAATATATCTAAAGTGATTATAGCTAGTTTAATAATGGGAGTTTTTATTTGGAAATTGATAAGTCTAAACTTGCCAATATTGATATTATTATCTACTTTGTTATACATTGGGATATTATATATAATTGGGGGAATTAATAAAGAAGATATAGAATTGCTTAAGCAAGTAAGGAGTCAAAGGCATGAATAATAAAAAAACCTATTTTCAGTTTGTCAAAAAGAAGGCGATAAAACCATTATATATAAAAATCTTTCCAAGTTTGATTGATTATTTGAAAAAAGAACTTTCCGATTGCAACACCATTTTAGATTTAGGATGTGGTTATAATTCTTCAATTCAATATTGTAACGTTCCTTTTTCAGTTGGAGTTGAATTATTTGAACCATATTTACAGGAAAGCAAGAAGAAGGGTATTCACGATGAATATATAAAAGCAGACATTACAAAAATAGAATTTAAACCAAAATCTTTTGATGCTATTCTCTGTTCAGAAGTCTTTGAACACTTAACAAAGGAAGATGGACATGAATTAATTAAAAAAATGGAAAAATGGGCTAAGAAGAAAATTATAATCACAACGCCAAATGAATATCTTTGGCAAAATGGCTATGACAATAATCCACTACAAGAGCATAAATCTGGCTGGGGCGTTGAAGAATTAGAGAAATTAGGATTTAAAGTTTATGGTATAAATGGCTGGAAAAAACTCCGGGGATATAAAGGTTCAGTAAAGTATAAACCAATTCGATTATGGATTGTAATCTCAGATCTAACTCAAAAAATAACTTATCAGTACCCAAAGCTTGCATTTCAATTATTTGCAATTAAAAAAATAAATAATTAAAATAATTTTAACTGAAAAATAATATTTCTTTGTATTTGCAGATATTTTGAACTATTTTTTTGGATTTTTTTTAATTTTAATTTATTAAAAATTCAATAAGAAATCAAAGGAGCAAACTAATGAAAGGTGTTATCTTAGCCGGGGGTTCAGGAAGCCGCCTCAATCCCATAACCAAAGCAATAAGCAAGCAGTTAATTCCAGTTTATGATAAACCGATGATTTATTATCCCTTATCTACTTTGATGTTGGCGGGGATTAAAGATATTTTAATCATTTCGACTCCTCAGGATTTACCTAAATTTATGGAGCTTTTTGGAGAGGGCCAAGAAATTGGTCTAAATATTTCCTATCAAGAACAACCCAAGCCAGAGGGTATTGCCCAGGCCTTTATAATTGGAGAAGAATTTATAGGAAAAGATTCAGTGTGTTTGATACTGGGGGATAATATATTTTATGGTCATAACCTGTCTATAACATTACAGAGAATGGCAAATCTTAAAAGTGGAGCCTGTATCTTTGGTTACTGGGTTTCAGACCCTCAAAGATATGGAATTGTCGAATTTAATCAAAAGAATGAAGTTATAAGTATTGAGGAAAAACCTAAACATCCCAAATCAAATTATGCAGTACCTGGCTTGTATTTTTATGATAATGAGGTAGTAGATATTGCTAAAAATTTAAAACCCTCGGCTCGAGGGGAGTTGGAAATAACCGATGTAAATTTAGAATATCTAAAGGAAGGTAATCTAAAAGTAGAACTTTTAGGAAGAGGTTATGCCTGGTTGGATACTGGTACACCGGATAGCCTGATGGATGCCTCTAATTATATTGCTACCATTGAAAGACGACAGGGATTAAAGATTGGTTGTATTGAAGAAGTAGCCTATCGGATGGGTTATATTGACCAGGGTCAATTAAAAAAAATAATCGATCAATCGTCGGAAAATGATTACCAAAAATATTTAAAAGTGATTTTGAATGAAAAGATAAAGTGAAATGAGGGTTATATGAATTTTAAAAAAGGTGATATTGAAGGAGTTCTTATCAAAAAATTAACCAAATATACGGATGAAAGAGGTTATTTGGTCGAAACCTTTCGGGAAGATACCATTCCTGATAGATTAAAACCGGCAATGAGCTATGTGTCTTTTACTAAACCCGGAGCAGCCCGTGGACCTCATGAACATCTCAAGCAAACTGATCTATTTTGTTTTATCGGACCGGGAAGTTTTAAGATAAAACTCTGGGATAATCGAAAAAATGGTGAAACTTACGGTAGTTTTATGGAAATCATCGGCGGTAGAGATAACCCTATTTTAATTATAATTCCTCCGGGTATCGTTCATGGTTATAAGAATATATCCGAAGAGCTGGGAATGGTAATTAATTATCCGGATAAGTTATATAAAGGTTGGAATAAGGAAGAAGAAGTGGATGAAATAAGACACGAAGAAAAAGAAGATAATTTTTATTTAGATTTTGTTAGCGAGGAAAATTAAAAAAATGATCTGGCTTATCGGAAATAAAGGAATGTTGGGACAAGAGGTGGAAAAGTTATTTAAAAGAAAAAGATTATCTTATTTAGCCAGTGATAAAGAAGTAGATATAACGAATTATCCAATATTACAGGAGTTTACAAAAAATATAGAGCTAGCCTGGATAATCAATTGTTCGGGATATACTGATGTAGATAAAGCAGAAAAAGAAATTGAAAAAGCATTTCTAATAAATCGGGATGGAGTAAAAAATATTTCAAAAATTGCTATAGAAAAACAGGCTAAATTAATTCATATCTCTACAGATTATGTCTTTAATGGGAAAAAAGATATGCCTTTATCCTATACAGAAGATGATAAAACTGAGCCAATTAACCTATATGGGGAAAGTAAGTTGGCAGGAGAAAAAGAGATTAAGGAGACTTTAGAAGAATATTTTATTCTTAGAACTGCCTGGCTTTATGGAAGGGGCGGAAAAAATTTCGTCTCTACTATGTTAAAACTATTTAAGGAAAAAGAAGAGATAAAAGTGGTCTCTGACCAGTGGGGGTCTCCAACTTATACCGTTGATTTAGCTGAGGTTATTTTAAAGATAATTAATCATGATTCTGCTAAATTTGGGATCTATCATTTTACCAATGAAGGGGTTACCAATTGGTATGAATTTGCCAGAGAGATTTATAGAAAATCAAAAAAAATAAGAATAATTGATTCTAATAAGGAAGTAAAGATAAGAGATATAGAAACGAAAGAATATCCTACTCCTGCTCAAAGACCGAAATGTTCATTGTTAAGCAAAGAAAAAATAAAGAGGGAATTAGATTTAGATATTAGAAATTGGGAAGAAGCACTAACAGATTTTTTAAGTTTTTTGTCATTGCAAAGGAAGTGAAATGTGCGGCAATCTCATAAAAAATAAATAAAAGAGATTCTTATAGCAGGAATAAACGGCAAAGGGGAGTGTATATTATATATGAAGAAAAGAAAATTAGAAAACATTTTAGTAACCGGTGGAGCAGGCTTTATTGGCTCAAATTTTATCCATTTTATTTTTAATAAAACTAAATTTAATGGTAGAATAATCAATGTAGATAAACTAACCTATGCCGGAAATTTAGAGAATCTAAAAGAAATTGATAGTAAATTAAAAGGAGAAAGATATTTTTTTGAAAAAGCAGATATTTGTAATTTTGAGAGAATGAAAAGTATATTCAGTGAATATGATATTGATACTGTTTTGAACTTTGCGGCCGAATCTCATGTTGATCGCTCAATATTCGGACCAAAAGATTTTATTCAAACCAATATAATGGGTACTTTTAATTTATTAGAAGTTGCCAGAGAAGTGTGGAAAAAAGAAGATTATAGTCAATTATTATTTCACCACATCAGTACAGATGAAGTTTATGGCTCAGTCGAAGAAGGTAAATATTTTTTTGAAAGTACGGCATACCAACCGAATAGCCCTTATTCTGCCTCCAAAGCCTCTTCTGATCATTTAGTCAAGTCGTATTTTAAGACTTATGGTCTACTAATAACTATCTCCAATTGTTCCAATAATTATGGTCCCTATCAATTCCCAGAGAAATTGATTCCTCTTATGATTTTAAATATCTTAGAAGAAAAACCGTTGCCAGTATATGGAGATGGGAAAAATATAAGAGATTGGCTATATGTTGAGGATCACTGTTTAGCAATTTGGAAGATAATAAACTATGGGCGAATTGGTGAGACCTATAATATCGGTGGAGAAAATGAATGGGAAAATATAAGATTAGTTAATTTTCTTTGTGAGAAAATAGCAAAAATAAAGGGGGAAAATAAAGATTATTATAAGAAATTAATTACTTTCGTCAAAGATAGACCGGGACATGATCGAAGATATGCCATCAATTGTGATAAGATAAAGCGTGAGCTGGGCTGGAAGCAAAAGTTTGACTTTGAAGAAGGCTTAGATATGACTATCAAATGGTATATAGATAATAAAGGCTGGATAGAAAGAGTAAGAAGCGGGGAATATAAGAAATGGTTAGAAAAAAATTATAAATCGAGATGAAGTTATTATGAGGACTGAAGAAATAATTGAAGTAAAAAAGAAGAGTATACAGAAATGGCCCAAAGTGGCAATTATTATTCTTAACTGGAACGGCTGGAAAGATACGATAGAGTGCTTAGAAAGCGTTTTTAGAAATACTTATCCTAATTATCAAGTAATAGTTATTGATAATGGATCAACCGATGGCTCATTAGAAAAAATAAAGAATTGGGCAGATGGAAAACAAGAAGTTTTAACCCCCGATCCTTCGCATCCTTTATATCACCTATCTCATCCATCTGTTAAAAAGCCTATCCCTTATATTTATTATAATCGTGAAGAAGCAGAAAAAAGTGGCAATTTTATATTAGAAGAAAAAGTAACCAAAGAATGGCAAAAACAAAGAAAAGCTAATATTAAAGAATTGACTCCTACTTCAACTTATCCTTTAATTTTTATTCAAACAAGCGAAAACCTTGGTTATGCTGGAGGGAACAATGTAGGAATAAGATATGTGTTAAAAAAAGATAATTATAATTTTGTGTGGATATTAAATAACGACACTGTAATAAAGGAAAATGCTTTAGTGGAAATAGTTAAAAGAGCAAAAGATAATAAGAAAATTGGTATTTTAGGACCTGAAATTTATTTTTATGAAAAATCAGAAATTTTGCATTCTTGTGGTGCGAAAATGAATTTATGGACTGGACGAGGGAAATTTATAAAATATAAAAAAAACAATAGAATATATAATAAAAATTGTACTATTGATTGGGTTTCTGGAGCTGCAATAATATTAAAAGTAGAAATGCTGGAAAGAGTTGGGCTATTTTTTGAAGACTTTTTTCTTACCTATGAAGAAACTGATTTATGTTGCAGAGCAAGAAGAGCAAGTTTTAAAATTAATACTACTCCCTTTGCAAGGATTTGGCATAAGGGTATGCTATCTAGAGGGGATCCTGTTTTAGAATATTATTTGACAAGAAATAGGCTTATTTTTATGAAAAGAAATGCTAATATTATACAATATTTTTCTTTTTTATGTTTTTATTTTATTGGCACATTAAAAAGATTTTTATTATTTATAATTCAGGGGAAAAATAAGGTGGCAAAAGCAATATTAAAGGGAGTATTTTCAGGAATTTCAAAATGATTAAAAGAATAGCTAAATATAAAAATGTGGTATCGTTATCTATTTTTTATCCAGAAAAATATTTATTATATATTTTATTTGTTGCAGTTCCTTTTGAGGGGTATGTTGCATTTTGGGTAAAGAATTACCCTATATCTATTCCATTTGCTATTTCGCTTTTATTATTTTTTTTATTATTTTTAAAAGTACTTTTATTAGGTAAACTTTATTTTGACAAAATACTATTATCTGTTTTAATGTTAATATTTTCAGCTGTTATTTCAATTTTTGCTCCAATTATCTATGAATTGAATTTTCAAGAGTATCTCCGCTCACTTGCTTACGCTCTTTATTTCCCTGCTTTGTTTATCCTTGCTTCTCAGATTAGGTTAAACCAGAAAGAGCTTAGAAGATTTCTTTGGTTTATCATATTTATTGGAATTATAATAAGTATAATCGGTATTTACCAAGCAATTGCGAACAATACTTCTATGGGACTACCAAATTTATATTTTAATCTTACAAGTTCCATAACTGGATATCAACGGCAATATGCATTTGGAACAGCTGGTATTTATTTGCGACCTACATCAATTTTTGCTGAACCTTCTTGGTTTGGTCATTATCTTGTTTTTATTATTTTTATTAGTTTATTGTTATATAAAAAAATATTATATAACCATTTTATATGGTTATTAATTGTAGTAAATATTCTTGCTTTGATTTTGACTTTATCTTTTGGTTGTTATTTGGCTTTAATAGGAGCATTTTTAATTTCATACTTTTTAACTTTTCGAAGTAATTTTAATTTAATTTTTAAGATATTATTTATTTTTATTTTGATATGCGGAGTAACCTTTATAACTTTTCCTGAGCTTGTAAATAGATTAGTACCTGATTTTTTAGAAAGAACTAAATTAGATAGCTCTTCCTTGCTTGAAGGATTTCATAATAGGGAGTTACCATCTCTTTCGCAAGGTTCTATACTTATTCGATTTTCTTCTTCGTGGGCTGGTCTTTTGTTATGTTCATATTCTCCAGTAACATTTTTATTTGGTTGGGGGATTGGTGAATTTCAAACAGTTGTTCAAAATAGTTATGATTGGGCGGGTCCTGCATTTTGTGGTACAGGATGGGCCAATATTTTGATAGAGCAAGGAATTTTTGGATTAATATTTTATTTGGTTTTTTTCACTACGATTTTACTTTCTATTAAATGTATCAGAAGAAAAAATATTAGAAATTTAGAGATATTTGCACTTCTTGCCCTGCTGTTTTTTTTTATAATAAGTGGATTTACAGGAGGAATAGGTTTTGAAAGGTCTATGACATTCTGGTGTCTAATAATGATTTTTAACATTATTAGACATTCTTTAATTTATAATTTTGAGTAGGAGATAAATATGTCTAAATTATCTGTAGTAATAATAACTAAAAATGAAGAAAAAAACATTCGAGCTTGTTTGGAAACTATTGAATGGGCTGATGAACTTATCATCGTAGATTCATTTAGCGAGGATAAAACAGTCGAGATCGGGAAGAAATTTACTGATAAAATATTTTTGAAAAAATTTATAAATTATAGTGAACAGCGTAATTTTGCTGATGAAAAGGCATCTAACTATTGGATATTAGCGTTAGATGCGGATGAGCGTATTACTAAAGAATTGAGAGGGGAGATAATAAAGTTAATTAATAATGACAAAAGTTATTATGATGGATATTATATTTCTACTTTAGATTACATGTTTGGTAAATTTATTAAACATGGTGGTTGGTATCCACAATATCATATTCGTCTTTATAAAAAGGAAAAAGCAAAATGGAAAAATACAGTTCATGAAATACCTTATATTCAAGGAAAAATAAGTTATCTTAAAAACCCAATTTTACATTTTTCCCATTTAAAAATCTCTAATTTTATAAAAAAACTTAACCACTATACTTCTATAGAGGCTAAGGAATTATATGAGATAGGATACAAACCTAATTTATTTCGATTAATATTTTGGCCATTTATAGTTTTTGCATATAAATACATATATAAATTAGGTTTTCTTGATGGAATTCATGGCATTGTGTTATCTAGTTCTTTAGCTTATTACCACTTTGCTAGATATGCGAAAACATGGGAGTTATGGTTTAAAAAAGAGCATAATATAAATGATGATTAATTCAATATCAAAAATTTACGCTATCGTTCTAACATTGAATAATTACTCTGATACATATGATTGTATAAAATCATTAATGAAAAGTCGATTTCCTTTAGCCGGTATTGTTGTTGTGGATAATCATTCTACAGATGAATCTATTCAAAAATTACAGAAAAAACTTTATAAAAAAGACCAAATTTATATTATTTTGAATAAAGATAATTTTGGATTTGCAGCAGGAATAAATATTGGCATTCGATTTGCATTAAAACGTGGAGCTGAATACATATTTTTAATTAACAATGATACGATTGTAGATCCTTTATGCGTAGAATTACTTATAAGTGAGTTAGAAAAAAATCCTTATAATGGTATTGCTGGACCAAGGATTTTTTATCACAACAAACCTAATAAAATTTGGCATGGCGGAGGATATTTTAATAAGTTAAAAACAGGTATTATTATTCCTGAAAAAAATAAGTTTAATGATGAGTTAGATGATGAAATAAAAAAAGTTTCATTTCTTACTGGTTGTTGCATGTTAATAAAAAAAGATATTTTTAAAAAAGTTGGTTTTTTTGATGAAAGATATTTTATGTATGAAGAAGATGTTGATTTTTGTTTTAGAATAACAAGGAAAGGATTTAATATTTTATATGTTCCAAAAGCACGTGTATGGCACAAAATATCATCAATATTGAAAGATAGAACATCGCCCTTTGTTTTTTATAATTTAAGTAAGAATCGGCTTATTTTTTTGCGTAAAAATTTTTCATTTTTTTATTTTTTATACTCGTGTTTAATCCATTTTATGATTTATACTCCTTATAGAATTATTCAAGCGTATAAAGGACAAAAAAAAGTTGGGCCATCTATGGCGGCATGGGTGAAAGGAACAAAGGATGGTCTAATTAATGCATTAAAAGTTTCAAAACATTAATAAGATTTCTATTAATTTAGGTTAGCATTTACATTATAGATTATAATTTTAAGATTTTTTTATTAAAGTATTTTTAATGAAAGGGGGCGATTTAAGTTATTGAAATGAAAAGAATTTTAGTGTTATCTTATCGTTTTCCTTATCCCTTGATAGATGGTTCACGAATTAGAATTTATAATGTTGGTAAAATACTTGCAGAAAAATATCAAGTTGATTTGTTAGCAATTAATGAAGGTAAGATTGCCATTGGGGATATTGAGGAGACAGAGAAAATTTTTAATAAAGTTATTCCATTTTCTTTTAATCCGGTATTGTTTAAAATAAATACTTTAAAAGGATTATTTTCTAAAAATTCTCTTCAAATATATTATCATCACTTTTACAAAGTACAAAAGTGGATATATCAACATTACGAAGAATATGATTTAATTTTTTGTGTCCATATTAGAATGACAAAATATCTGGAGAAAATTAAAAATATAACCAAAGTTATAGATTTTATCGATGCTACTTCCATAAATTATCAAGAAGCCCAAAAAAATTCCACTGGAATGTGGAACTTTATTTATCCTGTAGAGAATAAAAGAGCACTATTATATGAAATAAAAATATTAAAAGAATATGATAAAGCTTTTATTACATCTCCTTTTGATAAAAAGTATTTACTTGATAATACCGAAGTATCCACTAACAAACTAATAGTAATTCCTAATGGAGTGAAAGAAGAATTATTATTTAGGGAAAATAAATTTAAAGAAGAAAATTGGATTGTATTTTTGGGTAAAATGAATACTGCACCTAATGTAGATGCCGTAATTTATTTTGCTAACGAGATATTCCCTTTAATAATAAAAAATAAAAATGATGTTAGATTTATTATAGTTGGTTCAAGTCCAACAAAAGAAGTCTTAAAATTGGGCAAAAGAAAAAGTATAGATGTAACAGGTTTTGTGGAAGACCCATACGAATATTTAGAAAAGGCAAAAATAATTGTGGCTCCACTAAGGTTTGGTGCAGGAACACAATATAAAATATTAGAAGCTATGGCATTAGGGAAAGTTGTAGTAACTACTTCTAAAGGAGCGAGGGGAATATCTGGTGAAGATGATAAACATTTTATAACAGTAGATAATGAGAAAGAAATGGCAAAAAAAATATTAGACCTAATAGATGATAAATTGAAGAGGGATAGAATTGGTAATAATGCAAAAAAACTTATAAACAGTAAATATAGATGGGATATTATTGGAGAAAAGCTTTATAAGGAAATAAATAAAGTTTTAAGGGAAAGTAAATTATAGAGTTATAAAAAGATTAGAAATTTTTTAATTTAAAAAATCTACACCTATACAGGCGTAGAGGTATTGATAAATGATAAAAATTTATTAAGTATAATAAATTTTAGAAAATTTGAAGGGAGATCATAATGGCTAACAAACGAGCATTAATAACTGGTATAACTGGGCAGGACGGTTCATATTTGGCGGAGTTTTTATTAAATAAAGGATATGAGGTATTTGGATTAGTAAGGAGAACAAGTACTGTGAATTTTGAAAGGATAAAACATATTCAGGATAATATTGAACTGATATCCGGTGATTTATTAGATCAAAGCTCTTTGATTAATGCAATTAAAGAATCTAATCCAGATGAAATATACAATTTAGCTTCGCAATCTTTTGTACCTACTTCCTGGAAACAGCCTGTATTTACAGGAGAGGCAACTGCCCTGGGAGTAGCCAGAGTTCTTGAGGCAATTAGGGCAGTTAATCTAAAGATAAAATTCTATCAGGCATCGAGCAGTGAGATGTTTGGGAAAGCAAGAGAAGTTCCTCAAACCGAAAAGACTCCATTTTATCCCAGAAGTCCATATGGGGTGGCAAAATTATATGGACATTGGATTACAATTAATTATAGAGAGAGTTATAACATGTTTTGCTGTAGTGGGATACTATTTAATCATGAATCTCCCAGGAGAGGGTTAGAATTTGTAACTAGAAAAGTGACTAATGCAGCAGCAAAAATAAAATTGGGTTTGTCTAATGAATTGAGATTAGGCAATTTAGATGCCAAAAGGGACTGGGGATTTGCGGGTGATTATGCAAGGGCAATGTGGTTAATGCTGCAGCAGGAAAAACCAGATGATTATGTAATAAGTACTGGTATAACTCATTCGGTAAAAGATTTGGTCCAAATTGCCTTTGATTATGTTAATTTAAATTGGAAAGATTATGTAATGGTCGATCCAAAATTCGTTAGGCCTGCTGAAGTAGAAATATTACTTGGCAATTCTACCAAAGCTCTAAAGAAATTAGGATGGGCGCCCGAAACAAGTTTTGAAGAATTAATTAAAATGATGATTGAGGCAGATTTAGAGAGAATAGAAAATGATATTAAATTATTTAATTTAAATAAAAATAGGAAATAAATTTATGAAGGCATTAATTACCGGGATATCGGGCTTTGCGGGGTCGCATTTAGCTGAGTTTCTTATTGAAAAGGGATATGAAGTTTTTGGAACTTTTTTTGATAAAAGTACCTTTTCTAATCTTAATGGTCTTGTGAATAAAATTAAAGTATATAGGTGTGATATTAGAAATTATGATGCTTTAAAGAATGTTATTGAAGATGTTAAACCTGATGAAATTTACCATTTAGCAGCTATATCATTTGTGCCCACTTCATTAAAGGAACCAAAGTTAACCTTTGATACTAACTTATATGGTACATTGAATCTTTATCAAGCAGTTATAGATTTAGAGATGAACCCTATGATATTATTTGTTGGCTCAGCAGATGAATATGGAATAGTCAATGAAAATGATTTACCAATAAAAGAAGAGTGCCCTTTAAACCCAATGAATCCTTATTCTATTAGTAAGACAAGTGCAGATTTTCTAAGTTTCTTTTATTTTAAAAATTATAGTTTGAATATTATTCGTGTAAGACCTTTTAATCACATTGGACCAAAGCAATCTCCTGAATTTGTGGCTTCTGATTTTGCTAAACAAATAGCGGAAATTGAAAAAGGATTGAGAGAACCAATAATAAAAGTTGGTAATTTAGAAGCAAAGAGAGACTTTACTGATGTAAGGGATATGGTAAGGGGTTATTGGCTTGCTTTGGATAAAGGGGAGCCAGGGAAAGTATATAATATTTGTTCTGAAAGAGCTATTCAGATTAAAGGATTATTAAATCACCTTTTAGAATTATCTTCAAGAAAAGTAGAAATAATGAAAGACCAAAAGAGAATGAGGCCTTCTGATAATCCCATTTTGCAAGGCGATTCTTCAAAATTTAGAAGAAGGAGTGGCTGGAAGCCAGAGATACTTTTAGATAAAACATTAAAAGATATATTGGAATATTGGAGAAAAGTATTGTAGCAAGATAGTAAAAAATATATTATCAAGATTTATGATTTTTAAATTTTTATTAAATTTTATGGTTTGTGATAAAGTTTTTATTTCATATTAGTAGAGGAAAATTTTAAAAATTAATTAAAAATTGGGGCAATATTTTAGTGAAAAAAATCATTATAACTGGGGTTAAAGGTATTATTGGTGCTGAATTGTGTAAAAGATTTATTGACATGGGTTATTATGTTATCGGAATTGATAGGACAGAACCTCAAGAAAAAGAAGAAGATCGTGGGCAGTTTGAGTATATAAAATTAGATATTACTGACCAAGATAAAGTAAAGCAGTTTTTTTCGGATTTATGTTTTGATTACCTAATTCATTGTGCGGCATTGGTGCATAAAAATTCCCCAGACCTTTCTTTTAATAATTTTATGAAAATAAATTATGAAGGAACTAAAAATATTTTTGATTCTGTAATCCAGAGTAAAAATAAATATGGACTTAAGAGAGCAATTTTTTTTAGTACCATAGAAGTTTATGGAGGAGAAGAGAGAGACGAGATCATTTCCGAAGATGATGAATGTAATCCAATTTCTTTCTATGGTCAAAGTAAATTGGCTGCTGAAAGATATTTATTAAATTTATGTAAAGATTATAAATTACCAATTATTATTTTGCGGCTTGCGCCAGTTTATAGTAAAGATTTTTTGAGAAACGTTAAAAGGAGAGTATTAGTTGGGAAAGAAATGTTTTTTTATAGAGTAGGGGATGGAGAACAAAAAATATCATTATGTTCAAGAGATAATGTGATTGATGTTGTAGAAAGGTGTATTGAGGGCGAAGTTTCTTTTGGAGAAGTTTTTAATATAGCAGATAATCAGGTTTATATTTTTAATGATTTACTGAATTATTTTAGAAAATTAATTGGAAATCGTATTACTATAAAAATACCAGAATGCATAGTGCATCTTGGGATAAAATTACTTAGTTTGATATTTTCAGGGAGAAAAGAAAGATTGCTTTCAATTTATTATAAGTTGACTAAGGATAATATTTATTCTATTGAAAAGGCAAAGAAATTTTTAGGATATGAACCGGAATGGAATTTTGAAAATACTATATTAAAAGATAGAAAGATATTAGAAGATGATAAAAAGAATATTTGATTTAGTTTTTTCAATAATATTATTAGTAATTTTAGCTCCTTTGTTTGTGGTAGTTGGAATTTTAATAAAGTTAGATTCTCCGGGGGCTGTTTTTTTTAAGCAAAAGAGAGTAGGGAAAGATAATAAAAATTTTATGGTTTATAAGTTCAGGAGTATGAGTGAGGGAACACCGGATGGTGCAAAAGAGGATTTAGGAGAAGAAAATTCGTATGTTACCAGAGTGGGGAAAATAATAAGGCAGTTCACTATAGATGAGTTGCCTAATTTATTTAATGTGGTAAGAGGAGAAATGAGTTTAGTTGGGCCACGTCCTCCACATTACACGCAATATGATTTAATTAAAATGAGGACTGAGGCAGGGATTCATAAGGTTAAACCGGGCATTGCCGGTTATGCGCAGATTATGAAAACCGGGGGTGAAGATTTAGCAACAAAAGTGGAGTGTGATAAATATTATGTGGAGCATATGAGTTTGTGGTTAGATATTAAGATTATTATAAAAACAGCGATTATGCGTTTTAGTTCCAAGGAGACGTTTTGAAGTATCAATCTACCAATTTGCCAATCTACCAATCTATCATTTGACCGATTAAAATGTAAGATAGAAAGATAGTTTTCAGTTTACGGTTTACAGACGAGATTGCGACGCTCTCGACGCTTCCTGTAGTTATTCGCGATGATGGGAAAAGATAGATTCCCACTTTCGTGGGAATGACAGAAGGGAGCGTGGGAATGACAGAAGGGAGCGAAAGTGTGGGATTTTTTATTTTTTCGTAAAGCTATAGAGCAGATAATGTTTTCTCCCGGGTTTTTCTTGCTTTTAATTTTATTAGTATATATTTTGTTAGTTTTAAAAAAGAAAAAGATGGCTCACATATTAATATTTTTCTTTTTTATTTCCTTTTATCTTTTAAGTACTTGGCCCGGAGAATATCTTTTAGTTAGAACCCTGGAAGATGATTACTCTCCCTATTCTTTTGAACAATTAAGTAAAGAGGAGATAGGGGATACGGTAATGGTGATTCTATCGGGAGGTATGGTCCTGGGTTCTCCGGCAGCAGGCGATGAGGGAGCAGAAATTGGAGAGACTACCCTGGCTAGACTTTATGGGGGATATAAAATTTATCAAAAATTAGGTTGTGATATTTGCCTAAGTGGAGGTAGCAGCCCAGGCAGGAGTAATGAATTGCCTATTGCTAAGGTGATGCAAGAGGTGCTTCTTTCCTGGGGAATAGATAAAGAGAAAATAATAATTGAAGATTTGTCTAAAACTACTTTGGAGAATGCGAAATATTCTTTAAAGAGATTAGAAGAAGAAGGTTATCAAAAGATTATTTTAGTTACCAGTGCTCTACATATGAGGCGTTCAGTAAAAAGTTTTGAGAGGGGAGAGATTAAAATAATTCCTGCCCCAGTTAATTATATTTTAGGAAAAGAACCTTTGAATATTTTAGATTTTTTACCTAACGCAGGGGCATTAAATAATAATTTTTATGCTCTACACGAATGGATAGGTTTGATATATTATGGTTTAGGTTTTAGGTGAAGTGTTGGGCAAACTCTTAAGTGAATTGAAAAAATATAACAAGCGGTTTTGGTAAGCTGGTTTGTTTATGTTATTAGGTTGGAGAGGGGATTTGAAGGAAGAACAGATAGATTATGTGGTGGAGAAGGTGAAGGACCGATTAAAATGCAAGATAAATTAGTCGTTGGTCGTTAGTATTTAGTAAAACCCCCACCTTGGTCCTCCCCCTGCCAGGGGGAGGGAGAGAGAAGGATTTATCCGCATCGTTTCCTTTTCTGGCGGGCTCAATTCATCGAACCCCTCGACTTAAGGCTATTTTAATTTTTTAATATGTGTTATAATTTTATATATGGATAAAGGAGTATTGGCAATATGTAAGCCAAGGAAAGAGTAAATATGGAGATACAAATTGATCAACACACCTTAGAACGATCAGAGGAACGAGGGACAAATGAAAACGAAATCATAGATGTTATCAACACTGGTTTTTCTATCCCAGCTAAATATGGACGTGTTGGAAGAGCCAAGGTGTATGATTTCAAGCAGAGCCGACACCACAAATACTATGAGCAGAGAAGAGTTGAAGTATTCTATATTATCGAGAAAGATATGATAATAACGGTGACCGTTTATGTATTTTATGGAAAATGGGAGGAGGGATAAAATGAACATCCTTTATAATGACAAGGTAGATCTTCTCTATATTCGCTTAGATGAAAGAAAACAGGAAGTTGTAAACAAGCGGATTTCTGAGGATATTGTGCTGGATATAGGCAAAGACGAAAGGCTTATAGGTATTGAGATTCTTGATGCCTCAAAACATGTGAATTTAGAAAGGCTTTTGCCGATAAAATATGAAACCCCAAAAAGGGTCGCCCCTTAAGGGAAGGAAAAAAGGAAAAAAGGGGACAGGCTACTTTTATTATTAAAAGTATTTTGTCCCCTTTTGTTAATAGTTCTATTCAATTCTTCCCAACTCTACCTTCATTCCGGAGAGTTCTTTCTGTCCGATAACCCTCTTTCTGGGCAATCACTATCTCCTGCATAAATCTATCAATTCGAAAGATTAAGAGTATGGACAGGGCAATAGGAAATCCCTGATTAGCGATTAAGTCTGCTAAATTATGAATATCCAATATTTATCTCCTTTCATCGAAAATGATTGCGATTTGTGAGTTTACAATTTACAGTTTTCGGTTTGTGGATTCCTGCTTTCGCAGGAATGACAGAGACGAATTAGAGATTGCCACGCTCTCTTCGGTCGCAATGATCTTGCGGGCACGATGCATCGAGCCCCTTGTATAATTGTCTGGATTTATTTATGACAATTTTTTTATAAAAAAGAAGGATTTTTAAATATAAATGGAGTATATTTAATTTAAGTAGTTTTTACATTATGGAATTAGCCGGTTATTAAGTTAGGGAATGGAGAATATTAATATATTTATAATATTGGAATAGGACTAGGAAGGAGAGGAATTGGGAAAATATTTTAGGAGATTCTTTTGGTTTTGTTTAGATCTATTTTTAATAAATATGGCTTTTGTTTTTTCGATTATCTTGAGATTTGGAAGCCAATGGTTAGAGAGTCTTTATCAATATAGAAATATTTATATCCATCTTTCCCTTTCTTATATTATTTTTGCTATAATTTTTAAATTATATAGCAGAGTTTGGGCTTATATAAGCATTAGTGATCTTTTTTTAATTGCCAAGACGATTACTGCTACAATGGTGGCTTGGGTATTATATTTTAATTTAGGAAAAGGAATGTATTTTCCCTGGACCGTAAAGGCCTTGACCTGGTTTATTAGTATTTCTTTAATTGCCGGAAGTAAATTACTCTGGAGATTATATTGGGAAGGAAGGACCCCTTTAAAGAGAAGAGAAGAGCGGATATTAATCGTAGGAGCAGGAGATGCAGGGGAAATTATTTGTAGAGAGATAGAGAAAAGAAAAGATTTA
>Ga0315284_10004042_pt1 | contig 20827 bp, 28 predicted proteins | sample YL17G09_16_MG_FD_203696 | JGI IMG/M metagenome (GOLD analysis project Ga0315284, IMG submission 203696) | Sediment microbial communities from Yellowstone Lake, YNP, Wyoming, USA - YL17G09_16 | ecosystem: Environmental > Aquatic > Freshwater > Lake > Sediment | place: USA: Wyoming | collected...
CAGGGCCGCCAGGATGGCGACCGCGAACATCTGGGTCCAGGACTTCATTTCGAATCTCCTTACGTTGTGTTCCTGTTTTCATCCCCCGGCCGCGCGGCCGGAGGTTGTCGCTTTCCCCCGCCCGGGGGCGGGCCGCCGTTCGGCCCGCCCCCACAGCGCGGAAGGGGTTTTCTACGAGTGCGTCTTCAGGATCGTGAGGGCCGTGATGTCGGCCTCCTCGCAATCGACGTAGGCGATGCCGCGGATGGCGGCCATGTCCTGGGTGAACAGGGCGTCCTGGCTCGTGTCGATCCGCAGGGCCTGGAGGACGCCGAAGATGTGCGAAAACGCCAGGTCGCCGAAGGCGCCCCACTTTTTGTCCGCCCCGATGGCCCCGCGGGCCGGGAAGACGTTCGAGACGGTGAACGGGTAGCCGTTGATCGTCGGGGGCACGCCTCCGCCGCCCTCATCGTAGGCCGTCCGGATGCTGGTGGCGTTCCGGATGTTCTTGATGTGCTTCATCATCGTGAGGTGCATCCACCACCGCGCGACCATGCCGGGGTACTGGACCGTCAGGCCCAGTTCGTACTGGTCGAGGTCGGTCTGGGCGATCTCGCTGCCGGCATCGTGGTCGTCGGCCAGCGTCACGACCTGGGCGGCGTCGAAGTCCGTGTTGTGGAGGAACCCGTCGATGTTGCCGTAGTCGGCCGTTCCGTCGCCGTTGACGACCGCGTTGTCGAAGGCATAGGCCATCGCGTACACGATCTCCAGGGCGACGAACTGGCCGATGGCGACGAGGGTGCGGCCGGCGAAGAACTCGTTGGGCACCGCCGTCAGCGTCGCCCACTTCACCGGGTTCAGCGTCACGAGGTCCAGGGTGACGCCGCTCTGGCGGATCTTCGCCCCGGCGGCAGTCGGGTAGGCCGTGAGGCCCCCCGTCCGCTTGAGGATCGACGTCGCCCCGAGCGTAAAGAGCGGCAGCCGGCGCATGGCGGTGTAGACCTGGCCGACGGCCTCGACGTTCCGGATCAATTCCGCGAGGAACTCGTCCGGCAGGGCGTACTCGCCCTGCGTGGTGACCGTCGTCGAGAGGTCCGGCAGGACGTCCTTGGTCTCCGACGAGGAGACCTCGTCGCGGGCCAACTTGACGACGTCCTTGGCGAGTTCCCTGCCCCGGCCCGAGAGGAGGGACGGGTGGCGGACGGCCAGGTAATACGCGCCGAAGCGTTCGGCGGTGCCGTCGCCCATGAAGGCCCGGCGATCGGCGAGCATCGACAGTCGCTCGTCGCGGGTCCGCGGGGCGAGGGCCATGCCGCCCGCCTGGGCGACGAGGCCGGCCCTGGCGAGTTTGCGGTGGGCCTCGTCGATGCGGTCGATCTCGGCCTGGACGGTCTTCTTGAAGGCGTCCAACGCGGTGGCCCCGTCGCCGCCGGCGGCGGCGGCGAGTCCCCTCACGGCCTCTTCGCTCGCGCGGAGGGCCTCGGCCAGACGCTGGCGGTTCTGTTCGGCCGCCGGTTTCTGGGCCTCTTCCGCCACGATGGCCAGGGCGGATTTCAGTTTCGTAATCATTGCGGATTCTCCATTCGTTCTTGCGTTCAGGGGTTCAGGGTCGCCGCGAGACGCCTCGCGGCTTCGGGTACCGGGTCGGCCGCGGGGGCGGCCGGCCGTCCTTCGGTCCCGCCCCCCGCGCCGCCCACGTCCGGGCCGAGCGTGTCAGGGGCGAGGGCCGCGAGGAGGTCGGAGACCTCCCCGGTTTTGGCGATCAGTTCCGCGATCTGCCTTTCGACGTTTTCGATTGCGGATTGCGGATTGCGGATTGCGGATTGAACGGCCTCGGCGAGCGGGGCCTTCAGGCGCGCCATGACGAGGTCCGCCAGGCGGGCCAGGGCCTCGTCGTCGAGGCCGCTCGCCAGGGCCTTCGCTATCCGCGCGAGGGCGTTGGGATTTGCGCCGACGGGTACGCACGAGACTTCGAGGAGTTCCTGCTTGGTATGATGGTAGATCTGCGTGCTTTTTCCGGACCCGCTGGACGTCGTTTTCGATCCCCCCTCCAGGGGCGAGAAGCCGACGCTGAAGGCCCGCATGTGCCGGCCGCGGTAAAGATTTCGAAATTCCGTGCCGAGGGCCGTCGCGTTGGGTTCCCTCGCGGCGAAACCGATGAACTGTTGCAATTGTCCTTCCGCGTCGACGAAGGTTTTCGGAGCGCTGCCGACGACGGGACTGTTACCCGTCGCCAGGCGGTGCTGGTGATATGCGAGGACGACGGGGTTCATCAGGTACGGATCAAGAATCCAGCCCTGCGGCTCTATGACCTCGTTTTCCCTGTCCAGGGTGTCGTCGCTCGTGACGGCCTGGATGTCCCAGGATTCTTCAGGGGCGGCCACGTTTTTGGTGAAAGAAAACAAACGCCGCATCGTATCCACATCACACCTCGGCTTTCTCTCCGTGTTCATGGGCAGGCGAGGCCGCACGCGCGTTTACGACATCCTTAAAGCCCACAAAACCGGCCGTTTCGCGGCCCTTAAGCATGGCCGCGACGTCGGCCCGTTCGCCCTCGGCGAAGCGTTTGTAAATGGCCAGGCACTGGCAGTTCACGATCTCTCCGGGCGGCCCGGATGGGTCGCGCGGGTACATGAGGCGGACCGGCCCTGCGTCCCCCTCGACCACGAACGGGTCGGAGATGGGGCACGGCTCGGCGGCGTAGACGGCCTCGGCCGCGACGTGGCCGGGCCGCGGGGCGGCCTCGGGCGCGCGGGTGTGCAGCCAGAGTTTGTGCGTCATTCCGGTCGAAAGGACGCCCTCGTGGCGCGACTTGGAGAGGACCTGGCCGACGACGTTCCGGGCCATCATCATCGAGGTCCCCCGGCGATGGCCGAACTGGGCGTCGAGGCGCGAGGCGAGGGCGGGGAAGGATTCCCCCGCATCCAGTCCTTCCTGGAGGCTGCGCTTCAGGGCCTCGCGCGTGGTGGCATCGATCTTCTTTGACAGGAGGATCGCCTCGCCCCTCAGGGCCGCGATCGGGCCGGGGTTGGCAAGGAGCCGCCTGAGGGCCTCCGCCAGGGCATCGCCCGCGAGGCCCGACTCGGCGAGGGCCTGGCGGAGGCCGAGTTCGCGGCCGTCCTTCAAGGCCGAGAAGATGCGCGCCCGGAACGCCGCCACCATCTTCGGGTCCTGGAAAATCTCGATGAGCAGGGCGTCAACCTGGACTGTTTTCTCGGCCGTTTTTTCGTTCTGCGTTCTGCATTCTGCATTCTGCATTTGCGCGTTGAGGGCCGCCCTTGCCCGGCGTTCCTGCTCGAAGTAATGGCTGCGGAGGACCTGGCGGACCTGCTGGGCGAGGGGCGCCCAGGATCTGGCCCACGCCCGCCAGATCCGGCCGCGTGCATCCCTCTGTTCGTTTTCAATCCGCGATCCGCAATCCGCAATCCGCAATCCCGCACCGGCCTGTCCGAGGCCGTCCGTCTCCTCGCCCGCCGGCGGGCCTTCGGGGACGGGCGAGAACCCGCCGCCCGCCGCCACGTCCGCCGCCGGCAGGAGACCGCTCGGGAGGTAGCCGATGTCGCCCCACGGCTGGTCGGGCATCCCGAGGTCCAGGAGGTCGTTGATCCGGTTGGGCGGGTAACTGAGGTCGAAATACTTCTTGGCCGAGTCCAGGCGAGCGAGGCGCATCTCCTGGACGACCGGCAGGTCCTCCACGTCGAACCAGGCGAGGAGCCCCGAATCGAACCGCGAGACCAGGTCCTGGACGGCCGGGGCGATGGAATCGAGCAGCGGAAACATCGTTTCCTGCCAGAACTGGCGGAGGGCGTTGGAGGTGTAGGCGGAGGAGTCGCCCGCCGCATCGACCCACCCGGCCACGACCGGGGGGACGCCGTAGAGGCAGCATATCTCCAGGCGGGTCGTCCGTTTCCCCTGGTCGAACTGGAGGTCCGCCATCGTCGATCCGATGACCTGGACCTCTCCGTTCTCAAGGATGAGCGGCCGGCGGGCGTTCATCGGCCCCTGGTACCGCTCCGCCAGGACCGCCCTCAGTTCATCCCGCTGTTCCGGCGTCAGCGTCCCCGGCTTGATGGCGATGCCGGGATCCGCCCCGTTGGCGAGCATGGCCGCATTGAAATACGAGGCGTTATAGTCCGTCGCCACGGCGAGGCGCCCCGGCGTCAAGGGACTCATGCCGCCGAGGGGATCCTTGCCGTCCGTCCAGAGGGCGAAGTAGCGGCACTCGTCGAGCGCGAGGGGCAGCCGCGCCCCCGTCTCGGGGTGAGAGAACTCATAGCCAGCCAGGATGGGGATGCCTTCGGGCGTCCGCCGCCAGATCGGCGTCACGCGCCGGCCGTCGAAGACGTGGACCTCGCCCGGACGCCGGCCCTTCAAGTCCGTGTAGATCCACGCGACGCTCCCCGCCGTGAGGAGCCATCCGATGTGGGCCGTCAGGAACGCCGGCCAGTCCTGGTACCCGTTCGGCCGGTCGAGGATCGCCCGCGCATCGCCCTCTTCGACGATCTCTCCGTCCGCCGCCCGGCCGGTGCAGACGGCCTTGCGCCCGGCGACCGGACGGAGCGTCCGCCGCCGCGAACGGCGGATGTCGGCCGCGAGGCTTTTGGCCCGGACGCGGGCCTCCGGCCCCTCTCGCATGAGGCGCAAGGGGACGCCCGAGCCGGATTCCTGGATCTTCCGGACGCAGCGGTAGACCCAGAGGACCTGCTGGTACGGCCGGAGCGGCTCGTGGAGGGCCGCGGCCGAGCCGCCGCCGACCCCGCGAAGCCACGCCTGGGCGGCGCCCGACAGGCCCAGGGTCGCTTCCTTGGCCGTCCCGCCGCCGCTCATCCGGTCGAGGGCGGCCAGGGCGCGGGCCGTCCGCGTTTCGGATCGCCGGCCCGCCTGGATGGTCGCATTTCGGGTCACGCCGTCCACGCCTTAAACACCGCCGCCGCGATCCCCGCGGCCTTCCGCGCGAGGCCGCAGGCCCGCGCGATGTCGCAATGCGAGTCCGCCAGGAGCGGGTTCTCGCCCTCTTCCAGCGTCAGTTTTTCCCCGTCGCCCGCCTTCTGGAGGGCGTAGAGGTCCGTATGGATGAACTTCTCGGCCCCATCGCCCTGCATGGGCGGCAACGTCTGCGTGCGGTCGCCGAAGGCGGTTCTGAGGAGGCTGGCCGCCTCGCGCTTCGCCGCCTGGGTGAAGGTGACCGGCTGCCAGCGGTCGCCGAACCGCTTGTGCAAGGTCTCGTTGGAATCCATGCCGAGGCCGGTCTCGTCGCCGCAGCCGACGGAGGCCGGGGCGGCCATCGCGGCCGCGGCCACCGCCCGCTGAAGTTCAAATTCGCATTCCTGCATAACCACGAGACGCGCGAGGTGCCGCACGCCCTGCCACGCGGGCAGGGACTGGTTGACCCAGAACACCGAGAAGTTCGCGTGCCGCGCGACATCCCACCCGATCTCGAGCCGCCCCTTCGCACGCAGGCAATCGTCGAAGAACGCCGGCTGCCATCCGCCGCCGTTCTTGACCCACAGGCACTTGAACGGCAGGGCATCCGGCCGGGCGAGCACCGGGCTGGCCGCCGCCTCCACCAGGAGCGCCCAGCGGATGAGCGATTCCAGGTCGCCCGTGAACTCGCAGAGGTACTCGCGGCGGAACCCCGCCTCGTCGCCGTAGAGGGCCTTGAAGGTCTCCAGGTCCGTCGGCCGGCCCTCGTTGTCGAACAGGATGAATCCCTCGGCGATGGAATCGGGGAGCGTCTGCGTGTGGATGGAGTAGGTCTCGGGTTGCGAGCACAACTCGTAGAACTTCGTGTTCTTTCCGCGCGGCGTCGTGATCACGATGATCCGGTATCCGCGCGTGATGAGAGGGAACACGACCCGCCAATGCTCGGAGCCGCCCTTCGGCTTGAACAGACCAAACTCCGTGAAAATGACGTTGCCGCTGAGGCCCGCGAGGGTGTCGGGGTCGCGGCCGGGGAGGGCCGTCACGCTGCCGCCGCCGGGCAGGTGCAGCGTCCGGGCGACCTGGCGGAAATGCTGGTCGATCTCCGCATCGTACTCCGAGTACTCGGACTCCGAGAGGGTGATCTCGCCCCGGCGCTTGAGGACGCGCTTGAAGGCGTCGGCGATCTGGCGGGCCTTGGCGAACGTCGCATCCGCCTGGCGCTGCGTCATCGAGACGATGTACCACGGCTGATGCGTCCGGAACGCATCGTCCACCGCCTCGGCCGCCGCGAAGAAATCCTTGCCCGATTGGCGGTGGGCGTTGACGACCTTGACGCGGGCGGGGTCGCGGCGCCACCGCTCCTGCCAAGGCGACAGTCGCACGACGCCGCGTTTCACCGTTCCCGCGGCGTTGCGTTCGGCCAGGTTTTCAGCGACCGGGGCCAAAGACCGCCTCCGAAATCTCATCCACATCCGTCTGCGACAACCGGCCGTCCCCCGACTTCTGGCTCGCGGTCTTCACGCGGGCCTGGAAATCCCGCCGCATGACCGCCAGTTTCTCCGTCAGGAGGTCCGTCTCGGCGAGCGCCTTGGCCAGTTTGCCGATCGAGTCGCCCAGACGAAGGACGTCCCCCGCCTTCATCGCCTCGGCCAGTTCCTCCGCCGAAAAGTGCAAACTCGTCTCGAAAAACAACTGCCCCATCCGGCGGATGCCGGCCTTGAGGACATCCAGTTCCCCCGCCCCTTCTGTGGCTGACAGGAACCGCCGCGTCGCCTCGCTGGCCAGGGAGAGTTTCTGTTCCTGGGCGAGGACCGGGGCGCGGTCCCGGTAGACCGCCGACACGCTCACCCTTACGCCATGCTCCGCCAGCCACTTCCGGATCTGCCCCAGCGTGTACGTCGTCGGATCGGCCAGGCGCTGGCGGTACTGGGCCCACGCCGCATCCCGGACCTCGCGGGCCTCATCCTGCTCGGCCACGCGGGCGGGCGTCGGCCCATCCATGCCGACCTCCAGCCCGGCCCACGTGGACAGTCCCTCGCACGCCTTGGAGCGGCCGAAATCAAACACGCAGGTCCTCCACGCCGGGGTCCGCCGGGATCATCTCGCCCAGGAGGTCCAGCCCCGAGGCCCCGATCCGGGCCTGGAGTTCGCCGAGCCGGTTGTTCGACTCAGCGGCCCTCCGGGTCTCGGCGTACTCCTTGCCTTCCAGGTACGAGAATGCCTCGTCGATCTCCGCCAGGATGAGGCCGTCGAATTCCGGGCGGAGATAGGAGAAGCACGCCCGGGCGGCGGTCCATCCGTCGCCGCCCGCCTGCCGGGCGGCCCTCAGGACCACCAGGCATCGGCGGCGGATCTTCTTCGCGCGGGTCGTTTCGGTTTTGGGCATCACTCGGGTTTCCTGATCTCCGCCAGGCGTATGAGGGCATCCAGTTTGCCCGCCACGCCGGCCTGGCCTTCCTGGACCCGTTCGATCTTCGCAAAGAGCAGCGTCGTCGTCTCCCGCCGCTCGGTCAGGCACCGCGCGCATTCATCCTTCGAGACATACCCGCCGGCCAGCCGTTCCCGGATGAGGCCATCGTGGACGATGGAGGCCTTCTCGCCCTCGCCGCGCTTCCCCTCGATCTCCTGGACCCGCCGGCAGAGGGCCTCGATCTTCCGGTCGTTCTGGTCGATCTGGCGCTTGAGCAGCCATCCCACCACGGCCACGACGGATGAGAAGAGGACCTGGACGGCGATCAGGCCGACGGGGATCCATTCAGACACGGTCGGAATCTCCTCCAGTTAGCCGCCCATCCCTTCGGCTTCGCTCAGGGCAGGCTTGATGGGCGCGTGTGGTTGTGCCGTCGCCACATTGCGGATCGCGGATTGCGGATTGCGGATTGACAGTTAGCCGCCCATCTTGATGGGCGCGTGTGGTTGTGCCGTTCGGATCGGCGGCGGGGAGTTCCATCGGGCCGAGGCCGGTGAAAAGCCAGGAAAGAGAGACGCCCCTTTCGAGGGCAAACGCGATCAGGCCGCCAAGGGCTTCCAGCGAAAGATAAATCGCGTTTCCGTTCTCCATCTTCCAGATCTGCTCGTCGCAGATCCCGCCAATGGCCGACACGAGTTCCTGCCGCGAAAGTTGGAAGCGGGCGCGCAAAAGGCGGATGCGTATCGCAAATTCGGCCGTAAAGGGGCTTTTTTTGGCGGCGTCCGAAGGCATCCCTTGGTCCTGGCTATTTGCCTGCCAAGAAAGGTATCTGACGCCGCTTACATCGTCAAGACAAAACCGGCGGGATTAAGCAAAATTCTGACGCTTGCATTGTCGGCGATCCGTCGCTAGGGATCGGCAACGTTATTTTGTTCCTTGAGCCGCCCTCGTTTTGGCTAGGTTCAGTTTCGCCTTTGCCAGATCATCTTGGGTCTTTCTCAACTCAATTTCAATGGGCACGAGTATCTCTTTTGCCTTACGCACGGCCTCTTGCTTTTCCATTTCGCTTCTAAAATCGCCCCTTCTTGTGGGGGAAGGATAGGAATACTGTGGTTGACCGGGACGCCCGGGCGGCGGAACCAATCGCACATCAACGGTGGCTTGCTGAAGGTTAGAGACCTTGGTTCTGGCAAGTCCTGCCCGCCCCTGCAATTCGGTTAACCGGGCCTGAAGATCGGCGACCTCTTTCTCGGCTTCCGCGGTCATCAGATTCAGGGATTTTGAGTGTTCCGCGGCCTGTGCGGACGCGGACTCCGGCGGGACTGTCGAACCCTTGGCGGCGACCGATGCCGCCACGGCAGCCGACGCTCTCTTGGCCAGATCCAACTCGGTCTTCAGCCCCGCGATTTCCTGAATGGCGATGGCCTTCTCGGCCGCTCCCTGGGCCTTGAATTGATCGATCTGCTCTTGGGCGGATTGAAATTTTCTGGACCACTCTGCGCTGGCAAGCCTCTCGGAATCAATGACGGATTGCAGTTCTTCGTTTCTGGCCATTTCCTTGGTATAAAGGGCCTTCCAGGTCTCCAACTCTCCGTTCGTTCGGGCTTGGCTCTGGATCCGATTTTCATCACAGCCCGTCAAGGCCAGGCACCCCATGATCAGGATCGAGAACAATCCCCAGGCAACCCCCTTTGTGGTTGACATATTTCATCTCCTTCTGGCTGGCAAATCCTTAAGAAACGGCAGATGTTCTATAATTTCGTGGGCCGCGACCAACTTTTCAGGCGATAGGATGGCGGGCGGGTACTTCCGGTTCAGGCTCTCGAGATGCACCTTTCCGCGCGCCAGTGCCAGGCGCTTGAGCCGGACCAGCCGCTCGCCCTGATCCTCGAAGATCACACAGCAAACGCCGCCGGTCACCCGCCGTTCCCCGTCGCAGATCACGATATCCCGCTCAAGGTAATCCGGCTCCATCGAATCCCCACAGACCTCGACCGCGAACGGTTTGTCGCACGTCCAGTGCCACCTGACGAACTTGTCGGCCAGACCCGCGGGGTACTGTTCGGCGGCGACCGTGTCAAGGCCCGCCCCGGCGGCGATCTTGCCGAGGATCGGAACCCAGTCGCCGCGCCAGCGATTGGGCAACACTTCGGCCTGGCAGACCTCGTAGCCGGACTCGATCATGCGGCGAACGGCAAACGGGCGACCGCGCGGAGCGCGGCCGCGTTTGATCCGCAAACCCCCAGCCGCCTTTTTCTCGCTTGGGGTTGCCGGTATCAGCCTCTCGATCCGCCGGGAAAACTCCTGAACCTCGGCCGCGATTTGCGTGACCGGAGAAGATTCCGCGGTGGAAAGGCCCGGTCGATCTTCGAGCCACATCGGCCCTGTGCCCCCCAGGAGCCAGTTGAGCGAAATGCCATGCTCATAACTCCATGTCGCCAAATCCAGAAGCATATCGACCGAAATTCCGGCGGCGGCCCCGCGTTCGAGGCGACTCCAGGTATCCGTTCGGTAATCGCCGACGGCACGCGAGATTTCGGCCTGCGAGAGACCGAGGGCCGCCCGCATCTGCCTCAGCCGGGATGCGAATCCTTCCGAAAAAACGCCTTTTCCCGCCCCCAAGGGGCACCTCCATCGCGGCGAAACATTTTTTCCGGATTTTCTGATTTTTGCATTGACACGCTGCCGATAGCGTGTATGCTTATGCAGGCGTAAGAATCGTTCGTGGCTCGCCCGTTCTTTTCCGGCCGCCTTGCCAGCGGCGCCGTACCAGGAAAAGTATAACCCACGTTTGAGGGTTTGTCAAACGGCTTTTCTTTATGAATGAACAGCAAAACGCTTCACGCGTCGTGCCCAGGGTACCCCGGCCGGGGTGCGCTGTCAAGGCCCGCATCTATGCCGCCGGACTCTCCCTCACTGAAATCGCCCAAGCGGCCCGCATCTCCAGACCCAGCCTGTCGAACTACCTTGCGGGTTACCGGGCCACGTTCGAGATCCAGTACGACATCTACCTGGCCTTCTGCCGTCTCACGGGGACGGACCTGAAGGCCCTCTCCATTTCGGAGTTCTGGGGCAGCCTCTATCGGAGACGGGCATCGGAACAGTCGTCATCGACCTTGGGTTTTTGAATCGAAAGAAGTCGGAATCGTCTTTTGACGCGTGTTTTTTTCGCAAGGAATAGGTCGTCGGTCAAGGCGAGACGAGGTCGCGGGCAAAGAAGGGACGATCCCAGAATGAAAAAAATACCAACCGTCTTCGAACGCGATTGGGAGGGCGATAAGGCGCTGGTTACGCGCAAAATCCTCGTGAGTATCCCTGCAGGCGCGGTTGCAACCCGGAAGCGGGATGGCATGGCCTGTATGGTTCGGGGCGGAAGCCTATTTAAGCGGCACGATGTGAAGGCGGGCAAGGTGCCGCCTGCAGGCTTCGAGCCGTGCGAGGTTAACCCGGATGCCGAAACGGGACACTGGCCCGGCTGGATCGCAGTCCGCGATGCTCCTGAAAACAAGCACCTTCTTTCCGTTTCCGCCCCGTCGGCCGATGGAACTTACGAGTTCTGCGGGCCTAAAGTTCAAGGCAATCCCGAGGGTCTCTCGGAACATCGTTTTTTTGCTCATGGCGGGGAAGTCCTTGGTGTAGTGCCCGTTGATTTCGACGGCCTGAAATCTTACCTCGCCGAACATGCCGTCGAGGGCATTGTCTGGTGGCAGGCAAATAAACCGCTTGCAAAGATCAAGCGGAGGAACTTCGGCCTGTCGTGGCCGATCAGGTAACGCAGAGAACCTTGGCGGGGCGGGGCCGTGAAAACGGCACGGGTGTGCGTCCGCCCCGCCGGACTTGAAACCAAAGGAGGTTCAGGGTGAGCGATCCAACAGTTGAATCCGCAATCCGCGATCCGCAATCCGCAATGACGCCCGAGGACCTCGACGTGTTCATCCGCCTGGTGCACGAGGCCCTGAGCCACGCCCTGGGTGCTGCGCACCTCCGGCCCCCCCGGGCCGGCTCCGATCTCCACGTGGCCCTCTGGCACCTCGCCAAGGCGGAGCGCGATGCCCAGACGGAACTCTCTCAAAACGGGGAACGGGAAACCGGGAACCGGGAACCGGACGACCCGTTGTCCAATCCGCAATCCGCAATCCGCAATCCGCAATTTGTTCGCCCCGCCTGCAACGTCATAGCCGAGATCCCGCCGGGCGGGCAGATCAGTTGCGGCCCCCTGCGTATCCGGCGGCCGGACATCGGGTCGGACGTGGTCATCGAACTGGGGGGCGAGATCCGGATCAACGCCATCCTGGCGAGCGCGCACGTGCGGATCAGGACGGACGGCCGGTGGTACCCGGAAGTCCAGGCATCGGAGGCCGACCTGCCCCTGGCCCTCTTCGGCCAGGGCGACACCCAGCGCGAGATCCGCCCGGAGGACGTGTGATGGATTCCGCTGCCGTTTTTCAATCCGCAATCCGCAATCCGCAATCCGCAATTTCTGTGGCCGCCCCCGCCGGATACCTCTCGGTCGAACGGGCCGCCCGGCTCCTCGGCCGGTCCGAACGGACGGTCCAGGATTCCTGCGCGGCGGGGCGACTCAAGGCGGTCCAGGCGGGCGACCGGTGGTTCATCGACCCGGCCTCGCGGCCGGAATTCAAGATCGTCTCCGGCGGCGACCCCGAATCCTCCCGGGTGCCCCACGCCGCCGGAGACCTCCTTTGCGAACTCTCGGACCGGAAGCGCCGGGACCTCTTGGCCCGCCACGCCATGGTCGAGGCCTACATGGCCTCCGCCCGCGGCCGCGCCCGGGGCGATCTGGTGCGGTTTCAGGCCGACTGGATCGCCGCCTGGAACGCGATGCACCCCGCGACGGCCGTGTCCGCCCCGACCCTCCGGCGGCTGCTGCGGCTGTACCGGAGCGGCGGCCTCGCGGCCCTGGTGGATCGCCGCCGCAACCCCCGCGACTCGGGGTTGTCGCCGGAGGCCCTGGACTTCGCCGCGGGCCTCGCCCTTTCGGAATCGAAGCCGAAACTGGCGGGCATCTACAACCAGGTCCTGGCCCTCGCGCCGACGATGAACTGGACGCTCCCATCCCGCGGCCACTTCCTCCGCCGCCTCAAGCGCTACATCGACCCAAAGGTCTGGGCCCTGGGCCGCGATCCCCGGCTCTACCGCCAGCGGATGCAACTCGTGCTCCGCCGCGACTGGTCGAAGGTCGCCGCAATGGAACTCTGGGTCGCCGATCACCGGACGCTCGATGTGTGGGTGCCCCGCCAGGCGGATGACGGCCGGTGGTCCTGGCAGCGGCCGTGGCTTACGGTGCTGCTCGATGCCCGGTCCTGGAAGCCGGTCGGATGGACGCTGGCCTGGGATGCCCCCGACTCCAACCGCATCATGGGCACGTTCGCCCGCGCTGTCCGCGAGCACGGAAAGCCGGACTGGATGTACCTGGACAACGGAAAGGATTTCAGGGCCAAGCGGTTCGCCGGCGGGCGGGCGGGGGCGGGCGGACGCGCTGGGATGGTGGGCCTCATCGAGGGGGATGCCGTCGAGCCGATCCTTTCGGTCCTCGGCGTCCAGGTGGTCTGGGCCGATCCGTACAACGCCAGGGCGAAGGTCGTGGAAAACTGGTTCGGCCGGGCGATGGCGGAACTCTTCGACCGAAACTGGGAGACCTACTGCGGCCGGTCGACGGATGCCCGCCCCGAGGCCGTGACGAAGATGGATGCCGCCGAGGCGGCGCGGGGCGGCCTCTCGATCGATGCCGTCCGCCAGGCCTTCGCCGACTGGGTCCGCGACGATTACGGCCGATGCGAGTGCCCGGTCTCGGCCTCCCGAGGCCTCTCGGTCGAACAGGCGTTTCTCCGACTCCGCAAGGCCGGCTTCGAGGCGGTCATGCCCGCCGCGGAGACCCTGGCGATGCTCCTCCTGCCGACCAAGCCCCTCACGGTCAGGAGCACCGGCATCGCCCTTGCGGAGTTCGGATTGACCTATCTCGCCCCCGAACTGGAGGACCTCCGCGGGGCGTCCGGGCGGGATGAATCGCGGAAGGTGGTCGTGCGCTACGACCCCGGCGACTCGTCGCGGATCTTCATCTTCGAGCGCTCGGGGCCGTTTCTCTGCGTCGCCCGGCCCTACCTCGAGCGCGGCGTTCACCCCCTCGCGCGGGCGGGCACGCCGGAGGACCGGGAGCAACTCGCCGACGCCCTGGGCGCGCAGAAACATGCGGAGAAGGGCGTCCGCGAACAGGTCCGCCGGTTGCGGGCGGTCGCCGCCCGGTACGCCCCGGCCCTCGCCCGCCAGTGGGCGGCCCACGCGGGCCTGGGCCTCCTGGATGAGACGGTCGCCCCGCCCGCCGAGATGCCCATCATCCGCCTGATGGGCGCGCCCGACCGGGCCGCCCAGGCGGGGCGGGAGGATGCCCTCGAGCGCCTCCGCCGGGTCCGCCAATCGCGGATCGCGGTCGGGGTGGAAGCCCTGTCTGAAACGAAAGAACGGGACGGCACACGAACCGCCCCGGAAAACGTCTTGGATGCGCTGCCGGATGAGCCGGCGGCCCAGGAAAAGGAGTCCACCTATGATCATGGAACGGGAGATTTTGACGACCGCGCCTGAGGGCGCGGCAGCCGGAGGAGCACTGACGGTGGCTGAGCGCAAGGCGATCATCGAGCAACTCGAATCGCTCCAGTTGGCGGAGAACCTCTCGAACTCCGCGATCGCCCGGCTGCTGGACTGCTCGGCGGCGACCTGGAGCCTGATCCGGAAGGGCCGGTACTCGGGCAACGTCGATAAGTTTCTCCACCGGGCCGAGGTCGTTCTCAAGGCCCGGGCGGAGCGGAAGGACCTGCCGACCTCGGAGTTCGTCGAGACGTCGATCGGCCGGGGGATCCTCAAAATCTGCCGCCTGGCGGCGGACTTGGGCGACATGGCCCTCGTGCTGACGCCGTCCGGCTGCGGCAAGACCGCGGCCTTGCGCGAGTTCGCCAGGCGCCGCGGCGAGCAGGCGATCTACATCCAGGCCGGGGAGTATGGGCGAACAAAACTGGCGCTCCTGAGGGAACTCGCCCGAAGCCTCGGGGCGGATGCGGCCGCCGAACGCGGGACGATCGAATCGACGGCCGCCGCCGTCCGCGCGAAACTCGCCGCCGCCTACTCCGGCGGGATCGGCGCGGCGAAGATTCTCATCATCGACGAGGCCCAGACCCTGGAGGCCTCGGCCTTGAATCTCCTCCGAAACCTCCACGACGACCCCGACTGCCAGGCCGTGATCGTCCTGGGCGACACCTGGCGGTTGCACGCCGAACTCGGCCGGATCGGCGGAATCGCGGGCGGATACGAGCAACTCACGAGCCGGTTCGGGGCGGTCTTTGCCCTGTCCCTGACCGACCCGATCCCCGAGGCCGACGTCGCCCTTCTCGGGCGGGCCGTCATCGACGCCCTGGGCTGCCGGGGCGATCTGCCGGGCGACTCCATCAAGTGGCTCGCCCGCCAGGCCCAGACCAAGGGCAAACTCCGGAACGTAGTCAAGTTGCTCCGCGCCTGTTACCACGTTGCCGACTGCGCGGGCCGGCGGGCGGCGTTCACCGTCCACGAACTCGACTACGCCGCGGGCGTCCGCGGCGGCCTCTCGCAACTGGAGCACAAGGCCCCGCCCTGGGCGCGGGCCAAGGAAGACCAGCCCGCCCCGGCGGCCGTCGCCGGATGAATAGTTAGCCGCCCATCTCGATGGGCGCGTGTTGTTGTAAGGAGGTTGCCGTGAAGGCAAAAACGAACGCGGCCCCGGCGGTGACGCTGGGCGATCTTGGGGCGGTCGATAAGGCCCTCGAACTCATCGCGGCGGCCCAGGCGGATGCCGGGCGGCTGGCGGCGGAAGTCGAGGGGCGGATCGCCGCGATCAAGGCCGACTACGATGTCCGGGTCAAGAGCCTCCTGGCCCTGGCCGACGAAGAACGCGGCCTGGTGGAGGCGTTCGCCGAGATCCATCCGGAGTTGTTCGACCCGGTCCGGCACCAGGACCTGCCCCACGGCCGGATCGGATACCGGCGGGCGGTCTCGGTCACGCTCAAGCACAAGGCCGAGACGGTCGTCGCGGCCCTCGAATCGCGGGGCCTTAACGACGCGGTAAACGTCAAGAAAAGCCCCAATAAGGACGTCCTCGCGGCCTACGACGACGAGACCCTGGCGGCGGTCGGGGCGAGGAAGACCGTCCGCGACCAGTTCTATATCGACATCCGAAAGGCGGGGTAGCGTGGTCGGGGCGTTCGTACAAAAGGAGATCGAGAAACTGCGGCGCGAGGCCGGGCGGCCGAAGCACCGGTTCCTCATCTCCATCAGCCGCGTCGAGACGTGGGACCCGCAAGCGGCCCGGATGTCGGTCGGGCACGTCGCCCAGGTCATCGACGTGGAGACCCGCCTCGCGGTCCACGAGACGCCGCCGCAGCCGGACGAACAGGATGCCCGCGTCGCCGCCGGTCTCTGGATCGTGCGGCAGGAGGCCTCCGAGTGATGAGTGCGGAGTGCGGAGTGAAAAAACCGGAAGCCGCTGAAGGAGGATCGCCATGAGTGAAATGATTGTTTCGCAGGAATTGGCCTACCGGGCCGCGAGGAAGTTGTTCGAGTTCAGCGAGGCCCTCGCGGGCCGGACCTTGCCGGCGGAAGCGCGGGGCCGGGGACTGTGCGAGGCCGTCCGGCAACTTCAGATCCTGGCGGATTCGCTCATCCTCCGGGGGCAGCAGGCCGAGGCGGCGGCGGTCCGCCAAATCCTCGGCATCTCGCTGGAACGGCTCCGGGCGGCGCTGGACGAAGCGAACGAGGGACAACGGACGGCGACAGGCGGAGAGCGCGGAGCGGGGAGCGACAAGGAAAGGGAGGAGCCATGAGCCGGATCGAAATGTTCGTAGAAATCGTCGTTACGGCCCTGGCGGTGATCGGCGCGGTCGCCGTTCTCGCCGCCGCGGCGTTCGCCATCGGGTTCATCGCCCGTTGGGTGCTGCCGTAGATCGAGCCAAGCCATGAACACGGCCGTCAATCCGCAATCCGCAATCCGCAATCCGCAATCCGGCGACCGCCGGACCCTGCGGTCGCCCGAGGAAAAGGCCGCGGACCTCCGGACGGCCGCCGAGGTCTTCGTCGCATACCTCCGGATGTACTGCGTCGGCCGCGACCAGGCCAGGCCGAAGTGGCGGGTCCTGGCGGAGATCCGGCGGGCGGGCGCCAAGGTCACAAGCCGCGAGTACGACGACCTGCCGCGCCTCGCCCTCGACCTGGGCGACGACGTCGGCACGTGGCGGAAGGGGGCGTTCTTCATCGTGGACCGCGAGGACTTCGATGCGGCTGCCGGCAACCTGGTCGTCAGGTTCGAACTGATGCGGCGGCATCACGACATCCTTCTCGCGCGGCGCCGGAAGCGGTTCCCGGAAGAGCCGCTCTTCGATAGCGCGGAGTGCGGAATGACACTTAGCCGCCCATCTTGATGGGCGCGTGTTGTTCCAAGTGCGGAGTGCGGAGTGCGGAATGCGGAGTGAGAAGGCCCAAAACCCGCGACTGTATGAATTTCTCCTGGCGGAGGCCCGCGCGGCGCGGCGGCGCAGACGGCGGCGGGCGCTCGCGGACAACGGGTTCTGGATCGCACTGGCGATCTTCTGCGCCTGCGTCGCCGGGCTGCTCGTCGCCGGGTTCATCGCCGGCTGCCATGACCCGTGCCGGACGCAGAGCGACGAGCAATACCGATACCACGAACGCGAAACGCGGAACCCGGAACTCGGAACGGACCCGGCGGGACGCCACCTTCCGGCCATCGGGCAAAAGGACTGTGGGCCGACCGCGAGCCGCCGACCGACTCGGGCGGCGGAGGACGCCGCCATCCTCCCGGCGCAACCTCCCGTCCAAAATGCCGTAATCGTTCCGAGTTCCGGGTTCCGGGTTTCGCGCTTGTTGGACGCGATCCGCCAGGTCGAATCGAGCGGCCGGCCTGACCCGCCGGACCGCGACGGCGGCCGGAGCATCGGCCCGTACCAGATCCAACGCGATTACTGGACCGACGCCGGGGTTCCCTGGCCCTACCAGGCCGTGCGGAGCGAGCGCGAGGGGCGGGCGACGGTCCTCGCCTACTGGCGCCGGCGGGCGCCGGAGGCCCTGGCCGCGGGCGACCTCCAGGTTCTCGCTCGCATCCACAACGGCGGCCCCAAGTGGGCGGCCAAGCCGACCACACTCGACTACTGGCGGCGCGTGCTGACCGTTCTTCCGTCCGTCCGATTCAACGCGGAGAACGCAGAGAAGGCGGAGACAAAGGGATGATCCGCGGAAACCGCCATCACCTGGAGGCCGACGCCGAGAGGATCGTCGCGGGGATCCTGGCCGGCCGCCGCACGCTCGCTGGAACCGCCAGGAGATACCGCGTCACCTACGACACCTTCCAAAAGTTCTGGAAGGCGCACACCACGCCCGAACAACGGCAGGAGGTCCTGCGGCGCTTCGCCGCGCGGCGGCGCGAATACAACAAAAAGGGGCGGTTCCGAAAGGGGCGCCGCCCTTGGAACAGGGATATGAAGGGCTTGCACATCTCCCCCGCCACGGAATTCAAGCCAGGCACATTGAACGGCCGCGCCCTCGCCCTACTGGCGAAGGTCGGCGAGATCCGCATCCGCCGCGACAGGCCCTCGGGACCCAGGAGCCTTCGCCGGCGCCGGCGGTTCATCAAGGTCCGGAGCGATGGGTCCCCCAAGTCCCGGTGGGTGCCCCTGGCCCGGCACCTCTGGCAGGAGGCCCACGGCCCGATCCCGCGGGGGATGCTGGTCATCTACAAAAACGGCCGCACCCTCGACGACCGGCTTGACAATTACCGTCTCGTCAACCGCGCCGACCACCTGGCCCTCGAGGAGATCCTCATCCCCGGGATGCGCGAGCGGTGCACCGAAAACGGGCGGACGGCCCTGGCCGTGTTTCACCTGGAACGGCGGACCATCCGCGCCGCCCTTTTGCCGTCCGCAAAAAGGCGCATCCGCATGTGCGTCGCCTGCGGCTGGTCGCCCAAGCGGTTCGCCAAGGTCAGACGGTGCCTGAAGTGCGGCTGCACCGTCTTTGAGAAGGTCCTCGTCAACATGGAGGCAATCACATCATGACCAAACGCAGAACGCTCTGCCCCGTTTGCGGCGGCACAAAGACGGTCAGCCAATTGTGCTGCGTCGGCTGCTGGCGGGCCGTGCCGCTGAACATCCGCCTCCGGTTCAACGTCGCCAAGGGGCCGGAGCGCCGGCAAATCGTCCGGGCACTCCATGCCGCCTGGAAAACTGGAGGCCGACATGCGGTGCCATAAACGCGACGAAGGTACGAGCGGCTGCATCGCCAGGCCGGGCACATGGGAAAGTGCACGATCCGCCCGAACCCGGACGATCCGCGGCCGGAGACCTGGCCGTGCGCGGCGGAAGGGTGCGGCCGGCGCGTGAAGACGGACGGCGCCCGCTGCCCGGTCCATCGCGGCATGATGAACCGCGGCGTCCGCCGCGGGGCGGGCCGGACGCCGGATGAACCCTGGCCGCGACGGCCGATGCGCCCCGCCGCCCCGACCGACGCCGCGACGCCGGACGAAGTGGTGGACCCCCGGAACCTGGAGGACGCCGTCGCCCGCGGCGCCTACGCCTCGGCCGCCCGCGAGGACGGGCGGGTCCGCGACGGCCGGGACCTGGTGAAGCGCCGCATCGAGGCCCTCACGGTCTACGACGTGATCGCCAGCAAGGCCGCCCGCAAGGTCCTCGTCGGCCTCGGGCGGGCGCTCCTGGCGATGTTCGACAAGCCGGAGGCCCGATGACCGACGCCGACAGAAAACAGTGGATCATCGACCACGGCGGCGGCCCGTGCCCCCCCCCGTGGCCGCTGGAATGCCAGGTCTTCGTGGAAAAATCCGGCATCGAGTGGCTGCTCTGCTCGGACGGCCTGTGGACGCGGGTAGACTGCGTTGAAAAACTGATCCCGTCCAAGGGCGGGTGCGCGACGTGCGGCGTGCCGCTCCACCGCGAGTGGCCGCACCGGAAATGCCGCCGGTGCCGAAGGATTTTCCATTAGAGGCGTTTTATGCACCTCTCAAAAGGCCAAAAATACGCCGTGCACGCGGCCGCCAGGGCGGCCCAGTACGATGATGCCCGGTACCGCCAGGTCCTCAGGCGCCTGGCCGGCGTCCGGTCCTCGACCGACCCGCGCCTCACGCGCGAAAACTTTATCCGCGTGATGGCGTTCTTCGAGGGCGAGTGCGCGGGCCGGCTGCCGGGCTTTTCGCCCGGCTATTGGTTCGGCCAGGATTTAAGGACCGACCCCGGCGACTCCCTCAGGTTCGCCTGCCGCCGCGAGGCGGCGGCCCTCGGCTGGACGGATGAGGACCTGGACCGCTTCCTGGCCTCGGACCGCTGTTCCAGCGGCCGCTTCGCACGCCTGGCCGACGCATCCAACTACTGGCTCTCGCGTCTCCTCGATGCCCTGAAGGCCATCCGGGGCCGCGCATCCGCACGCCCGGGGGCGGGCGTGCCACGAACGGCCTTCAACGCGGAGGACGCAGAGAACGCGGAGAATATTGAGGGGGAAACGGAAGATGCGGAAGTGCCGTTTTGAACTTGGAACCTGGAACCTGGAACCTGGAATCTGAAACTTTGACCGCCCTTCGCCGGGGGAGAACATGACCGACCCGCAGCCGCAGCCGCCGCCGCCGCCCAATCCGCACTCCTCAATCCGCAATCCGCAATGGCTCGACGTCCGGGACCTCTCGCCCGGCGGCATCCTCGCCCGCCGCCTGCTCGTCTACCAGGACCGCCTCGCCCGCGTCCACGCCCGCGGGGGCGCCTACGCGAAGGTCGGGTTCTCCGGTTACGTCCGGGACCTCCTGGCCCGGTTGGAGGCTGGCAAGGATCTGTCCCATGCAGTACATTGACCAACAGGCGGCGCCGGGCGAGACCGGCTGGACTCCCCGGCCCTGGCGGCCCGTGACCGCCGACCGGCGCCGCTTTCCTTTTCAGAAGAGATCTATGCCGCCATCGGATGACGGTGATCCGCCGCTGTCTCGCCTGGAGCGGATCGCCCTGATCGTTGCCGCGAGCGTGGCGACCCTCGGGATCGTGCCGCTTTTGTTCGGCCTGATCTTCTTGGTGGCGTGGATCGGCATTCGGATTGAAACCGCCGTCCGGCGTTGGATCGGACGGCCGCTCCGCCTGACCTGGCGCGAGAGGCGCCGGCTGCGGCGGCGTTGATATTGTCGTTGGCTGATATTTCCGTGACGGTCGGAAACGACCGCATGGATTTTGTTGTCAAAATTCCGCCCCGCCGGATCCGAAAGGCCCACCAAAAACCGCCTCGGCGGCAAGCGCACTTATGGTTCAGCCTTGATGAAAAACCGGCCTTGGCGCGGTCGCCAGGGCCGTTGCGAAAACCGTTTTTATCATCTCTGAGTTGACCTTCGTTTTCCGCCTTTTCTCCCCTTTATTCGCCCTTTTTCGGCCTTTTTCGCTTTTCGTCACCTGCGGCGCGCGGTCTTAGCCAGAGGGGGTGACC
>Ga0315284_10004043_pt1 | contig 20826 bp, 24 predicted proteins | sample YL17G09_16_MG_FD_203696 | JGI IMG/M metagenome (GOLD analysis project Ga0315284, IMG submission 203696) | Sediment microbial communities from Yellowstone Lake, YNP, Wyoming, USA - YL17G09_16 | ecosystem: Environmental > Aquatic > Freshwater > Lake > Sediment | place: USA: Wyoming | collected...
AGTTGGCTAAGGCCGAGAAACCAAACCTCGTAATGACCCGGCATGGATTCATGCCCACGAACCTGGATGACGCCTGGCGGTTCGCTGACGCACTGGCCAAGTCGCAGTTGATTCCGACCAGGTTCCAAGGACATCCTGCCGACTGTCTGGTCGCAATTGATGCTGCGGCCCGGATGGGGTGTTCGCCTCTGGCGGTCCTGCAGAACTGCTACGTTGTCCACGGGACACCAGGGTACATGACGCCATTCGTGATTGGTCTGATCAACACTTCGGGCTTGTTCCGAGACCCGCTGGAATTTGACGTTGAGGGCGATAACCCGTTTGACCAGAGTTACCGCGTGAGAGCCACAGCTGTCAGGGCCTCGACGGGCAAGACCATTAACGGCCCCTGGATTGACTGGAAGGTCGTTAAGGCAGAAGGGTGGGACAAACCCAAGGGCGATCAAAAGTCCAAATGGACCACGATGCCAGGCCAGATGTTCCTCTACAGGGCAGCGATGTGGTTCAAGCGGGCCTACTGCCCGGAAGTCACCGACGGCGTCCTATCGGTGGACGAAATAGAGGACGTCGGGCCGAAGCATATTGAGTCACGGGAAGTCCGTGGAGTCCAGGGAGTAGTTGAGAAGCTGAAGAGTCAGTCAAACGGCGAAAGCAATGGGGCCGTTGAATCGCCAAAGACGCAGGATGCCCCCAGTGCGGACACGGACCAACAGGTCGAGGACATTCTGGATCAGCCTGAAGCTGAAGGTATACCCGCCGAGGATGCTGACTCTGCGGAGGCCTTGATGCCAGCCGTCAACAAGCCACCCGCCATGGTAATCTGTCCGAATTGCCAAAAAAAGGGCAGGCCCTTCATGATTGCTGCCGACAAGATACTGAACGGCAAGTGCCCACAATGCTTTCAGGTCATAAACGTCAAGTCGTAGAAAGAAAGGAATAAGACCTATGGCAACTACCGATAAGGTGTTGAGCCTATTATTCGTGTGGAAGTTGAGATTGCAATTCTGGGCCGAGGGAGACAAGCTCTGGGCCGAGGGAGACAAGCTCTGGGCCGAGGCCGTCCTTGAGTCATATGGCAACATCACACTTGATTGGCTAGGTGTCACCGAGTGCTTGCTAGAAAACGGCGATATCTACACAGATAAAGGAATGAAACATGCCAGTCAAAAAACATGATAAATTGATCCGAGCAGACGGTTATTCTGCATACCCTGAAGACCTGACCCTGGTGACCGACCCGCAAGATCCCTTGTTTGATCCCAGGGCACTCGAACCCTTCGACGAGAACATGGTCAAAAGTATCCTATTCCAGCGACAGGGAGTCAAAGAGACCATCTTGGTCGTCAAGCGGGGACAGGATGTGTGCATTGTCGATGGGCGGCGAAGGGTGATTGCGGCACGCGAAGTCAATCAAAGGCTGCTTGCATCCGGCCAGGAGACTATCAAGGTCCCCGTCAAGATTGAGTATTCGCATCGCGAAGTTGACCTTCTGGGCTTATCGGGCATGCTGAATGCGATCCGCAAGGACGAGTCCTACATCGAAACCGCCGAGAAGGTGGGACGATACATGAGCCTTGAAAGTGCCAAGGCAGACGAGGCCGCGATCCAGTTTGGAGTCAGCGTTACTCAGATCAAGAAAATGTTGGCACTCCTGACCCTAAATAACCAGGTCATCAAGGCCATAGGCAAGGGTGTCATTTCGGCATCAGCGGCCCTGGAGTGGGTCGATATGCCACACGACCAGCAGAGGGAGGCCCTGGCATCAGCGATGGAGGCCGCTCCCGAATCGCAGAAGATCAAGAAGGTATCGATCAAGGCTGCGGCAAAGGCGGCGGGCAAGACCAAGATTGTCATGCCGAAAATGAAGGAGATAAAGGCGGTGCTAGCGGACGATGACTGGTGTGAGGCATACAGGGACGGAGTTCGGTGGGCAAGGGGACTATGCGTATCAAGTGAATGAAGGCAACAAGTGTAATATTACAAGGAGAATCACATGGTAACAGACAAGAACAAGGAAGGCAACAGGATTGAAGTAATCAAGGACCGCCAATTTCTACAATGCAAATTGACGGAGGATGAGCTGGCTCAGGCAGCACAAGATCTGGCCCGACTAATCGACGACCAGAAGGCGGTCGATGATGAGTTCGACACGATCAAAAGCCAATTCAAAGCCAAGCTCCAGAAGATCGATGGCGACATAGGCTTCAAAGCCAGGTTGGTTCGGGACAAGCGAGAGATCCGCTCTGTAGACGTTGAAAAGACTTTGGACTATACAGATTGCACTATCCAAGTCATTCGACTCGACACCGGGGCGACAATTGAGGTCCGCAAGATGACGGGCGACGAAAAGCAGTTGAAATTACCCCTGGAAGTATAGTCTATTTCCTCTCAAGGAGAATGCGATGAAAACATGGGTATTGATTATGATTCTGATAGCGGCATTTGGATGTGATCCTGATGGCTCCTGCCATGGGGGCGACAATGGCAACGGTGGCACTGATCCCGTGGTAACGCCTGTACCTGGGGCAGTTCTACTGGGGGTCGTAGGCGTGGCTGTTGTTGGCTGGATCAAACGAAAGAGATGGGATAGGTGAATATAGACAATGAGACAAACCGATGTGACACGGACGTTTGAATATACCCCTGCTGGCGAAGGATGAGCCATGCCCGACAGGGATGTTGGGGCAGGGGTAGTATAAAAGGAAGGAAAGACTAAAATGGGTACGGGAATAAGTTATGTCCACGAAACTTTAAATCCCATCGTCGGCTGTGATCCAAGCATGTCTTGTGCGGGATTCTGTTGGGCACGGCGAACAGTGAATAGGCTGGCCGGCAAATTCCCTGAATATAAAATATGCCTTAATGGTAGCGAGTGGTCGGGTGATACTCTATCCCGCCTAGGAGAGTTGGACAAGCTGGCTCATTGGAAGAAGGGCAAGCGGATCTTTATGGTGGCCCAGGGGGATTTGTTTGGTGAAAATGTGAATGTAATGGATACTTCCCAAGTTATTGATGCTATGGTGAATAACCGGCAGCATCGGTACTTGGTTCTGACTAAGCAATTTCGTAGGATGGTTTGTATAATGAATCTGGCATACAATGTACCACGGGATCGTTGCGATCATATCGCATGGGGAGTTTCTGTAATGGTGCCAGGGGACATAGATAGACTGAATGAGTTCTTGGCACTTGATCCAGCCTTTAAACTCTGGATTTCATTTGAGCCTCTATTGGCTCCGGTATCACATCTATTGACGCCTACCATGCTCAAGCGATTATCCTGGATAGTCGTTGGGTGTTTGAAGTTGTCTGGCGGTAAGACTGGAGGATGGGTCAAGGATTATCCGTTTGCATGGTGGGGAGAAGTAGACCATATTATAAGCCGATGTGTTTGTGCCAACGTACCTATGTATCTCAAGCAGGTTCCCTGTGACGGTACGGTTGTTTCCGGAGCGCCTTGTTTCCAGGCAATACCGGACTTTCTGACTTTACCGTGGGAAAAATAACTAAGAAAGGAAAGAACTATGAGCATAACTGTAAGCATCATGTGTGACAGGTGCCATGAGGAGTATGATAATGGGCAGATGTCAACAGTGAATGTGACGTTACGTCCTGGATCTGGTAATAATTATTGCCGTGAGGATAAGTCATTATGGCATGCTGATTGGTGCCAGTCATGTTGTGAACAGATGGGACTCAAAAAGCAATATCCTCCTGTTACACCAGCACCAAAGCCTCCGACATTTGAAGACTTGATCAGAGAAATCGTGCAAGATGTTATCGACAACAACAAGCCATAGCCTTTCCTTTTGCGGGCGTCCTGGGTGTCCTCGTAGGCCCCAGGATGCCTTTTATGGAGATTACAATGACGACTCAACTCCACCCCAACCGCGAAGAAATCCTCCAGGAAACCATGTCCCGCATCAGGTCCGAACTCGTCCGCCAGGGCCGCCTCGCCCGACTGGAAGACTACTACGACGAAACCCCCACAGACCAACTCCCCAAGCCGCCCCCCCTTGGTTTCCAACAACTGCAAGCCCGTAGATGTACCCCTGCTCATCAAGCAGTATTCCAAATACAATCTAGGTTATAGACGCCTCGGCCAGATCCATCACTGCGGACCACAGAGAATCCACGACATCCTCGTGCAACACAATATCCCCATCCGCACCCGAGGCGTTCGCATTCACCCCAACCCATCCAAAGAACTCAAGACGCATCTTGCGTAAGGGAATAACATGGTAAATCCATCAGTTAGTGTCATAGTTCCAGTTCTAAACGAAGCTGGAATGATAGGTGAAATAGTGAGGCGCATCCCTGATATGGGACAGGGAACAGAGATCATCTTTGTATCAGGGTGTAGTCATGATGATACATCGGCAGAAATCATACGCCAGACATGTGAACATTTAGACAAGAATATCAAACTACTACATCAAATTGGCAAAGGTAAGGCTGATGCGGTTCAAATGGGGTTCAATCATGCAGTGGGAGATGTATTGGTGATACTTGATGGCGATTTATCTGTGGCACCAGGGGATCTTCCAAGGTTTTTGAACCACGTTAAACCTGGCGTGCTTGTCATAGGTAGTAGAATGCTTGAGATGAATCCATCAGATGCAACCATGCGACCTTTGAATATTGTGGCCAATCACTGTTTTGCTCGCATCGTAAGTTGGATTTGTGGACAAAGAGTATCGGATAGCCTGTGTGGTACAAAGGTTTTAATGCGATCCGATTGGCAGAAGATGAAGATGCTACCTCACGACACCTATGGCGATTTTTCGATCATTTTCGGAGCGGTCGAGAACGGAATGCGGATTGTGAATGTTCCGGTAGTTTACCACTCGCGCCAGTATGGAAAGACCAAGATCAATCGGTTCCGGGGAGGGCTGTCCCTTCTGAGGGTGTGTCTTTCCGCTGCCTGGAGAATCAAGGTGAGGGGTCTTGACAAGAAGTGCAGGTCGGTGTAGGATGTCCTTCGTGACGATCGCTATAGCCAAAATCAATGCTCAGGTACGGGACCACTCCATGCGGTCGTCACAACCGTACCTGGGCCTTTTGTGAGGCTACACATGAACGAAAACAAAATTCCATTAGAGCTTTGTCAGTGCGGATGCGGAAACAGAGCACCTATCGCTCCACAGACAAATACAAGGAGGGGTCAGGTTAAGGGTGAACCCCTTAGATATATCGCTGGCCATCATCGAAGAAAAGCACCCGTTCAATATATTCGAGACACCCAAACTGGATGTTGGATATGGCAATGGTATAGGGACAGGCGTGGATATGGATATCTGACAAGTTCAGGTAAAACACGTCCTGCACACGTGGCTATCTACGAACTATTAAAGGGATTAGTTCCAGAAGGACTAGAACTAGATCACCTCTGTAGAACTCCAGCTTGTGTAAACCCAGACCATATGGAACCAGTTACTCACGCAGTAAATGTGCAGAGAGGAAAGAAGGCAAAACTGACTTCTGATGATGTGGAAGCGATACGACATGCCAGTAACCAGGGAGTCGGAAGGAATGAACTCAGCGCGATATATCATGTCTGCCCAGCGCACATAAGCCGAATAGTCCATAATCACACATGGAAGAAGTAATGTACCACGAACCATCACCAAAAGAAGCCATACAGTCCAAGCCATTCTTGAAGGTCTGGTACCGCGGAGTTTATGTGAGTATGGCCAATGGACTTCCTCTGTTGCCCATGGTCAAGCGGATCTGCGAGGTTGGTAGTGGAGGGCATGACACTATTAAGGATGTTATACCCTGTTGCGTTACATCAGACATTCGCCCCGGCAACGACATGGTGATGTCGGCCGAGCGTATTCCGGCTGGAGCTGAAACACTCGACGCGATCTTGGGGTTGAATGTTTTCCATCACTTGGAAGATCCTGCAACGTTTCTTGACGAAGCTGCCCGCACACTTAGGCATGGGGGTAGACTGATTTTAGTGGAACCTTCAAAGACTTGGTGGGCAAAACTGATCTACAGTCTGCACTACGAGCAAGAGAATCAATTTGAGGCATGGGATTGGTTCTCGGATGAGGCGAGAGCTATACATCCCTGTCTAATTGGCTGGCGTAGAATCAAGATCGAGACGTTTTGCCCATTCTCATACATCCTGAGCGGAGGAGTAAAACGGAGATGGTCCGCCCCAATGTGGCTGTACCGACCTGTTCGTTGGCTGGATCGTGTCTTCAAGAGTCAAGGTATCTTTGCCCTTTACGTACTGGAACGACTATGACCAAGTGGCTATTGGCTTTAGCTGGTGTATGTGTGGCCGTGTACTTTTACGGCTATCAATCCATGCCCGCGCCAGATTTGATATCCTTCCTTGAAATCGGCCGTTCCTTGTGGCATGGACACCTACCCAGTCAGTTCCAGCGAGGGCCTGTCCTGGGTCTGATTGTCTACCCAATGAGCCTTGTGATTGGTGCTGTCACGTCCTGTCTGCTTCTCAATGCCTTGCTATACGTGCTATCCTTAGTCCTGTTGGAGAGGGTAGCCCGTATCTGGCTGCCACGGGCTTCCGTCCTGGTCGCCATGGTCTGTATGTGCAACCCTTGGGTAGTCGAGATGATGACGAGGACTCTTTGCGAGACAGCATTGACCTTTCTAGTCCTACTGACCTTCTGGCTGGCTTTGGTGAAGAAGTCTCGATGGTCCTGGGTTGTGGCCATGTTGGCTACTATGACACGAGCCGATACGGCCGGCTTGTTCTTGATGCTCTTAATCTGGCAGGGTAGACCATGGGCAAAGACCGTGCTGTATGCTGCCTTAACGGCCCTTCCCCTGGCGATCTGGACGTATCTAGGCCAGACAGGAACCGCTTTTCACTACTCCCAGATCATGCAGGCCGACCGCGTCCTAGAGGCTTCGGGATGGCTATCCTGCACGCAGATGGTGATCTGGCCCATTCCCCCAACCCTTCCCTTGGTTATGGTCTTCTGGCTGCTCTGTATTGGGGCTATTGCTCGGTGTTGGGCCTTGGGCTGCTTTGCCGTACCGTACTGCCTGATTCACGCTTCCTACCCATTCCAGGAACCAAGGATGTGGACTCCTGTGGCATGGGCATTGGTTATCATGGCATACATAGGGTGTGCCTACGCTTACGCATGGAGGCCACGGCTGGCCGTTCTGGCTTGTGGGGCTGTCATAGGCCTATCCCTTCTGACTTTGGCACCCAGGGTCATGCAGTACGGCACAAGGGACCACGAGTTCAAGCAACTGATCGAGTGGCAAAGGAATAATATCCCAAATGATAAAGTGGCTACGTCTTTATTCCCACTTCTAAACCTCATAGAGCCTGGGGCCTTTGTGCCTATTGGTGATCCAAATGCCAGATATGTAGCTTGGGATAGTAGGTTTGGTCTGGCAGTAGACAAGGACGTGTGGAAGAATCCCTTTAAAGGACTGGAAGGCTTATCTCAAACCAAGAGTCAAGGCAAGTATCAATACCTGACATCGATCCCTCACCCAACAGATCGAAAAAGATGGATCAATGTATTTAGAATAAAGGAATAACATGGCATCATATAGTAGCAACTTAAAATCGAGCACAACCCGCTTCGGTAGATGGATGCACAATAGGTATCATGAAAATGTATGGGCATCATTAGATGTACTTGGTATGGATACGGTGTTAGATATTGGTCCATACCGAGGATGGCTATTTGAAGCAATGCACAAAAAGGGTTTTAGTAGGAACTATTATGCCTTAGATAACTCTAATGACGTATTAGATACAATCAAAAGTCTCGGATGTATGGCAGACCATCTCTTTTACCGCGAACTTCCAGAACTTGACTGTGGTCCGTTCCATAGAATTCTTTGTTGTAATGTTCTTGAACACCTCCTACCACAAACAGCATTCAATACATGTTGTGAAATTCGGGGCACCTTAACTTCCGATGGCCGAGCCATATTCGTAGTACCAGATTCAATCTCTATGGGATGGCGATTTAACTTCACTGAGTGGCAACACCAATTCTGGACCACTGAAGAGAACGTCTACAATATGCTCGCAGACGCAGGACTCACTACTGTAGGGCGCATAAATCTATGTGGCCCATTCAAGGGCACAATAACTGGCCACCTCATTATGATGTTCATAGGCATCATTACGTCCCGTTGGTTCCCATTTGGTCGCCTCTTACGCATGTGGCCCCGCAATAAAATATGCGAAAAGCTTAACAAGGGCTTAGCCACTCTTACAATATCACATGTATTTGTAACAAAAAGGACATAGGTGTTGAGATGGTTAATCAAGACGTGCTTGACAATATTATTGATATGTGGAAGTCTTATCATGATGACTCCAATAATCATATTGAGTTATGCTTCGTCTGCCCTAAAGTATATCCACTCTTTAATCCACAAGCCAAAGGCGTAATAGGTGGCGCAGAAACCGATATGTACTACCTATCCACCGAATTGGCTAAAGATAAAGAGTTTGGTGTACATATCATATGTGGTGATTATGGCCAAGCATCTTGGGAGGTTAGAGAAAAGGTATGGTTATGGAACTGGGGGTCAAGAAATCCACTCATACTCTGGCGGATACTCAAGTGGATTAATGCTGATGTCTATATAACAAAGACAATGTCCTGGGGAGTTCCCTTAGTCTATGCCTTTTGCCGTAGGCATCATAAGAAGTTTGCCTATCGTGCAGCTCATGACTGGGAAGTTGATGGAACCTTTCAAAAGAGATACCCCATCCTACATTGGTTTTTTAGATACTCTATCAAGCATGCAGATCTCGTAATAGCCCAAACAGAACATGAAGCTTCATTTCTACGGACATGGTTGAAAGAAATATGATATGGGCACTACAAATAACCTCTTGGAAGTGATAAGTACCATTGCAATACTGATCGTACTTATCCGTATACAGGGGCAACTGTATGATATAAATACAGAGATAAGAAAGGGGACAAGAAATGAAAGATCAATTCAACTTAATTACCCAGATACCCAAGCCCAAGGTTAGGGGCATTGGTAGGCTGAATGTAGACAGGAAGGGTTTGGCAGTCTTCTGTGCAGATAAGAATACGGTGGTAGTAGGGATGCACCGCACTCGGCTTGAGTCTGCTGCCGTTGACGGCCTACTGCTTTCTGGTATGGAACTAGATGGATATGATCAACATGGTGTGGCGAAATATAAATACCAAGAATGGTTTTTGGTATATGTAGATTAATGTAATCTATTTTTGAAAGGATCTAACATGGAAGAACGAATGATCAAATGGTTTGCGTATCAACACTTACCCGAGAAGTTGCAGAATGTATCTAAACCCTTTCATGATTTAGCTAAAGTGATTTGTGAATCAATTGAACCGGGACCTGAACGTACTGTAGCATTGCGGAAACTTCTTGAGGCAAAAGACGCAGCAGTACGAGCTATGGTTGTTCCAGGTGGATAGTGAAAAGGAGAATAAGGTATGATTAAAGTACTGATAACTGCACTATCAATGTTAGCAAATAATTAGGACGAAAGGAATCTCATGACGATACTATTTACGGTTCACGGTCGTCTTGCTGGCGCTGGAAGTAAGACATTTCTTCCCAAAGGTGGCAAGACTGGCGGGAGGCCCATTGCCATGCCGGCCAGCAAATACACCAAGCCCTGGATGCAAAGCGTATCCGCCGAGGCAGCAGAGGCTATGCAGGGCAGGGAATTGATCAGGGGGCCTGTCGCCGTGGGCTACTGGTTTTACTGCCCCCGGCCCCAGGCACATTACAATAGCAAGGGCCAATTGAAGGCATCGGCCCCTTATTACCCTTCGCACCGCAAAGAGCCCGATTGGGATAAGCTGGCGAGATCTGTTTCAGATTCTATGACAGGGATCGTCTGGCACGACGATAAACAGGTGGTTCAGGGTGAGGTCCACGTGATGTATGGTGAGCCCATGCGGGCGGAAATCTCAGTGACGGACTTGGAAACGGAGGCAACTAAATAGGGCAGCCAGCACGGACTGCCCTAAAGGAGGAGGAAGGAAGGGATGAAGAATCTCTTAGAAAGCGTAGCCTACGGAAACCATGAGTCTTCCGCCATCCGGGGATGAGAACCCCTGGATCATTTCCTCGGTTACTGGCACCTGTACCTCCAGGCCCAGACGAACGTGATCGTTGCCATACCGCAGGCCCAACAGGCCGGCAGCTTGTGCGTCATAGTCAGACGGGCCAGGACTGTTCACCAGTACACCCAGCTTGGCTCCCACGTATGACGACATAACCAAACTACCCCCACCCATGCCAAAGGGTAGAGTCCAAGGCAGGGTAACCTTGTCCATCAAGTCCCAAGTGCCGTAGATCGAGCAGCCCAGGGCCTCTTCACCGGTACGTATGCCGTCTGTCCAGAGACCGGAAATCCCAATTTCTCCCCTACCATCGTCGCCGGGACGATAACCAACTCGTACTGCAATCTCGTCGTCGTTTCCAACAGCCGTCACAGTCCATTGTGAATCCACGGCCCCGGCCACGCCGGCCAAGCACAATACCAACACAATCATCATGTTCTTCATTTTTGATCCTTTCTCAAATAACATTCTCTGCACGGGTAACGATTCTTGTCATCCTTCACTTCTACAAAACCAACACGTCCGCATTCACATTTATAGCTCGACTCTATAGGCAATACCCACGGGATATCCTTTGATATTTTATCAACTATTTTCACACTCTAACTCATCCTTTCTTGGGCAGTCCTCCGGCGCACTTAGGTATTTTAGGCATGATACCCCAACAATAATAGGAACCTCTTCAAGAATCCGGGACTCGCCCATGTTGGCTTCCAACATCCTATTATCATGGCAGGTGAAAACATGATAGGCTCCGCAAACGGGCTTATGAGTACTAATATAGTACCCACAGCAAGGGCAGCTTCTGCAGTTGCTCACGAAGGCACCTCTGGGGGCTTTGGTGCCAGCCCTGTAGTTGATCGAGTCTTAGAGAACCAGCCAATGCCCATCAGGCCAAGCCCGTACATCAGCTTGCCATCATCAACGGTAGTCGCAGTATCGCCGTCAAAGAGCTTTGCCATTTCCGCCAACACGAAAGGCAATCCTGCAATGACACCTATGAGCGTCGTCTGCCAGCTCCACTTGGCTTGAATGATGAACTTCTCTAGGAGTTTCCATATCATCTTGTGCCTCCATTTCTGGAACCAACCCCATTTTACGGGCTTGGCCCTAAGGTTGTCAATACTATGCTGTATTTCTTCGGCATCTATCATACTTTGGCCAATCTTTTGTTTCACTTTGTCAACAATACGTCTATCTTACCTTCAATTCTGCACAAGCTATCAACCGTATCCTGAGCCCTCTTATCCCGCTCCTTGATCTTGCTTTGTATCTCGACCAGGCCGGCCCGAATGTACTCCACGTCTGCGTTGAGGTCTTGGATGGCAAGTTTATCAGCTGCAATCTCGGCCTTCAGCAAGGCGTGATTGGCGTAGACTATATTGGCCCTAGTCGTCCGGGCCAGAGTACAGCAGTTTACCGCAGCAAAGCCCATTGTCAGTAGGATTAAAACTATACACATCTTAACCAAAGTTTTCTGCTCCATTATTTGCCCCCAATCTTCTGGCCCGCTGGCCTTTTCATTTATCCCATCGGCAAACCACGACAGGGACTTTAGGTGATTGCTCAAACCTTGCGATTAATGGTCGCCTCGATCCGCAGGAACCCATCTCGGATATCGGCCCTGACGTCATCAAGCCGCCCCTCAAAGCCCTCAAATTTTACATTGATCAACTTCTCGAAGTCTGCGTGTCTGCGATCGCACTCGCGCTGGAATACCACGGCAAGATCTTGCTCGTCCTTGCTGGCCTGGGCCTTGGATGTCCTGCGCTGCATGTATTTGTCCTTGGCTACCACCCCACCGGTGATGGCAGCCACAATCGTTACCAACGCACCGACAGTCTCATCCCAAGATATCATTGCCATTAGAGATCCCATTTTCTTGTTATTGAAAACCAATCGCCTTAAGGTTTAATCGTGAACCCGCCGAGCGTGATTACCGGAGGACGATTTGCCTGATTCACCTTGATCGCAAAGATTGCAGTATCCTGAAGAATGAGTCCTTGTCCATTGGCCTTTTCAAACACCTGCATCTTGACGTAGTGTATGCCTACCTGTGTTATAGTTGGATACCAGGTCCAGGCGTAGGCCCCATTCGGATCGATCTGATAAGTGAGTCCCTCTGGTGCGACCACTGTGGAGGATTGGAGATCAACAAGGTCACCATCGGGATCGACAACGGCCCCCCAACATACGATGCCAGTGCCCACCCTGACTTCCGCTGAAATCAAGAACCTACCAACGATCTGGTTGGGATCGACCCAAGGGGCCTGTGCAGGGGTAACGGCCGCAAACGTAATTGTTGAAATGAGAGAAAACAGAAGAGCTTTTATTGTCATCATACACATACCCCTTTTAAATCTCACTGGAACATTTGTGCCGTTGTGCTCTTGAACGCCTCGTACACATTGCCACTTGCCCGCTTGGCACTGACACGAATCCAGACTGGCATGGGTATGGTACCTGCATTACGGTAATTGCATTTCACTTCCTGGAACGTCGTCACGCTACCATCCGCAGTATCCACTGAGTCCGTGGCCAATGGCGTATTCGCTACGGCCTCTAGGGGATCGGCAGAGCAGTCAATAATCTCAATACGTGGTGCCCAGGCAGAATGATCATCCGAGAACTTGATCCAGCCAGTCACTCGTAGGGTCCGGCCAGGCTCGATCTCAACTCGTTGCTGCCTAAAGTTCTGATAACTTGCAGTCTCGCAGACATGGGTATAAGCACGCCCAAAACCCGTAGGAATGTTCGCGGTATTCGTAGTGCTGTTGACTAGCCCTCCCATCGTCCAAGATCTGAACTGGCCGTCGTTAGCGTCGTGGTCGTATGATGGAATATAGTTCCAAACGGGAACCGTTATAGTGTTATAAAAACTATTTTCCGTACCGGCCAAAGAGCAGTTATATAATTCTCCTACGCCAACTCGATACATCTCTGTGGTGTTGTTGAATGTACACCCTGATAGTCGGAAACCGTAACAATAGGCAAACCCGTAGGTACCCCCACTGCATGTCACGCCGCTCCAGGTGAAACCGTAACAAGAGACAGGCCCAGCGGAATTCCCACTGCATGTCACGCCGCTCCAGGTGAAACCGTAACAAGATAAAAGCCCGTTGACATGCCCATTGCATGTCCCGCCGCTCCAGGTGAAACCGTAACAACCGTTAAGTCCGCTGCCATGCCCATTGCATGTCCCGCCGCTCCATGTGAAACCGTAACAACCGTTAAGTCCGTTGGAACATCCACTGCATGTCCCGCCGCTCCATGTGAAACCGTAACAACCGTAAAGCCCGTTGGTATTTCCGCTGCATGTCCCACCATTCCAGGTGAAATCGTAACAAGCGTTAAGTCCTCTCGTCCACCCCACCGCCCATCCACTTGTTGGTCCTACACCAATGTAGCCCCCGCTAATTGTGAAGTTTGAGCAATAGGATAGAGCGTATCCCTGACCTGCTGTCGCACAGTACATCCAAGCGTTCACCGTTCCACCAACGAGTGCATATATGGCTACCTGCGTTGAACCTGATCCTCCAATGATCTTGATATTGCGAGTGCATAAGATCATCACTGCAGGATACGTTCCAGCGGTCTTGGCGGCAGTTAAACCCGCCGTGACGGTAATTGCCCCCGCGGCTATTCCTCCGGCAGCAATAACTCGTGTCTCATGTTCTTGCCCCTGTTGGAAGTCACAGATAGAAACGGTATCCCCATCAGCCCAGGTATCCCCCACGACACTGGTCGCAACACTCAATTCAGTTTGCCCAATTGCTTCGTTGGCGGATAGGTTGATTGTGGGATTCGTGGGCTCTTTGCATCTCAGATTCATGTCCAGGTGCGTAGCATCAATGTAACCTGTAGTCAGTAGTTCAATCACAAACTTGCGATCTAACGGCAACTGCCCAGTATTGGCCCAGACGCCATCTGAGTTAGCCAGGATGCGTCCGTGGTTTGTGACAGCCGCAGCCGAGCCGTTTATCGTCGTGCCTGTTTTGATCTTGATATGATACGTACCAGCAGTGGCATAGTTAGGCTCTAACATCCCAGGCGTACCATTGCTACCCGTGATAGTTAGGCCGGCTACGCCGGTAACCCAACTGCTCAAATCTTTATTGAGAACAACTGTATGTCCAGCAGCGATAACAATGGTGTCACCATCACATGGATCACTTGTTGTATCCCAAGTAGAATGAGCAGACCATACGCCACTAGTGATAGATGTAAGAGTAGTGCCATAGGCCAAGTATGGCATCAACATCAACGTAAGTATTGCACAAGTCTTCTTCATGGTTCGATTTCCTCAACAGTGGCTATGGACAGACCCAGTTCCTTGGCGGTGATCTGAGGCCTCTTCTTCACTTCGGCTATCAGATCGGCGTCAGATAGTGACGTAATGGAAAGAACCGGCTCAACTGCCAGTGGCTCTACCATGGCAAGGTACGTCAAAGCCTGGGCAATGATCTGAGTATCAGTCGGCCTTGGATTACCCGTGCCAGACGGGGCCTCGTTGTTGAGCGTGATCTTACGACCAGTGTCGGTGTCTTCGACAAGGTAGTTCCAACCCTTGCCGGATGGATAGCATGTTAGGATTTTAATAGTCATAATATCCTCAAATGTTTGGATCTGCACCTGAGTACGCCCACTTACCCGTTTCTATGCACCTGATTTCCGCATAACAGCCCTTATCATCGATCCGAAGTACTTCACCCGCAGCTCGATCATAGAAGGTTTCTGCGGAATTGGGATCGAGGGAAATATCGTAATCCACCGTGCAGATGAACCGATACTTCATGCCAACTGTCCCAGGCTGAAGCGTTATCGTGATAGCTGCACTGGCACCCGTGTTTGTGTAGGTGAGTCCTGACGCGGTCCCTGTGGGGATGTTATATGATGCGGTCTTTGGAATTGGCGTTCCCCAGATATCGCAATTGGACAATGTCCCGCTCACGGGCGTACCCAAGGCTGCCGTGACAAGATTGGCATCCGTAATGGTCGGGTCGCTGGACATGACAAAGTTACCAGTACCAGTCTCATTACTGAGCACACCAGCAAGTTCCGCAGATGTAGTAGCAGCAAATACACTGAGTTTGTCCCCTGTATTGGGAACTCCTACAGCTCCTTCAGTAAGAGTTGTAGCATTAAAGGTACCGCTGGCCTGCATGATTTCAGAAGAGTCAACTGTTAGAGTAATATCTGTACTCGCTGGATTGGCTTCCCAAGAAATAGTTTCAGCATTACCTAATCGAATAGCACCGGCATCTGCCGTATCAGCATCGCCAGATTGCCAGATGGGAGAGATAGCTGAGGTGGTGAACGTGGGTGTTCCGGCCCGCACGGGTGCCCCTGTGCCCGTAGCCGTAGTCCATACCGGATCAGCAGCACCCCCGCCTACAAGAATAGTAGTGGTAGCTCCAGCGGCAAGGAAAGATGGAGCACCTGCCCCATTACCCATAAGAAGTGTACCCTCCGCTCCTGCTCCTAGCCAAGCATAGGCATTGTCTGCCGTTCCATAGGGGATACCACCGTTGGTCTCGGTGAGGCCGGCCAGGCTGACAAGAGTAGCCCCGGCTCCAATATCCCCCGCCGCAGACAACGTTATTGGTCCAGTCGCAGAAACAGCCACGGTCCCGCTTGCGTTGGGCATGGTGATCGTCCGGTCTGCCGTTGGGTCAGTCACAGTCAAGAGGGTTTCGTAGGCATCCGCCGTGGCCCCCTCGAAGAGGATACCCGTACTGCCAAAGATCAACTGGTTCGCCGAAAGGACTGGATTGGAGGCCAATGTCCCGGCCTGATTCACGTCAATGGCCTGAGTAGCTAGGGTGAGGAAGTCGGCGGCCAGGCCAGTGAGTGTTACCGCGTCGTGTGCTGCTCCGGACGGCGTGGCCCAGGTCGGAGCAGATGTGGCTCCGTTGCTCTTGAGGTATGTGCCATCAGCCCCCAGGGTCAATTCTTTGACGTCGCCAGAACCATCACTGTAGAAGACCGACCAGTTCGTCTGACTTAGAAACTCTGTCATATTATCAACGGTACTGTAACCCAGTCCGGTGACAAAGTCATAGATCTGATCCCCTGTTGCCAGATGCTTGGTGTCTCCGTTTGCCACGGACGCAGTGTTGGCGTCCGGTAGCGTACCAGTGAGCTTGAGCAGGTCGATCGTGTCCAGACTGCCGGCTGTCAGGCCACCGGAGGTCCCAGAGGTTGTCTGGTTCAGGGTCGGGAAACTCGTCATATTGGCTGCACTCACCGTTGGTGCGGCTGTCCAAGTGGGGGCCGCGGCTCCATTACCCTGGAGTAAATAGTTGGCTGTACCTGCCGCCAGCCAAGCATAGGCATTGTCTGCCGTTCCATAAGCGATACCACCATTGGTCTCAGTAAGTCCATCCAGACTACCAAGGGTAGCACTCATATCAACAGCACTGACTTGGCCAGCCCCAGTGCCCCAGTCGATATCAGCGTCTCCAATAGAGTCAGCAGGAAGAGTAAGCTCTCCATTACCAGTACCATCTGTTGTAACTGTCAAACCAGTGACATCTGCCGATCCAAGAACCATACCAGTAGCACCCGTCACATCAAAGGTGCCCGAACTAGTAACAGTACCCCCAGCAGTTACACCACCAGTGAAAGTACCAAGACCTGCATTATCAAGGGTAAGTCTAACCGCTGGAGTGTTATTATTAGTAGTGTAGAACTTCAGGCCACTATCCAGGTCAGCGGTGCCCGAAGAGTACCAATCACTGATCTTGTAAGCTTCGATCTCGGCAGCAGTATAGGGCAGCATAGTAGACTCATTGATAGTGCCGGTCATTTGAAACAAGAGTGATGCGGTCTGTGCCGTTTCGCTACCAGATGTCGGATCACTATTGCAAAGGGTCAACTGAGTAACATCAGCATCGCCATTACCATAGCCAATCCTCAATGGTATCTCTGAGAAGTTAGCCAAAATAACCCCTGTACCAGAGGTTATTGTTGCCTCATTGGCGGTGTCATCTAGGTTGATAATGAGGTTCTCGTCGGAACCATCACCAAGTCCCAGAACAGTCAAAGCACCATCACCATCACCGGTAAGCTTAACTCCTGCTGCACCGATAGTTACATCAGAGCCAGTAGCCGTAAGATCCCCAGTAGCTGTAATGTCTCCACTGGCCGTGACTACACCACTACCGTAAGTCATAGTAGTGTCAGTTCCACTAACATCAAATGTATGGACTATAGTAGCCTGAGCCCCCCCACCCCAAGCGACAGCCTCTAACTCTGCTGGGGCGAAGGTTAACGTAGTATCTGCATCGGCACCAGGGAGTACATTATCTTCACCACCTGATATACCTACACCCGCCACTATATCCTTGGCTACAGTTATACCCACATCTCCCGCCGCAGAGAGAGTGATCGGGGTAGTGACTGAGACTGCAACTGTGCCTGTAGCATTAGGGAATGTTATTGTCTTATCGGTAGACGTAGGATCAGTGACAGTGATAAGAGTCTCTATAGCATCAGCAGTTGACCCCTCGAAGATGATGCCCGTAGTGGAGAATCGAGCATTGCCTGCCGCGATAGCCGGATCTGCTGCGAGCGTAGCGGTGTAGTCAATAGAAATGGTCGTATCGGCGTCCGCACCAGGTAGTACGTTGTCTTCCCCTCCGGTCAGGCCAGCACCTGCTACGATGTCTTTTGCCATCGTTATGGATAGAGTCACGTCCGAATCGGCCCCCGGAAGAACGTCGTCCGTTCCTCCGGCCAGGGGAGAAGTGGTCACAATATCTTTGGCTACGGTCACACCAACATCACCCGCAGCCGACAAGGTCGCTGGTGCCGTGGCTGAGACTGCTACCGTGCCAGAGGCGTTGGGCATGGTGATCGTCCGGTCTGCCGTTGGGTCCGTCACCGTCAGTAGAGTCTCAAAGGCATCTTTGGTCGCTCCCTCGAAGAGGATACCCGTACTGCCAAAGATCAACTGGTTCGCTGAAAGGACTGGATTGGAGGCCAAAGTTCCAGCCTGGTTCACGTCGATTGCCTGGGTAGACAACGTCAGGAAGTCATCGGCCAGGCCGGTCAGGGTTACCGCGTCGTGTGGGGCTCCGGCTGGTGTGGCCCAGGTTGGAGCAGATGTGGCTCCGTTGCTCTTGAGATATGTGCCATCGGCCCCCAGGGTCAATTCCTTCACGTCGCCGGAACCGTCGCTGTAGAAGACCGACCAGTTCGTCTGGGTCAAAAACTCTGTCATGTTGTCAACGGTACTGTAGCCCAGTCCGGTGACAAAGTCGTAGATCTGATCCCCGGTTGCCAGGTGCTTGGTGTCCCCGTTGGCCACCGCGGCAGTGTTGGCGTCCGGCACGGTCCCAGTGAGCTTGAGCAGGTCGATCGAGTCCAGGCTGCCGGCTGTCAGGCCCCCGGAGGTTCCGGATGTGGTGGACGTAAGAGGGGTAGGGATGTCCGCAGCAACCAAGGCCCGGAACGCCGGATCTGCCGCGGCTCCGGTTGTTGGACCAGCAAACACATAGTTGGCCGTCTGGGTATCCAGACCAATGGCCTGCCCAGGGTAAGCGGATAGGGCCAGAACGGCATTGGCATCATCCGCCAACGTAACAGCGTCATGCCCACCAGCCAATGTCTCTATCTTGTCGTAGACCGCATCCATCGACGGAGCATCGATCTTGCCATTCCATGAGCTGCCGTATGCGGTATTGTTGCCGTCGACGAATCCATTGGCGGCCACGTCGTAGGTGCCCGTGGACATATTTCCCCCACCCGCCAGGGGAACACCGTTGATCTGGTACGTCTTGCCAGCAGGGATGTTGACGTCGCCATTTACGTTGGCAGTTCCATTTATGTCCACAACATAGGACGACGCGTATCCAAGATCATATTTAACCCTAAAATTCGTTGGGGCTAGTACATAAGGACTCGTCAATCCTTCGCCATCAGAAGCCACCAGCAAAGGCGAAAAAGTCGTTCCGTTATACTCGCCCAGTAAAACGCCAGCCGCTCCATCGTGGCACATAACCTCCGTCCACACTGCCGCGCTATGAGTGCCTACTCTCATGCCATATCGTCGCCCACCTCCATTACCTCCAAATGTGATCTGATCGATATTCTCTTCCTCACTGAGGGTTAGAACCGTTCCAGATAGTGGTCCTACGGCAGGCACTCCACCAAAGACGTTGTCGCTGCCCACGTTTCCATTCGTACCTATCGTTATGCCGGACAGGGCCGACGCCCTGTTCCCTGTCAAGGTAACGTCATTGCAACCGTGAGCCAAAGGAACGGCATTATAGTTCTCTATTACAATTCCAGCTTCGCAATAGTTGCCGACCATGACCACTCCAACAATCCTCGTTAGGCCCAAGGCTTGTGTGGCTAGGTATATATCAAACTGATTGTTGTCGGCGATGTTGCCCGTAAAGGTGATGTCAGTGGCTACCGTGTTGACTTCAGGTGTGATCCTGATTCCGTAGTCCTGAGTCTCGTTAGGAGAGGACCGATTATCAAAGGTATGGTTGGCAGTGAAGGCATATTTCTGAATAGTGGTTCCTCCGGCTGCTATTCCAAAGCTCTCATTGTTGTAAGCGTAGTTTCCAGTCACATCGATATCTATGCCGTTATCCAGGGATATTCCACCAGTGCCGTTCCCGTAGACCCAGTTGCCTATCAACCGAATGTTTCGGATAGGACCTCCAGTTGTAGTATCAAACCTGATACCATAAATCACATTCGAGAAACAAACGTTCTTTTCCACGGTGACATTGTTGGACTGCATGCCCGTAATTGCAGCCGGATAGGCCAGGATGTCGATTCCCGTATGGTTGCACTCCCAGACCCAATTCTCTGAGACCGTGCTGTCGATCAGTGTACCACCAATACCTGATGCGTAGACGTCGTGAACTACGTTGCCTTTAATGAGGCACCGCTTTTCGTAGTGCTGGCCGGCAGTTTCGATGATCCCCGGAAGAATGCCATCCCCACAGTCGTACACGGTATTGTAGATAAACTTGTTCTCAAGACCATTGTCGCTCCTGATGGCACTGTAATCACCAGTCTTATCGGTGTCGTGAATGATACATCTCTCAATGGTGATCCGCTCGGTATCATGCAAACTGAAGGCCGCACAAGTGGCATTGTTGGCATCGATGTCCAGGCCGACAATGTGGATGTCGTTGCTATCGTTGATATAAACGCATCCTCCCGTAGACGGTGTGCCAGAGAAGACAAATCCATCCCCACCAATACCACGGCCCCTGATAGTCAGGCCGGTCTTCCCTGTGATTGTCAGCCCCGCAGATCCGATCTTGCACGTGCCGGGGATCACGATTGTAGTGCCTGGCAGGCTAGCCGTAATGAGGGCCTGGATAGCCGTGGCGTCATTGGTCACTCCGTCTACCAACGCCCCATAGTCCCGCACGTCGTAGACTAACTTTTTCTGCCTGGTCTCCATCTGATCATAGACGGTATTCTTACTCGGTGCCACAGTGTCCACAGTGTCCCAACCAGCCCCGTAAGACGCATCGGATACAGTGCTTGATCCAGATGAGCTGTCTACCTGTTGCCACCGATCATAAGTGTACATCAACTGGACCACACCCGAAGCCTTAGTCATGGTCAAGTCGGTGTCGCCGATCAATTCTACCTGGCCGTCGATGTCCTTGAGGATAATTGAATCTACACTATCTTTCCAAAGTGATATATAAACAACCTGTCCATCAACAGCATTCGCTTCTGAAATAGTTACGTTAGGATC
>Ga0315284_10004045_pt1 | contig 20825 bp, 13 predicted proteins | sample YL17G09_16_MG_FD_203696 | JGI IMG/M metagenome (GOLD analysis project Ga0315284, IMG submission 203696) | Sediment microbial communities from Yellowstone Lake, YNP, Wyoming, USA - YL17G09_16 | ecosystem: Environmental > Aquatic > Freshwater > Lake > Sediment | place: USA: Wyoming | collected...
CTTTCCCACAGGCTCTACGGCTGCTGCTGAGCCGATCATCCTCACACCAAAAGGAGAGGGCTGTCCGGTAACATTATCTTTTGAGCCTACCATCCGGTTCGGTAACATTATCATTTGACTTGACACGCCCCCTTAAATACAATCGAGGCGGCCGTTTGACCGCCTCGACGAAACGTTCTGGATCTTTAGTCTGAGGATCCACTATCCTGGATTTCCGTCCACTGGGAGGAGCCAGCTTGTTTCAGCGCCTGTTCCGTGGCCGCGAAACGGCCATGCACAAAGCCTGTCCCAGCCGGGATCAGCTTACCGATGATGACGTTCTCCTTCAGACCGTATAGCGGGTCGGTGGTTCCGCCAATGGCTGCCCCCGCCAGCACCTTGATGGTATGCTGGAACGAAGAGGCCGAAAGGAATGAGTCGGTACTCAAGGAAGCCTTGGTCACGCCCAGCAGCAATTCATGGAATTTGGCGGGCGTTTTGGCTTCAGACAGCAGTTGCTCGTTGACCTTCTGGATCTCCAGCCGTTCCACGGCATCGCCCGGCAAATAGCGGGTATCGCCCGGACGGATGACTTGCACCTTGCTCATCATTTTGCGGATGATGACTTCAAAGTGTTTGTCATGGATGTTTTGGCCCTGGGAGCGATAGACCTTCTGAATTTCGTTCAGGAGATACATCTGGCAGGCCTCGCGTCCCTGGACACGCAGGACCCGGTGCGGGTTCAACGAACCTTCTGTCAGTGGCTGTCCCTCATCAACATGGTCGCCTTCCTTGACCAGTAAGCGCAGAGTAGTCGGGATTTCGTGTTCGACTTCATCACGCAGCTCGTGTGAGACGTAAACTTTTCGCTTCTCCACGCGCACCTTGCCGCCGTGTTCGGCAACGATGGTCGCCTCGTCAAGCTTGGCAATGACTTCACCTGCCTTGATCTCGTCCTCGTCCTTGACCTGGATTTTCCATTCCTTGGGGATGTCGAATTCATCGTGGATCATCTCGCTGTGTTCTACGCGGACGAGGCGCATGTCGGCATATTTATCCGATTGGACGATGCGCACCACGCCTTTAATCTCAGCCACTACGGCTTCGCCCTTCGGCATTTTACGGGCTTCAAAGAGCTCTTCCACGCGCGGCAGACCGGTCGTGATGTCACCGCCGGCGGCCACACCACCAGTATGGAAGGTACGCAGGGTCAACTGCGTGCCCGGCTCACCGATGGACTGGGCAGCCACGATGCCGACCGCCGAACCCATTTCGACCATCGTGCCGCGGCCCAGATCCAGGCCGTAGCATTTGGCGCAGATGCCATGGGTCAGTTCGCAGGTCAGCGCTGAACGGACTTTGACTTCTTCCACCCCGGCCACGGCAACCTTACGGGTCAGTTCGTGGTCCAAGACATCGTCTGGTTCGGCCAGCACCTCACCCGTCTGCGGGTCGAGGATGCGTTCGGCGACCAAACGTCCATAAAGACGCGATAGCATGGATTGTCCAGCCACATCGTCCTTCCGACGGATCCAGATGCCCTGATGGGTTCCGCAGTCGTGTTCGTTGATGATAATATCCTGGGCAACATCCACCAGGCGGCGGGTCAGGTAACCGGCATCGGCAGTACGCAGGGCGGTATCGGCCAAACCCTTACGGGCGCCATGTGTCGAGATAAAATATTCCTGGGCCGTCAGGCCCTCACGGAAGTTCGAACGGATAGGCATCGGGATGATGCGGCCAGACGGGTCAGCCATCAAGCCACGCATACCCGCCAATTGCGAGATTGGGCCGAAGCCGCCTTTCGTTGCACCGGAGTTGGCCATCGTAGCTAGGTTGCCATCCGGGTCCAGGTAGCTCTTGACGGCTTTGGCAACATCGTTGGTGGTCTGCTGCCAGGTCTGGATGATACGCTCGTTCTGTTCTTGCTCTGTTAGCAGGCCACGGCGGAAGTCACGCTGCACCGATTCCACTTCCTTGAGCGCCTGATCAATGATTTCTTCTTTCTCCGGCGGGATGGTGATATCGCTGACCGCGATGGTCGTGCCGGAGCGCATGGCATACTCGAAGCCGATGCGTTTGATGGCGTCGGCGGTCTCGGTGGTCACGTCCTGTCCATACAATTCATAGACTTCGGCGATCAGGTCTTTAACGCCGCCTTTTTCCAATTGGCGGTTGATGAACTGGACCTTCTCGGGTAGGATGCGGTTGAACAGGACACGCCCGACGGTTGTATCAACCAGGCGGGACTCCGCCTCGGCCAGGCGATTATTCTTTTCATCGTACCAGGTTGTTACGCGGACCTTGATCTTGCTGTGGATGTCCACCTGGTCCAACTGGTAAACCAGATCGACTTCATCTGCGTCGGAGAAGGCACGCCCATCGCCCTTGTGAATCTGGGAATGCAGCATGGTCATGTAGAAAACGCCCAGCACCATGTCCTTCGAGGGGGCAATGATCGGTTCGCCATCCGCCGGCTTGAGCAGGTTCTTGGAGGCCAGCATCAGGTGTCGGGCTTCCTGTACAGCCTTGTCCGAAAGCGGCACATGGACAGCCATTTGGTCGCCATCGAAATCTGCGTTGAAGGCGGTACAAACCAGCGGATGCAATTGGATGGCCGACCCTTCGATCAGCACCGGTTCAAAGGCCTGGATGCCCAGGCGGTGCAGGGTGGGAGCGCGATTTAGCAACACCGGGCGATCCTTGATGACTTCTTCGAGGGCTTCATAGACCTCGGGCCGGTTGCGCTCGATGAAACGGCGCGCCCCCTTCACGTTGGCAGCATAGTTGTGCGATACCAGCCGGGAAATTACAAACGGGCGGAACAGTTCCAGCGCCATGGCCTTGGGCAGGCCGCACTGGTAGAGTTTCAACTGCGGGCCGACCACGATCACGGAACGGCCGGAATAATCCACGCGCTTGCCGAGCAGGTTGCGGCGGAAGCGGCCTTTCTTACCCTTGAGCATGTCGCTCAGGGAACGCAACTCGCGCCGGCCGCGCCGCGAAAGCGCCTTGCCGCGCTGGGAGTTGTCAATCAGGGAATCCACCGCTTCCTGCAACATACGCTTCTCGTTGCGGACGATGACATCCGGCGCGCCCAGTTCGAGCAGACGCTTGAGACGGTTGTTGCGGTTGATGACGCGGCGGTATAGGTCGTTCAGGTCCGAGGTGGCGAACCGGCCACCGTCCAATTGCACCATCGGACGCAGGTCCGGCGGAATGACGGGCAGTACGGTCAGGATCATCCATTCCGGGTGATTGCTGGAGCGGCGGAAAGCCTCCACCACCTTGAGCCGGCTGGTCGCTTTTTTGCGCTTCTGTTTGGATTTGGTGGTTTTAACCTCTTTCCAGAGTTCCTCAGAAAGTTTATCCAAATCCAGACGGCGCAGGATATCATAGAAGGCTTCGGCGCCCATGTCGGCGCGGAAGACCTGGCCCCAGCGCTGCTTCAATTCACGATAACGGATTTCGCCCAGGAAGGTAAACGGCCGCAGCTCCAGCAACTCATCACGCTGACGAGCATTGGCGTCATGGCTGGTGGAGGTCTGGTCTTCGAGCTGTGAACGCAGGGCGCTCATCTGCTCGTCGGCTTCGGCCTTGAACTTGGTGCCCTCCATTTTGACGTCTTCCAGGGCGCGCTGTTTCTCGTCTTTGAGTTCGTTCTCAATCCCTTCCAGCCGTTCCTGGACGAATTTCTGCACCTTGGTAATGTGCGACGCGCCGACTTTGATGCCAGCATCCGCGATCACCGTCCCGGTGCTGCCAAAAACGACCGCCTCATTGAGCACCTTGCCCTTGCTATCCTGGAAATAGCGCTCCAGGCGCTGGCCTTCCTGGATGATGGGCTCCAGCTTGGCGGCGATCTCTTCATCGTACTGGCGCTCCAATTCGGACTTCTTCTGTTGGAGTTCGGCCAGTCTCTTATCTCGGGCAGTCTTGATCTCGGCAATTTTGGCGTTGATGACGGCCGCCTGCTCGCGCTCGGAAACAGAGATTTCATCTTCCAGGCGCTGGAGAGCCTTCTTGCGGGCCTCCTCGTCCACGTAAGAGACGATATATTGGGCGAAATACAACACCCGGTCCAGGTTACGGCGGGAAATATCCAACAGCATCCCCAGGTACGACGGGATACGCCGCGTGTACCAGATGTGGGCCACGGGCGTCGCCAGCGCGATGTGCCCCATGCGCTCGCGGCGTACCGACGAGCGGGTCACTTCCACGCCGCACTTGTCACAGGTGATGCCTTTGTAACGGGGGTTCTTGTACTTGCCGCAGTAGCACTGCCAGTCGCGCGACGGGCCGAAGATGGCTTCGCAGAACAGGCCATCTTTTTCCGGGCGCAGGCGGCGGTAGTTAATGGTTTCGGGTTTCAGGACTTCACCGTAAGACCACGAAAGAATGGTTTCTGGAGAAGCAAGACTGATGCGTAACGAAATAAGTGCCTTGGTTTCCACTAGACCGTCTCCTCGTCTTGCAAACTAAGACCTGCGATTGTCCTTTTTTGTCCTAACATTCCATTAAAGCCAGAGACAAGCAAAAGCAAGCGCTTCGAAGCCTCTCGCTTCAAGCGCTCGCTGTAGGTCGCAGATTTTGATTATCTTTCAACGGGAAAAATTATACTTGTCCGGTCTGATTACGTCAAGAGGCGCGGGCAGTTTGGGATCTCTCTATTCGAATTTTAACATTTGCAGGATATCCGCCAGCACCGCGTCGAAAATCTCCTGCATCGCCTCTTCCGGAAACCGGTACCTGCCGCCGAAAGACCCGTCGCCGTAGATTTCCCGGGCCGTTTTGGCGTCCATTACGTCGGATGGCACCACTGGCGGGACTTTCTCGCCTTCCGGCAAGTCACTGACAATCGTGAACGAGAAGGCTTCCAGCCAGTTGGCGTGATTCGGTTTAATATCGTTCCGGATGGCGACCTCTTCGACGCTGTGCGCCATCCACCAGGCATACCACTGCACCTGGAGACCTGCTAATTCGTTGGCTAGTTCCGTCAACCGGATTTTGGCGCCGTTATTCCCGCCATGCCCATTCAGAACGAGGATGCGGCGAAAACCCTGTCCGTATGCCGAGCGGACGATATCCTCCGCCGCGTCCAGCAGCGTGCCGAGCCGCAGGCTGATCGTGCCAGGATAGGCGAGGAAGTAGGGACTGGCGCCGAAGTTGAGGGGCGGGGCCACCAGGATTCCGGTCCGTTTGGAAGCAGCGTCTGCCAATGCCAACGGGATTTTCACGTCCGAAAGCAGGGAGAGATAGCCATGCTGCTCGCACGCCCCGATTACCAGCATTAGCCGGTCATCGTGCTTGAGGTACTCTTCCACATCCATCCAATTCAGGTCTTCGATCCGCATATCGATATTATAATCACCTCGTGCATCAATCCATACCCATTCCTGCTCCTTTCCTCGAACGCATGTCCCGCTTCCTCGGCGAGGAATATCCTGCCTTCGCTGCCGCACTGGAGGACCGACCGGTCAGGGGGCTGCGGGTCAATACGCTGAAGCTTTCGGTGGAGGAGTTCGCCCGTCTCTCGCCCTTCCCGCTTGGAGACAAAGTAGCATGGTGCAATTCTGCATTCACCCTCACCCCTTCCCCTCTCCTCGCGAAGCACCCCCGAAGGGGGCAGGGAGAGGGGTTAGGAGTGAGGGCACCTGGTTTACATCCATACCACCTGGCTGGACTGTACTACCTGCAGGATCCATCGGCTATGTCGGCTGCGACGCTCCTCGACCCGCAGCCAGGCGAGCGCGTCCTGGACTTGGCAGCCGCTCCCGGCGGCAAGACCACCCACCTGGCCACCCTGATGCGAGGAGGCGGTCTGCTCGTGGCAAACGAGATCAAGACCAAGCGTCTCAATCATCTGGTGGTCAACGTGGAACGCTGGGGCGCGGCTAATGTGGTCATCACCAACGAGACCCCGGAACGGCTGGCCGACCATTTCGGTCCATTCTTCGACCGGGTGCTGGTGGACGCGCCCTGCTCGGGCGAAGGCATATTTCGCAAGGACATGGGCGCACGCCAGGATTGGTCGCCGGAGATGGTGGCGGGCTGCGCATTTCGGCAAACGAAAATCTTACGGGTGGCAGCCAAACTGGTACGACCAGGCGGTTATTTGCTCTATTCCACTTGCACCTTTGCTCCCGAAGAAGATGAAGCTGTGATTGCCCGGTTCTTATCAGACTTCCCCGAATATGAGATTATGCCTATCCCGCTCTTTTCTGGCTTCATGCCTGGCCGTCCAGACTGGCTGGTATCCTCTGTACAGAGCAGTGGGCGACGCAAACAGGGAGAGTCTGAGTCTGCATTATATGACTCGCTAAAAAACGCAGTACGCTTATTCCCGCACAGGCTGGGCGGGGAGGGTCATTTCGCCTGCTTGCTCAAGCGGACGCATATCTTGCAGGCAAATGCACAGCCTGCCCCGCTGTTCGATCATCGGTCAGCACGTTTGACCAAAAGGACAATCGGACTGTGGAATAGATTTGCGGAGGAAGTACTCTCAGTAGATTTTGGAGAAGAGCGATTGCGACTGATCGGCGACCGACTGTACCTCGTTCCAGAAGGCTTCCCAGATTTAAGAAGCCTGCGCGTGACAGCGCCGGGTATATGGCTGGGAAACATTAAAAAAGATCGTTTCGAACCGGCTCACCCGTTGGCGCTATACCTGCGAGCAGATCAGGCCAAGAATGTGTTTTCCCTGCCAGCCGAAAGCCGAGAAATTGCCGCCTACCTGCGTGGGGAAAGTATTTCTTCGAATGGCGCAGTGGGCTGGACGCTGGTCACAGTGGGTGGTTTTCCGCTCGGCTGGGGCAAGCGCGTGCAGGGCGTGGTCAAGAATCATTACCCAAGAGGCTGGCAAATCTATTCCTGAAAAATCAGGAAAAACAGCCTATCAAAACACAAAGGATACCAAGTACACAAAGGTTATATTCTGCTTGTATAAAAAAATCCTTTGAGACCTTTGTGCACTTTGTGTAAAAAGATTTGATCCATTTGGAGGAAGATGCTCAAGCCCATTGACATCCATTTCACCGAAGAAGACTGGCAGCGCATCGAGCGGGATTGGAACGCCTGGTGGGCCGACGAACTGGAACGCCCGCTGCTCACGCTGGAGGTCACCGAACCCGACCCCGTCCACGACTGGAGCCAATTAACCAAATGGGGACTCGAGACGCCCGTGGACCACGTACTGGACAACGCTCAGCGAATCCTGGAGGCCACCCACTGGCTGGGTGACGCCTACCCGAAGTTGTGGGTCAACTACGGTCCTGGGGCGATGGCCGCCTTTCTGGGTTCACGCGTCAGTTACACGCCCGATACGACTTGGTTCTGGCCACTGGAGAACATTGAGTCTCTGGCTGACATTCACCCGGCCTACGTTCCTGATAACCCCTGGTGGCGGCGCGTGCTGGATATGACCCGCCGCGCGGTGGAACGTTGGGGCGACCGTGTGCTGGTGGGTACCACTGACCTCGGCGGCAATTTGGATATCCTGGTCAGCCTGCGCGGCTCGGAAAAACTGCTTTTCGACCTGACTGACAACCCCATCGAGGTGGACCGGCTGGCTGCTGAGATCACCGCCCTGTGGCTGCGTTACTACGATGAACTGTACGCCATCACTTCATCCAACGGGCGCGGCAATGCCTGCTGGGGACCGGTCTGGTCGCCGGGCAAAGGCTACATGCTGCAATGCGACTTCTCGTACATGATCTCGCCGCGCATGTTCAGGCGTTTCGTGCTCCCGGACCTCGAGGCCTGCTGCGCCCATCTCGACTACGCCTTCTACCACCTGGATGGCAAGGGTGAACTTCCCCACCTCGACCAGATGCTGGCCATTGAACGCCTGCGCGGCATCCAGTGGCAGCCCGGCGACGGGCAACCCATGGCCGACGACTGGCCGGAGGTGCTTCAGCGCATCCGGGCCGGCGGCAAACTGGTGCAGGTTTTTGTCACCACGCAAGGAGCGTTGGATATCAAGAAGGAATTGGGCGGCAAGGGCTACCTGCTGCACATCGTCAACGAGACACTGACGCCGGAGGAGGGGAGAGCATTCATTAAGGCATTCGAGGCGGCTTAATAAGAAACGGGTTCCTTGGAGGAACCCGCTCCTTCGTGTTATTTCTTTGCCCAGCCGAGGCTGATGCGGCCGCGCTCGGGCTCGATCTTCAGGATCTCCACATCAATGATATCGCCGACTTTGAGCAGCGTCCCGTGCGGGATGTGGGACTTGTGCAGCAGGCCGTCCTGCTTGACGCCGATGTCCACAAAGGCACCGAAGTCCACCACGTTGCGGACGGTACCCTTGAGCGCCATCCCGACCAGCAAATCTTCCATCTTGAGCACATCCGAGCGGAGAATGGGCGCGGGGGTATCGGCACGCGGGTCGCGCCCGGGGCGGACGAGTTGCTCGAGTATGTCTTTCAACGTTGGGAGGCCGCAGCCCAGTTCGGCGGCCAGCTTCTCGGGCGGGACTTTGGCGGTCAGCGCCTCGAGGGCGGTTTTGCGTTCGGCTAACGGTGAACTGGCCGAAAGTCCACCACGCTCGAGCACGGCTTCGGCAATTGCATACGATTCGGGATGGATGGCGGAGGCGTCCAGGGGATTGGCACATTCCCGGATGCGCATGAACCCGGCGGACTGTTCGTAGGCTTTCGGCCCCAGCCCGGAGACACTGCGCAGTTCGTCGCGAGACCGGAAGGCGCCGTTGGCGTCCCGGTAGGCGACGATGGAGGTTGCCAGTTTCGGGCCGACTCCCGCCACATGGGTCAGCAGGGCAGACGAGGCGGTATTGACGTCCACACCCACGGCGTTGACCACGCTCTCCACCACCCCGTCGAGCGAGTGCTCGAGAGCGGACTGGTCCACGTCGTGCTGGTACAGGCCGACGCCGATGGATTTTGGGTCGATCTTGACCAGTTCGGCCAGCGGATCCTGGGCGCGCCGGGCGATGGAGACCGCGCCACGGATGGACACATCCAGGGTCGGGAACTCCTGGCGGGCCAGGGCCGAGGCCGAATAAACGGACGCCCCGGCTTCATTTACGATCAAATATTTGGTCATTTGTAGGGGCGAGTCATCCCCTCCGGGGACGATGTGACTCGCCCCTACTACGCGAATCAAATCTGCAACCAGTTTCTCGGTCTCGCGCGAAGCAGTGCCATTCCCAATCGTGATAAGTGTGACATGGTGGCGGTTAACCATATCTTCGAGGGTGGTCAGCGCACCGACCCAGTCATTTTTAGGCGCGTGCGGGTAAATCGTGCCGGTATCGAGCAACTTGCCGATCGGGTCCACGACGGCCACTTTGGTGCCGGTGCGGAAGCCGGGGTCGAGACCGAGCACGGTCTGGCCGGCCAGCGGCGGCTGGGAGAGCAGGGCGCGCAGGTTGGTAGCGAAGACATTTATGGCGTGACCGTCGGCCTTTTCGCCCAGTTCGCGGCGCACGTCGCGCTCGATGGCCGGGAGCAGGAGCCGCGCGGCGGCGTCTTCGATGGACAGGCTGAGTTGGTCGGAGAAGGGTGAGAGGATGTCTTCCTGGAATTCTTCGGCGACGGAGGCGTGCCAGTCGCGCTCATCCACCACCACACGGACTTTGAGCACGCCTTCCTTCTCGCCGCGGTTGAGCGCCAGGACCTGGTGCGGCTGGAGGCGGTCGACGCGGCCTTCGAAGGCGTAGTAGGATTCGTAGACACGTTTCTCGTCCACGGCGTCCTCGACTTTTTCAGCGATCACCTTGGCAAATTTGAGCGCCTTCTCGCGCGTCATGGAGCGGACATTGGCATTATCGCTGATGGTTTCGGCGACGATATCGCGCGCGCCCTGGAGGGCTTCGTCAATGGTCGTGACCTGTTCGTTGAGATAGGATTCCTTGACGATGTCTTCGATGGCGCGTTTCGTCAGGGATTGCTTGAGGATGTGCCCGGCCAGGCCTTCCAGACCTTTCTCGCGGGCCAGCATGGCGCGCGTGCGACGCCTGGGCTTGTAGGGCGTGTACAGGTCCTCGAGGGCGGTCAGGGTCCCGGCGGCTTCGATGGCGGACTTGAGTTCGTCGGTCAGTTTACCCTGTTCCTCGATGGATTTCAGGATGGCGGCCCGGCGCTCGTCCATGGCGCGCAGGCGGACGATTTCATCCGCCACGATGCGCACCTGTTCGTCGTCGAGCGTGCCGATCATTTCCTTGCGGTAGCGGGCGATGAAGGGGACGGTGTTGCCCTCATCGAGCAGGCGGATGGCCGCCTCCACCTGGGAGGGTTTTACGTTTAATTGGGAGGCAATGGTTTGGGCGTAGGTCATAAGAGGTTGTTTATTGAGTGGGATAGGCGTGGAATTTTACCACGTCATCACTGTCCCGGTCTGAACTCCACCAACTCCACTTGTTCCTATTCTTCGAATGGATTCTTTCGCCTATTTTCCATGATTTCGGCGTTCAGCGCAACTGGCTTGGGAAAGGGATTACTCCTCCAAGTCCGAATCTACCGCCGCTACTCCATCCTCCACCACCCCTCCCTGCTCCTCCAGCAACTCCTTGCTCCTCCCATCCTCGCCCGGCTCGATGCGGCGCGCAAAGATGAGGAAGCCCGTGTGCGCCACCATGCGGTCGGTGGGGCGCAGGCGGGCTGGTTCAGGCTTGTAGTAACGCAGCAGCAGTTCACAGACTTCGATAAAGGCAAATTTCTCACGGCGCAAGGCTTGGAGCAAAGTAGAGACCTGGTTGAAAGTTGGCACCAGGTTGCAGAAGAAACCGCCCGGCTTGAGCACCCCCCGCACCTGCCGGATGTAATCCCACGGGTTGGGCACATCCAGGAAGAAGGCGTCCACGTTCGTCTCGGTGAAGCCCTCGGCGATGTCGCCCAGTTTGAACTCGACGCGCCCGTCCAGCCCCAGCCGTTCCAGGTTCTTGCGCGCCAGGGACTGGAACTCGGGACGCCGCTCGTAGGTGATGACGCGTCCCTGCGGGCCGACGGCATAGGCCAGCGCCACCGTCATGGACCCGGAGCCGGTCCCGGCTTCCATCACCGTCTGCCCAGGCCCGACCGACATGCTGGTCAGGATGAAGCCGATGTCCTTGGGATACATGATCTGGGTGCTGCGCTTCAGGTCGGTGAGCAGATCCGCCAGCGAGGGCTGAAGCAGGAAGAACGGGCTCCCCTGGTGGCTGAACACCTGGCTGCCCCACGGCTTGCCGATCAACTCATCGTGGTTGAGGATGCCGCGGTGCGTGTGGAACGTCCCGCCGGGGACGAGCGGGAAGATGAAATGTTTGTGTCGCAGGCCCACCAGCAGGGCCAGGTCGCCGGATTGGGCGTGAGTGGATGATAAATTCCAGGGCATAAAAACCTTCTTAACACAAAGGACACAAAGTACACGAAGGGATTTTGTAAGGTTTTAAAACCGTTGCGTCTTTCGTGTCCTTTGTGTTGAGATTTTTTAGGGTTTTAGATACTTCGCGAAGAAATCGGTGATGGCGTTGTAGCAGGTGACGCGGTTGGCATGTTTGAGCACATCGTGACCCTCGTCCTCGAACACCAGGATCTCGATCTTCTTGCCTTTCTTCTTCAGGTCCGCCACCAGTTCCTCGGACTCTTTCGCCACCACGCGCGGGTCGTTGCGTCCCTGGATGACCAGCATCGGGCAGGCTAGGGCGTCGAGGTAGGTCTTGGGCGAACGCTCTTTCAGGAAGAGGCGTCCCTCCGGCGTGGAGGGGTCGCCGAGGGCGATCTTGAAATACGGCTTCCACGTCTCGGGGATGCGCTCGGAGAAGGTGACCAGGTCGTAGGGGCCGAACATGTCGCAGGCAGCCGACCACAGGTCCGGGTGGCGGCCGGCCTGCGTCAGGGTCATGTAGCCGCCGTAGGAACGTCCCACCACCGCGGCGCGTTGCACGTCCAGGCGATTATCCTTCGGCAGGACCTTCGTCATGGCATGGACGTGGTCGAGGCGGTCTTGCCCGCCCCAGTCGTGATCCACCTGTTTGGTGTAATTCAGGCCGTAGCCGGTGGAGCCGCGCACATTTGGAACGAAGACGGCGAAGCCGCGCAGGCTCAGGAATTGGATCAGCGGTATCGAGAACCAGGCGAAATCCGGGCGCTCCTGGCTCTGCGGCCCGCCGTGGATGTAATAGACCAGCGGGCGCGGGCCGGAAAAGCCCAGGCCTTCGGCCGGCAGGTAGAGCCGGGCCGAGACGCGCGTGCCGTCGAACGACACGAACGAGGCGTCCTCGCCCTGCGAGAGCTGGCTCTCCGGGATACCCAGGATGCGTTCTTCGGTGTGCATTACAATCGTTTCGCGGTCTTTGGCCTCCACAGTATAAATCTGGGTTGGGCTGGTGGCGGTGGAGAACGAAAGGGCGAAGCGGTCGGTGGACTTGTCGTAGTGCCAGTGCTCCAGCACCCCGTCCGAGAGGTCGCCCTCGCCGCAGACCACGTACCTGAGCGTCATCAGGCGTTTCTCTTCGTTGAAGATCCCTTCGTACAGCCACGAACAGCCATCCATGTTGAACTGGACGCCGTAGTGCGCCCCCTTAAGATGGCGGAAACCGACCAGTTCTCCCACGCCGCTGTGAACCGCGCCTTCCAGTTTGACCGGCTGCATCTCGCCGGGTTTGGCGAGGTCGATGTAGCCAAAACTGAACTTGTCATCGAACACGGCGCACGTCACCAGGACCCCGTTCCCGCTGGCCGTGAATTCGACGGATCCCAGTCCGTTGGGCGGCACCATTTCCCCGGCGGCGCGCTGGTCGAGCGGTTTGCCGTAGAGCACGCTTTTCTTGCCGTTCTCCAGCAGGTACAGGACGGTATCGCCTACCGTGTACCCATCCTGGAGGAACAGGCGGGTGTGGTCCTCATTGGGACCGCCCGGATAGGCGCCCCACTCGGACTCGGCCAGTTTGGTCAGGGTGTTGGTGCGCAGGTCGCCGCGATAGGCCTCGTTGATGCCCTTGTCGCGCCGTTCGGCGCTCAGATAAACGATATTCTTTTCAATATCGCAGTCGGTCAAATGGACGCGGTGGTCCTTGAGGAAATTATCGAAGGCTGGCTCAGGGAAACCGCCGTCAATGGGGATGAGCATCGGCTGGTAGTTCTCGTCGCCATCATGGTCGAGCATGGCCAGGATCTTATCGAGCAGCGGGAAGACGAAAAACGAATAACCGCCCACCAGGTCCGGGTTTTGCATGGCGATGTGCTGGGGTAGCAGCGGCTCGGGCACCGACCCGCCGTAGTACATGGCGTACAGGCTTAGTTTCCCTGAAAGATTGCTGACGAAGGTAATCCGGTCGCCAACGTTTTGTGGAGAGAGATGAAGCCGGGCAGAGAGAAAGGATTCGATTCGAGGGGGCATGGGAGAGTCTTTTTACTGCTCCTTGCATAAATTTCTGAACTGAATCGACCCAAAAGCAAGGAAAAAACGACAATTTGGGTTCAAATATTTACGCAGTACCCTGTAATCTTATCACGAAAAGACTCGAGGGATTCTCTACTGCCTGATGCACTCTGTTCGATCAGGGTGTAAGTTAGAATGCTGGAGGCTTTAGTAGTTCGTCCACTTTCTTGTCCCTTTCTAGGGCCTTGCCTTGGGTTTGTCGAAAGGGACATTTTGACTTGTCGCAAAGGGGACTCTACTACATATCGCTAACACGGAACGGGATTGTGCAACAAGTCAGGGGGATAAAACTCAACTCAAAAAATTGAACCAGTCAACTCAACTTTAACCCCCCTTTTAGACAACTCAGCGACACCTTGTCGTAGGATGTGTCGCTGAGTTTATTGTAATTTATTGCCACTATAGAGTCCGCCTTCCCCCTGCCGCTTTTATCTCCACTGACCCTGGAGCCTGTCAGCCAGCCTTTGTAGGAAGCTTTTTGAAGGTCGAAAGCAGAGTGAGCAGGAAATCAATATCCACTGGCTTGATCAACACCGTTTTGATCCCTTCAGCCATACCCTTCTGGATGATGTCGTCGGCCGCATAGGCCGTCATTAAAAGCGTAATGAGGTTTGGGTAGGTCTTCCTGGTCGCCCAGTAGAGTTCTACCCCATTCATGTCCGGCATTTTGACATCCGTCAGCAGGATGTTAACTGGATGATCTCGCAGGATCTCCAGGGCCTCTGCCCCGGAATAAGCCGCATGGACTTCAAAGCCCTTGACATCCAGGATATCCGCCAGGGTGCTTGCCATGGACGGATCATCATCAACAACGAGAATGGTTAGAGTTTCGCTCATTGTTCATCCTCCTGGACAGGCAAAAACAGCGTGAACGTACTGCCTTTTCCCGCCTCGCTCTGCACCTCGATCCGCCCGCCGTTGGCCTCGGCCAGTTTCTGGCTGACAGCCAGCCCCAGCCCGATGCCTTTGCATTTGGTGGTGAAGAGCGGCTCGAAGAGTTTCTGCATATTCTCCGGCGGGATGCCCACGCCGGTGTCTTTGAAAGCGATCAGTACCCGGTGATCAGTGACCAGTAGATCAGTCTTCCCTGACAACTGTTCACTGATTACTGATCCTCCGACACGACTCAGGACAAGTAACTGTCCCCCATTGGGCATGGCCTGATATGCGTTGACCACCAGGTTGCCCAGCACCTGCTCCATCTGGCGCGGGTCAACGAAAACTTTTGGCAGGTCTGCGGACAGTTTGAGCGCCACCTCCACAGACGGGGGCGCGGGGAAGCGACTCAAAACGCGCTCCACCAGCGCAGGGACCGACACCGGCTCCCGGTCAGCAGAGATGCTGCGCGCAAAGTCCAGCAGGTCGGTGATGATCTTTTCAGCATTATGCACCTCCTGCTCGATCATGACATGGTATTTCCGGACTTTGTCGTCCGCATCGGGCTGGATGAGTTTGAGATAATAGATGGCATTGTTGATAACGCCCAGCGGGTTGCGCAGTTCGTGACCCACCCCACCTGCCAGTTGTCCCAACACGGCCAGTTTCTCGTGGCGCACGAGCTGCTCCTGGGCATCGGTCAGTGCACGCGTGCGTTCTTCCACCATTTCTTCGAGATGTTCGGAATATGCGTGCAACTTCTGCTCCGCCTGCTTGCGCTCGGTGATGTCTGTCATTACGGCGCGGCATTCCTGCCCGCCCTCAAAGCAGGTGGTTTCGAGACGCGCCCAAAGCAACTCGTTCCCATTTTTCAGGAGCGTCACTTCGCAGGTTTCTTTGCCTTCCCCTGATAACAGTTTTTCAAGGAAGGCGCTAAACGCGGCACGTGACTCGACCGAAACAAACAGCCCCAGTCGCCGTTTGACAAGGTTGCCGCGCTCCACGCCCAGCAGGTTTGCCCCGGCCAGATTAACCCTGCTGATCGTGCCATTCCGCCTCAGCGTAAAGTAACCCACCGGGGCAAAGTCATACAGGTCGGTATATTGACGATTAAGCGCTTCCGCCTCCGCCCGCGACTGGATCAACTCTTCATTCTGCATCTCCAGCTCGATCTGGTGCACTTGCAGTTCGTGGACGAGCCGCGTGGTAGTCCCGGTTCCAGCACGGGGCTGGGTGTCTGCCTCCATCACAGGCTGGGTTGCTTGTTTCTTTTTGCCCAGTTTCTCTTCCGCCTGCTGACGCAGTTTGGAGGCGCCTGGTCTTTTTTCACTTATGATCTGTTTAGGCGTCATTGTTGCCTCGTTTCTCGCGATACATGTTCGCATCTGCTTCTTTGAGCAAGTTCGATAGGGGCGCGGGGCTCCCGGCAGTGCTCACGCCGAGCGAAAGGCGGATCGGTGTTTCAGCATGAGCGGCATTTTTCTCCTGGATCACCCGCCGCACCCGTTGCAGTGAACGTTCTGCCGCGGCCGCGTCGGTAGCCGGCAGGAGCACGGCAAACTCATCCCCGCCAACGCGCGCGACCACATCCTCTGTACGGTAGGCGGTGGTCAGCGCTTGCGCGACGCGTTTGAGCAGGGCATCTCCGGCGGTATGACCTTCCTGATCGTTCGTTTGTTTTAGATGGTCCACATCGGCCATCACAATGCTGACGGGGAATTGCCGCCCGCGTTCGAGCCGCGCCATCTCTACCTCAAAAAAGACGCGATTATATAAACCGGTCAATGCGTCGTGTGTGCTCAGGTGTCTCAACGCTTCCTCTGCCTGCACCCGTTCGGTGATGTCACTCACCACGGCGCAGCACACTTCGTGTTTGCGCTCACCATCCGTAGCATCGAAAATGGCTTCGATGCGCGTCCAAAATGGATCAGTTCCATCTTTCAGGAGCGAGACTTCGCAGGTCTCCTTGCACTTGCTAATAAATACCTTTTCAAGAAAGGCATTGAAAGTTTTACGAGACTGGGCAACAACAAATACGCCAAAGCGCCGCTTAATCAGTTTGCTGCGCTCCAAGCCCAACAGGTTTGCCCCGGCCAGATTTAACCTGCTGATCGTGCCGTCCCGCGCCAGCGTAAAATAACCCACCGGCGCAAAGTCATACAGGTCGGTATATTGACGAAGAGCCGCTTCCACCTCCGCCCGCGATTGCACCAGTTCCTCGTTTTGCATCTCCAATTCAATCTGATGCACTTGCAATTCGTGGACGAGCCGTGTGGTAGTCCCGGTTCCAGCACGGGGCTGAGTGTCGGCCTCCATTTCTGGAAGAGGCCCGGTTTTCTTCCTGCGCTCGATCAACTTTGCTTCCGCCTGCTGGCGCAGGTCGGCTTCGGACAGGTTGCTTTTTTTCATGGTCTCTCTCTTATGTCATTGCGAACCATGTCATTGCGAGACGGTGCTCTTCCGTCGAAGCAATCCCCAAAGTGCGGGGACTTTCTCATGGTGGCGAGGGGATTGCTTCGGGCAAAGACCAAGTGCGCCCTCGCAATGACACTAATCCTATTTAAAGAACTCATCAAACAAATCTTTCCATTCAGAATTCATACTGTTTACCCGATCAATCTTTTTCTTTCGAGAACCTGCTTAAATCTGTTTTTCTCGAAAGATGGCGGCGCTTACATCATCACCGCATTCAAAATACACCAACTTGTCAACATTATATTTGGCGGTGAATTTACTTCCTGTGCCAGATTTATGTTCAAGGACTCGACGCGGTAAGTTATTCGTCACGCCGGTATATAAAACAGTATTGTGAGCGTTGGTCATAATGTAGACACAATATTGCCTGTCGCTCATAGCATCTGTCCTCTGTCACTGTCCTCTGTCATTGCGAGGAGGGTGCTCTTCCCGACGTGGCAATCCCCAAAGTGCGGGGACTTTCTCATGGCACGAGGGGAGATTGCTTCGTCCCTCGCAATGACATCTCACTTTTTACTTCTCACTTCTCACTTCTCACTTCTTCACTTCTCGCTTCTCAGCGGTCAGCTTCTCAAGATAGGCATTGGCGATCACCAACTCGGCGGCGCGTTTTTCCTTCTCTTCGTTTTGGAAGGCAAGTTCCTTGTTGGCAATGACCAACTCGGCGGCTCGTTTTTCCTTCTCTTCGTTTTGGAAGGCAAGTTCCTGGTTGGCGATCACCAACTCGGCGGCTCGTTTTTCCTTCTCTTCGTTTTGGAAGGCAAGTTCTTTGTTGATAAGCACTAACTCGGCTGTCAGTTTTTCTTTCCCTTCCAACTTCTTGATCTCGGTGATGTCCACAAACGTGATCACCACGCCGTCAATCATATTCTCCAGCGTGCGGTAGGGCAGGGTGCGCGCCGCGAACCAATCGCCGCTGGGGGTGGCAATCTGCCGATCCACTCTGATCAGCGTACGCAGGACTTCGCGCGCATCCTCCGCCAGTTGCGGGTAGAGCAGCGCCGAGGCAATATCGGTGATCGGTCTGCCCACGTCGGCGGGAATTAATTGGGTGATCTGGCTGGTCTGCATGGTGAAGCGCCGCACGCGCAAATTGTTATCCAGAAACAGCGTGGCGATGTCGGTGCTGTCGAGCAGGTTCTTCATATCGTTATTCGTGTGCGAGAGTTCATCCAGGTTGGTTTGCAACTCGTTGTTGACCGATTGCAATTCCTCGTTCATGGATTGCATTTCTTCCTTGGAGGTGGTCAACTCTTCGTTGGTGGATTGCAGTTCCTCGTTGGTGGATTGCAACTCTTCGTTGGCTGATTTGAGTTCCTCCTGCGAAGTCTGCATTTCTTCGCGGATGGTTTGCACTTCCTGATGCGCATGGTTGAGTTCGCGTTCCAGCGCTTCCCTCTGCGCGCTTTTCGTAGTGACGCGCCCCGGCTTGCCGCCCGCTTTGACGGTCAGCGGCGCGGCGACATCCGTAAAGACGATCATCACCATCCCGTTCAGCGCATTTTTTTCGCGCACGGGTTGGATGGTGACGTTGATGGTCTGCGTGCCGCCATTGGTGCCGACGACAATATTTTTGAGCGTGACCGTTTCTTTTTTGCGCCATGCTTTTTGGAAAGCGCTGTTCAGTTCGTAGCGCAAGCCTTCGCGCGCCATGGCAAAGATATTCCAGTTGACCTTGCCCGCCGCCGCTTCGATATATTTCCCCGTGCGCCCGCTGATGTAGAGAATATCGCCCGTCTCATTGGTCAGCACCGCGGCTGGCGAATAGGTCTGCAAGAGCAGGTTGTCTGCCAGCGTCTGAATGTTCTCGGGCGCTTTCTGCGCCTGCTGTGTCTTGCCCGTGCGCGTGGTAGAAACCATGACAGGGAAATCAACTGTCCGCGCGGGCAGACCCGCTTCCAGCCGCCGATAGAGGCGTGATTTTACATCCAGCGCCGCGAACAGGTCGTTAAATCCGCCTACGGTTTCAGAATTGCCCAAAAACAAAATGCCGTTCGGGTTCAGGCTGTAATGAAAGAGCGGCAGAATTTTTTTCTGCAATTCAGGCGTCAGATAGATCAGCAGGTTGCGGCAACTCAAAACATCGAGTTTGGTAAAGGGCGGATCCATGATCAGGTTCTGTTTGGCAAAGATGACCATCTCGCGAATGGAGGGGATGACGCGATAGCCGCGCTCGGTCTTGACGAAGAAGCGGCTCAGGCGTTCGGGCGAAACATCCGCGGCGATGCCGGCCGGGTAGACGCCCTCGCGCGCCTTGTCAATCGCTTTCGAATCCAGGTCGGTTGCGAAGATCTGCAGGCTGAAATCTTTGAAGGCCTTGCGCGGCTTGAGCGCATCCAATGTTTCTTTGAAGAGTATCGCCAGTGAATAGGCTTCCTCGCCCGTCGAACAGCCCGTCACCCAGGCGCGCAGGGTCTGCTCGGAGGCGCGCTCCGCCAACAGGGCGGGCAGGGCTTCGGCTTTCAACTGTTCCCAGGCGGGCGGGTCGCGGAAAAAACTCGTCACGCCGATCAGCAACTCGCTGAAGAGCGTTTCCACTTCCGACGGATTCTCGCGCAGGAAGCGCACATACGTGTCTATATTATCGATGTGGTGCAAGCCGATGCGCCGCTCGATGCGCCGATGGACGGTGGTCTTTTTGTAGAGTGAAAAATCATGTCCCGTTTGCGAGCGCAGGAGCAGCATCACTTTTTCGATGGAACTCTTGGCCTAGTCTTCATCCAGCAGGTTGGGTTTGGTGAAGAGCGGCGCGTGGTGAATAAAGGCGCTGATACTGGCGGGCAGTTCCTGCACTGGCGCGATCACATCTGCCAGCCCGGCATCAATCGCGCTGTGCGGCATCCCGTCAAATTTTGCCGTTTCTGGTGACTGCACAAAAACACTGCCGCCCTTTTCTTTAATGGCGCGTAATCCCAGCGTGCCGTCTGTGCCCATCCCTGAAAGGATCACGCCGATGCTGTGTTCCTGCTGGTCTTCTGCCAGTGCGCGCAGGAAGAAATCAATTGGCAGTCGCAGTCCGCGCGGCGCCAGCGGAGCCAGCAGATGCAGGACACCGTGCAAGATGGACAGGTCTTTGTTGGGCGGGATGACGTAAACACAGTTCGCCTCCACCCGCATCCGATCCTTGACCTGAAAAACCTGCATGGGTGTGCTGCGCTGGAGCAGTTCCACCAGCATGCCTTTGTAAGTTGGGTCAAGGTGCTGGACGATGACGAACGCCATGCCGCTCTCGGCTGGCACGTTGGCGAGGAATAGTTCCAGCGCCTCCAATCCGCCCGCCGAAGCGCCGATACCCACGATGGGGAAAGTGGTTTCTGGCAGAGTGCTTTTCCCCCTTACCTTTGAAAGCTTATCTACCCCCCCCCCCCCCATTTTTTATAGCCTTGTCCGCTGAGCCCCGAGGTTTCTTTTTGTCTTCACACCTGCCCTGGCGGGCGGTGCCAGGGGGGATTTCTGGCTGTACAGCAAGTTTCTTTTTTTGAGTCATCGTGAACCTCATGGGTGGAAAACCAGAGTCTCGATAAATGCTATAACTTATCACATTATATATTCTTATTATACGTCGTATTTACCCCATCACCACGGCGATTCACAAAGAACCAGGTGCAGTGAGAGGCAACTCAGGCGGGTTTACGAAGGCGATCAAGTGAGCAGGGTAGAGGGGATAACGTTGCTTATAGAGTTGCCTACTGTTGAAGCAGTAGACTTTGTAGATCCCCTTCCCAAAGGAAGATCATTCTGGGCTGAAAGTGGGACGAATTCTTTCGCTGACCGAATACTTCAACCCCGGCCCCAATCTTCAGGCCGGTCTCGAGTACTCGCTCGACTTATTGCTCGGGCATCTCCGACTTGTTGCGCCAAAATGTTCACTTCCACCGTTATTTTCCCCGAAATACTCGTTCAACCATCCTGCAACCCCTTCTTCCCCATTGATCCCTTCGTCCCTCCATATCGGACTTGTTGCACAATCCCAGAACGCGCAGCACTGTCAACCCAAAGTAGAAATGTCACCTGATTTCCAAAGTAGAGATGTCCCCCCGCGGGGGGACATCTCTACTTTGCGAGAGCGGGGTAGCGAAGCCTTTGCGCCAAGAATGGTCAGGAGCGGGCTT
>Ga0315284_10004047_pt1 | contig 20825 bp, 19 predicted proteins | sample YL17G09_16_MG_FD_203696 | JGI IMG/M metagenome (GOLD analysis project Ga0315284, IMG submission 203696) | Sediment microbial communities from Yellowstone Lake, YNP, Wyoming, USA - YL17G09_16 | ecosystem: Environmental > Aquatic > Freshwater > Lake > Sediment | place: USA: Wyoming | collected...
CACCGTAACGGTGATGTTCATCCCGTTCCTGGTCTTTTTCATGCTGACCTCGAAGGACCAGATCTGGTCGGCCACGCTGAACCTGTTTTCGCTGGAGCGGCGCCAGCAGGCGGAGACCGTCCTGCATGGCATCAGCAAGATGGTGCGCGAGTACGTGCTCGGGAATCTCCTGGTGGCGCTGGTCTCGGCTGGAATCATCACGCCCGTCTTCGCCGTGATCGAACTGCGCTATGCTTTGCTGATGGGCCCGCTCGCTGCCTTCCTGAGCATGGTCCCCTACATTGGCGTAGCCCTGGGCATGCTCCCGCCCATGCTCATCGCGCTGGTGCAATTCGACCGCATGGAACCCTTTCTCACCATCGCCTTGACCGTCGTGATTGTCCACTTCCTGGCGGTCAACGTCCTCACTCCCAAGCTGGTGGGCCACCGTGTCAGGCTCAATGCTCTGACGGTGACCATCGCTATGATGTTCTGGGGCTGGCTGTGGGGCGGCATCGGGCTCGTCCTCGCCGTGCCTCTCACCGCCGCCCTCAAGGCCGTGTGTGACAACGTCCGGACTCTCAAGCCCTACGGCGACTGGATGGGCGAAAGCTGAGGAATCGAAACTCCCGGCTCGTTCCCCCGGGCGCCCGCGGTTGACATCCCCTCCCCGCGCCGTTACACTCCTCCTCCGTCCGACAGAGCGAAAATCTCAAACAACCGAAGGAGGCATGTATGGTGAGGAAAGCATCGGTGGCTATCTTTCTCGCTTCCTTGCTTGGCTCGGCAGTCGTCGGAGCAGCTCAGGGAGACTACCTGGACGTCCTGGTCGTCAAGGTGGAACCGGATAAGCGGGCGGCATTTGACGCGACAGCGAAGAAGATCGCAGACGCCAGCCGTCGCCACCAGGGTGACACCTGGATCGCGCTGGAAACGGTCTACGGCGAGCAGGGCACCATTATCTTGATCAGCACGCGTCGAGATTTCGCGGACATCGACAAGGGCTACGAGCTTTTCTATGGGGCGATGAACAAAGCCTACGGGACAGCAGGAGCCGCCAAGATTCTCCAGGATTTCAATGCCAGCACGGAGAGTTCTCGAGGAGAGGTGCGGCGGCGGCGTTTGGACCTGAGCGCCAATGTACCCTCCGACCCCGGCGCTCTAATGAAGCAAATTGGCGGATCGCGCTGGGTACGGACGACGATGATCCACATCCGCCCCGGGCATGTGCTGCATTTTGAAGAGCAACTAAGAGCCGTCAAAGAGGCTATCGAAAGGAGCAACGATAAGCGGCCGGTCTTGGTCTCGCAGTCAGCCGCGGGCCAGAAGGGGACGTTCTTCTACGTCAGTTGGCTGGCGAAATCCTTGAGTGATTTCGACAGCGTTCCCACGCTTCCCCAGATTCTCGGTCCGGAGGCTTACCAGAAGTTTCTGGCTAATTCCGCTGAAACGGTGGAAGGCTCGGAAACGATCATCGGCCACTTCGTGCCGGAAATCAGCAACCCTCCCGAAGGCGTGGTTTCTGCATCGCCGGATTTCTGGAATCCCAAGCCGGCGGCGCCGAAGCCGAAGGCTGCAGTGACCGGTAAGGCCGAGGCCAAAGAGAAGCAGTAGCCGCGAGTCTTTGCGCGGGGCCGGAGCCCGACCCTCTGCTGATCTCATCGCGTGAACGCCGCGCGGGCGTCCGGTTACTTTGCGGGGAATCTTTTCGTGTGTCAGCTCCACCGTCGCGCTAACGGGCGAACTGAGTGCGCAAATCCCTCACCCGCTCGGCGAGGGATGCGCAGCTCTGGAAAACTGAGATGCCGGCGATGCCCGTCGCTCCAGCCTGGAGGCATGTGGCGACTCGTTCCACGTTGATTCCGCCCAGGGCAAGAAGCGGTATCTTCACGCGCGCGGCAACCTCACGCAGTTTCTCCAGGCCGAGGGGCGGGCCGTAAGCCAACTTCGACGGCGTCTCGAAGATCGGCCCCAGAACCACATAGTCGGCCCCAGCTTGTTCAGCCTCCGCCACCTCTTCCAGCGCGTGGCAAGAAACGCCTACCAGGAACCCGCGGGACACCTGCCGACGCACGACCGCGGCGGGCAGCGACCGGGTCCCGAGATGAACTCCTGCTGCCCCTGCCGCCAAGGCCACGTCCAGGCGGTCGTTCACGACCACGCGGGTGGTTGTTCCTTCCGCAGCGCTGACCGCGCCTTTGACCAGTTCCAGAAGTTCTCGAGTAGCCAGGTCCTTTTCGCGAATTTGCAGCAAGTCCACACCCGCGCGGACGGCCTCGACGATGAAAGGGAGGAGAGGCTGTGGCTCGAGGGCGTGCCGGTCTGTGATGTAGCAGATCTCAAAAGCAGGGCGCATGAAATCTGGTTGCCGGAGAATTCGCCGCGCTTGACGCGGGCCGGTGGCGGCCGGGATGGTCATTCACCGGCTGCCGGCTCGGGGCCACCGCACGCTCAGCGCGCCGCGCGAGTGTGGACCAAGCCCAATTGCCGGCGCAAGCGCCACAGCTCATAGAATGCCAGCCAGATATCGGCCAGACCCAGCCCGGAAACCGCTCCGCGCACGAAATAGTTGAGTGCGATGCTGGAGATCCAGGGATACTGGGCAACGAAGAAGTTTCTCGTCCACAGCGAAACCCAGGGAAAAATAAAAAGGAAGACGCCCATCTCGAAGTAGAAGAGGATATAGACGATGGTCAGGGCTCGGCTCATGGTCCAGACCGAAAGATCAATCTCGAAACGGGCAGCGGGTCGAGTACCCGGGTGGGACGATCAGCGTGCCTTTTGTTGGAGGGTGCGTATTTTCTCGGCGACGTCGCGGAAGTCGATATTCTCGCTATAAACTTCGGAGAATTTCTCCAGGGCAGTCCGGGTGTCACCCGCCTGCTCATACGCCACTCCCAGATCATACTGCAGCGCCAGGACTGATTCCTCGTCGAGGCCGGGCAATTCGAGGGCACGCATGTACCACTTGGCCGCGATGGCGGGCATCCCCTTATCCGTGAAGCAGATGGCGAGCAGGCTGCAGGCCTGCAGGAAGTTGGGTGGGAAATTATCCTTCTGCGCGCCCTTGACCACCTTCTGAAACTCCCCAATCGCTTCGTCCAGCAGGCCCATTTCGCGAAAGGCCACGCCCAGGTTGTAGTGTTTATCCGGATCATCGTCGGTCGCGGCCGCCGCGCCGTCGTCCAGCTCATCGAGGAGTCCGCTCAGCTGCGATGCGCCGTCAGCAGCCGCAGCCGGGCCCTTTCCGGCTTTGCCCCTCCCTGCCGCCTGGGGCGGGGGAGGCGGAGTCGGCTCACCGAATCCCTCGAGTCCCGCTTCGAGATCACCCACCAGGCTGCCGAGCAGGTCGCCCGTCGGCTGAGGGGCGGGAGCCTCGGGAGGCATCGCGGGCCCTGCTGCCACCACGGCGGGCTCAGGCGGCGCCGGTGGAATCACGGGGGCCACTTCGACGGGGGGCGGTTCGACGTGAGCTACCGGCGCTTCCCGTGCTGGCGCCGCAGTCTCAACGGGTACTTCCGTCTTTGCGGGGGCCGGCGTTGGTGCAGCAGCCGGGCCCTCTACCTTCCGGCGGAGTTCTGCCACCTGCGCGTTGCCGGGGAACCTCTCCTCCAACCCCAGGACGGTGTTACGCGCCTCATCGATGAAACCCTGCCCCAAATAGAACTCAATCTCCTCACTCGCCTCTTGGAAGTTAAATCCGGTCGTCGGCACCCCGATCACTGGAACCTCGGGAGCCGCTGGGCCTTCCGTCAGCGCTGCGAAATCGGTGGAAAGATCCATCTCCTCAGCGGGAGCCACAGGAGCTTGGGCAGCCAGCGGCGCCGCGAGATCCAAAGGAACTTCCTGGGGCGCTTCTCTCCCGACTTCCTCGGCAGGAGTCGCGGAGAATACATCGGAGAGATCAACCTCCACCGGAGCCGGCGCTTTGGAAGGCGGAACGCCAGAAGGGAGGACGGGCTGTCCGACTGCCGATGGACGAGCCTCCGCCGCGGGACCTCCGCGGGAAACTTGGCCGCCCATATCTTGGTACTTCTTTGCGCCCTCAAGGTCGCCTTGTTTCTTGAGAATCTGCTCCAGGGCCTCGGCGGCCTGGCTCGCCCGCGCCGGCTGGGTACGGTGGCAGACCTCAAAGATCCGTTGGTGAATGTCGGCCTGCTCGGGATAGACCGCTAGGACTTTCTCCAACTCAATCACGGCCTTATCAATCAGGCCATAGCGTGAAAAGAGGTCGCTGTTTTCCAGCGCCTCCTTCACCATGGCCACCTGCTCAGTATCCACGGCCGGTTCGGCGGGCTCGGACTCGACTTCGGGAACGGCTGCCAAATCGAATTCCGCCAGCGCCGCGCCGCTGGGAAGCGCGGCCTCTTTGCCTTGCCTTTGCCGGATAGCTTTCAACAAGGCCTGATAATCTTCGTTGGTTGGCTCGCGTTTGACGAGCTGGTCATAGACCGCTTCGGCTTTTTCTAATTCTTCGCCGTGCTCGTATGCTCGGGCCAGGGCGTTCAGAACTTCCGGGAGGGCTGCCTCATCGGCAGTCTTCTCACAAATCTGTCGGACCAGTTCCAAGGTCGGGACGTGCTGCGGGTATTTGGCCCAGATCTGACGGAGGATGTCCATCAGCGGGCCGGATTCTTTTGGCTCGACCAACACCCCGGCAGCGTCGCGGAGCGGTACCAGGGCGGCGTCAACCTTGTCCACCTCCATGCACAGGGCTGCAAACGAGGACAGTGGTGAAAAGTTGGAAGGGTCGGCTCGAAAGACGTCCGAGACCAATTTCTCCGCCGACTCCAGCTTCTGAGAAGCCAAGTACGATTCCAACAACAGCTGCCGGCCCGGAAGAGATGCTTTCAGCTCGGGCACGGACTCCAGAATCTTTTCAACCTGGGCGTATTCCTGGTTTTTTAGGGCCAAGCGCGCGCGGAGGAGGTGGCCCTGGCTGTTCTTGGGGTCCAGGTCCAGAGCCTTTTGGAGAGCCGTTTTCGTCGTCGCGGCGTCGCCGTTTCCCAGGGCAGCGTCGGCCAATTCCAGATAGGCCTTGGCAGCCTCCTCTTTCCTGCCCAACTTCTCCGCGAACTCGGCTAGCTTCGTCCGGTACGTCAAATTGGCCGGGTCCAGCCCCACGATCTTGCGGAAAGCGTCCAGGGCTCGGTCCGGTTGGTTCTTCTTTTTATAGAACTCCACGGCCTGCGCGTACTGCTCGCGCGCTTCTCGGCTGAGACCTTGGAGAACGTACAGCTCGCCCAGCTTGAGGAGGGCATCGACCGCGTTCGGGTCGATCTTGCTGATCTTCTTGAAAATGGCGATCGCCTTGACGGTAAACCCGTCCTTCATGAAGGCGTCGCCTAGCTTGTTGAATGCCTTGAGAGCTTCAGCGGTGTTTTTCTCGCGGAAGTAGAGATCCCCGATGGTGTTGAGCAGCGCAAGGTCCGTAGGGTCCCTCTCCAGGATGATCGAGTACTGCTTGATCGCCTCGAGATTTTTCCTCTGGCTGACAAGTTTCTCAGCCTCCTGCATTGCTTTGGCTTTATTAAAAGCCATTCACAGGCTCCTGCAACCCACAAAAAGTTTGGCCAGTCCAGCTAAGCTAGCACACGCCCCCAATGAAGTCAACGAATTCGGATTTGCGTTTCGGCCCTTAATTCTCTCGTAACCCCTTGGGGTATCGGGAGTTGCCCTAGCACGTGGAATGCCGTGCCCGGCTTTCTGCGGCGCCCCGGGTCTTGTCAGTCCGCCGCCCGTTGCTTCACCTGCGGCTTTCCCCTATAATGAAAAAACCGGCTGCCGTCAGGACTCGAGTTATGCCTGCGCATATCATTAAGAAACTCCAAGAGGAAATTCAGACCCTCGAGTTCGAACTGAACCACGAGTTGCCCAAGGAGTTGAAGCGCGCGCGCGCCTTGGGCGACCTGAGCGAGAACGCCGAATTCCACATGGCCAAGCAGCGCCAGGACTACGTCGGCGCTCGCTTGATGCAGCTCAAGCAACGACTGGCGAGCCTCTCGCTCATCAACATGAACAATATCCCCAAAGACCGCATCGCCTTCGGCTCCACCGTGGTGCTTTACGACGTCGACCGCGACACCGAAGTCGAATACCGGCTGGTGACGAGCGAAGAGGCCGATGTCAACAAGGGCTTGATCTCCACTACTTCGCCGATCGGCCGCGGGCTGATGGGGAAGAAAGTCGGAGACACGGTCAAGGTCGCGACGCCCAACGGCGTCCGGGAATTCGAAGTCCGAGCTCTGCAGACGATTTTCGACGTGGCCTAGTCGCGGACCCGGGGGTTAGCCCCAAGGACCCCGACCCAATCACATGCTGACACGCCAGATCGGCCAAGCCTGCAATCACCTGATTCACTCCATCGTGCGGCCCTTTGCAGCCAGCGGAATCAATCCCAATGTCCTGACCGTCATCGGATTTGCCATCAACCTGCTGGCGGCCTACCTTTTCGCCTACGGCTATTTCCGCTGGGCGGGCGCCATCGTCTTTCTGGCCGGGCTCTTCGATATGCTCGACGGCCGGGTCGCGCGCCTCTCGAACCGCGTCACGCCCTTCGGTGGGTTCTTCGATTCCGTCCTCGATCGCTACTCCGACCTCTGCCTGATGATCGGACTGCTGGTCTTCTACGGCCGCATCAACCGCTTCTGGTATGTCACGCTCGTGGCGCTGGTGATGATCGGCTCCGTGATGGTCAGCTACACGCGCGCCCGCGCCGAGAATTTGATCTCGACGTGCAAGGTCGGCTTCCTCGAGCGCCCCGAGCGCATGGTGCTCATCATCATTGGCGCGATGTTTGACCGCATGGCGCCCGTGCTCTGGGTCATCGCCGTCCTCTCCACGCTCACCGTCATCCACCGCGTCGTCTATACCTGGCAGGAAAGCCGCAAACTCGCCAGCCACTGAACACGTCCGTCCCAACGCTGTCATCCTGACCCCGCCAAGCGGGAGAAGGATCTGCATTGCTGTGTCATCCCTGCCGGGGAATTGGCTTCTGCGACGCCACGATGCCGATGGTAAGGCTGAGAGAAGGAGGGAATCGAAAGGGGCCGATGCCTTCGACCGAAACGTATTTGAAATGCTGCTGGATCAAGCGGACGAGGTCCGCATAATCGAAGCCTTTGTGCTCGGACCTGCGAACCCGGTCCAGGCACCCCAGCAATCCCCAAAAGAATTCCGCAGCCGTATAGGGGTAGTAGCGTTCGATATTCATGACGCGCGCGCCGGTGGCTTTGACGAGAAGTGCAAACCCCTTTTCGTTGGGGACGGTAATGAGGAGGTACCCGTTCAGCTTTTCAGCGAACGCCCGGAGGTAACCTTCGACAATGGAGTTGTCGAGATGCTCCAAGGTCTCCATGCAGATGATGAAGTCGAATTTCTCCGCGAGCTTCGCCACGTCGCGTGGTTCGGTAGACTCGGTAAACGTGTAGTTCTTCTCTGCCGCGAATCGATGCCGCCCGCGTTCGAGCCCGCCGCCCCACCCGGCATCGAATCCCGCGTAGCGCCAGACACGCCTCGGAATGTAGCTGAGCGCGCGCCCGTCGTGACATCCGACCTCGAGCACACTGATTCCGTCGGCTTCCGCCAGCGCGACGAATTTCTTGCGCAGCCATTCGAAGCGCCCCTGGTGATGACGCGCGTAGAGGCCCTTTCCGAAGAGCTGTTCGCTATAGGTCGGCGCGGCGATTTGCTGTGACTTGGTTTTGTTGGCTGCGCTTTCGCTCAACATCGTGATCCCCGCCCAATAGTCCTAGCGCCCGCCCATCGCCCGCTCGATATCATCCACCGTGCGCGGCAGGCGGCGGGTGAGGACCTCGCAGGCGTTTTCGGTAATCAGAATGTCGTCTTCGATGCGGATGCCGAGTTTCTCGTCGCGGATATAAACCCCCGGTTCGATGGTCACCACCATACCCGGTTGCAGCGGCAGGTTGTAATCCGCGGGGTCGTGCACGTTCAAGCCGATGTGGTGGCTGAGCCCGTGGATGAAGTATTGGCCCAGCGGCTGGCCCTTCAAATCTTTTCCGTGCGTGTTGATGTAGTCGAAGGCGATCTGGTGGAGCCCCTGCGTGCCGCCGCGTCCCAGATACATCCCCGGCTTGGCGGCAGCGATGGCCGCGTCCGCCGCGGCGAGGACGATCTGGTAGATTTCGCGCTGGCGGGGCGTGAACTTGCCGCTCACCGGCAGCGTGCGCGTGATGTCGCTCGTGTAGCCGCCGTAGGCGCCCGCCACGTCCATCACCACCACGTCGCCGTCCTTCATCTGATTCGAGTTCTGGTCGTAGTGCAGAACGGTGGAGTAGAAGCCTGAGCCGACAATGGGCGGGTAAGCGGACCACTCGCAGCCCCGGCGCTGATATTCATAGACCATCCGCGCCGCGACTTCGTATTCCCAAACGCCCGGTCGAACGGTCTTCATCGCCGCCAGATGCGCCTCCACGGAAGCCTCCGCGGCTTTGCGGATCAGTGCGATCTCCCCCGGCGACTTCACCATACGCAGGCGCGTGAGGATTTGCCGGAAGTCCGCAAACGTGGTAAGCGGCGCCGCTTTTTTCAGCCGCGACTGCATGTCCTGGATGAACCACTCTTCGCCGCTTTCGGGCTGCGGGGTCATCTCGGTGTAGATCTTGTTGAAGCTCTTGAGCGCTTCCTGCATCTCGGATTGGAGCAGCGTCACGCTCTTGACGGAGGGGAAGCCGGTGCGCGCCGTGGCGTCGGCGTCGTCGGGTCCAAGCTTCGGCCCTTCCCACAGCTCGCCGTGATAGCTGCCCGGCCGGTCATCGTGCGGAGGGATGAAGAGAATCTCCTTGTCGATCTCGATGCCGGAGCCGCCGGCGCGCGCGGGTTTCGGCACCAGCATCATCATGGCGCCCGGCTCGTTCCAGCCGGTGAGGTAATAGAACGCTTCGTTCTGGCGAAAGGAGGTGACGCTCGAGGCCACCTCGGCGTCGCCGTAACCGAACATAACAATGATTCCGTCGCCGCCCGTCTCGCGTACCAGGCGCGCCCGCCGCTCGTGAAACGCCGCGAGCGTCTCGCGCTCCCACGCCGCGGCTGGAACCGCGAGGGCGGCCGAGATGGCGACACCCGCCCAGAACAATAAGAGACCGCGCCGGACCATTCGCCGCATCATCCTCCTCCTTCGAAATGGACCTCCCAGCATAACCCCGCCGTCAAGAGCATCATCTTCATTTGTCGATCGAACTCGGTGACGCGGTTGTCCAGACCCGTTTGAAACTCGTTCCGGATTGGTCAGGCACGTGTCCAGCCAAGTCTCCCTTCCACAACCCCCGCGCGTTGACTTGCCCAGAATCACAACGTATGCTGACGGCGCCCGGAAGAACCTTGCCAATTAAATCCGGGCAATGCTCGATTCAAGGGAGATGTTGAAAATGCGCAGGCTGCAGGGATTCCTGGCAATCGGACTTGTGACCTTAACCCTATCTGCCGCCCGCCTGACGGCCCAGGAGTGCCGGCAACCCGACGAGCAGCGCTGCAAGGCCGAGATACGCCGCAAGGCCGAAGAGCGCCAAAAGGCCGAGGAACTCCGAGATTACATCAAGGCGAATTACACCAAGTACGAATACATGGCGCCGATGCGTGACGGCGCGAAGCTTTTCGTCGCGGTCTTCGCGCCGAAAGACACTTCGAAGCCGTACCCCATTTGGATGATGCGCACTCCCTATACGGTGGCCCCCTACGGAGTCGACAACTATCGCTCGACCCTCGGCCCTTCGGAATTTTTCGCGCGTGACGGCTACATCTTCGCCTACTGTGATGTGCGCGGACGCGGCAAGTCGGAAGGCCAGTTCGTGCACGTGCGCCCGTTCATTCCTAATAAGACCGGGAACCAGGTGGACGAGGCCAGCGACACCTACGATACGATTGGGTTTCTTCTGAAAATGATTCCCAACCACAACGGGCGAGTGGGGACTTCCGGCACTTCGTACCCCGGCTTCTACGCCACGATGGCGGCCCTGAGCGGGCATCCCGCGCTGAAAGCCGTCTCGCCGCAAGCGCCGGTCACCGAATGGTTCATCGGCGACGATTTCCGGCACAACGGCGCGGTCTTTCTCGCCCACGCGTTTGGTTTCTTTTCCTCCTTCGGCCGCCGCGAACCGGGAGAGAACGAAGTGCAGGGCCCGCGTTTCGACTTCAGCACCCCGGACGGCTACGACTTCTTCCTTCGCATGGGATCGCTGGGTGACGCCGACAAGAAGTTTTTCAAGGGTCAGATCGAGTGGTGGCAGGATCTCATTTCGCACGACACCTACTCGGACTTTTGGAAATCCCGCAACCCGCTTCCGTACATGAAAGACCTGAAGGCCGCCATGATGACGGTGGGCGGCTGGTTCGATGCCGAAGACGTCTACGGGCCGCTCCACACCTACGACGCGATCGGCAGGCAGAATCCGGGCAAGGTGAATGTTCTCGTCGAAGGCCCGTGGTCGCATGGGCAATGGAACGGCGGTTCAGCCGACCATCTTGGTGATGTGCGCTTCAATCAGAAGACCGGCGATTTCTTCCGCGAGAAAATCGAATTCCAATTCTTCCAGCGCTTTCTGAAGGACAAGGAGGAGGGAAAACTTCCCGGCGCCTACGTCTTCGAGACCGGGCGCAACGAGTGGCATCAGCTCGACGCTTGGCCACCCAAGAACGTCGTGAAAAAGACGTTCTATTTCGCTGGCGACGGCAAGCTGGCGACCCAACGCCCCGCTTCGTCGGGCGAGGCATTTGATGAATACGTGAGCGACCCAAACAAGCCGGTCCCGCACATCTCCTGGACCAGCACGGCGATGACCTACGAATACATGACCGGCGATCAGCGCTTCGCCTCTTCCCGAACCGACGTCCTGGTCTATCAGACCGAGCCGCTCGAAGAGGATTTGACCGTTGCCGGCCCGCTCACCGCTTCGCTCTTTGTCTCAACCACCGGCACGGACTCCGACTGGGTTGTCAAGCTCGTCGACGTCTACCCGGGCAATTTCCCGGACCCCGATCCCGACGCGGAGAAAGTGCGCATGGGCGGATACCAGCAATTGGTGCGGGGCGAGCCCTTCCGCGGAAAATTCCGGAAGAGCTTTGAGAATCCTGTCGCCTTCGAGCCCGGACGGCCGGACAAAGTGGAATTCCAACTTCCCGATGTCTTTCACACGTTCCGTCGTGGCCACCGCATCATGGTGCAGGTGCAAAGCTCCTGGTTCCCACTCACGGACCGAAATCCGCAGAAGTTCGTCAAGATTGATGAAGCGCGGCCGTCGGATTTTCAAAAGGCGACCCAAAGGGTGTACCGGTCAGCGAAATTAGCGTCCGGTATTACCGTGGGCGTCTTGCCGTCATCACCGGTTTCCTCGCGAGAGTAAGGGCGCGCCGCAGGCAGCACCCCTACACGACACGCGAGGCCGGAGCAATTGGAGATGGCAGAGGGAACTATGCGGGCAGAATCGAGGAAGACTTCAAGGCGCGCGTTCCTGAAAGAATCAAGCTTGGCGGTTGCCGCCGCGCCCGCTCTCGCCATCGCAGGATTAGGACTGGGGCAAAGAGCTGAGACAGCGCCGTCGGGCGTGGGTGCGATCGTGTTGCTGGGGCCGCCCGGGGCCGGCAAGAGCGTCCAAGGCCGGCGGCTCTCCGAGCGGCACTCAATCCCTGTCATCTCGACCGGCGACCTGCTGCGCGACCAGGTCAAGCGCGGCACCCCGCTCGGCCGCCAAGCCGACCCTTACATGAAAGCCGGAAAGCTCGTCCCGGATTCGCTGATGACCCCGATTCTTGAGGACCGACTGTCACAGCCTGACTGCGCGCGCGGTTTCATTTTGGACGGTTACCCGCGCACACTCGCGCAGGCCGAGGGGCTCGACGCGCTGCTCAAGAACCAGGGTGTGGCGTCGCACGTCGTCCTGCTTGACGTTCCCCCTGAGCGCCTGCTCAAGCTCCTCGCCGGACGGCGCGTCTGCCCGCGCTGCAACCGCTCTTACAATATCTACTTTCAGCCGCCCAAGAAGGAAGGCGTGTGCGACGCCGACGGTGAGGTGCTCGTACAGCGCCCCGACGACCAGGAAGACGTGATCCGTCGGCGCCTGGACACCTACGAGAAGGAAACTCAGCCTGTTATCAATTCCTACTCGCGCCAAGGCCGCCTCATTCGCATCAATGGCAACCAGACACCGGAGCAAGTCGCGGCCGAAATCCAATCAAAGCTTGTAGCGCAGTAGCACTCCCACGAACCACGCCGGAGAGGCATGATCGAAGGCGACAACCGGCGGACATCTTTGACCCGTTGTGCCAAGCCTGACGTGCCGCTTTAGAGATTGCGCTAGGTCGCCGGTTCGACGGCGCGGGGGCGGAGAAGAGCGGGCAGGGAATTCCAAAGTCGCCGCAGGGGCGTCTGCGCGAGCGACATCGCCCCGATGTAGGAGTAACCCATAAAGAACAGCATCAAGAACGGCGTGGTGAGGTAGTTTTCGCTATAGACCGAGTATCCCGACGTGTAGGCGAAGTAAGCGGCCAGGCCGAGTTCGACGGCGGGAATCCAGCCGCCGCGCTTTAGATACTTTTTGCTCTCCCAATTGTCCTCGCGCCCTTCCACGCGAAACTTGGGCGTGCGCACGAACTCCGATTGTTTCCCGACCAGCGCTTCGATGACCGCCTTGGCGTTCGAGATGGCGAGGCCGATCCCCGTGGCTATCAGGAAGGGAATGTACTTGATGCGGCTGCGCCAGCCGCGCGGGTAAAGCTCGCGCTGCGCCACCATGTAGAAACTCGAGACGGAACAGGTCGAGGCCAGGAAGAGTGGCAGGTCGAGATAGAGCATCTGGAACCAGCCCTGATAGAAACGCACAATCATTGCCGGCAGCAGAATCAGCGAGAAAAGCACCATCAGCGGGTAAGCGATGTTGGCCGTCAGATGGAACGTGGCTTCGAGCTTGATGTATCGCGGCTGGTCGCTCCGCCAGATGATGGGGAGCATTTTCTTCGCAACCTGCATCAAACCTTTGGCCCAGCGCGCCTGCTGCGATTTGAAGGCGTTCATCTCCACCGGCAGTTCGGACGGGCACTCGATCTTCGGGTCATAGATGAACTTCCAGCCTTTGAGCTGGGCGCGGTAGCTGAGGTCGGTGTCTTCGGTAAGCGTATCGTGCTGCCAGCCGCCGGCGTCTTCGATCGCGGCGCGGCGCCACATCCCCGCCGTGCCGTTGAAATTGAAGAAGCGCCCTGAAAGGTGCCGGCCTCCGTGCTCGATGACGAAGTGGCCGTCGAGCAGGATGGCTTCGACTTCCGTCAGACTCGAATAATGACGGTTGATCCACGTCCAGCGGCCCTGCACTACGCCCACCTGCGGGTCGGTGAAGTAATGGACCATGTCGCGGATGATGCCGGGCGGGGGAACGAAATCGGCGTCGAAGATGGCAATGTACTCGCCGCTGGCTTCCTTCAGGCCCGCCTCGAGCGCGCCCGCTTTGAAGCCCGCGCGATTCTCGCGGTGGTGATACGTGATGGCGAAACCCGCGAGCGCGTACTCGCTGACCAGGCGCGAGGCCACCAGGCGCGTCTCGTCGGTCGAGTCGTCGAGCACCTGGATTTCCAAGAGCTCCCTCGGGTAGTCGATTCTCGTTACGGCTTCGAGCAGCCGCTCGACGACGTAGCGTTCGTTGTAAATCGGCAATTGAATGGTGACCCGCGGCAACTGCTCAAAGCGACCCAGCGCCTTCGGCGCTTTGTGGCGGTTCTTCAGGTAGAGATAAGTCAGATGATAGCGATGGATGCCGTAAATCGAGAGGATGATAAGAATGGTAAAGTAGGGAATCAGAATCGAGACGTCAAAAGCGTTGGGCTCGTAGATGCCCTGGAACGGGTCCTTGTGAAAGATGTGCCGGATGTAGCGAACCACGGGGTTCGAGTTGGCGACGAGAATGGCGAAATAGAAGTGCGACATACTTGCTAGAAGTCAGGAGTCAGAATTCAGAATTAAGAACTCCCCGATGCCAAGAGCAGCGACTTCGTTGAACGTCCTTCCCAATCTGGGCCTGCTCGCGCTCGGCGCCGGCATCTTCGCTATCTTCTATCACATCGGCCGCGAGCCGGAGCTGAAAACTCACGTCCCCGAATTCATCGCTCTGGGGCTCGGGGCGGGAGTGCTTTACGCGGCCGGCGTTTACCTGGTCGAACGTTTTCAGCTCGGCGTCGCCGCGCTGATCATCATCCTGGGCGCCGCGCTCGCCTTTCGACTCGTCGTCTTGCCCGCCGGGCTTTCGATCTCGACCGACGCCTATCGCTATCAGTGGGAAGGCCGCGTCGAGCGCCTCGGCATCAATCCCTACGCCACGAACCCCGCGGCGCTTCGCCACGCCTTCGAGGATTCCGAACATCCGCTCGATGTCGGAGCCACCACGCCCACGCTCTACCCGCCGCTGAGTGAGGCGTCCTTTTCCTGGGTGAAAACGATTCCGGGCTACAAGCGGCTTTACACGGGGCTCGACGTGGCGAGTATCGTCGTGCTCTTGCTGCTTCTGGCGATTCGCAAGCAGCCACTCCCGCGCGTGCTGGCGTATGCCTGGAATCCCACGGTGGTCGTTGCGTTCGCCCTTTGCAGCCACCACGACGCGCTTGCCATCCTCGCGCTGCTGGTGGCTAACCTTTTCATTATAGCCCAGCTTCGAGCCGCGTCAATTGTCCTTCTTGCGCTTTCATTCCTCTCGAAATTCTTCGCGGCGCCGCTGTTGCCGGTTTTCCTCAAGCGCACCCGATGGCGATACGCGGGACTTTTCGCGGCCGTCGTGATCGCCGGCTACCTGCCTTACGCCGGCGCGGGAGTCAAACTCCTCGATGGCCTCGCGCAATACTCCAGCGGCTGGGAAAATAACGACAGCCTGTTTCGGCTCCTGCTTCTCGCCGGGAATAGCAAGCCACAGGCCGGACTGATCTCCGCCGTCTTCCTTACGGCGCTGGTGCTGTTCGCGCTCAAGCAACGCATGGAACCGCTGCGCGCCAGCTTCTTCCTGATTGCGGGGCTGCTGCTGCTCTCGCCCAACGCCTTCCCGTGGTACTTCACCTGGACGATTCCGTTCTTGTGTTTCTATTCCCAGCCCTCGATGCTGCTGATAAGCGTGACGTGCGTGCTCGGCTACGCGCCCCTCATCGCCTACACCGCCGGAGGGCCGTACCAGGATTCGCCGCTCATCTTGGCGCTCGAGTATGCGCCGGTATTCGCTTGGTTGGCGTGGGAAGCTTGGCGAACTTCGAAATTGGGACTACCGAACCCCGAGCCCCGAATTCCGGACCCCGGGTAATCAGACTTGCACGGTAACGCTGGTTTCCGTGCGCGTGACGGGGCGGTGGAGGGCGCGCAACGGAAGAAACCGGGATCGCAACCGTTCCTAGCGCTTCTTGCGCCCGAAGTACTCAGAGGGCGGCAACGCGAGCACGCCGCGGATCTTCCCGCCGAAGTATTTCCCGAAGTGTTGCCGGTCGCCGGTCAGCTGGGGCGTGGCCTGCGCCGCCAGCGCAGAGAAAATGATCGGGAGGTCCTTTGCAGGAAGAGTGACATCATGGGGCAAGACGCCGGTGGGGATATCTGGAACAATCCGAACGCTCCTCAGCAGTTTCTCCAACCTCGCTTGACTTTCCGCCTCGGACAGGTTGATGGGCGCTTCCTCTGCGGCGTAGTCACAAGTCAAAAGCTCGACGTCACTAAGCGACCACAAGCGAACCAAGTGCGAGTCGGCGCGGTAAGCGGCGGGAAAGAGCACATTCGCATCGAGGAAGATTCGATCCACGGTTCAGGAACGCCTCGGGCGACGGCGGCGGCGAGGGACCGCATGAGGGATCTGGGCCGGGTCGAGCCCCATTTTTCGAACGGTGCGCAGCGCGGCCCGGTAGTCCTCGGCATCAACGGCGTTGGAAAGAAGGAATTCGGCCTTACGCCCCGCAGTATAGACTTCCACCGGCAGGACGACCGCCGGACGGATCAGAATGCCCTCCGGGCGCTCCTCCGCTACGACGAACTGGCCTTCTTTGATCCCGAATTTGCGCCGCAGACGCGCTGGGATCACAATCACGCCTCGCTTTCCGACCTTGCTTGTCTCCATCATTTTCCGCCCGATAGTTCGAATGTCTGACATTCCGATTATAGCCATGTGCCGCCATGGATTGCAAGGAGGAAGCAGTTCCTCCGGTTACACCTGCACGGTGACGCTGGTTTCCGTCCGCATGACGGGGCGGTAGAGGGTATCGCGCTCGAAGGGTTCGTGGCCGGCCTCGCGGATGAGGCGGATGATTTGCTGGCGGGTCATGGCCTGGGGGCTGGCCGAGCCGGCGTCGTGGTAAATCTTCTCTTCCACGACTGTGCCGTCCAGGTCGTCGGCGCCAAACTTCAGCGCCACCTGCGCGACGCGCGGCGTCATCATCACCCAGTAGGCCTTGATGTGCGGGAAATTGTCGAGCAGCAGGCGCGCCACCGCCACGTTTTTCAAATCCATGAAGCCGGTCGTCTCATGATGCTCGACGAGCTTGCCGAGCTCGGTGTTGGGCGTATGAAACGCCAGGGGAATAAACGTGAGAAAGCCGCGCGTCTCGTCCTGGAGCCCGCGCAGTTGCAGCAGATGGTCCACGCGGTCTTCCGCCGACTCGATGTGGCCGTAGAGCATGGTGGCGTTCGAGTGCAAGCCCAGGTCGTGTGCCGTGCGATGGATCTTAAGCCAGGCGTGCGCGCCGATCTTGTGGTCGCAAATGACGCGCCGCACAGCGGGCGCAAAAATCTCCGCCCCGCCGCCGGGCAGTGAGCCGAGGCCGGCATCTTTCAACCGCACCAGAACCTCGCGGATGGGCAGTTGCGCGATGTGCGCGTAGTAGCCGATCTCGACAGCTGTGAACGCCTTGAGATGCACGCTCGGGAAGCGCTCCTTCAGCCCGCGCAGCAGGTCCAGGTAGTATTCGAACGGCAGATCGGGGTGCAGCCCGCCGACGATGTGAAATTCCGTGACCGCTTCCGTCCAGTTCTCGCCCGCGATGCGGAAGGCTTCTTCCAGCGCCATGGTGTAAGCGCCCGGCGCATCGGGCTTGCGGCCAAACGCGCAGAGCTTGCAACTGGCCACGCAGACGTTGGTGGGATTGATGTGCCGGTTGACGTTGAAGTACGTGCGCTTGCCGTGCCGCCTCTCGCGCACGTAGTTGGCCAGCCAGCCGAGCGCCAGCAGGTCGTTCGACTGGTAGAGCGCCACGCCGTCCTCAAACGTCAGCCGCTCGCCGGCCAGTACCTTCTCGGCAAGAGACTGAAGTTTAAAATCATCCAGGCGCGGTTTTTCCGGCAGCATTCCCACCCTTAGTTTCCGAAAGATGCAAACCCCGAGCTAAAGCAAAATTCTACGCTCGTGGCCCCTGATTTGCAATCGGCTCCCCGTTAAGCAAACGGAATGCCATTCTCGAATTGGCATCAATCTTGCAGGGAGCGCACCCCCATCAAACCCTCATGAATACTGGTCGAGGGGCTTGACAAAGGGTTTAGGATATGTCTTTCCCCTCGGGGGGCGCGCGCGGAATTCGCTTTACAGGAGCCACGAACGATTTAACAATTTAGTGGGTGGATCGCATGCCAGCCGTGCTCGGCAACACGCTCGCCGAACCGCAGTACGAGGCGGCGTTCTTCTACGGCCTCTTCCTGCGCGGGCATCCGCTGCAAAAACTTCGCGAGGATATCGACGTCCCGTCCGAAGTTCTCGAGCGCTGGAAGCGCCAGACGATGCGCGAACCCTGGGCCCAGTTGAGCATCGATCGGATCCTCTCCTACCGCAAGCACGTGCTCGCCATCTTCGATTCCCTGGTCTTCAAGGAAATGGAACCCACCGAAAGAATTCAGTAATCAGGCCATCGAACCATCCGACTATCGGGCCATCTGCGCGAGCGTCCGCCGTCCGTCGTGGGGCACATAGGGCAACTGACTCTTGCCAAGCTCCAAGATGATCCGATGAACCGATCACCCGATGGCCCGATAAATCAATAGGTCCGCGGCCCAGGTGAGAAAGAAGAGGATGCTGATGAAGCCGTTCACCGTGAAAAACGCGGCGTTGACGCGGGAGAGGTCAGTGGGTTTGACGAGCGAGTGTTCGTAGGCGAGCAGCGCAGCGACGACGGCGAGCCCGGCGGCGGCGATCCAGCCCAGATTTTCCATTCGCGCCACCGTGACCAGCAACGCGAGCGTGCCGACGTGCAGCAGCGCCGAGACCCAGAGCGCGGCGCGGATGCCGTAACGCTTGGGAATCGAGTGCAGCCCCAGCGTGTGGTCGAACTCAACGTCCTGGCAGGCGTAGATGATGTCGAAGCCCGCCACCCAGAGCATCACCGCCGCGCCCAGCAGCAGCACGCTCGCGCTCAGGTCGCCGCGCAGCGCGATCCACGCCGCCGCGGGCGACATTCCGAGACACAGCCCCAGGATCAGGTGGGAAAGCAGCGTGAAGCGCTTCGTGAAGGAATAGCCGAGCAGAATCGCAATCGCCATCGGCGAAAGCTTGAAGGCGAGCGGGTTCAGTTCGTAGGCGGCGACGGCCAGCAACCCGCACGAGACCACCGTAAAGCCCAGCGCAAAGGTCAGGCTGAGCTGGCCCGCCGGCAGCGCTCGGGCTTTGGTGCGGGGATTCAGAGCGTCAATCTTCAGGTCGGCGATGCGGTTGAAAGTCATTGCCGCGCTGCGCGCCGCGACCATGGCGACGACAATCCAGAGAAGCTCGCGCCACGTCGGCAAGCCGCGCCGCGCCAGCAGCGCCCCCGTCAGCGCAAACGGCAGCGCGAAGATCGAATGCTCGAACTTGATCATTTCGAGCGTCAGGCGGAATTTGCCCAGAAGGCCGCTCGCAGGGCCAGTCTTAACTTGCTCTCCCATCCGCTGTCCATCTTGCCTGACGCGCCAATCGCACGCAAGGCTTTGGCACATACCCAGAACGAAAGGTGAAGCTATTTTGGGTAGCCCACGGTCTGCGCCACGATGATGCGCTGGTTGGAGCGCAGCTTCATTAGCTTGGCGAGTGGGGGGGTGTCCACACTGCCGCGCACGACAGTCGCCAGTCCCTCCGAGGCACAGAATAAATAAACATTCTGCGCGATGAAGCCGGTGTCGACGGCCGTATAGAGATTCTGCGCGTCGACGTCGGCGTCGCCCGTTCTTGCTCGGTCAGCGACGTAGACCAGGTTCACCGGCGCATCCTTCACGAAATCCTGCGTCCCGGTTGCGCCGCGCATGTCCGCGGCAAGAACCGGATTCAGGCGTTTGGCCTTGGCGTCGTAAACGTAGAGCCCGTCGGCTAGGGCGACGTAAATATCAATCTCCTGCCAGTTCATCGCCGAGGGCGCGGTGCGCTTGCCTGACTCCGGTCGATTGATGCCGAACGCCGCCCAGAGCAAATTGGAAAGCACTTGCAGCGGCAGTTTGTCGGGCTTGATTTCCCGAGAGGTGCGGCGGGCTTTCAATGCCTGCATGAGCGGTTTGCCGCCGTCGGTCTGCGGATCGGGAAGGCTGACAGGCTTCAGCTCCTGAGCGGTTGCGACCGAAGAAAGGAGAAAGAAGGCGAGGAGAACCCTGATGGTGCAAGATTTGTTATTCATAGAAACCTCTTCTCTAGAAAGCGTAATCAGCGAGGGAGGCGGGTCACGCCAACATCCAATGCGTGCGCAGGATCAATAATACCAGCAACGCCGCGTTGATAGCGTGGGCAGTGTAGCAGAGCGGGCAGTCGATATGCAGTTTCCGGCGCAGGGCATAGATCAAGTAGAAGCCCAGCAAGACAGTGGCAACGCCGGGCAGGATCAACACAGGTACGGGGGCAATTATTAAGTAGGTCCTGAGCAACACGACGTCAATGGGCTTACGCATCCCTCGTAAGACAAGAGAGATCACCAGCAGATAATAAACAATCCCGAGCAGCGAATTCGGCACGCCGAAGACCCGCGCGTAAGGCGTCTGCACGACCGTCACGCAACTCGAACCTTCGCGCGCGCAGAGTATCGCCGGCACCCAGCGCGCCTTCTTGATGCGCCCGTAATAGGCGAACGTAAAATAGAGCGAGAGGGCGAGGCCCGCGACAGAGAGGATGCAGATCAATGCGAGCGTCAGTATCGCGCCCAACTTATGTCCGTGGGACAAGGTGCTGGGTACTGGGGACTGGGTGCTGGGGGTCTCCGGCTTCCGGCCGGACATCAATCATCGTATGTTTCCGTCATCATCACTCGGCAATCCCCAGCCCCTAGCCCCTGTCTTTTCGCCTTGCCACCGAAACTGCTTCGCCTGCTCGAGGCCCAGGTGCGCCAGCACGCGGCAACAGAACTGTGTCACAAGATCGTCAATGCTTTGAGGCCGATGATAGAACGCAGGAATAATGGGGAAGATATCCGCGCCAGCCTCCTGGGCGCGCAGCATGTTCTCGAGGTGCACGCGGCTGAAAGGCGTATCGCGGATGGCGAGGATAATCCTGCGGCCTTCCTTCAGGCAAACGTCGGCGGCGCGCTCGATGAGCGTGGAGGAGATTCCGTTGGCGATTTGCGCCAGACACCCGGTCGTGCACGGAATGACGACCATGCCGTCCACCGGGTACGAGCCGCTGGCGATGCTGGCGCCGACGTCGGAGTCGAGCAGATAAACCGTCTTGCGCGCGCGCGCGCCCGCGAGAAGCGCGGGAATCTCCGCGCTCTTCGCGACGTCGATCGGCAATTCCTCGCGCAGCACTTTCAGGCCGCTGCCGGAAATCACCAGGTGGATCTTGCTCACGCGTGCGTCGGCCTCGAGCATTTGAAGCATGCGCCGCGCGAAGATCGCGCCGCTCGCGCCCGTGACGCCCAGCACGATGGATTTCTTCCTGGAAGATGGC
>Ga0315284_10004048_pt1 | contig 20821 bp, 17 predicted proteins | sample YL17G09_16_MG_FD_203696 | JGI IMG/M metagenome (GOLD analysis project Ga0315284, IMG submission 203696) | Sediment microbial communities from Yellowstone Lake, YNP, Wyoming, USA - YL17G09_16 | ecosystem: Environmental > Aquatic > Freshwater > Lake > Sediment | place: USA: Wyoming | collected...
ATAGGTCATACAGTCGACAACATGGCAACAGGATCGATTTATGAAGGAATTTGCCTCTAAAACGGGAAAACAGCAAAATAAGGCGTAAAGTCGGGTTAAGGCACGATTTTGCCGGATTACACCTCGTTTAGTCGTGGGTTGGAAGCGAGGTTATCCCCAAACACTCGGGCGAATGCTGATGGAAGGAGATATCCTATTCCCTATATCAAAAATGCATATACGCTGACACATGCGCCGAGATATATTATTGTTTGTGTCACACACGCACACTGGACTTCCTGTATGAAGGGAACAAAAAATTTGGCACTCTTCCTAGTCTCAACATGAAGGTGACAATCATGTATTATTTCAGTCAAGGAACGAGACTAATACGACTACTGTATATGACTGTTGTCATCCTTTTTATCTCCTTAGTGCTGTATAGGCTTGTTCTCCGCGATGCGGGACAGTCGCCTATTCAACATCCACATATCTCCTATTATCGATTGAGTAGCACCTATGCAGCAGATTTTGATGGAGATGGAGAGGAAGAGATGGCTATCTGTGAGACCACTACCCCAACGAGTTCCGCATCTGATTTTTCTATTGACTACTCCACCGCACGGGTCGAGAAAAATGGCAAGATCATTTGGCGCAATCCGGAAGACCTATTTTCCTCCGTAGTAGTGATGTTGCATCCTATGGATTTAACTGGAGAAGGACGTGATGAGCTCATTTTTTGCTCACGCCCGGAAGGGAGCGGGGGATTCCAGGATGTTTACATCTTTCGCTGGGATGGCAACGCGTTTTCCAGTATCGCAGATACTCCCGACGGTCATTTCACCGGTATCTACGGCGGCGGGGGCAGTGATCTATTCTTCGATCCGGGAACCGGCGGTCCGATGCGCTTGATATATATGGCATATGTTGATGATGGTACTTCCAAGTTTGAGAAGCATTATTTTGTCATCCAGTATTATGAGTGGAAAAGAGATCAGTTCAAACGTACCAATATGATACGGACAAAAGGTAAGTATCACACGGCGATAGCGGCTACTGAAGAATTGGACAGCGTCATTTTTAGTTTCACAAGCCTCGACCGAGTATGGTGGTAATTTCAATCAATATCGCCAACTGCCAACCTGACCACACGCTTCTCAACTATCTCGCCACTACTGTGCACCCCTGTGCCGCCTTCTCATCCAAATCCGTCCTTCGCCCTCGTCCCGCAGGATTTCGTCGTGGATCTTCGTTGCCGGCGCCGGTGATCAGCCATCAATCCGGCGCGGTGTGAGAGTATTCACCTGGATCAACGGACATGGTTCCGAGTATGCCGGTGCGTGCAGATACACCACGTCGACGCCATGTTCACGGCACAGGTATTTCATCATGCTTGCAGTATCCGCATGTGTATTTCGACCCCAGGCCGTCGCATCAAAATGGAGAATGACATCGAAGGCCCGCGTCGCGGAGGCGATGTCCTCCTGCAGTTGCCCCAATGCCTGGCGCTCACCAAATTCATCCTCATCCGCATAGACTCGGACAATCGTGAGGCCGTGTTCGGCCGCATACGCCCGGAGCGCCGGCTCCCGCGTGGCACGATGTGTGCCGGCTTTGCGAAAATAGAGCACGGCACGGCGTGGTTCAAGTTGATGGTCGATGTGTTGCATCGTGTTATCGCTCCGTCTTATCTCGCCAGAGTAATCATGCGCTGTTGGAGCGTCCCCCGTGCTGTCAGCGCACTCGTCGTTGCAACAACCTGGGTATTATCGATATCCGTCCGCCGTCCCCGTGTTGCGGGATTGCGCCGCGGGTCTTCGTTACCAGCACCGGGGATCAGCCAGAATTCGGCAGTGCCAGTGCGCGTATCCGGGTCGAAGTGAGTCCTCCGAAGTAACGCATGGGTATTCGGATAGGACGACACTCCTATGGTATAATTGTCTGGGAAATGGAAAGGGGTGCAGCAGAGAAACATGAGTGGGTTTTACGACGCTAGGTGCCTATTGGAACCACGATGAACACACGAACACCCGGTAAGCCTGGCGGCATGAACTGACGGCGCCATCACCGACTTTTCGGCACCGCATTACGGCTTTCAGACGGTGGACATCGTCGGCGAGCACTGGCGCGAGATGCTCGCTCTCACCTATGGCATGATCACCCACGTGGATGCCGAAATAGGCACTGGAGCTTGCAGGGAAGGCGGATAACACGATTATCATCTTCACCGGCGACCATGGTGACATGCTGGGACAACTGGGGAATCCGGCGGAACTCACAACCGCATCGCCGACTCGGTGCTGGCTCCCGTATTGGTGGAATTGAAGAACCGCCTCCTGGAAAACGGTATTGTGGTGCCATTTGATGCGGACCGGTGATGGTCAGGAGATCCACCACGCAGACAGGTGAGTCATTGATGAATCCATTATGCTCACACCGTTAACATGACAAAAAGGAGGATGCTTAGGCAGTCTCGAAAGATGAAAGACAATGCCATGACACATCCCAATATTCTCTTCATCATCGCCGATCAACATAACGCCAAAGTGCTCGGGCATGCCGGTCACCCGCAGGTGCGGACGCCGCACCTGGACCGCATGGCGGCGGAAGGGGTGCGGTTCACCAATGCCATCTCGCAGAATCCCATCTGTACGCCCAGCCGCATGTGCTATCTGTCCGGACAGTATCCGCACAACCACGGCGACTACGCCTGCGAGCACGGCATCATGGAGAAAGCGCCGGGCATCTGCGCGGATGCCATCACCCGCATCCCGCACCTCTGGTGGGCGCCCGGCCGCTTCCCCGCCGGCCACGTCCCCCCGGAGATCGTGGAGACGGTAGACCTGGCCACCACGCTGTGCCCGCTGGCCGGCCTGGAGCCGCTGGAAACCGGCGAAGGCTGGGACCCCGACGCCGTGCGCCGCGGGATCCGCGACTTCCTCGAGCGCACGCGCGGCTGCGTGGTGGAGATGATCCTGAAGGACACCCACACCTGCCGCCACCAGCCGCGGCGCATGTGGGACTGGGTGCGCATCGCGACGGAGGAGGCGGAAGCGTTTGCATTTTAGATTGCTCTAAGAAACTGTCTGAAAACAGCAGATCCCTTCTCCACTCAGGGTATCTGTTCTCTTCAGGCCAGGATGGGTGGATGGTTGGATGAATGGATGGGTAGATGAATGTATTCTTCATCCCTCCACTCATCTATCCATTCATTCATTCATCCTTCCATCCCTGGCTAGTCAATCTCCGGTTTCAAGACAGTCTCTTAGTTCGTTAAGCTTGCACATGGAGTGGGGGAAGAAGGTTGGAAGAATGGAATGCTAGAAAGGGTGTTAAGCCGAAGTCTGGCAAACATTAGTTTGTAAATATTATCAAGTAGTAGTTAATAGCAACATGTTTCACGTGAAACATGTTGCTATTAACTATCAGGTAAGAATTATTCCAAATCTTCCAGATCCCCGCAGATCCCCGGTTTCCGAGACAATTCCGTGAATACTCCCTGGTCAAACCGGCTCTTCGGCGGGGTTTGCGGACAACCCGGTCGTGCTCACATGAGCGCTTTTGAGCGGTTCCGAGCGGTTTTCAGCCCCACTTTCCCTCTCTCCGCCAAATTGTTGGGCATATTTTTCATATACCCAGGAAAGGGCTTTTTTAAACGGGTTTTTCAAAAAAAGTGGGCATTTTCCCCCTGAAACCGGTAGGGACCGGAAATTGCCGATAACCTGTGGGAGTTCCGAGTTCCGAGTTCCGAGTTCCTGAATTGCCGATAAGCTGCCGCTGGAGCGTCAGGGCATAGCTTGCAGCAGGCCCGTGAGGGCCGTGCCCGTTTTCGAGTCTCAAGCCCGTGATCGTGCTAAGGAGTCAACCGCGCTGTTGAGTTTGTCAACGGGCTTTCGCTTCGTCAACGGGCACGGCCCTGACGGGACCTACTACGAGCTGAGCGTTGACTCACTGATGGGTACGAGCGATAAACTTGGTAACGAAACACGCCTCAGCGAAACCCCTGGAACCCGGCGGCAGGCAACCGCTCAAGAGAAGGAAAAACGGTTCCCTCACCGAATTACCAGTAATAATCCGCACCGGACTCTCCGATAGGGACGTGACCGCATGACTCCCGAAGAGGAAGCGCGACAAAAAATCGACGCCCTGCTCGCTGCCGCCGGATGGGCGGTGCAGGATAAAAAGAACTATAACCCCAACGCGGCGGCCGGGGTGGCGATTCGCGAGTTCCCGTTGACCACCAGCGAGGCCGATTACCTGCTGATGGCGGGCCGGATGCCGCTGGGCGTCATCGAGGCCAAGCCGTCCGGCACCACGTTGAGCGGCGTCGCGGAGCAATCCGGGAAATACCTGGTCGGCCTGCCGGATTACCTCCCCACGGTCGGCGACAGGCTCCCCTTCGCCTATGAATCTAGAGTGCCGACTCTCGGTGGTGGAGGAGATGGAAGGCGTCATCGCCGCCAACCTGGCGCGCGCCGACCGCCTGCGGCAGAGCATCCTCAAGTGGGCATTTAACGGAAAGCTGGTGGCGCAGAACCCGAACGATGAGCCGGCGGAGGCGTTGCTAAAACGAATAAGAGAACAAAAAGCAGGTATAAAGTAGCATGTGCAAGTTCATGAGACGGAGGAGTTAATATGGAATTAGCATTACTACTCATACAATCACTTACACTGATTGCGACTCTGATTGTCGTAATCTGTTATACAATTGAAACTGCAAAAATGGCTCATGCCACGCAGGCTCAAACAATAGCATCAAGCAAATCACTTGATCTCATGCAACAAATGCGTGAGGCGGAAACACGACCATATATCGTACCAACTCTGGATTTATCTCCTCAAGGTTTATCCACATTGGTAATTGAAAATGTAGGAAAAACGCCTGCGGTTGATATTCAGATAGAGTTCGATCCATCACTTCCCGAAGATGCGCCGAATAATAAGGCAACTCAGGCGATTAAAGCATTGCAGTCACAAGGTTTCAAGTATATGCCACCGGGTTTTCAAGGACGTTTTTTCTGGGGAGTCGGAAAGGAGAGTCCACTTGGGAATGAGTTTACCATTGGCATTACATATTATTCATCGTTAAATCACACGCAATATCGGGAACGCTATTTCATTAGTATGGATGATTATCTTCATATTCTATTGCATGGTAGACAACCATTACATGAAATCTCATATTACCTCGAAACCCTTTCAAAAACGATGTCATCACCGATTGCCAGTGCACTAGAAAAAATCGCTGAGGCCGCACCGGAAAAGGAATCGGTTTGCACTCGTCGTAACTGCCCGAGAAGGCGCAACGACATGAATCCCAAGCTGAAACGTTTGAAACTCAAGCAAGATCGTGAACGCTTGCTCCAGATGGCGCGGAAGCTAGGCTGGGTTGAATCGTCCTCTTCTCATTCATCCGAATGATTACATAATTGGGATTTTTTCGTATAAGGAATAAGGCATCATTAACCTGAATTTACTTTCAGTGCCCCCCATCGGGGGCCGTCCGGTGGGCGCTGGAGGGAATGGGCCGATGGCGAAAGACGATACCGGCGTGCGTATTACGGGATTATCGCGGGCTGCCTCTGCCGGCGCTGCGGAGGGACAGTCCTACTCCGCTTTCCCAGGGTTGCGTCGTGCAACCCTGGGCTATGGAATTTTGCCCCTCCAGGGCGGGATGGCGCCGTCCGGGCGCCATGGCTGTGTATCGCGAGCGAGCGGTTAAAAAGAAAATCCCGGAATCATCACCGGCGCAAAAGCCGGGAGAGGATGGGGCATTGCCTTACATTCAATAGATAAGGTAAAATTCCATTGATACCCATTCCATAGCCCACGGTTTCGCCGTGGGGGCCGGTGCCGAACTATAGACCAACGCTCTGTAGGAGCACCATTCCATACGGGAGGAATTCCTTATGCCCCACTCGTATGCCCGTGTCGCCATCCACCTGACTTTCAGCACGAAAAACCGGAAACCGCTGATCACGGAAGAAGAAGCGGGCGCTGGATTTTGTGGTGGAAGAGGTGAAGCGCAGCTCCTCGAAATGGATCAAAACGAAGGTACCGGCCTTTGCGGATTTCTACTGGCAGATCGGTTATGCGGCTTTTTCGGTAGGACAGGATAATATCGAGCGCGTGGCTGCGTATATCGAGGGGCAGGAGGAGCACCATCGGACGGTGTCGTTCGAGGATGAGATCCGCGCACTGTTCAAGCAGTATGGGCTCAAGCTCGATGAAGAGCACTTTTTCGATTGAGGAATTTGTCAGGGAGGAATTATGCTCCTACAGAGCGTGGGGTTCTCGAACGGGAACGGCTCCCACGGCGGTGCCGTGGGCTATGGAATTGAAGATAAATGGAATCCTTCCGGTTCACAATACGATGCTATCGCATAGTTATTTATGAAGTGTATGGGATAATGCGGGACAGTTACCGGTGTCCCCTATTTCCCGCGCCGGCGATATCCCCCTTGACAGACTCAGCAAACAAATGTATTGTATAGCATATGTTTACCATACCATCCAACCCATGCCGCTATATCTTATGCCGGCGTGGCCGCCGGGGGCGGGACGCGGCGGGGAGGGGAGGGAAATCTTACGGTACAAAATCGATGTGTTTTTCGCCGGTCGTGCGTAAAACCAAATCTTATGTATAGTTTGACGGGGTGAAAGATGGCGCAGCACCCGGCATAACCGCGGCAGGTGATTGCCAAAATGTCGGCAAACTCACACAATAGGTCAGCTATCCGGATGGTGATACTGTGGGAGACACACAATGCCCAAACGGACGCACAACCGCAGATCGATCCCCTGGTGGATTCTCGTCATCGCGGCGCTCGTGCTGCTGGCCGTCTACGCGCTGATGCCCAGGCCGATCGCCGTCCGCGTCGCGACCGCCCGCCTGGGCGTATTGCCGCTGTCCTTATCCTCCACCGGCGTGGTGGAGGGGAAGATTTCCGACGTGGGTTCCGGCATCACCGCGCGCATCACACGGCTGACGGTACAGGAAGGGGACGCCGTGACGCGGGGACAGGTGCTCGCGCAGCTCGAAACAACGGACCTGCAGGCGGCGGTGTCGCGCCAGCAGTCGGCCGTCACCGCGGCCGAGCAGCACGCGGCGTCGCTGCAAAAGTCCGCGGCATCGGAGGCGAGACAATACCGCGCCGGCGTCGAGCAGGCCCGCGCCACTCTGCAGGCCGCGCGCGCCAACCTCGCGCAGGTGACCGCCGGCGCGCGCGCCGAAGATATCGCCGCCCAGCGCGCGGTGGTCGAACAGGCCCGCGCGCAGGCCGAAGCGGCGCGCCGGGAATACGAGCGCATGCAGCGTCTGTACCGGGAAGGGGCGGTCAGCGAGCAGAAGCGGGACAGCGCCAAAACCGAGAATGACACCGCCGCCGCGCAGCTCACGGCACAGGAACAGATTCTGCGCAAGCTGGAGGCCGGTTCGCGTCCCGAGGAAGTCGAGGCGGCGCGGGCACAGGTGCGTATCGCCGAGGCCGGCGTGCGCCAGGCGTCTGCGGCGCAAGGATTGATCGCGGCCCGGCAGCACGAGGTAGACGCGGCGCTGGCCGCCGTGGACGAAGCGCGCGCGGCGCTGCGGGCCGCCCGTTCGCAACTGGCGGACGCCACCATCCGCAGCCCGTTGACCGGCGTGGTGGCGCGCAAATTTCACGAAGTCGGCGAGATCGCCAATCCCTACGATCCAATCTATTCCATCGCGAGTCTCGCCGGCATCTGGGTGACCGCCGAGGTTGACGCCGAAGACGTGGCCGCCGTGGCCGCGGGACAGCAGGTGACCATCACCCTCGACGCCTATCCCGGCCGGAAGGCGACCGGCGAGGTGACCCGCGTGGCCCGGGTCGCGGAGCCCAAGGAAGTGGGGCGCGTGCGGGCGAAGGTCGTGCGCGCCCGCATCGACCTGCGCAGCTCCAACCTGCCCTTGCGCCCCGGGATGGAAGTGAACATCACCGGCTCGCAGCCCGCCGGCGCCGCCACCGTGCTGGTGCCCAACGACGCCATTCTCCGCGTCGGCGAGCGTGACAGCGTCTACGTGGTGCGGGGCGGGGTAGCCCGGCTGCGCGCGGTCACCATCGGGCAATCCAACTTCGAGGACACGCAAGTGCTGTCCGGGCTGACGGCGGGCGAAACGGTGGCAGTGAGCCAGCTCGACAAACTGACCGACGGCGCCCGCGTGAAGGTTGAGCGATGAACCATGCACGGGGGGCCTGCTGCGTTTTCCCCTCACCCCCAACCCCCTCTCCCCGATGAGAGGGTGAGTAACAGGTGAGGTATTCGAAGGATCGGTTCGCGTATCACCGGCTGTTCCTTCTCCTCTCACCGTAGAGGAACGCCGAGGATACACGAGGTCGGTTACTAGGACAAATCAGACACTCCCCCTCTCATCGGGGAGAGGGGGTTGGGGGTGAGGGGAAGACGCGGCTAGCCCCCCGTGAATGGTTACCAGCGATGAGCCAACCGCACAACGAGCAAACGCTGTTTCAACTGGACGGCGCGGAGAAAATCTACACCATGGGCGCCGTCAGCGTGCACGCGTTGAAACCCACCACCTTCGCCGTGCGGCAGAATGAGCTCCTCCTGGTGCTCGGGCCCAGCGGATCGGGCAAAACCACCTTGCTGAACCTGATCGGCGGCATCGACACGCCCACCGACGGCCACCTGTTCTTTCGCGGGCGGGACCTGGCGCGCATGATGGACGCCGAGCTCACCGATTACCGTCGCTACAGCGTGGGATTCGTCTTCCAGTTTTACAACCTGGTGCCCACGCTGACTACGCTGGAAAACGTGCAGCTGGTGGCCGAGCTGGTGGACGATCCGCTGGATGCGCTGGAGGTGCTGGACTCGGTGGGATTGCGCGAGCGCGCCGACCACTTCCCCAGCGAGCTTTCCGGCGGCGAGCAGCAGCGGGTGGCCATCGCCCGCGCGCTGGTGAAGCGTCCCGCGCTGCTGCTCGCCGACGAGCCGACCGGCAACCTGGACTTCGAAACCGGCATTCGCGTGCTCACCGTGCTCACCGATCTCACTCGGACCGGGGGCATCACCACCATCGTCGTCACCCACAACAGCGTGCTGGCCGCGATTGCCGACCGCGTGGTGCGCATGCACAGCGGCGAGATCGTCGCCGTCGAGGAGAACGCGCATCCGCTGCCGCCGAGCGAGGTGAGCTGGTAGTGTCCAAACTCAACCTGAAACTGCTGCGCGACATTCGCACCTCGCCGTTCATGTTCGGCGGGATCGTCCTGCTGCTGCTGGTCGGGATTGCCCTCTTCGGCTCGTCCTACGCGCTGTATCTGAACCTGGAAAAGTCGTATGCCCGGTCATACCGGCAGTTGAACCTGGCCGATTTTACCGTGCCGGTGCAGAGCGCCCCGGACGACGTCGTCGCCGCCCTGCGCCGCATCCCCGGCGTGCGCGAGGTGGAAGGCCGCACCGTCCGCGAGGTGGAGATCCGCCGGCAGTCGCAGGAGAACCGCAAGGTGACGGGCCGCATCATCAGCCTGCCCGATGCCGGCGAGCCGGCCGTCAACCGGCTCAAGCCGATCGCCGGCGCCTATCCCGGCCGGGGCCTGCGGCGCGAGCTGCTGCTGGAGGCCGGCTTCGCGAAATATCATGGCTACCGGCCCGGCGAAACCCTGACGATCGTGGTGCAGGACGACGAAGTGCGCTTCCGCATCGCCGGCATCGCGCAGAGCCCCGAATATATCTTCGTGGTGCGCGGGCGCGAAGCGCCCTACCCAAGCGAGAGCACCTTCGCCGTCCTCTGGATGCGCCGGGGGGTGGTGGACGAGCTGTTCGGCACCGCGGGATCGGTGAACGAGATCGGGGTGACGATGGCTCCCGGCGGCAACCGCCGCACGGCGATACGGCTGGCGGAGCGCCTGCTCTCGCCTTATGGCGCGGAGACGGCCATTCCGCAAGAGGAGCAGCCCAGCGTGGAGCTGCTGCGGCTGGATCTCATCGGCCTGCAAAACCTGGCCATCTTCTTCCCGATCCTCTTTCTCACCATCGCCAGTCTGAGCGTCTACAACATGCTCGGTCGCATGGTGCACGCCCAGCAGGGGCAGATCGGCTTCCTGCGCGCGGTGGGCTTTTCCCGGCGGGCGGTCGGCGTCCATTTCCTGCTCTACGCGGCGGTGATGGGCGTGCTGGGCGGCAGCCTGGGCGCCGCCCTCGGGCACTACCTGGGCGTGCTCGTCACCCGGTTCTACACCGCCCAGATTCAGGTGCCCGATTACGACGTCGCGCCGCGCTGGGGCGTGATCGCCGCCGGCTTGCTGATTTCGGTGCTGGTGACGGTAGTCGCGAGCCTGTTCCCCGCGCTGGCGGCGGCGCGGATGACCCCGGCCGAGGCCATTACGACCCAGGTGCCCACCGGCGGGCGAGCCCCGATCATCGAACGGTACCTGCCCTTCCTGCGCCGCTTCTCGCTGTTGGGACGGCTGCCGCTGCGCAACTTCCTGCGCAATCCCCGCCGCACCTTCTCCACGGTGGCCGGCGTCGCCTCCGCGGCAATGCTGCTGCTCGTCGCCACCGGCCTGCTCGATTCCACCGTGGCCGCCATCGATTTTTACTTCAAATACAGCATCCGCTACGACATCATGGCGACCTACCTGCAGCCGCGGGGACAATTCGCCGCCGAGCGCATCCGGCGCTGGCCGGGCGTGCGCCGCGTTGAGCCGATGCTGGCCGTGCCGGCCAAATTGACGAAAGACGGCGTGGAGCAGACGATCCTCATCTACGGGATCGAGCCGGAAAGCCGACTCTTCACGCTGTCGAGACCGGACGGCACGCCCGTCCCCCTCGCGCCCAGCGGGGTGATGGTGGCGCAGGCGACCGCGAAGAAACTTGGCCTGTGGCATGGCGGCATGGTGCGCCTGTCCCTGCCCCAGCAGATCCTGCCCGCGGTGGCGGACATCCCCCTGGTGCGCAGCACGGCGCCGCCGGTTCCGGCCGTGCCGGGAAGCGGAGGGCCAACCTACCGGGAAACGGTGTTCGCGCCGGGCCGCGCGCTGCTGGAGACGAATTTCAATCGCCTGGTCCGCGTCAGCGGCATCACCTATCAGCCGGTCGGCATCACCGCCTATGCGTCCATCCGGCAGGTGCGGGAGTGGTACGGCGCTCCCCTCGAGCTGCCGCCCACCGCGATCAACGCGGTGGCCCTCACCGTCGATCCCGCCTACGTGTCCACCATCGAGAACCGCCTGTACGACCTGGACGGGATCGCCTCGGTCTCCGTCATTCGCGACATCCGCCGCGAGATCGACACGGCGCTGGAGCAGTCGCGCGTCTTTTTCAACATCATGCTGGCCTTCTCGATGGCGCTGGCAGGCGTGATCATCTTCAACGCCACGCTGATGAACGTCATCGAGCGCACGCGGGAGATCGCCACCCTGCGCACCGTCGGCTTGAGCGTGCCGGCCGCCGCCCGCATGGTCTGGGTGGAAAATCTGCTCGCCTACGTCGTCGGCATCCTGCTCGGCCTGCCGCTCGGCTACTGGATGGCCCACCTCTTCGTGCAGGCCTACGAGAGCGAATCCTTCAACATGCAGACGGTCATCTTCACGCGCACCTACCTCATCACCATCGTCAGCATCCTGGCCACCGTCATCCTGGCGCAGATTCCCGGCATCCGCTATATCCGCGGCATCGAGCTCGCGAAAGCCACCAAGGACATCGGCTGATCCCCGGTGGCGTCACGGCTTGTGGATTTAAGGGGTTTGACCCCTTTTCCTGACCCTTTTTTCCACGCCATCGATCGGACATCGGCAGGAGAGCGAACCGATCATAACGAACTGTTCTCTCAACCGGAGCGCATGCTTCACTTTTCAGCGAGGATTTACCCATGATCATCGATACGCACGTACACTTCATCAAGCCTGTCGATTCACGGGGCAACCGGCAGGTGTATTCGCCGAATCCCAGCAGTGCGGAGGATTACCTCGCCTTGATGGACGCCTCGGGGATTGACCGGGCCTTTTTCATCAGTTGGTCCCCCGAGGATATTCTCTCCGATCTGGCGGTCAAGGGCATCACGGTCGAAACCGTGCGGGAGACGATGTCGCGGGAGTATGCGCTGGATGTGCTCGCGCGATATCCCGATCGCTTCTACTGGTTCCCGTGCCACCTGGGGCCGGCGATCCCCGATTATCTCCCCATGGCGCGCGAAAACCTCGCGCTGGGTGCTGCCGGCCTGAAATTCGCCGTCTCCTTCTGGGGTGAGCTGCCGGACGACGAAAGGCTCATCCCGCTCTACGACCTGGCGCGCGATCACCGGGCACAGGTCATCATCGACACCTCATACTGGTATCTCGGGAAGGAAGACCCCCCGACGGACCCGGACACCCTGCAGGAAGGGCATCGGGAGGTGGCCAAACGCGTAATCGATTTTGCGGATTACGCGCGCCATCTCCGTGCCGTGTTCAGCGCCTATCCCGCGATCAATTTTTCGCTTGCGCACGCCGGCGCCCGGAATTTCAACGTGGAGCGAGCGCGGGAAGCCGGCAGCCTGATGCGGGAATATCCGAATGTCTTCGCCGATCTGGGCGCCCTGGACGTCAGCTCGCCCGCGCTGGATGCCCTGGTGGAAATCGCCGGCTCGAATCGGGTGATGTTCGGCACCGATTATCCCCACTTCGCCCAGGGACCGGCGATGCGCCGGTTGATCGATCACATCCGGCGCCCGGGCCGCTTTACCCCGCGGGTGGCGGACATGATCCTGGGGGACAATGCCCTGGCATTCGTGCAGGAGAAGAAACCCGGACTGCTCGCGGCGCCACAGCGATAAGACGATCGGCGAAACAGAGGGTGATTGTGCGACGGCTGACCAGAGAGCATGTGATTTACGCCTTTGCCCGCGGGCAAGCTCCGGCCATCACGATCGAGTCGGGCGACGATATCGTCGTCGAAACACTCGATTCGTATAACGGATGCTTCAACGAAGGCTGCACGATCGAGGAATACTTGCGCGTGCGGCCGAACATGTCGCTCAATCCCGCCACCGGGCCGGTGGCGATTCGGGATCTGCAGCCGGGCGACGGCTTAAACGTCACCATCACGGACATCCGCCTCGCTGACAAAGGCTATGTGGCGGTGGTACCCGGCATCGGCGTGCTGGGCGACGGGCCGCTCATCCCGCACGTCGCGCGTTTCGACGTCAGACCGGATGGCCTCTGGTATGCGGACCGCATCCGCCTCCCGTTGCGGCCCAATCTCGGCACCATCGGCGTGGCGCCGTCCACGGGAACGATCTCGACCCTCGCCCCGGGATACCACGGCGGCAATCTCGATTGCAACGACATCACCACGGGCACCGTGATTCATTTCCCGGTGTATGTGGAGGCCGGACTCCTCGCCCTCGGCGACGTCCATGCCAGCATGGGGTTTGGCGAGGTGTATTCCGGCGTGAATATCAACGCCGATGTCACCGTGCGGGTCGAGCGCGTTCCCGGAGCCGGCTGGGAGCGCATCTGGTTCGAAACGGAGACCAACCTCATGATCCCCGGCATCGCCGCGACGGTGGAAGACGCCATCCGGGAGGCGGTCGCCGGCATGACGTCACTGTTGCAACACACCCTCGACGTGAGCTTCACGGAAGCGGTCGCGTTAACCGGTGCGGCGTGCGATATCCGCTCCGGCCAGACGTCACAATTCGGCGTCGATGTCTCGGTCTATGCGGTCATGCCGAAAGCCGTGCTGGAGGGATCGGGCGCCGCTGCGCGCAACGCTTAGCCAGGATTCTTCCCGCAGCGCTCGCGCATCCGTAAAGAGGTGCGTCTACGGATATCCGATCCCTTTTTACCAATAATCGCAACCGCCTGGACGATGTGTCGGCACAGTCGGCGCCGGGACATATAATGGGGGAGCGTAGTATCTTACGAGCCGATTTCTCAACAGTGTCTCGAGAAAAAGATGTCACGGCCGCTGGAACGGATTCGCTATTTGGTTCCGGCTACGCCGGGTTACGCAATCGAAAAGGAGTGTCTTATGCGGGGTTGCACGGATTTGCTGCGTCGAAAGCTGGCCAGGGGCGACATGCTCTATACCGGCATGATTCACGACTCGCGTTCCGGCACGGCGGTGGAAGCGTTCCAAGAGGCAGGATATGATGTGCTGATTATCGACCGTGAGCACACGTATTTCGACAATGCGACGGTGCTCGAGCACATCCGGCTGGCGCGCGCGCTGGGGTTGCCGGTGATGGTGCGCCCGGCGGACGATGCCTACGCCTCCGTCTGCTGCGTGCTTGACCAGGCGCCGGACGGCATCTTCATCCCGCGCATCCGCACGCGGGCCGACGTCGAGCGGGTGGTGGAATTGGTGAAGTATCCGCCCATCGGCAAGCGCGGACTTGGCGGCTCCACCTGTCCGGTGGGCAAATACGTCGGCTGGGACTCGGTGACCGAGCAGATCGACTACGTCAACCGTGATGTGCTGATCGGCATCCAGATCGAGACCGCCGAGGCGCTGGAGAACCTGGACGACATCCTCTCCGTGCCGCACCTGGACATCGCGGTGGTGGGCAACGACGATCTGTCCATCGGTATGGGCATCCCCGGCCAGTGGCAGCACCCCGACTACACCGCCGCGGTGCAGCGCATGATCGACACCTGCAGGAAATACGGCGTGCTGCCCGGCATCGCCGGCGGCGATCCGGCGTGGGTGCGTTTCTGGGCGGAGCGCGGCATGCGCATGTTCTGGTGCGGGAGCGACGTGGTGGCGATGTGGCAAGGCGTCGCCCGGCAATTGCAGCAGGCGCGCGCGGCGGTGGCCGATCTCGCAACGGAAGCAGGGGCGTCATGACGCTGGTCGGCTCCATTGCACAGGCGATTGTGCAGCCGGGCGAGGTGGCCGTCTTCTCCCTGGCTCAGGCCGGCTTTTGCCTGAAAACCAGCGCGGGCACGACGCTGGCCATCGATCCCTACCTGACCGACAGCGTTGAGCGGCTGGCCGGCTTCCGGCGGCTGATCCCCGCGCCGATCACACCCGCGGCACTGGATGTCGACATTCTCGCCATCACCCATAACCACCCCGACCACCTGGATCTCGACGCGCTGCCGGCCTGGACGGGAATGCACATGCGCTTTGTCGCTGCGCCGGACTGCGCGGAGACCTTCCGGCAATATGGCATCCCGGAGGAGCGCGTAACCATCCTCCGCGCTGGTGAAACCTATACGTGTAGGGACTTATCGATCCGCGCCGTCTTCGCCGACCACGGCGAGCTGGCGCCGGAGGCGGTGGGATTCGTGATCGAGACGGACGGTATGACGTTCTACAACGTGGGTGACAGCGGATTGGCCTCGGAGCGCATCCTGCCATCCCTGCCGCCCGCCATTGACGTGATGATCGCCCCCATCAACGGCGCCTATGGCAACCTGAACGAAGGGGATGCCTGCCGGCTGGCGGAGCTGGTGCGGCCGCGCTGGCTGATCGGCTGTCACACCGGCATGTTCGCCGAGCATGGCGGCGACCCGGAACGCTTCCTGGCGCTGGCCGGCGCACTGGAAGGCATCACCGCGCTGGTGATGGCGCCGGGAGAGTGCCGAGTCTTTCCCCGCGGGGAGGTGCGTTTATGAGACCGCTCGTGGTACGAGTGAATGCCGCGACTTTTCCCATGCAGGAGGCGGAACGTGCCATCCTGGCGGAAGTGGACGCGGAGATCGTCGAAATCGAAGGCGCAACCGACGATGAAGTCCTCGCTTCCGCGCGCGGCGCTGACGCAATCATGATCGTGTCCGCCTCCCTGCATGGGCCGGTGATAACACAGCTCACCCGCTGCAAAGTCATCTCCCGCCTGGGCACCGGCGTGGATAAGATCGACGTGGCGGAGGCGACGCGCAAAGGCATCTTTGTCACCAACCTGCCGGACTTCTGCACCGAGGAAGTGGCTGACCACACGCTGGCGCTGCTGCTGGCCGCCGCCAGACGCCTGCCTTATTACACGGCGGCCATGCGCCGAGGAGAGCAACCGCACGACCTGGACGGCATGCACCGGTTGTCCACGCAAACCCTCGGCCTGATCGGTTTCGGTCGCATCGGGCGCGCGGTAGCCCGACGGGCGAAGGCCTTCGGCATGCGCATACTCGCAGCGGACCCCGCGCTGACCGCTGAAGATGCTGCACGTGAAGGAATCATCGACGCCGACCGGGACGCCGTGCTGGCGGAAGCGGATTACCTGGCGCTGCTCTGCCCGCTGACGCCGGCCACTCGCGGCATGATCGGCCTGCGTGAACTCCGGCGCATGAAGCCCACAGCCGTATTGGTGAACACCGGTCGCGGGGAGCTGGTGGTGGAAGACGACCTGGTGACCGCCTTGCGGGAGGGCATCATCCGTTTCGCCGCGCTGGATGTCTACGCCGGCGTCAACGTCTTCGCCGAAGGCGGCTTCCCCACCGACCACCCGTTGTTCAGCCTGGACAACGTGCTGTTGACGCCGCACGTGGCTGCCTACTCGCAGGAATCCGCCGAAGCCTCGCACCGCGGCGGCGCACAAGCGGTCGTCGAGGTCTTGACCGGCCACTGGCCGACGCACCCGGTAAACCCGGAAGTGACGCCGTGGTTCTCCGTGGAGGCTCGGCCGTGACGAATAAAATACTCCGCGGCATCGGCTGGTTGCTGGCCTTTCTCATCGTGCAGGTGGGCATCGCGACGGTGCTGAAGATTGCCGCCGCCTACCCGCACTGGCGCGTGGGCGGCACGGTGCTGACCGCGGCGCTGCCGGTGTCGAGCACCTTCCTGTTGATGCGCGTTTTTGCTTTCCTGCCGTCGCACCTGAGCGGCAAGGCGATGATGGGAGGATTGCCGGTCGCAATGGAATCTTCGCCGCAGGCGGTGGTGATCGTGAATCGCACGAAAGTGGGAGCATAGACATGCCGAAGGTCGGCACGCCGCGGTTCCCGGTCGTTATTCAGTGAAGACCATCGTATACCTTCAGGAGCGTGCGTGATGCGACTCTGCGATAACTGGCGTTTGATCCCTGACCCGGAGAATCGGGGCCGGGAAGAGCGGTGGTTCACGACCGTCCGGCCGGACGCGCAGCCCGTGCCGGTGCCGGGCATCATCCAGCAGGTGTTCCCGGGGTATCACGGCGTGGCCTGGTACTGGACGACCTTCATCCTGGCGGCGCTCCCCACGCTGGAGGAACGCGCGCTGCTGCGCTTCGGAGCGGTGGATTACCTGGCAGACGTCTGGGTGAACGGCATTCCCGTCGGCGGGCATGAAGGCGGGGAGACGCCCTTCGAGCTGGATGCCACCGCCGCCGTGCGCGCGGGCGAAAACCTGCTGGCGGTGCGCGTGCTGAACCCGACGAACAAGGTTATCGATGGATTTACACTGATCGAAATCCCGCACCGCAACAAATTCTCAGAACCGCAGTTTCAGCCAGGCATGGGATACAACTACGGCGGCATCCTGCTGCCTGTCGAGCTGGCGATAGTTCCAGCGGTGCACGTGACGGATATCTTCGCTCGACCGAATATCAAGACAGGCGAAATCGACGTTACCGTGACGGTGCGCAACGACCTTGATGCGATGCAAGGGACGTTGCGGCTGTCGGCCGGCCCGGCGATGACCGGCGAAGCAGAGGCGGAAGACCTGCGCGGCATCGAGTGCCCGCCCGGCGACTCCACGCTTAATATCCGACTGACCATTGCGAATCCGCAGCGCTGGGAGTTGGACCGGCCCTTCCTCTATAGCGTGCAGGCGGATCTGCTGACGGATGCTGGACGGCATGGGCGGACTATCCGCTGCGGCTTCCGCGACTTCCGCGTGACGGACGGCTGGTTCACCCTCAACGGCAAGCGGCTCTTCCTCAAATCCACCCACACCGGCAACCACTTCCCCGTCGGGCAGATCGCGCCCATCACCGCGGATTTCGCTACTCGCGACCTGCTCTACGCGAAGGCGCTGGGATTCAACGCCGTGCGCTTCATCGCCGGGGTCGCCTGGCCGGAACAGCTCGACTACTGCGACGAGATTGGACTGATGGTGATCGAGGAACACCTGGGCGGCTGGTTGCTGGCCGACTCGCCGCACATGGCGGAGCGCTACGATTTCTCCACCCGCGAGATGATCCTGCGCGACCGCAACCACCCCTGCATCACCATCTGGGGGTTGCTCAACGAGACGCAGGACGGCCCGGTCTTTCGGCACGCGGTTGAGGCACTGCAACTCGTGCGCGCGCTGGACGACACGCGGCTGGTGCTGCTGGGCAGCGGACGCTGGGATTGCCAGCCCGGCATCGGCTCGGTCTGCAATCCCGGCAGCCGCGCGTGGGAGCATGTGTGGGGCGACGAAACGCCGAAGCATCCGCAGGGGGATACGTCGTGGAACAGTCAGCTCGGTGGATATTTCGACAAAGCCGGCGACGCCCACGTCTACACCGCCGGCCCGATCCCGCGGGCAGCGCAGGTGTTCCTCCGCACGATGGGGCAGGATACAAAGCCGGTCTTCCTCTCCGAGGCCGGCATGGGCAGCTTGTTCAACGTGGTGGACGAGGAGCGGCGCTTTCATCAGCTCGGCGCGAAGGCCGACCTGCCCGACCTGGCCTATATCGAGGGGATGCGCGCACGGCTGGAAGGGGATTGGCGGCGCTGGAAGATGGCCGACGCCTACCCCTTCCTGGAGGACATGCTGCGCGACAGCTATCGCCAGAGCGTGCGGCAGCGGCGGAAGCTGTTCGACTTGATCCGCTCGAACCCGCGGCTGTGCGGTTACAACCTGACCGGCATGCTCGACCACGCGCTCACCGGCGAAGGGGTGTGGACTTTCTGGCGGGAGTTCAAACCGGGCATCGCCGACGTCATGCGCGACGGCTGGGCGCCGCTGCGCTGGTGCCTGTTCGCGACGCCGGAACACGGCTACGCCGGGCAACCGATTCACCTGGAAGCCGTATTGGCCAACGAGGACGTGCTGCCGCCGGGCGAATATCCCGTCACCTTCCGCCTGTTCGGTCCGGCCGGGCTGGCGTGGGAAAAGCGCACGACGGCTGTCATCCCCGCAGACCGGCCGTTCGCGACGCCGGTGCTCTCCGAGACGATACGCGTGAAAGGATCCGCGGGCGACTACACCTTCGCAGCCTCCATGGATGGGGCGGCGCCGCAGGGCGACCGGCTGACGGTGCGTCTGGCGCGCCCGGAAGAGCTGCCGCGGTTTGATGCCGCGGTGATGACGTGGGGGATCGATGCGAAGACGCGGCGCTGGCTGGCGGCGCACGGTGTGACCTGCCGGTTGTTCTCGCCAGGATCGGACGACGCGAGTGGTGTGCTGCTGGTCGGCCAACCGCGTGAGAAGCAAACAGCCCCATACTGGCGCGCAGTGACCACCTTCGCGAAGCGCGGCGGGACGGTCGTCTGCCTTTCTCATCAGGCCTTCGCAGCGGGGGACGACCGGTCGCACTGGCTGCCCCTGCGCGGCAAGCTGGCCTGCGTTACCTTCTGGGATTGGCTCTACCATCGCGAGCACGTCGCGCGACCGCACCCGATCTTCGCCGGCCTGCAGGTGCCGGGTCTGCTCGACTGGAACTATTATGGCGATTTGATCTCCCACGAGATGTTTCAAGGCGCAGCGCAGCCGGCGGAACCGATAGTCGCCGCCTTTGCCGTCGGCTACTGCAAGCCGACCGGATACGACGCCGGCATCGCGCTGGGCGCCTACCGCCTGGGCAAAGGCCGGCTGATCCTGAATACGCTGAAGCTGCTCGAAAATATCGGTCGCCACCCGGCTACCGACCGCTTGTTGTTGAATTTGATTACGTGGTCATCCTCAATCGGAAAGGACCGATCGGTATGAAAAGAACATCGTTCGACATTGATTGGCGTTTCACACTCGGCGGGGAGTCGCAGTATACCCGGGAGCATGACGATACACCGTGGCGGCGCGTGGACTTGCCGCATGACTGGAGCATCGAGCTGCCGCGGCGGCCGGATGCGCCCTCCGGCGCGCGCGGCGGTTTCGCCCAGGATGGGGTAGGCTGGTACCGCAAGCGCTTCATCGCTCCACCGGAGGAGTGCGTCTACGTCGAGTTCGAAGGCATCTACCGGGACGCGGAGATCTGGTTGAACGGGCGCGCACTCGGCATGCACCCCTACGGCTACACCACCTTCCTGCTGGATCTGACGCCTTACCTCGATCCTTCCGGAGAAAACGTGCTGGCCGTGCGCGTGGATAATGCCGCCCACGAACATACCCGCTGGTATTCCGGCTCGGGCATCTACCGGCATGTCTGGCTGCTCACCGCCGGACCGGTGCACGTGGCGCACTGGGGCCTGTCGGTAACCACGCCCGAGGTGAGTGACCAGGCGGCCGCCATTGCGGCGCAGACGACCGTGGTGAATCATGGCGATGCCGACCGCGCGCTCACCGTGTGCTGGAACGTCTTCGACCCCGACGGAAGGCGAGTGGCCGATGCCGTCGCGGAGTTGGGCGTGCAGGCCAGCGCGTCGGCGGACGCGCGGCAGACCCTCACCCTACCCGCTCCGCAGCGATGGTCTCCGGATACGCCGCACCTCTACCGGCTGGAGACCGAAATCTATGACGGTGGAGAATGCCTGGACCGCGAAGCGACGGCCTTCGGCATCCGCACCATCGCCTACACTGTGGACCGTGGCTTCCTGCTCAACGGGCAGCCGCTGAACATGCAGGGAGGCTGCGTGCACCACGACTGCGGCCCGCTGGGCGCCGCCGCCATCGACCGCGCCGAGGAGCGCAAGGTAGAGCTGCTGAAGGCCAGCGGCTATAACGCCGTGCGCTGCGCCCACAACCCGCCCTCCCCCGCCTTTCTCGACGCCTGCGACCGGCTCGGCATGCTGGTGATGGATGAAGCCTTCGACGTGTGGCG
>Ga0315284_10004050_pt1 | contig 20818 bp, 19 predicted proteins | sample YL17G09_16_MG_FD_203696 | JGI IMG/M metagenome (GOLD analysis project Ga0315284, IMG submission 203696) | Sediment microbial communities from Yellowstone Lake, YNP, Wyoming, USA - YL17G09_16 | ecosystem: Environmental > Aquatic > Freshwater > Lake > Sediment | place: USA: Wyoming | collected...
ACGAGCTAATCATCAAAATAATGATTGCTCCAGGGACACAACGGCCTTAACCAACTACAAACTCTTCCAGTATCATACTAACACATTTGGTTAATAATTTAGATATTCTTATCGTACAAGGGACACGGTAGGTCCCATTTTCTAATTTCTGTCCTTGCGAGCTTTCGAAGAAAGCGCGGCAATCTCTTTCCTAAAAACCGAAAACTGAAAACTTTTCTTCCCAAAAAGCAGGATTTGCCCAAACCTTTGTCGAATATATAAAAGAGTATTAAATATGAAACTCACACCCGATTACTTTTCTATTTTTATATATATAAATCGAAAAGAGCACCTTAAAAAATGCAATATTTAAAAAAAAATACTAAATATAGTATTCTTGCTTTTTTAATCATTGTTCTTTCCATCACTATATCTATTTTCATCCTGGTTAAAACCGAAGTCTACTTCTCCCTATACGATAATCCTCAAAAAGAAATCATTAAAAATATAAACCAGGCCGAAGCCTTTATTAACATAGCCATGTATACCTTTACCGATAAAGAAATTGCTATTCCTCTTGTAAAAGCTCGCGAGCGAGGTGTAAAGGTAAGAGTCTATCTGGATAAATCTCAAATTGAATCCTCCTACAGTGTCTCTAGTCTTCTGGTGCAGAAGGGGATAAAAGTAAGAATCAGTACTAACAATTATATAATGCACAATAAATCTGCCATCATCGACAACCGCCTACTGCTCACCGGCTCCTACAACTGGACCTTATCAGCCAACAACCGCAATGACGAAAATCTGATGGTGATAGACGATCCGGAAGTGATTGCCCGATATCAAAATCAATTCGAAAAACTCTGGTTCGAGAAATACAGTGTGGAGAGAACCCGGCAGTTATTTCAAAAAGCAAATATTAATTTTACACTTACACTCTTGAATTCATCAGATTTGGAAAGCAAAACCATAAATATCAACACCGCATATCAGGATGAATTTGTAAAAGTGTTACAAATAACCGAACCCCTCGCCCAAAAAATAATTGCCTTAAGAGAGGAACTGGGAGGACTCAAAGACCCCAAAGACCTTACCCAGCTGCCCGAAATAACCACTCTCGAATGAGGGGAATGGAAAGAGCAGGGAATAATAATGACTGTTAAATAAAATAAAACAATTTTCTCAAAAAAAAGGTTTTTGTTAACCTTTTGTCGTATTAATAATAAGTTATAGAAAAATTAAAAAAGATTAATTTTTTTAACCATTGGGTGCAATTTAATAAAATAAATATAGATTTTTGAAGTGTAATAAAGAAGAACCATTCTTTGCCATGCTTTGGCGGACTTCGCAAAAACTGAAAAGGTTATATAAAATGTTGTGTAAGAAAAATTAAAAAAGAATGGTCGAGAAAACTTTTAAATTAAAAAGGTGGTATGTATGAACGTAACTAATAATAATAGCGATTCAATATTTGAACAAAATATACAACGAGGTATTAGAAAAGGCTATGTATCTTTGGCTGAAGATAAAAGTAAAATTACTTATCACTGCATAATAGATTATACTACAAGTTTTAAAAACCCAGAAGAAAAAATAAGAGCCTCATATTTTGCAGAGTTGGTTTTAGATTATAAATATCCCAATAAAAGGATTAAACTTGAGCAACCAGTTCCGAGAAGAACTCCAGAAGATAGAGCAGATATTGTTGTCTATGAAGATGATGAGTTAAAAAAACCTTATCTCGTTGTTGAATGTAAAAAAGACGGAATAACAGATTCAGAATTTAAACAGGCAATAGAACAGGCTTTTGGAAATGCAAACAGTCTAAGAGCAAAATTTGCATCCGTAATTGCAGGCATAACAAGGACTGTCTTCAATGTTGCAGATTTCAATCCAAGTGAAAGAGAAAAAAATGTTATTGCAGATATACCAAAAAAATACGGGGAAGCTCCCAAATATAAGTTTGTAAAAAATGATCCTATAAACGATATAAAAACCATTTCAAAAGAAGAATTAATAAAAGCATTAGAAAAATCTCATGATACTGTTTGGCAAGGAGGAAAACTTGCTCCTACCACAGCTTTTGATCAAGTTTCTAAGCTTTTATTCTGCAAATTAAAAGATGAAAATGACACAGTTAACGGAGGAACATATAAATTTCAAATTGGAACCCATGAAACTGCTGAAGAAGTGTTTAAACGAATAGATGAAATTTATCAAAAAGCCAAAAAACAAGATGCAGAAGTGTTTAAAGAAGACATTAATCTGGAACCCAAAATTGTTTATAATGTTGTAGAACATTTACAAGGAATAGCATTTGCAAAAACTGATCTTGATACTAAAGGTGTTGCCTTTGAAACATTTACGGTCGATTTTTTTAAGGGTAAGATGGGGCAGTTCTTCACTCCGAGAGAAATAATTAGGTTTGCTGTAAAAATACTAAATCCGACGAAAGATGATTTGATATTAGATCCAGCATCAGGTAGTGGTGGTTTTCTTCTTAATTCAATGGATAATGTCCGAGAATTTGCAGAAGAAAATCAAAACGAAAGGGAAGCATGGAGCCAATGGCATGAGTTTGCTCAACATAATCTTTATGGCATTGATATAAATGATCAGATTGCCAGGGTTTGCAAGATGAATATGATACTACACGATGATGGACATACAAACATTATAAGTACAGATTCATTAAGAAATTTTGATGAAATTTATGAAATTAATCATGGATTCAAAAAGAATCATTTTGATATTGTTTTAACCAATCCACCTTTTGGCGCAACAGTTAAATCGACAGAAAAAAATTATTTAAATAAATACGAATTGGGAAAAGGAAAAAAGAATCAAAAAACAGAAATTCTTTTCGTTGAACGGGTTATAGATTTTGTAAAACCTGGTACCGGCAGAATAGGTATAATTTTACCTGATGGAATTCTAACTAATTCATCCCTTCAATATGTAAGAGATTTTATTATGGAAAAGTGCGAGATTTTGGCAGTTGTTTCTTTACCACAGTTTGCATTTAGCCATTTTGGAGCAGGTGTAAAAGCTTCGCTTGTATTTTTAAGAAGAAAAACTAAAAATGAGGTTTTAAACAATTATCCGATTTTTATGGCAATAGCCAAGAGTATCGGCTATGACGCAACCGGAAAAAAAGACTCGCAGAATGATTTAGACAAAATAGTTGAAGAATATAAGAAATTTTCAGAAGATCCTGATAGCTATGAGGGGGTTTAATGATGGAATGCTTCAAAATTTATGCTGATGAAATTGAGGGAAGGATTGATCCGTTTTATTTAAAAAATAAATTGGTTTTAGAAGATCTACAACCACAATTTAAGTTAATAAGTTTAGGTAGTTTGTTAAAATGTAAGATTCAGTATGGAGCTAACGAATCAGCGATAGATGGAAATCCTAAAGAAGATGTTAGATATATTAGAATAACAGATATTGATGAATCTGGAAATCTTAAAGATAATGATTGGAAAACTTCACAGAATATCGAGAAAAAATATATATTAAATGATGGTGATGTTTTATTTGCAAGAAGTGGAGCAACAGTAGGCAAATGTTTTTTTTATAAAAATGAGTATGAAAAATCTATATTTGCAGGATATTTAATAAGATTTATATTTGATGAAAAAAAAGTAAATCCTAAATATGTATTTTATTATAATCAGTTAAAGCGTTATAAGTTATGGGTTATTTCCATACAAAGACCTTCAGGACAACCAAATATAAATTCTGAGGAGTTTAAATCTTTTAAAATTCCTCTTCCCTCTCTTGAAGTCCAAAATCATATTGTTAATATAATGAATGATGCTTACAAAATAAAGAAACAAAAAGAAAGCGAAGCCTATCGACTTTTAGATTCAATTAATGATTATGTTCTTGATGAGTTAGGGATAAAACTGCCAGAATTGAAGGACAAAATGACTTACGTTGTTTGGGCTGATGATGTGAAAGACAAAAGACTGGATGCTTATTATTATCAGCCAAAATTTAAAGATATCGAAGAAATCATTAATGGGGAAAAATATAAACATGATAAATTAAATAATATATTGGAAAAACTGATTAGTGGGCAAAGACCAAAAGGGGGAGTAAGGCAAATAAAAAATGGAATTCCAAGTTTGGGCGGAGAACATATTTTAAAAGATGGCTCAATAGATATGGAAAATATAAAATATATTCCAGAAAAATATCATAAAAATCATTTAAGGAGTAGTGTAAATAAAAACGATTTACTAATCGTAAAAGATGGTGCCACAACTGGAAAGATTGGGATTATTCCAGAAGACTATCCTTTTGATGAAGTTAATATAAATGAGCATCTGTTTTTATTAAGGTGCAAAGATGCTATTAATCCTTATTTCTTGCTTTCTTTCTTAAAATCGAAAGCAGGGCAAATACAATTTAACAGAGAGACTACGGGAGGTACTATTATGGGTATTGTGAGGGAGGCTGTTGAAAGAATTAATGTCTCTCTTCCATCTATCCCAATACAAAATAAAATTGCAGAAGAAGTAAAACAGAGGATACTGAGAGCAAAAAAATTACAGAAAGAGGCTGAAAAAGATATAAAAGAGGCAAAAGAAAAAGTCGAAAGAATAATTTTAGGAGAAGAAGAAATATGAAAGTAAATTTTCAGATAATTCACTCGTTTGGTGATAATATGAATCTTAAAGAAAATTTACTCTCTTTTTTAAAAGATACTTTTGATGAATCAACTACGTTGACAATAGAAATAGAGGAAAAAAAGGACGAGATAGAGGAATGGTCAATTTTTGATTGGGTGGAGGTAAAATATAACTATCTTTCAGAGAATAATAAATATATCGCAGGATTTAATTTAGAAGTACCTGAGGACAATATAGCTATAATTTCAGAATTTGGTCAGAAACTTCAGGACGATGATAATATATATCTCGTTTTAAGATACAATGATGAAGTAATGCAATCAGAACATCAAATGTATTCAAAAGAAATATTTGATGTTGAGATGAAACTTAGAGAAGTCATATCTTTTATTTTTTTAGATACTTATAAAAAAGATTTTTACAATTTATTAAAGGATGTTAACTTAAAAACACAACCTCGCAACGGAAATAATATATCAGATGAAGAATATTTTAAAAAGCATTTTGAAAATGAGTTTTTCTTTTTACTTTTCAGTGATTATATAAGATTAAATAATTTAAAAGAATTTAAGAGATCAGACTTAATAGAGATGATAATAAATTCTAATAAATATGATGATTTAAAGCAAAAAATACAGAATAGAGGTATTGTTAAGGAAAAATATCAAGATTTTCTTGCAGGAATTAAACAAAATTTAGACCCGATAGAAAAAATGAGAAATTGTATCGCTCATAATCGTTCATCTACAGAGACCGTAGTAAATAATTATGTAAAAGCAAAAGAGAATCTAGAGCAGGATATAAGTGAATTCTGGGATGAAGTAAAAGAGAAAAAATAATTTTCTTGTATGTAAAAAAAATAAAATATGGCTGATGAAAGTTTTTTAGGAAATGGTCCAACATTTAATACATATTTCATCGTAGATAAAACATGCCTATATTAGAATAACTAACAAGAATAAACATTAAAATAAACAGAAAAATTTAATATCATAAAATACAAATTATAATTGGAGGTTTATTGAAATGGATATTCAAAAAGAAGAAATAATTTCTATTGCTGAAGAGATATTTAAAAAATCAAAGGAAAAAATTGACCTATTAGAAGTTTTGAAAGAGTTGGATTCAAGGAATTTACCTCTTAATTATGATATTTTTAATACAATTACAAATAGGTTTGATCCTTATGGTAATTATATAGAAATTCCTAATTTTATATCTGATTTTATTTTTAAATATTTATCTGGTAAAAAAGTAAAAAACATATTAGACCCTTGTACAAATATTGGACATTTTTTAGATTCAATCGTTTCTAATTATAATCCTGAGTTCTCTTTAGGGATTGACGAAAATGTTCAAAATATAGAAATCGCAAAGTTACTATGTCAAAAAAATAATATTAAATGGGTATCCTCTAGGCCGGAGAATTATTTAAGAGAAATGTATAATAAGAAAAAATTTTTTGATGTCATAGTATGTTGTACTCCTTTTTTATTTTATAAGAAATCATGGAAAGAAATAGCATTCGATTCTACTCAAATAATAAAAAAAGACGAAATGGTTGATTTTGGTTATTTTATAATGTTTTTTTCTACTTTCTTATTGTCTAAAGAAGGCGTTGCTTTTTTTATTTTTCCTAGTGCTTTTTTATCTTCTTTTAATCAAGAACTACACAAAGATTTATATATTAATGCAGTATTTTCATTGCCCTATAATTTGTTTAAATTTACTGGATCACCATTTTTAAATCTAGCTATAATCAGTCAGCGAAAAAATGAAGAGGTATTTGTTGCAGAATTGAGTCCAAACATTAATCAAGAAATTATTTTAGAAAATTTGAAAAAAAGAAAAGAAGGTAAAATTGACTCGCTGGGTTTTTTAGTACCTCGAAATCAATTGACTCTGTATGGAAGGCTTATAGATAAAAGAGAACAAAAAAGAATCGCATATAGATATAAACTTAAAGAGATTAAAATAGAAAAAGAATTAACTAGTGAAATCAATTTATCAAGTAAAAAAAATAAAGATGGATTTAAAAAAAGGTCTAATTCTGTCTATTTGCCTTTAATTGGAAATTCAAATGCTATTACTTCTATAGAAGAATTTAAACTTAAATATCATAATTACATTCAATTAGTAATAAGAGAAGAGATTGCTTTGGCGGAATACATCGCTTTTTATCTAAATAGTGAAATGGGGAAAATATATCGGGAAAATCTAACTTCTGGACTAATTATTCCCAAGATAAATAAAGGCACGATAAAAGAATCTTCAATTTATTTACCTAATTTAGAAGAGCAAAGAAATATTATTGATGTGCAAAAAAGAGTTAATAATGTGTTTAATAAAATAATTTCTATTGATAAAACATTTAAAATTAATCCCTTTAATACTAAAAAAATTGAAAAAGAAATAAAGCCCTTTTCAAAGCTAGATAGCTTTGAAAATTGGGTGGACGATCTTCCCTTTCCCTTAGCTTCTATATTGATTACCTATGATCGCGCTAAAGAAATTCATTATATACTAAACCATTTATTTAACTTTTTTGAAGCTCTTACACAGTTTAATGCAGTTTTAATGCTTAGTGCTTATTATTCGGATAAAAAGTTCTATGAAGAGCATAAAAATAAATGGGTAGACAAAAGCAAAAGTAAAAATTATTTTGAACATTCTACCTTTGGTTCTTGGTTGACTATTGCTGAGCGACTCGCCAGATTTACTCGAGAAGAAATGAATAAAAAATCTATAAAAAAAGAAAAGTTTTTTGAACTTTTCAAAACAGAGCGAATTTCTTTTATTGAAAGCCTTACGAATAAAGAATTATTTAAAATTCTTGAAGAAGTTAAAGATTTAAGAAATAGAAAAGCTCATGGTGGAGTGGAAACTCCTGAATTTGATTTACAAAATTTAAAACTTCTCGAATTAAAATTATCTAATATACGGAGTATAATCCATAATTATGAAGGCATTAATTTAATTAAACCTGGATCTTGTGAGATAAGTGATGGTATTTATAAATATAAGATGACTAATTTAATGGGCTCAAGAAATATATTCAAAGAGCAAGAATGTGATTTAATTGTTCCAATGGATAGCAAGTGCTTATATTTAATTGATGTAAACTATAAAATCCCACTGCAGTTATTACCGTTTATAAAATTTTATGAAAGCCCATCTCAAGAAAAGAATGCATGTTATTTTTATAATCATATAAATAAAGAAGGTGTGCATTGGGTATCTTATCATTTTGCTAAACAAAATGAAATTAAAGAAAAGGACCAAAATTTCGAAAATTACCTAAAAATACTCTCAATATGATTATAGTAAAAAAATTCAAGTCTTTATATTTTTCTCATTTATATTAATTAAAAGATATAAAGAAAAAATATTATTTTATGTAGCAAATAAACAATATAGAGATACGTCCCATTTTCTTAGATAATTAATATTTTACTTTTAAATTAGAGAAATAGGGAAAAGTATATCAAGTCAATAATTCGGTAGCTTTTAGAGCAAACCTATGGGATCTGAGGAGTTTCTACCCGGATGATTGAAACTTTAGGTATACTATATATAGATATCCTAAAGAAAGACCTCGTAAAACGAAAGGCTAAACCATAGAAAAAATAGGATGTATCCCTATTTTTTTTAAAGATAAAGGAGGTGAATTACTTTGTTTCAAAAAATAATTAAGGTTTCTATATTAATAACTATTTTATTCCTATTTTTATCTATACTAAGTTGTAGTAACGGTACAAAAGATATTGTTGGTGGGTTTATGTTTGATCTAGTAAATGATATTAAAAAAACTGTCGTTTTTCTTGGTGATATTAATAAAGAAGGGAATCCTCGTTTTTATGCTACAGGAGTTTTAGTTCAAGTTCAAAATATTTATCATCTAATCACTGCGAAACATATAGTTATAGACAGGGAAACTGGTGATTTTAAAGACGATAAAATGCTAGTATTTTTTAATTCCAAAGATGGAGGCATTATGTCGCGTCCTATAGAAAATATAAAACGAGATTTTGATGCAAGTTGGATTTTTCACACGAATCCCGAAGTTGATGTCGCTATAATTCCATTTGCAATAGACACACACAAAGATGATGTATTAGTAATACCAGATAATTTATTTCTTCTTTCGAATAATATATTTGAACTTTATGATATTTTCTTTTTATCCTATCAACCGGGTATCGAACCTAAAAGAAAAATCTCTCCAATTTTCAGAAGCGGAATAATAAGTATAACTAATGATGATAAATCATTCTATATTGATGCTTCTGCCTTTCCGGGAAATAGTGGTAGTCCTGTATTTATTAAACCTTCGCCTATAACATTTAATGAAAAAGAAATTTCTATAGGAAGTGACCAATTGGGTGGTAAATTTATAGGAATCATTGGCGAATACGTCCCATATCGAGAAGTTGCCATAAGTGCTCAAACTGGTCGTGCACGTGTAATATTTGAAGAAAATACAGGTCTTTCGAAAGTATGGTCAGTTGATTTCATTAAAGAAATAATAGATTCGGATAAGTTCAAAGAACAACTTAAAAAAATACAAGGTATTTAATATATTTTTCCTTTTATAATATCTATAGCACTTTTGATATGAGTTTAATATTAAATTTATTTTGATTCCTGTAAAAATTTATGAAATTGATTGAAAATAAAATTTCAAGTATTTATCATTTGTAAATATTTCATAGATCAAATTTTAGATAATGCGAATAATATTGTTGATTTTTGTATAATAGTATATTGGATGGTAAGAAAAAAATGGAACGAATAAATACTTTTAGTTCACAACATCTCGAAGCTGCATGTAAAGTTCTAGCGGATACTCAAAAAGGTTTAACTGGATCTCAGATCGGGAGACTACTTCAAGAAATTAAAATTATCGATACTTCGCCAGAGATGACGAAGTGGAAACGGCTTTTCAATGCCTTGGCTGAAACTCAAAATAAGTATAAGGCCGGTAATCATCTAATTATGTTCATCAATCGTGCAATGAATCCAGTCAGTTATGCTAACAATAAAGTAGATTTTAATTGGAGAAGGGATGAGCTAAATATAGTGTTATCGTTTTCCGGTTTTTATATAAGAGATGATGGTAAAGTCTGTCATTCAGAAAAAGAAACAACACTAAAAGGAGCTCGCGCTCGGGCAGAACACTTTAAGTCTCTATTGGAAGATCGTAAGGTTCATCATGAGGTTTTAAAATATTGCCGGACAGAACTTGTTGAAAAAAATTATTTTCATGCAGTATTAGAAGCTACAAAGGGAATCAATGAACGAATACGTAACATGTCGGGTTTAGTTACAGATGGAGCTGATTTAGTGAACACTGCATTCTCTGTAAAGAAACCAATTATTGCTATTAATTCCCTCAAAACTGATACTGAAAAAAGCGAACAGAAGGGATTTTCAAATCTATTAATAGGTTTATTCGGAGCAATACGAAATCCAACGGCACATGCTCCCAAAATAACCTGGCCTATGTCAGAACAAGATGCTCTTGACATTCTCACGCTGGTTTCTTTCATCCATCGAAAGCTGGATAATGCAGTAAAAATATGAAGGTTTTATACCGTTAAAGTGCTTAAGATATAAAAGTATTAAAAAATATCTTGAATTAGGAGGCTAAAATGAAAGCAATAATTACATGTATTGAAGACTTAAGATCCAAACTAGATAAATTTCGGAGAACTGTCTTAAAAGAATATCCCACAAGAACAATATTTATCGATCCCCTATTACAGGTTCTCGGGTGGGACGTGAGAGATCCAGAAGAAGTCGAACTGGAATATCCTACCATTGATGGTAAATCAGTTGATTATGCCCCCAAAATAAATCGTAAACCTGTTTTATTTATAGAAGCAAAACCATTAAATGATCCACTTACAGATGTAAAGGCAATTACCCAAGTTGTTGGATATGCTGCAAATGCAGGAGTAGAATGGTGCATCCTTACCAATGGTATTATTTATAAAATCTATCACAGTACCGAAAAAGCAGAAGCACCAGACAAGCTGCTCTTTGAAACTTCGATCGATTCAAAAGAAACAGAAGGAATGTCTATTCAACAAATTGCTGAACAATTTGCTCGTTTTTCTCGGGATGCAATGGCGAAAGGCATACTTGATAAGATTGGTGAGCAAGTTTTTACTACAGGAAAAATAAGAAAAGTGTTAGAAAAGCTATTTATTGATCCCCCTAATTCTTTAATTAAACTTATTCGTTCAATGACAAAAGATGATTCTATTACACCTATTCAAGTGAAAGAATCGCTTAGAAGGCTTTGGTCGAAAACTTCAGAGGATGAATCTTTTCCCAATTATAAATTTGAAAATGAAACCCCAGTAAAATCAGAAATGAAAGAAAAAGAATATGACGAGGAATATCATACAGAAGGAAGACCACAAGAAGTAGTGGAGTTATTTAAAACAATCGATAATTATTGTAGAACTCTTGATCCGGTTAATGTTAAAAGAAAATACCTTACAAAATATGTTAAATATAGTTGTGGCAAGGATATTTTTTGTTGTGTTCATCTTCAGAAAAGTGGTATACGAATTTGGTTAAAATTAAACTGCTCAGAATTAGATAATCCCCCGGAATATATTCGCGATGTTTCAAAGATAGGCCATTGGGGGGTTGGTGATGTTGAACTTATAATTAATAGCATAGAAAAATTTCAAAGCGCTAAATATTTAATACAAAAATCATTTGAGAAAATACGTTAAGTCAAAAGCAGTATATATTTTTGAATTATAACAAAGAATTAAATGGCGGATGCGGATGCTTTAAAAAATAGAATGTGCCTATTTTCTAAAATATAGAAAAGAAAGAAATTAATATAATGATAATTCAGTTAATCATAGATCGTTTTGAAGGTGAATATGCTGTCATAGAATCCCAAAATAAAAATTCCCTTATTTTTAATTTCCCTCGTTCTTTATTACCTAAAGGTGCAAAAGAAGGTACGGTCCTTAGTTTTAATATTGACCTTGATGAAAAAGAAACTGAAACCAGAAGAAAAAATATTCAAGAACAGCTGGATAATTTAAAGAAAAAAGACCAAGGCGGCGATATCCAGCTTTGAAAAAATTAATTATTATCTTGATTTTAGTTTTTATCTTATGTTTTACCGGAACATTATATGCCCAAGAAAACCTAAAAATCTATTTTCTGGATGTAGGTCAGGGAGATTCCTCACTCATTATTTCCTCATCAGGTGAAGTGGTCTTAATTGACTCAGGACCCGATGAGAGTTTAATTTTAAACTATTTAGAGAACCTCAATATTTCCCATATAGATCTACTGATAGCTTCCCACGCTCACGCTGATCATATTGCTGGTATGGATAAGATTATTGCCAAATATAGACCAAGAGCTTTTCTCGATTCAGGTATACCCCATACTACCCTTGCCTACCAGAAGATGATTACCGCTATCGGAAAGTATAACCTCAACTACTATCAAGGAACTTCCAGGAAGATCAATTTAGGACCCTTAACTTTTACTATTCTACCTCCAGCTAATCCTCCCCTTAAGGAATCCGAGCTTAATAACAATTCAATAGTAATTAGATTGGATTTTAAAGACTTCTCTTGTTTATTTGCTGGAGATATTGAAAAAGAGAGAGAAGGTCAACTTTTAAATGAATCCAGAAATAACCTAAAGGTAGATATTTTAAAAATAGCCCATCACGGATCTTCCAGTGGTTCTTCGCCTCCCTTTATTCAAGCAGTAAATCCAGAAACCAGCATCATTTCTTGTGGGAAGGATAATCAGTATGGTCATCCCCATCAGGAAACTTTGACTCTTATCCAAAGCTTAGGAATAAATCTTTACAGGACTGATTTAAATGGAACTATTTTAATAGAAACAAATGGTACCGATTATCAGGTATCTACCGAAAAAGAAAGTATCAGAGCACCACCCATAGTAAAAAGCGAAACTAAAAATTCTGAATCCCAAGAATATAAATATGCTGCTTCCAAAAATTCTGATGTATTTCATTATCTTAGCTGTTCTTATGTAAGCTCAATAAAATCTGATAATCTTATTTTATTTAAAACCCGTGAAGAGGCACTCGCTTCTGGTAGGAGACCTTGTAAGAAATGTAATCCATAAAAGAAGAATAACCGAAAGGTATAAAACAGTTCTCTATATCCGAATAGAAAATTAGAATGCCAATAAATTTAAAAGGAGATTAGATAGATGAGCAAAATAGTTTCATTTCTCTACAATCTGGCCAGAAAGGCCAACGATATCGAAAAACTAACGAGTGGTGATCCTAAGAAGATCGCCCGGAGAATAAAAAATAAATTTATAGGTAGAAAAATTAGTAAAATTTGGAAGTTTCCATTTTAGAAAGGAAAATAAAAGGGAATTAAACTATGACAATTAAATGTCCTCTATGTGATTTTGAAAATGAAGAAGGTAGCAAATTTTGTAAAAATTGTAATGAGCCATTAGTTAAGGTCAAAATTTCTAATGCCATAGAAAATCCTTATATTAAAATTGAAAAAGAAAAACCAGAAACTAAGTTGGATTATCTTGTTAATAAGATAGATGATGTTGCTACTAAATTTCATGAATCTCGCGAATCTAGTGAACCATACGAAATAGGAAGTAAAAAGGGGACAAAACAATTGTTGGGGCTAATTGGCTCCGCCATTCTTTTCATAGGTGTATTCACGCCTATCCTTAGTATACCAATTATGGGAGACATGAATTATTTCCAAAATGGGGAAGGGGATGGAACTATTATTCTTGTTTTGGCTGTAATTTCTTTCATTGTTGTCCTATTAAAGATGTTCAAAGTACTTTGGTTCACGGGGCTAGGTAGTATAGCTATAATGTTTTTTACTTTTGTTAATATTCAAACGAACCTGGCTAATACAAAAATTAAAATGGAAACGGAACTTGCGGGCAATCCATTTAGGGGATTAGCTGATATGGCAATGCAATCCGTTCAAATTCAATGGGGATGGGCTTTGCTTATTGTTGGTGCTGTTTTAGTGATTGCTAGTGCTGCAATTAAAGAATAATCGCAATAAAATTGCTAATAAGGTATTTTAAATATTTTAGATAATTAGGGGGTTTAAAATGAAAAAATGGAGACAGAGTAAACGAGGATTTACTTTAATAGGAATAATGGTCATGGTGACTATGATAGTTGTATTAGCATTATTAGGATTAATACTCTATAACACCAGTCAACAGCAAAAAGCTAAAAATGCTGCAGTAGAAATACTGCAACAGCAAAACGTTGAAAACTTCAACGCCGTGGTGAAAGCAAATTGTGGGACCATTCAAACGTTAATTCAAGCAAAGTTAGCAGATTCAGAATATAAAACTGTAAAAGAGTATGTAGTTGATAGTAGTCTAAATGGATTATTCAGTAATTCGGGAATCAAGAATCCCGGTGATGGAGCACAAACTAAAAATGGGGTCGCTGGAGAAGCAGGATGTGTGGTGGTTACTTTTGATGATGCTCTTAAAGTATTTTCAATCAATGGAAATGCTTTTGGCACTGGTAGTGTATTAACTGAACCTTTAAATGCCCGTTATTAAAATTAAGAAAAAGCTGGATCAAAGATCAAAAAATATGGTAAACTTTATTGATCACTTAGGATTATTTTTAAGAAATATTTTAACGAGATATTAAATATTTAAAAGGATGCATCTAAGAAAATGAAAAAGAAATATTTTTTTGTTATTTTTTTTTCAGTATTAGTTATATTTTTCATAATCAATATTTCTAGTATTAATGCAAAAATGTATAAAATACTTGATAGCGAGGGGAATATTATTCGCTTAACCAATAATCCTGCACTATCAATGGAAGAAAAAGAGGCAGGGTATACTGTCTCTCCACCACCCAATGAGCAAGAAATTAAACAGGAGGCGTTAAGTAAAGGCAATAAGTATGATTTTAGAGAAACAATTTGGGGTATGAGCAAAGAACAGGTTAAAGAAATAGAGAAAAACATTTTATTAATTGGAGAAGATACTGTGCAAGATTCTATTATAGGGTGTGACGGAATTTTACATTATGAAGGCGAAGTAAATGGTCTTGAATGTGACATATATTATTACTTTATGAAAGATAGACTTATAAGTGCGACATATAAAAAGGTTGATAGTATTATAAGGTTTAAAGATAAGTATATTAGTAATTATAAAAACCTTAAGGTATATCTTATAAAAAAATATGGAAAACCATATGATAACGGTATCGAGATGATAAAAGATGAACCTATTGCGCCTTATGCAATGGTAGCTTGGAAATATCCTACCGATAGTATTTATCAAATATTATTATTAATAATGGGTTTTGAAGATAGAAATGAAATTGAATGGCTTATTAATTATCAGAGTGAAGAAGGAAAAAATATTAAAGAATATTTAGCAGATTATACTGAAAAGGAAAAAGCAAAAGCAGATTATACTGAAAAGGAAAAAGCAAAAAAAGAGCATGAAGCCCTAATGGCACAAATAGAAGCTAAAGCAAAAGAATTAAAAAATAAACCAAAAGCCGAAATTAAGTTTATCGATTCTACCAATCGTTTGAGCGGTAATTATTATTATGTTGAAGGCATACTCAAAAATAATGGTAATGGCAATGCTTATTATGTGAAAGTTGAAATCCGAGCTCTTGATAAATATGATAAGCTAGTTTCTATAGATTATGGTTATGCACAACCTGCAACTATAGCACCAGGCAAAGAGGCAACCTATCAAATAATGGTAAGCTATAATTCTAAAATAGATAGTTTTGATACAAAGGTTTATTGGGAGAATGATTAATAATAATATCCTTACAGCAAATAGGGTGTCCCTATTTTCAATAAATTTTAATACGATAAAGGCAATCATGAAAAAATTATTTGTTTTAGGAACGGTACTGTTTTTTTGTTTATTTTTTGTAGGTTGCAGCTGGGTAACAACACCACCAATTATTCCAGATAATGGCGGGATGGATGTATATGATTCTCAATTCATATCTTTATTGAATGAATTAAATACTCCTTTAAAATTACTTAATTTTTTAGCAACTTGCCACTATAAAGAACATGACAGCCTGTATACTCCCTATGAATTTTATATTAAGAAAGAAGGAGATTGTGCCGATTTTGGTATTTTTAGTTGTTATGTTTTACACTATCATGATTACATGGTATATTCTGTACCCATATTTTTCCTTAATGAATCTGCAGGACACCTCATAACTGTTTTTGAATATAAAGATACAGATGCCGATTGGAATTGGAGTTCTACGTTGGGTAAATATGGTTTTATTGATGTGTCAGTTTTCTTTTCCTCAGCTACTCCTGCTTTAGACAGCATTGAAGCCTGTGTAGATTGTTATATGGGATTTTGGGGAAACACCTACACCTTAGCGAGTTATGAAGTTCACCCTTGGAATTATTGTGGTTACAGGACCATAGCTCGATAATAGTAAAGATACCCTATTTTTATAACTTTTTCTTGAACTAAAATTTTGGCTCTTTATTTTTGGCAAAAAGAAGGACTTTTAAAACTTATGTAGTATACTTAGTATATAATATGCGAAATATTTCACTTGAATAATTTTAAATAAATTAGATACTGTAACCTGTATGAAGGTAACAGGAGAGCCTTTTTCTTTTATTTTAAAAAGAAAAGGAGCCGAAGAGGCAAGATACTAAATGTATCTAAACTTTCAGGCAAAAGGACTGTTACCGAACAGAACTCTGGAGAGCTTTATACCAAAAAGCACCGAAGGGGCAACTCCTAATCTTTAGGAAAACCCATACATAGTTTACTACAAAATATTTCCTAATTTCTTAGGAAGAATCTTTCAGGTAAAAGGACAGAGTAAGAGAGTAATATAATTATTTTCTTATTCTGTTTTTTTTATTTTTATAAAAGATTTTGGCAAAGTAAAGAAAATAATAGTTTGATCTTTAGGATTAGAAATGTCAAATGTTTTCGACTCCCTTTATTTCTATAAGGAGGCAATCTTATGAATATCAATGATGACAAGAAGGTTGATATATTGCTAAGTTTGTTAAATGAAAGATATAATGCTTCTCACAGAATGCGCGAAAGAAGTTTAAATTTTGCAATTTGGATTTTGGGTTTTGGCATAGCTGTGGCTTGGATGTTGTTATGCGATATCAATCTATCTATATCTCAAAAAGTAGTCCTGACGATATTCATTGTTATAATTGGATATTTGACAAGAAAATTTTTATTACGCATTGAGGCAGGATTTAATGCAAATAAGGAAGTTATGGTAACTCTCGAAGAAGCTCTTGAGTGCTACGAACAAAACAAATATATAGAAGGCAAATCATTATATCCTGAAAAATATAGAAATTCAGAATGTGCAAAGACATCACACTTTAAATCGCTCTATGAATGGATATGGGTTATTATCGCATTACTTACATCCTTGATATGGCTTGGGCAAATTTTAGATTTGATTAAGAAAATTATCTGTAAATAACAGGAGGTGTGAAATGGCAAATTGCCATGATCTTTTTCAAAAATACCATGATGTGGTTAAGTTAAATTTTTCAAAGAAAGACTCGCTAAAAAAAGGAAAAAATGCATTACGAACAAAAATTAAAGAGCATTTTAGCACTAACCTAAAAGTAGAGTCTCCAAAATTCTGGAGTCAAGGTTCATATGCTTTGAGAACTATTGTAAATCCGATTGATGGTGAATATGACATCGATGATGGAGTGTATCTTCAAAACATTGGTACAATCAAAGATAAGTGGCCAACACCACAGACGGTACATAAATGGATTTATGATGCTGTTAAGGGGCATACAAAAGAGGACCCGATTGATAAAAGGACCTGTGTAAGGGTCGTTTATTCAGGACAGTATCATGTCGATTTACCTATTTATGGTACTTATAATAAGGAGTATTACTTAGCTGAAAAAGGTGAAAGCGGATGGCACGTAAGTGATCCTCAAACACTTCACGATTGGTTTATGACGCAGTTGAAGGTAAGCGGCGAGCAACTCAGAACCACCGTGAAATATTTAAAAGCATGGGCGGACTATCAGGCTAAAACAAAAAGCGTAACATTGCCAAGTGGGCTAATACTAACTATTTTAGTAGTAGAAAGTTATGCTTTAAGAGAACGAGATGATGCTGCATTTGGAAGAACAGTAAAAAATATCCATCAAGAAATAAGCAACGCATTAGTTGTTTACAATCCCATTGATAAAAACGAGATTTTGACAGAGCGTCTTACAAATCAGCAAAAGAATGATTTTACCAAGCTACTTTTGGAGCTCTTAAATAGTGCAAACGAAGCTCTTGGACAACAGAATAAAAAAGAAGCCTGTAAAATATGGAGAAAAGAGTTTGGCGATAGATTTCCCTGTTGCGATGACATTAAAGAGTCCGATGACATGTTGTTATACACAGGGGCGCCTGCGATATTAAAAGACGATGCAAGGTCGGCATGAAAATATGCTTCGTACTTTTTATACTAAAGCAATACAGAATACAAGAAAATATCTTAAAGAGTCTGGATATGATTTAGAAACCTGTGAAAAAGATGACAAAGATATCCCAGAAATTGTTAGAAAAACACAGGCCTCATATAGGGAATTTTGGAAGATTAAGATTACGGGAGACTCACGAGTAATCACGCTAGTATTAGCAATTCCTAATACTTTCCCGGATACGTTCCCAAAAATATATTTGTCCATAAAAGATTTTCAAGAAATTTACCCGATTCCCCATCTTGACCAAAATGGTTTGATATGTACCAAAGATCCTGAAGTTGCTGTTTTAAGCGACACCATACCTGGGCAGGCTACAAAAGTTTTAATAGAAATAGCAGTTAGAATTGTCGGCTCCGGCATAGCAAAAGAAAATGAAGCTGATTATATAGAGGAGTTTCTTGCGTATTGGAACGAAAAAGTAGCACATATATTTCTAAGTATTTTTACTCCCAAAGATAAGGCATGTTACTTACAGATTTATAAATTGAGTAAAAAGTTATTTGATTGTCAGGTTATTGTAGCAGATTCAAAGATGCATTTAGAGGAATGGCTTGAACCCTTTGCTGTAAGCGTAACAGATGATAAAGCTATTGAAGCACTTTATTTGCCAATAAAACGATTTTCACCATACGCACTTAATACAGATAATGATTTATTAACGATCATTGATGATAAAAACGTCAAAGATTCTATTAAATACTATTTTAATCAGGATAGATTACATTATATTCTAATCGCTTCGTTCTTTCTAAATGGCGAGAATATTCTGTTTGGTTGGGAACATAAAGGTTGGAAAAATATTATTTTTAAAGGATTCAGGAAAAATCATATTCCGTTAGATGTTAGATTGGGCTATTCTAAGAAGAAACCTGTAACTAAAATAGGACTGATACGACTAGATAAAGAACGAATTTTTGCAAGAGGTGGGACAATGCCTACATTAACAAAGAAAGATGTTTCTATAGCCGTCTTGGGATGCGGATCTTTGGGAAGTTTCTTGACAATGTCACTTGCAAGATGTGGAATATCAAAGTTATTGTTGGTTGATAAAGAATGTCTTTTACCAGAAAATACGCCTAGACATCTTTGCGGTTTTCTAGAGGCTTCTTGTAATATGAAAAAAGTAGAAGCTGTCAAAAAGAGAATTACAGAGCATTTCCCCGGTACGAAATGCAATATTTTTTATGCTGATATTTTGGATTTGCTGGAGAAAGACGAAAAAGTTTTAAATAACTATAATATGGTGATAGTTGCCTTAGGAAGCATGGCTGTTGAAAGGCGAATTAATTATTTTCTAAAAAAAGGTTTAATCAATAGCCCGATATTATTTTTATGGGTTGAACCTCTTGGTATAGGTGGGCATATATTATATATTGATCCCAAAAATGGTGGGTGTTATAACTGTTCTTTTAATGAAGAGGGAGATTTTGATTATTCAATATCTGATACATCTGAGATCTTTCTAAAAAGAGAAAGTGGATGTCAATCCACTTTCCTCCCATACTCATCATTAACCGTTGAGCAGTTTGCTCTTGTTGCATCCAAGATAATATATTCATTGTTAGATAACAGACCTAGCATTTCGACTTTATTTACTTGGTTGGGAGATATTGAAGAATTTGAAAAATCGGGTCACAAGATTAATCCAACATATGATGCTCAATTACCATATAGAATAATTGAGAAACAGATTATGAGACGGGAATCGTGTAGCGCATGCGGAAATTTAAAAACAGTGGCATAGAATTTTCTAATTCAACAGCGACGTTAAATATATCGTTAACAGCTATTGAGAAATTCAGAAAATATGAACAAAGAGAGGACTACAATGAATCAGGTGGAATTTTGCTCGGATACGTTACGAAGAATTGTGATTATATTCAGAAAGTTACCGTTCCTAATAAATACGATTCAAAGGGATTAACATTTTTCATCAGATCGAAAGAACCTGCGCAAAAGAAGATAAACAAATCTTGGAAGATAAGTAAAGGTTCGTTGATTTATTTAGGAGAGTGGCATACTCACTACGAAAATAGTCCTAAGCCATCTCATAATGATGTAAATATGATAAAACGAGCATTAAAGAATACAGATATGGAGATAGATTTTCTCTATTTGATTATAGTTGGAGTAAATAATACATATTGGGTAGGAAGGTGTACCGCAAAAGAGGTGAAGAGATTGCAAGAGATGTAGAAAAAAGTCAAAAAAGAAAGAGAGACATAGGATCAAATCTTTACAGGCTGATAGAGAATTTATAATAAATTTCCATTATATAAATCAGATTCTGTTAAAGTTAGTGAGGTTGATTGCTTATTTAATATTTATATTCCTTGATTTTGTAAAATGGTTTAACCAAAAGCCATCAGTTTATGCATTTTCTTTAGGTTCCAACCAATACACATCAATCTGAAATCACCCTTTACCTTCTTAAGTAACCTTAAGAAAAAATACTGGTAACCAGATCGTATTTTAGAGGCCCAAATACAAATAATAAATATGGCCACATCCCATTTTCTTAGATAATTAATATTTTACTTTTAAATTAGATAAATAGGGAAGGTATACTAGCTCAATAATTCGGTAACTTTTAGCGGAAGAGCGCCAAGAAGCTCTATATTTCTTGCAGGGTGAAAGTCCCTGTTGGGCAAGGTCTAGTCAACCACCCAT
>Ga0315284_10004051_pt1 | contig 20818 bp, 13 predicted proteins | sample YL17G09_16_MG_FD_203696 | JGI IMG/M metagenome (GOLD analysis project Ga0315284, IMG submission 203696) | Sediment microbial communities from Yellowstone Lake, YNP, Wyoming, USA - YL17G09_16 | ecosystem: Environmental > Aquatic > Freshwater > Lake > Sediment | place: USA: Wyoming | collected...
GCAGCGAGGTTCGTTTTTGGTCCTTTGTCCCTCGTCTTTTCTCCTTCGTTCTTGCTCGTCACATGTCAATTTCACTTGAACGCTTGCTTGGGATTTTTCCCGAGTGATACGATGTGATAGGTCGAGCTTTGAAGTCATAGAACTCGAGAAACGGGAGAAAGTCTTTGTCCACTGAAAATCGGCAATTGTCCATCGCGATGAACGAAGCCAGCTCGCTTACAGAGCTGGTGATCCAACTCACCGGGGCGAAGACGATAGCCGACGCAAGGACGCAACTCGCTGCGGGCCTGAGTGCCATCCAGTTTGCGAACCTTCGCATTTGCCCCCAATCCCTCGAAAAAGATCCGGAAGAAAGCTCCAATATCTACCTTGTTGTCGACGTGATCGGTCCTAAAACAACCAGTCCTGTCCTTTTCCAATGGGCCACCGAAACGGGCAAAAGCGCGAGTCGATTTTTGAATCCCCTGCTCAGTCACCGCGTCGGCGCGGCCGGAAAAGAGGCGGAATTAACGGTCTTCCCCTTTGCCTCGACAGACCGCGATAACGTCAGCGTATTTGCCGAGAGGGTGGCCCGCGTGTTTCTTCCCCGGCCGCAGCGAGCGCTGCCGGCGGTCGCGGCGGGAAACCGGCACCCGGAGATCAGCCTGCCGGCAGTGTTTGCCGCCTATCGGGAAATTCTCGAAAAGCTGAAAGTGAACATGGCTTCGACGGTGCAACTCTCGGCCACACGCGAGATGACCACGGACGACGCCATCGCGGCGCGCGACGGCGACAATCCCGTCGCGGTCGGCCACACGCGTGTCTCCATCCGGCATCTCTATCACGCGGGTTTGTGGGCGGCGATTCGCGCGGGCTGGCGTGAGGGATACACGGCCGAGGCCGACCATTTCATTGTTTCCGGCAACACGCCGAAGGAAATCAGTCATTCGGTGGGTATGGTCAAGGAAGCGATCCGCAATGCCGCCGGATATACGAAGTTCACGACGGACACCTCGCGGATGTTCGAGCTTCAGGCCGATCCCCGCCACCCACAGGCCTGGAGCGATGCGGCGGTCGCGGAGAAATTCGAGAAGCTCTTCGCCGATGAGGAGCGCCGCTGGATTCTCGCGGAGTTTTCGCGGCCCTTCCGAATCGAAGGAGCATCCTACGACCTCACGCGGGAAGAGATCCTGAGATTGGCGGTGAAATTCGGCGAGAGCTTGAAGCTCAACGAAGAGCTGTTCGATGAAATCAAATCGGTCAAGGCGAAAACCGGGCTCAGCACGGAATTCGACTTCGAGCCTTCCCTGGACGAGGCCGAGACGCTGACCACCGCGAAAGAACTCCTGTTTTACATGCACTGGCTGAGGGCGCGCGGGCGGCCCGCGCAACTCGTGCCGCCGAACCTGGGCTTCAAGAAGCGGCAGGCTTACCCGGTCGCGATGGGGACGACTCCCGAGAGCGGAGTTGGGCTCGAGGATTACTGCCATCACAAGATGTGGCCGGAGCTTGTGCCGCGCGCCGCGGGAGACTTCAATGGCCGACCGCTGGAAGAGCTCGCCGCGCGCGTGACCGAGCTCGCCGCCGTGGCGCGCTACTTCGACGGCACGCTCAGCATCCATTCCGGTAGCGGGAAGCAGGCGGAGGTCCTGGAGTGCATCGGGAAGGCGACGGCGGGCCGCGTGAACTACAAAATCTCCGGTGAATTGCAGTTGCAGTTGCTCGACGTGCTCTCCGAACAGCCCGTCGGATCACAATGGCGCCGGCTCTTCGAGAGGATGGTCGGACGCGCCAACCGCTTCGCCGCTGCCGGCGCGTTTGGCGCCGAGAGCGAACTGGCGGACGTGTACGTGAAGAAGGGACTTGAGTTCTACCTGGGTGATTCCTCGCGCGGCCGCGTGGATGGCAACTTGTTCCAGGTCTTCTGGCTGGGGAACGTCGTGGGCAGCCGCGACGGGGACGCGCCGGACGGTGACCACCGGTTCTTCAAAGAAAAGCTCGACGAACTACCCGAGGATTTGCTGGCGGAAGTCCGCCGCCGCAACACGCGTTACGTCGTCTGGCTCGCCGAACATTTGCGTGGTTGATGGCATTCTGAGCGTGGCCCTGCACCGTCTGCTGCAGGGCGAAGCGAAGAATCTGCTTTTCGGTTTCGACCTCAAGCAATTGCACACCCTCCTCCCGCTGAGCGGGATCAGGGTGACATGGCCCCCCGAGTATTCACCGATATGCCTGCGGGACGTAGCTGGGCAGTTTGGGTGACGCAAAAGTCTTTTTCAGCCGCGCGAAGCGCTGGCGCCCGTCCACGAGTGGAATGGCCGGCCAGTGGTCGCCGATGAGCGGCCGCGCGTAACGAACGAAGTCATCCGTCACGTCGATGCGGTTGGGAGCGATCCACTTCTGTGGAAAGCTGCGCTCGGAATTCGCCACTTGGTCCAGTGCCACCTTGTCGTAGCGCACGTTATAGCTTTCGCCCGGCTCGCGCAGGATGGTGCTCATGAAGCCGGACTCTCCCCGCGCGGCGATCAATGCCGCTTGCTGACCCAGCTTGTAGGCTTCGTCCAGATCCACGGTGGACGCGTAGATCATGGTGCTACGCTGATCTGTCCCGGCCAGATTGCCGCGCGCCGCGCCGCGCGCCGCGAGCCCAACGTTATTCAGATAGTTGACGACGGCGCGCTCGACCGTCATGCCTGAAGACGAGAACATGGTGTGGCCGTAGCTGTCCTTGACTTCGCCGATGCTGCCGACATTGAAGCCTTCGCTGACTACGACGATGCAGCGACCGCGGCGCTTCAGTTCTTCGTTGACCAGGTCAGCCACGGCTTCAAGCGTCAGGCCGGATTCGGCGAGATAAATTTGCAGCGGCATCTCGCGATGGGGATCGGCGAGGCGCGCGGCGGCGGGAATGAAGCCAATCTTTCGGCCCATCGCCTGGATCACCAGCACGGGATCGGACGGTGATGAGCCGGCGTTTTCCTCATTCGCGCCCTGAACCGAGAGCGCCCAGTAGCGCGCCACGCTGCCGTAGCCGGGCGTGTGGTCGATGAGCTTGAACTCGCTGTCACCCACATCGTTGTCAATGGTCTTGGGGGCGCCCACGGCCACGAGCTCCAGCCCGCGCTCCTGCGCAAATTTCGAGACCTTGTGCGCGGTGTCCATCGAGTCGTTGCCGCCGATGTAGAAGAAGAATCCGATGTCGTGCGCCTTAAAGACCTCGATGATGCGAGTGAAATCCTCCTGCTGTTTGCTCCTGAGCTTGTAGCGACACGTGCCGATGCTGCCGGCGGCGGGCGTGACGCTGAGGAGCGCGACTTCCTCAGCCGGCTGCGCGGAGAGATTCAGCAATTCTTCTTTGAGGACGCCTTCGATGCCGTGATAGCCGGCGTAAACGATGCCGAATGTTTCCGGCATCGCCTGGCAGGTTTCAAGGATTCCGCGCAGGGTGTTGTTGATGACGGGCGTCGGCCCGCCGGACTGAGCGACGATGACGTTCTTGGGCATCATGAGTCTCCACCATTAGGTATTAGGAAGAACGCGAGGGTGGATCGGTCAGGATGACACGCTGGAAAAAGCCTGCTTTAGTGAATGCGACGGAGCGTCACCTGATGTTTCTCTCACGCGATAAAGCATCTCGCCCGCCCGAGGCACGACGAGGGTGCCTGCCGCTTCACGGCCCTGCCAGTCTTTCAGATCGATGGTGGCCGGGTCGATATAGCCCAGGTTGATTCGCCGGCAGCGCTCCGGCGGAATGCCGGTGGCCAGACTCACCTGAATGCGCGGCGTCTCGATCCCCGTGGCCGCATCGTATTGCCCCAGACCCTTGACGTGCGTCGAGTGCGCCAGAATTCCTCCCGGATAGTCTTTGAACTTATCCCACTGCGCCAGGAAGTAGTCGCGGCAGTGATAGCCAATTTCGTCAATCAGCTTGCCGTGGGTGTAGCTGACTTCGGTGAGGTGAGGGCCGTAGATCACCACTTCGCCGCCGTCGGCCACCGCCGGTTCCATCTTGTACATGCCTTTTCCCGCCGTCCACAGGTCGTCGTATAACTTGGGCATGATGGACAGCACGCGGCGATAGGGCTTGTCCACATAAACGATGTGCTTCTGGGCGGAGAGCGCGGAGGCGGACTGCCAGGCCTCCTGGGGGGAGCCGCAGTACAACCCTGCCAGCCCCTCATACGTGACAACCAGGGCGAAGCACGCCGAGGGCCGGTCAATCATCGCCGCAGCGCGATCGATCACCCGGCGGACGGGCGTGTAGCCGGAGCCGATGATCTTGTAGTTGGTCATCACGGCGCCCAGCCAGTGCGTCAAGTTAATAATCTCCGCCGCGGCAATGCCCGGGAAGAAATATTTTGTCCCGCCGGAGAATCCCACCACTTCATGCGGGAAAACCGGGCCGCAGATGATGATCTGGTCGTAATCGAAGATGAGCTTGTTGAGCCGGACGGGAACTTCCTGCGCCATCAAGCCGCCGGTGATGTCGGCGATTTCTTTTGCGGGTATCACGCCCAGTGTGGCGAGTTGATCGGGACAGTCCCAGCGATGGTTGAAGATGTGAATTCGGCCCACCTGGCCGTTGACGACCCGCTGGCCCACATGCTTGCTCAATTGCTCGTCGCTCATGGGCTGGTGGGTGCCCAGCGCCACGAGGTAATCCATGGCCCTCGCACGCGGCAGAAGGAGTTCCTGAAAGACGCTGAACATCAGCGGCATGGGCATGGTGCGGGTGCCGTCGGGAATGATGATGAGCACGCGCTTGTCCGTCGTCTGACGGACCAGCGTGTCCAGCCCCTCGCGCACGACCTGGCGGACTTCCTCGTTGGTCAAGTAGCGGCTTGCTGATCCTTTACCGATTACCATCTGGTTCCTCCGTCCGGAATTTCGAGCTCGGCTCAGACTCCGCTGTAAGCCGAGAATCCGCCGTCAATCGGGACGATCACGCCGGTGACAAACGCCGAGGCCGGCGAGAGCAGCCACAGAACTGTTCCCAGCAAGTCTTCCGGCTCGCCAAAACGGCCTATCGGCGTGTGGCTGATAATCGACTGGCCACGCGGGGTCAATTCTCCGCTCTGCTCGTCATAGAGTAGAAATCTATTCTGCACAGTCACGAAAAATCCGGGGGCAATGGCGTTGACGCGAATCCGGGTTGAATACTCCTGCGCCATGTGCACCGCCAGCCATTGCGTGAAGTTGCTGACCCCGGCCTTCGCGGCTGAATAGGCGGGAATGCGCGTCAGGGGACGGAAGGAGTTCATGGAAGAGATATTGAGAATCGTTCCTTTGCCTTTTTCCGCCATGAGCTTCCCGAAGACCTGGCAGGGAAGCATGGTGCCCAGGATGTTCAGGTCGAACACCCAGCGCAAGGCGTCGGCCGGCAAATCAAAAAATGAAAGCTTGGGGCCGGTCGTAGCCTGCGGCTTATTCCCTCCGGCGGCGTTCAGCAAGCAGTCGACAGAACCGAACTTCGCGACGACGGCTTCCGCGGCCTGGCGGAGGCTCGTCACGTCGAGAACGTCACAAGATGTGGCCATGACCTGGCTGGCGCGCGGCCCCAGGCGCTCCAGAATTCCTTCGACCGGCGCCAGCACGCGATCCAATATACCGACGTTCGCGCCGCAACCCGCGAGCGCGCAGACAATGTCACCGCCCAGCACCCCCGCGCCTCCCGTAACCACTACCGTCTGACCCGTAAAATCATATAAGCGCGTTAGCTGACCCAGATCCATTCGGGATTGACCTCCATCGTCGCCGATTTCCATCTTCGCCGGGTGTCAATCGCGCCTCACCTGCCACCTGCGAATTGGCAACCCATGACATCGTAACAGAGCGCGCGGGAGAAATGAAAGGCGCGGATAGGTTCACGGAAATGTTGTCCGCGCTGCCAGCATTCCATCTTGCCTGACTTTTTCGCCCGGTGATAGGATTGCCGCTCGGTCATCCACTCAAAGGGGCAGCAAACTGTGTCTTACTACCAAGGACTCAGCCTGGACGGGAAGCGCGCGCTGGTGTTCGGCGGAACCAGCGGTTTGGGAAAATCCATGGCCATCGGGTTCGCCCAGGCGGGCGCCGACGTGGTCCCGGTCAGCCGGCGGTCCGAGGAAGTTCACAAGACGGCGGAGGAGATCCGTGCGCTGGGCAAGCGCGCGCTGGAAGTTACCGCCGACGTCACGCGCCGCGAGGACATCCAGCGGGTCATCGACTGCATGCTGAAGGAGATGGGCCGCATCGACATCCTGGTGAACTCTGTCGGAGCGAATAAGCGGATTCCCTCGCTGGAGGTCGAGGACAGCGACTGGGACTTCATCATGGACCTCAACCTGCGCGGCACCTGGTATGCCTGTCAGATGGTAGGCCGGGTGATGAAGGAACAGAGATACGGCCGCATCATCAACATCGCTTCCATCGTCGCTTCGGTGAGCGCGCACGAGGCCACACCCTACGCTGCCAGCAAGGGCGCGGTGGCCCAGATCACACGCTGCCTGGCCGCGGAGTGGGCGAAATACAACATCACCGTCAACGCCATCGCGCCGGGCGTTTTCGAGACACCGCTCAACGTTAATATCGTCAACGAGCCCGGAAGGAAGGCTTCCATCATGGCCCACACGCCGATGCGGCGGTTTGGGAATCTGGAGGAGATCAAGGGCGCGGCGATTTTCCTCGCCTCCGACAGCGCCAGCTATGTAACCGGCGAAGTCCTCGCTGTGGACGGCGGGTTCCTGGCGCAGGGCATCGGCGAAGGGGTATGACTTGGCCTCGAGGCCGCTAAGGATGAAGGTGCGCGTCAGCTCAAGGCCGGTGCACGTTCAGGGCAGGCTCTATTCCTTCGACGTTGAAGCCTTTGAGGGGGCGGAGAAGATCGTCGAGACCACGCATACGCCCGCCTCGGTGGCCACCGTCAAGTTTGCTTCCCGTATTGAGGCTGAAAGGATCCAAGCTGCGGGCGGCCGCTAGGGAAACCAGCAGCGGTCGTTCTGCGAGGCAGCTACCAGATGGCCGCTGCCCGTCAGAACTTCCAGTCAGTAGTTAAGCTCACAACGTTGCCGCGCAACGGCCCCAACACTTGGGCCGTGTTGTAGTGCGTGTAGGCGATGCCGATGGTGAGATTCGGGCTGACCTTGAAGCTGAACGAGGGCGTCACCTTCGAGGAGCGGGTTAGGGCACCGGAGACGGACGTCAGGGTCCGGTCGTCGATGTGGTCTGTTTGTTGGACGCCAATCGCACCAAATAAGCCGTAGTCCACCGGCCCGTATAACTTCCCGTAAATTCGGCCAGTCAGCATGTGGTTCTGGTAGAAGGTGGGGTTGAAGTAGCCGAAAAAGACTCTGGGCCGCACGTTGATCCGCTGGCCCGCAAAACCGTAGGCAGTTCCCTGATAGCCCCCGTCCAGGGAAAAGCGCTCAGACTGAATAATCTTCTGGTTGAACGTGACGGCTCCGCCGTGGCCCCAGTCCGTTGCTTTTCCTGTGTGGGTCGTGACCTGCCCAATCGCGCAGAGTGGGCGAAGAAACGTGCCGCCAATCTTTGTCGATTGCACGGTGATATCGTTGACGGGATCCAGTGTGACCTCCGGACAGGTCCCCACACCCGATGACGGGTAGTACAGCCGATCGATGTGGACAGCGGTTTGATACGCGGACCAAGCAGAGAACAGCGGCCCAGGAACCGGAACGTTCACATTCCTCTCCTCTTGCACAGTCTCACCATCCTGCTGCGTTTCTACGATCGCGGTGTAGGGTGTGAACGCCTGAGAGAAACTGGCGCGATCCATGAGATTGAAGCTTGCTGTCTCCAGGTTGCTGTCTGTGGAAAGGCGCATATAGAACAGATTGAAATGCAGCTCCGTACGGGGCGTAAAGTAGAAATTCAGCGTGCCGTCGAATCGCGTTTGAGTCAGGTGCAACTTCATGGCGCGAGGGGTTGGATAGTTGATTGCCGGGCCATGGTTCCAATCGAGATCGATGGTGAACTTATTTGAGGGAGCGATGGTTGCGCCGGCGAGGCCCACAGGCTTGACACCAAACCCGGGAACCGTCGTGGGCGTTATGCCGAGAGCATTCGGGACCGATGGTCCGAACCGGTCAACGAGGTTGGGAAAGTTTCCGGCGAGGTCCGGCGAGCGTTGGATATCCGCCGGGCCAAATCGCGTCAAGCCCGCGCCGCCCCGCACGGTCAGGTAACGAGACGGACGCCAGGAAAACCTGGATACGAAAGTGAATGGAGCCACTGCCCCCTGGATGGAAGGCGTGGGGCTTTGCGTGGGAAGCGACGTGAAGCTGAAGTAAGAGTTGACCTGGGGCGAGAGCGGAACGCCGATCGTCACGCCGTAAGCCTGGTATCGAACATCTTCGTTGGGAAGTCCGGTGGCGGTTACCTCATCAAAAGCCGTTTGAGCCACGTAGGGCACCGGCACTCCCGCGTCATCGACCACGACTTTCGTTGCGGCATCCGTCAGAATTGCGATATTGCTGACCGGTGTCGCATCCACCGTCTGCACGCCCGCCGGGCCGATTTCACGGGAAAACGAGGTTGTGGTGTGGATCGTGATGGCTCGTTCTTCGCGCATTCTCTGTTTCATCGCCACAACTTCGGGGTTGTTGGGGCTGATTTGTTCGGCGCGGCTCAGGAGCTCCTTGGTCTGCCGGCGGTGGCCACGGGCGTGCTCGATGCTGGCCAGGAGAAACACCGCGTCGAAGTTATCGGGCTGCGCTTGAACGAGCTGTGAGGTATCTTTGTAAGCTTGGGGCATTTTGCCCTGATAATAGGCGATCTGGGCCTTCCCGAGCAGGGCCGTAGGGTCCGCGGGGTCTTGCTTCAATACTTCCTCATAATTCTTGAGGGCGCTGGCTCGGTCGCCTGCCTGCATTTCCGACTGCGCGAGCTGCAGCCGAGCGTCGCGGTTCTGCGGCTGGGCGGCGAGCACGGCGCTGAGGGACTTGCGGGCCCCGGCGTTGTCCTGCAACCGGATTTGGATGCGCGCGGCTTCCACCTGATAGCCGGTGTTAGACGGATCGCGCGCCAAAAGGGTCTGGTAAGTCGTGAGCGCTTCGCGGTCGTGTTTCGACCACACGTACACCTGAGCAAGGTTTTCCAGCGCCTCCACGTCATCGGGTGAGTCCCTCAAGGTCTCCTGGTAGAGCTTGATGGAGGCGTCGTACTGAGTCTCCCGACCCAAAAGCCGTGCCAACTGCTTCTTGGCGGCACGGTCGTCAGGTGTTTTTTCCAATAGCTGCCGGTAGGCCCGAATGGCGGCGGGGAAATTGTTCATTTGCGCCAGGGTATAGGCGCGACCTTTCAGGGCCTCCACGTCATCGGGGTAGGAGGCCAGCCGTTTCTCGTAATAGGCGACCACCTCTTGCGGAGGAGCGCCGCTCGGGGGGCGCACGGCCGCCCACTTTGCTTCTTCCTCGGCGCGGGCAATGTTCTGCAAGGCGATGGTGTTTTGCGAATCGTCGGAGCGCTTGACAGCGAGTATCTGGAAGATGGCTTTCGAAGCATCGAATTGCCCCATCCAGAAAAGGACGAAGGCTTTGCCCTGGAGGGCATCGTAATGATTCGGCGACGTCTTGAGGACCTCGTTGTAGCGCTGCAGCGCCTCGTCATACTTATGGTCGGCGGCCAGCGACAGTCCCAGCCCGGCGCCGGCGTCGGAGTTGCGCGGGTTCAACTGGAACGCCTTGCGGAAAGCCTCGCTGGCCTCGGTGTTGCGCCGCGCGCGCAAGAGCGCGGAGCCCAATTCCGTCAATGCCTCCTCCGACTTGGGGCTGCTCTGCAAAAAATGGTTGTAGCGCGTCGCAGCTTCGGCGAGTTGCTGGCAGAGCACCAGAGACCGGGCCAGGCGCAACTCGAAGGCGGCATCGCCGGGTGCAGCTTCCAGGCCCCGGCGGCTATAGGCGACACTTTCCGAGCAGCGCGCGGGAGTGGCGGTGGCCTCGGCCAGGGCGCGAAGCGCGGTGACATCCTTGGGATCTTTCTGCAGGCGCTCGCGGAAGACGGTCTCCACGCGCGCGGGTTCACCGGACGTGCGGGCCGCAGCCAGTTCCTTCTGCCGGAGGGCGGCCTCCGACTGTCCAAGTCCCCGGGCAATATCGGCGTCGCGGGGATAGCGCTGGCTGAGTTCGAGGAAGAGAGCTTGAGACTCTTCGTAGCGGCCCATCCAGAGCAACACGAAGGCTTTCCCGGTTAGAGCCTCGCCGTTGTTGGAATCCTTTTTCAAAACTTGGTCGTAGAGCCGGAGGCTCTCCTCTTTCTGGTCCTGCCAGGCGGCGAGGCGAGCCATACCGATGAGCGCCGCCGCAAAATTGGGATTCGACGTCAGGACAATTCGATACTGTTCCTGGGCACGGGTGTAGTTCCTTTCGCGGGAGAACAGGTCTCCCAGGCGGGTGCGCGCCTCGAGGTCGCCGGGTGAGCGTTGGAGATAGGCGTCGTAGGACTCTTCTGCCTGCTGGGGGCGCTCGGCAAGAGTAAAGGCTTCTGCGGCCTTCTTCCAAGCCAAGGAGGGCGCGCCGGGTTTTTGGGCCAACTTCTGGTATAGAGCCGCCGCTTCCGTTGCGCGGTTGAGGTCGATCAGGCAAATGGCCAGGTTTTCGACCACTTCTGACGAGTTGGGGTTGATCTTATAAGCCTGAGAGTAATAGCCGGCCGCCTGGGCGTAGCCTTTCGGTCCGCGCTTGTAGTAGCAGTAAGCCAGGTTTTTGAGGATGTCGAAGTTCTCCGGGAAGGAAGGTAGAACCTCCTGGTAATACTCGCGCGCAGTTTCATAATCTTTCTGGAGAAACAGGGTGTGAGCGGCCTGCAGGAGCTCGATGGGCGTGCGCTTGCCCCCCTGCCGGGGGGCGGTGGCCTGCGCCGGCGCGAGTGGCGCCCCGGCAACCAGGAGGGCGATGAGTACCGCAGCGGGCGCGGCGCTTCGGAGGAATGACAGTCGTAATCCATGGGTGGATCGCAGAATGGGCCAGACGCTCAAAGTTTCTCTCTCCTGTGCTTTCCTGAAATCATCACGGGTTGACCCGTGGTCCGACTTCCACACGCCGTCGTTGTCTCCTCGATCTCCCGCGGACGCTCGCCGCGCGGCAGCGCAAATGGAGCCGCGGGCGGGCCTGGCGCCTACGGCGCCTTAGCCTGTTGAAGGTATCCTTTTACTTCCTCGTTCTCCGGGTTTTTCGCCAGGATCTTGCGGAAAATATCGACTGCCGCCGCGTTGTTGCCCAGCCGGAGATGCGCCAGCCCAATGCCCGTCAGTGCGCCCGGTTCTCCCGGATATTGCTCCAGAACGGCGCTGAATTGTCTTTGCGCCATCACCGGTTGGTCGCTGCGGAGATAGCAGTACCCGGAACCGATCAGGTTGCGCGGGTTGCTGGGGTCGGCTTCCAGACCCTGGCGGAAATCCTCGCAGGCTTCCGCGATCAGGCCAAGGCGATAATGCGCCCAGCCTCGCAGGTTCGTGACATCCGCGTCTTTGGTGGTGAGCGGTGCCAGGATCTCGATCGCCCTGGCGTAATTTTTGGCAGCATATTCTTTCCATGCCTCGTTGAGGCGATTGACGAGTTCCCAGTATTCCTCCTGGCCCGAAGTCGAGGCAGTCCAATAGCGCTTCGGCACACCGGCCTTGAGCAGTTCATCGCGAACGTGGCTGACGCGGTGCTTGCCCAGGTAGCAGTGCACGTAGGCGGGGCCATCCAGGTTTTTCAGGAATTCGACAGCCTTCTCCTGCTGTCCCAGGTAATCCGGGAAAATCTGGCGGTCGAAGATACTGGCCATCGGGAAGACCTTGACCGTCAAGTTGTATTTCTGGGCCATAGCCTGTTCCCGGCCGATGAGTTGCTCCTCGTAAGGCAGGCGCGGGTCCAGCAAGCTAACTATGTACTTGACCCGGTTTTTCTTCAAGCGCTGGAACTCAGCTTCCTCCGGGTATGGCCCGAAGCTGATCATCGTAATCTGCGAGGGCAGTGCCGCCAGAGCCCAGCGGATGAAGATGCTGTTCGGGCTGAGCAGAATCAGATAACCGAGTCCACCCCCAACCAACATGATAAGAAGCAACGCCGGGATGAAAACCTGTGGCCGCTTGAGCTTCGCCGGGATATGACTGTACGTCGCAGCCATGACTCACCTTACAGGGGAAGTCTTGCCGCCCGCAGGTTTTGGTTTCTGCGCGGTGGCGCCGCCCCGGGCGATGGGTGCTGGGAGGCGCTCGGGGACGGCCGGTAAGCCGGGCAGGGACTGGAACGCCTTGCGCAAGATGGCAAAGGAGCCCTTAACTCGCAGATCGTAGCGCGGGGTGTTCCAGCCAACCCAGCGATACTGCTTCATATTTGCGACCGGCAGGGTCGCGGGTCCGCTCATGCCGGGTAGCGCGTCGGCAATGGGGTGGCCCTGTTCCATGACGGGCCGCAACCGCGCGCCCTCCAAAGGACGATAGGAGAATGCAGCTACCACGATGCCCGGCGTCTCCGTCGTTATGACCGTACCATCAGGTTGCAGTCCGGCGAAAATTCGGAAGCTCGATGGGTCGGTCACATTCAGAAGATTCCAGGGAATGCGCACGTCGATCGTATTCGTCTGGAGGTTGGCGTGCCACTCCGCCAGTGAGTCATAGTCCGCAGCCTGGGGACTCAGGGTGCCATAGCGGAGGATTCCCCTTTCGTAGCGTTGCGGCGGGAAGTATCTGCCGTCACGGCCGAAGCGGCGACGATTGGGCTCCATCACCTCCGCCTCAAAGTTGCCGCTGGTTGTAATCGTCGCCCTCCACGCGAGTTTTGGTCCCAAGGTCGTCTGGGTCGGGATCCCCTCCACGGAGAGAATCTGAAAGGGGTTGTACGAGGATGCGATCAAGATGCGGCTCGCTCCGGGGCCCGCCAACTGGAGAGCGTAGGTCATTCCCATGGGGAACCGGATAGGAGAAATGAACGGCAGGTAGGTGACCCCCGCGACATTCGGCGATGTTCCCAGGCCAATCAGGTAATTGACGTTCTTCCAATCCGGCTGGCCGTCATTGTCGTTGTCCAGTTTGCCGACGACCAGGCGAAGGTAAAGGAAACTCTCGTCGGCATCGGAATAAAGAGCTCTTAAGTCCCGGGCGGGGTCATAGCGATCGCCAATCGGCTGGGACACCCCAGGTTGGGTTTTGGAATAAAGGGGTGGCACGTTGGCCCACTCCCCGGGGTTACCTCCCAGAAGATGGACGTTGCGCCGGCCCGGGTCAGCGGCCATCAGCCCGAAATGCTCGGCAGGATTCATGAAATTGGTCCAAAGAACCCTGCGGTCCGGCGGACTTTTGTAATCTCCCTCGATCCAGGAACGGCGGAACCACTGATCAACCCACTCGAACACCATGCCCCCTGCGGCCCCCGCGTCGCGGATGTTGCGGGTAAAGCGCGCCAGCAACTGGCCTTGTTGCTCTTCGTTTTTTCCCCCCTCGTCGAAACCTGCCGGGCTGAAGTGTCCAATTCCGAGGCTGGTGGGGATTCCGTAGTCGGCGATCACCAGAGGGATTCCGCGATGGTTCGCCTTGAGGTCCTGCAGGTAGCCGAGAAACGGATTGCTTCCCTCGGCGTCACGGACGGCCTGGTAGCGCGGCTCATGGTTCAGGAAGTCCGGGTAATAGGGCAGAACATTATAGGCCGAGAAATACCCGGCGGCAAATGGCTTGCGGGCGTGCAGGTGGGTGGGATCGACCGAGACACCGTCATCGTCGTCATAAGGTCCGCTGGGCGTTGGAAGGCGCTCACCTTGCGCGCGGCGAACGGAGACTTCCTCGAGAAGCGTGCTCTCGGTGGGATGACGCATGGGGTCGAGCGTGGGCCAGCTGATGAAGGCGACGGGGTGCTGCCAGTTGTATTTTCCCTCCTCATATTCCGCGGTGTAGTTAATCATCTGCGCCAGGAAGATCTCGGTGGGGCTGCCCGAGGGGACTTCCATGTAGTTCCCCTCGTAGGAACGCATGTCAGGGTGCAGCAGGTTGTTCGCCGTCACCACGTGGGAAAGCCACGGCTGACCTACCAGGAAGCCGGCCACCCAGGGCGAGACGTCAAAGGTATATACGCCGCCCGCATGGCGACCCCGTTGGGGCGCCACGTCGCCCTGCCCGTGGATGACGTCGATAGCTTCGCGAAGGTCCTTCTGACACGATTGGAAGTAAGGGCCATTTAACATGTCGTCGCGCGGCGGATCGCCAAACGACACGCCCTGCAGGAGCCACAGCGGGCTGTGACCAGCTGCGGTATTGAACTGGTAGAGAGCGCGGTAGAAGGCCGGGGTAAGCACGTTATACACACGGATAGTGTTGGCGCCCAGGTCGCTGATCCGGTTCAACCAATCGGTGTAGATGGCGGAATCCGTCACCGCCTCCGAGGCATAATAGCCGGGCAAGGCAGCGGTGAGATCCACGCCGGTCAGATACACAGGCTTCCAGTTGCCGCCCGAGCGCCAGGCGAAGACCTCGCCCTCGACCCGTGCCGGATAAGTCAGTTCCCTGGCGCGGACCAGGGGTGGCAGCTCGACGCTGATCCCGCGAACATCGCCGGAAACGTTGAGGAGTTCTCTCAGGTTTTTCGCGGCGACAACGTTGCTCTCATCCTCGCCCAGGGCGAGCTGGAATTCCCGCGCCGCCTCCCGGTACTGACCTTGCTGGCGATAGAGTGCGCCCTGGGCCACGTGGTAGTCCGCGCTGTTCACGCCCGCCTGACGGACTAGATCGAGCAGGGCTTTCGCCTCAATGAATTTGCCCAACTCGATTTCCGTGTAGGCGTACCCCAGGGTGATGTCCACAACATTCGGCGACAGGTCGTGGGCCCGGCGGAAGTAGGGGTCCTCCGCGGCTTGCGGGTTCCCAAGCTTCAGGTGGTCCCACCCCATCAGGGCCAGGATGGCCGAGTCGTTGGGGTCAATTTGATGGGCTTGCTGCAGCAGTCGCAGGGAACGCTGATAGTTTTGGTTCTTGTACTCCGTGACGGCCTCGGTATAGAGCGGTCCCGTGATGGGCTTGATCCAAAACTCCCAGAGGTACGTCGCCACGATGATGACGAGCAGCGAAATGACGATGCGGTTCTTCAGGAAGCGCATTGGTTTAGGCCTGTTAACCTGCCCCCACGTGCGTTACTTTCTCCCAACTGCGGAACCCAGTGATGAACCGGACCACTCCCTGGACGCGATAGAGGAGCACCAATTGGCGGTAGCCGATATTCTCCAATATGGCATAAATGAGCAGAATCACCAGGTCGCGGAAACCGGGATAGCGCCGGTAGGTCAATTCTTCCAGCAGCACCGCGCCGACGGAGAGAAAAGATCCGTAGACCAAACTCAGGACGACAAACAGGATGAACAGCGGCACGGGCACCATGCCGAAAAGCAGCGCCAGCGGGACCATGAAGTAACCCAGGAACTCCACCACGGAGCCCAGGGCTTCCACGTAAAGGTGGAAAGGGAAGCTGAGCATTCCGATGGTGCCATACTTGCCATTGAAGAGCATTTCGGAACTTTTCCAGAGCGTCTGGCAGAGGCCCATCTGCCAGCGTCGCCGCTGGCGTCCCAGCATCGTGACCTGAGCCGGGCATTCCGTCCAGCAGACCGGGTCGGAAGTGAATTTCATCTTGATCTTGCGCTTGTGGTGAGTCGCCCAGCGGTGAATCTGGACAATCAGGTCCATGTCTTCGGTGACGGTATCGTGCAGGAACCCCCCGGCCTCCATGACGGTTTCCCGGTGGAACACGGCAAAGGCCCCGGAGACAATCAGCGTTCCGCCCAGCAGATCCCAGCCCGTGCGGCCGAAAAGAAAACTGCGCAGGTATTCAACCACCTGGAAACGCTCGACGGCGGTTTTGGGCAGGCCGACCGACACGACCTTCCCGTCCTTGACCTCGCAGCCATTCAGGATCCGGACGATGCCGCCACTCGCCACGGTATTCTCCGGGGACCGGACGATGGGTCGCATCAGACGCAGCAGGGCGTCGCGTTCCAGAATGCAGTCAGCGTCCAGCGTGCAGAAGTACGGCGTCCGACACATGTTGATGCCCACGTTCAGGGCGTCGGGCTTCCCGCCATTTTCCTTGCTGATGACCAGCAGGTTGGGAAGCCGCGGGTTCATGTAGAAACCCTTGACCGCCTTGGTGGCCAGGCGCGGACGGTAGATCAAATCCATCTTCACCAGGCGAAAGGCCGCAATCAGCCGGTCCATGCTTTCGTCGGTCGAACCGTCATCGATCACGATCACTTCCAAAGCCGGGTAATCCGTGCGGAGGATGGAGCGCACCGACTCGACGATCACGTCCTGCTCGTTCCAGGCCGGCACGAGAATCGTTGCCGGTGGCGTGACCGCGGACTCGCGCAACTCATCCAGGCCCTGATAAGTTAGCCGGCGATTATGGAGCCAGACCGAGCCCAACGACAGGATCATCAGAATCGTGTACATGCCGTTGGCCATGAAAAAGTAAGACACAATCACCACGTTGAACATGTTCATCGCGTGGTAGAAAACCTGTCTCCACTCTTCCATAGGCTCAGGACTCTCCTTGTTTGATCGCCGGGCGGATGACCGTCTGGGCCAGCGTGCGCAGATTGGGGTCGGTTTCCTCGGTCGCCACCTGGCGGACCCAGCCGCGAATCTGCGGGTCAAGATAGCGGCCGAAGGTCATCAGAAATTTCCTGCGTAACTTCTGGTCGGAACTACTTTGCAACACGGACACGATGTAGCTGGTCTTTCCCATTTGCACGAGTTGTTCGATGACCTTTCCCTCCGTCCCTGGGGCTTCGCCACCGTACTGCGCCAGCAAGTTGGGGATGAGGCCGGCGCGCTGCATTTCATCGGCGATCTGTTCCTGGCTGTAACGGTCCTGGGTGGCCAGGAAATGTGCGGCGAGTTGATCGCTCCCCACTCGCCCAAAGACCAGCAGCGTGCGCGCCGCCGCCTCGCGGACCATCCAGTGCGGGTCCGTCATACGCTGGGCGATTTGCGGGGCCTGGGAAAGGTACTTGCGCTTCGCCAGGGCGCGCACGGCGTGCAGCCGAACAAACCATTGCGCATCCTCGAGCAGGGTCAAAAGCACCGGAGTCGAGCGCGCATCGGACAAGTGGGAGATGACGGACGCCGCCCGCGCGCGCACATCCGGGTTCTCGTCAAAGCAGAGCTGGCCCAGGAAGATCTCTCCCAACTCCTGGGGGAACACATTGGCATCCAGAACGAAATCTTCTTCCCAGGCCGACTGGCGCTCGACAATCTCCCGGATGATGTCGGTGGCCAGGAATCGGATGCGCCGGTGCTGATGGGCGAGAGAGGCGGCCAGCCCGGCCGTCTGTTTGAGTGGGAAGCTGACCAGCGCCGTCTTGATCGAGCGCAGCGAGATACGCGTGGAAGGCTTGAGGATGACGGCGTTTAACCGTTCCACCAGCGGCGCAAAACTCGCCGGCTCCTGGATGGACGCCAATGAGCGGACCGCGACCGCCTGGACGTCCGGGTGCGAATCTTCCAGTGCTTTCACCAGCAGCGGCCAACTGGCCCGGTGCTGAATGATGCCCAGGTTGTCGGCGGCCTTGGCGCGCAAAAGGAAGTGCAGCCGGCCCACCCGATGCAGGACGCCCTCCGGGCTCGCGAAGGTGTCGCGAATTGAGGCGATGTCCAGGTGGCCACTCAGGCGTTGCTGCCAGACTCTTACCAATCCCAGGTCTTCACACAGCCGGCGCAGGATGGGAACCTGGTCGGGCGTGGGCTTCTTCTCCAGGCAGAGCTGCTCGAGAACATAGTTACGGTCGACCCCGGAGATCCCTTTCAGCACCTCCCGCCCTCGCTCGTATTCGAGTTTCTGGGACAGCATGGTGGCGATGACCGGACCGTAACGCTGTCGCAGGTCATCAATACGGCGGAAGTACCTGTCGCGGCGCTGGCGCCTCGCGATGGCCATGATGATCAGGGCGCCCGTCCCGAGCAGGACCGTGATGACAATCGCGACGACGATCTCGTAGATATGTTCAATGAGTACGGGCATAGTTTTCGCGCTTGCTCAAAAGCGCCGTCGCCTCTTCTTGCCCTTGCTGTCGGATGCGAAGAACTCTTGCGAGATCGATCTGGTTCCGGCTCCGCCCGGCCTCCTTTGACTTACGGGGCCGTCGGAGTACGACGGTCACAAAACTCATCGACTGCGCGGTGCTGGTGCTTGAACAGGCTTGCACCGCCACCAGCCTTCATTCCGTTGTAAGCTCCTTAAAAGGCACGGGACAATTGTCTTACGTAGGAAACACCCAGAACCGAGCGCCCGATTATAAAGCCGAACGCAAGGAAAGACCATAGTTCTTCAGAAGAATTTAGCAGCCGTACTGGAGACTAGCAGATTTCACAGCTTTGGAATCGCGTCCTGGTCGCCGCCTTTACATCCTGCACAGGGGAGAATTGGGTGGCCCGAAAACGTTCTCATCTCCCACCCAATCCTAGCGTTCGACGGGCAACCCGGCTTTTTCCCAATCCGCCAAGCCATCCTGATAGACCTTCACACGCTGGAACGCGAAGCCGTGGCTCAGCAGGGCGCGGCCGGCCGCGCGCCCGGCAGCGCAGATGTCGCCGGAAGAGCGCCCGCTCTCGTAGAGGACGATGTTCCGGTCTTTGGGCAGGCTGCCCAGGCGCTCTTCGATTTTATCCACCGGCACGTTGATAGCCTTGGGAATCCGCCCAGTTTTGAAGTCTTTGCTTTCGCGAACGTCTACGAAAAGCGCCTTGGAACCCTCTGCGAAGAGCTTCTGCGCCTCCGGGGTCCGGATCACGGCGGGCTGTTGTTTCAGCGCGTCCGCCTCGCTGCAGGTCGCGGTAGAGCTTTGGAACTGGCCAAAGGATCCTGCGCCTCCAAATCCGCCACCGGATGCGAAAGAAGTGCTTCCTGTGAGACCCGGCTGAGCGGAGGCTGACGAGCCCGCCGGCGGAGGTGGCGCCGGAGGATTCACTGCGGTGGGTTGCGTCTCGCTGCTAGCTGCGGGCACCGTGCCGCGCTCCTGAGCCAGTAACTTCGGAAACTGTTCCGGGTCCAGTGCCCCAAGAACCCTCTGCCGGCCTACAAAAAACGTGGGCGTCCGGTCAACGCCCAGCGCTCGCCCGTCTTCGACGTCCCTTTGGACCCGCGCCAGCGTTGCGCTGCTCGTGAGGCATTGCTGGAATCGCGCGACATCGACGCCCAGTTCGCCGGCGTACCGCAGCAGTGCGGGTTCGCTCAGGTCAGATTGACCCTGGTAGAGCTTTTCCACGGCCTCCCAGAACTTGCCTTGATCGGCGGCGCACTCGCTGGCTTCGGCGGCCTTCAGAGCGAACGGGTGGAGGCGCTCCAGCGGGAATTGCCGGAAGACAAACCGGATTTGGTCGCCGTACTTTTTCCTGATTTCGCGCGCGCTCTCTTCCGCCCGGCTGCAAGCGGGACACTCAAAGTCGCCGAACTCGACGACCGTGACCGCCGCTTGAAGGTTGCCGGCCATGTGGCTGTTGGGGCGGACCAGGCGTTCCCGGAAAACCTCGGGAGAAGCCGTATTGGGCGGCGGAGGAGTTCCCGACCGCGCGAGCAGGATAAACGCCGGTGTGCCGACAATCGCTGCCGCGACGCAAAACGCCAGATGCCTTCGCGTCGTTGCGAGAGCTGCAGGCGGCTCGAGGGCGGCCCCGGGGCGCAGCACGTCCAGAACGGAAAGCGCAAAAAGCGCTGTGACCGCCAGCGCGGAGACCACGCACCAGGCGCACCAAGCGTGCAGGACAAATGCCTCGACCCCGGTCAGATAAAGGGAGAATAGGAAGCCCGCGCCACAGATGCCCGCCACTGCATACCTCCCCAAACGCGCCAGGGAAGCCGAAAGCAGCGGTTCGGCGAAAATCAGCAGCGCCAGCGTCGCATACATTGCCACGCCGAAAACCGGCATGGGAATACCCGCGGGGTAGGCGAAGACGCTGGCGCGCACCACATCGCATCCACTTCCCAGACAGACCATCGGCCGCGAAGGCGAGGCGTAAACCCACCAGAGATATGAGGAATCGAACAACCCGAGGAGGCTCAGCGCCAGCAGCAACGATTTCCGCATCGTCCGCTATTGTACAACGGCCGGGTCCCCGGAGGAGAGTTCCACATGGCTAGGTGGCTGGAGTTCCGAACTGGACCTGCGGTGACTCGCGCTCGGCGGCGGCCATCTCGAAATACTCGCGGGCGTTAAAGCTGAAGAGGCCGGCGACGAGATTGGAAGGAAACTGGGCAACGCGGGTGTTGAGGTCGCGGACCACCGCATTGTAGTAGCGGCGCGCGAGCTGGATCTGGTCCTCGATCTGGCTGATCTGGGTTTGAAGCTGGGAGAAGTTCTCGACGGCGCGCAGTTGCGGGTAGTTCTCGGCCACGGCGAAGAGAGACCGGATGGCTTCGCTCAGCGCGCCTTCCGCCTGAGCGCGGGCCGCCGGGCCGCTAGCGGAGACCGCGCGCGCTCGCGCCTCGGTGACTCTTTCGAACGTGGTCCGCTCGTGCGCGGCGTAGCCTTTCACCGTCTCGACGAGGTTCGGAATCACGTCGTGGCGCCGCTTGAGCTGGACGTCAATGTCGGCCCAGGCGGCGTCTGACTGTACGCGCAGCCGCACCAAGCCGTTATAGACGACGATCGCGTAAGTGAGAAGCACCAGAACTAGAAGCGCCAACGCCCAGAACATCGCTCTCCTTCTCTACGGACGGTTCGCGGCTGGTTCGATCGGCGGTACGAGCGGCCTCACTATACGCGCCCTGCTTCCCCCTGTAAAGTTCACCGGACTGGCTCCATCCACTTCACAGGGTTCGGGTGGGCGGTCCAAACGCGTGTGCAGATTGGCGTTTGACATTGGAATACGGATTATTTACTA
>Ga0315284_10004054_pt1 | contig 20812 bp, 15 predicted proteins | sample YL17G09_16_MG_FD_203696 | JGI IMG/M metagenome (GOLD analysis project Ga0315284, IMG submission 203696) | Sediment microbial communities from Yellowstone Lake, YNP, Wyoming, USA - YL17G09_16 | ecosystem: Environmental > Aquatic > Freshwater > Lake > Sediment | place: USA: Wyoming | collected...
ACCGTCCTCTCAAATGACGGTGATTTGTTAGTATGTCACACGGACAGCTGATGTGCAAAGCTGTGCCCCTGACGTGATGACAGGCCGGGGTTGGCTCTCTTCGAACACAATCGGCCAATCGTCTGTTTTGGCAACTGTGACCAAGTTCGTCTGTGGAAATCAACCTCCCACCGAGAATCGGACCTCTCTGGGTGTCACCGATTCGAAACCTATTTTTCGAGGCTTCTCTGGTGGCCAACAGGCTGGAATCCTCGTCTTAAAATCCTTGGTTGCCAGGGCCCGCGACTGTGTCAGGCGGTGGCGAGATCCGACAGGATGGGATTCTCTGTCATGATTTGATTTGTTTTTGCCTCGCCAGAAATTTGAGGGGTACGACCCTGACGCGGCCCTCTTGGTGACACTCGGGGAGTTGTTCGATTGCGGCTCAAAACCGAGCTGAATCCAGGAACGCAGTCGTCATGCTGGAGATCTTTTAGGAACAGCCAGCGACCCTCGAGAAACGGAATGTCACGCCAGTCGCCGGCCTGCGTTGTCATCCGATCACCGAGTGAGCGGGGCGTTCGATCACCGAACGGTTGCTAGGCCTTGTCAGGAAGTCCGTGAGATCACGTGGGCGATCACAAATCGATTCTGAGTGTGTGTTCCCAGCGACGGAATCCGAGCTTTTCGTAGAAAGGTATCACCTGTTCATCACAGTCGAGTATCACTTTGTAACAGCCTGCGCGACGGCAAACGCTCAACAACTCAGCCACCAGAGACGCCCCAACGCCATGCTTCTGGTATGCCGCATGAGTTGCCACGTCTTCGATATGGCCCACAATGCCGCCTCCATGAATAAACTTGGGCTCAAGAAACAGCGATGCCGTACCCGCAATCCGATCATCAATCAGCGCCACATAGGTTTGAACCCGAGCCTGCATTCGATTGCGAAAGACTTCAAGAGCCTGCTCATCCGTCAATTCCGCTGGCTTGAGGACACTAAGCGCAGCAAGAAATCCACGCCGCAAATCGGTCGCATCCATCATCCGGACGGTGAGTGGTAAAAGTTCCTCGGACATCGTTTTGAGTATGTAATAAGCAATGGATCGAGTCAAGTTCATGGGACACGGCTTCCGAGCCATAGGCCAATTCACAAACCCGAGTTTGGCAAATCGCCGTTGAGATGCGGCTGTGAAGCGGCAGGCGGTAAGAGTGAATGAACGGTTTCCATTAGTCAACGATCACTGAGGGGGGTTGGTTCCCATCCCCCCTCAGTGATCGTTGACCCGAGCGACCAACGGACCATACGTCCGCGGTGAACACCCCCGAAACAGCGACTGCAATCCGTGACATTCCAAGGCCCTCGACTCGACACATGTCTTGAAATCATTGTGCCACTCTTAGGTTTCTTGTATTTCGAGTTGTCTGGCCGGAAAAAACGTGGATCAACGAATTCGCCCGCGAGTGCTCAACATGCCGTACGTGTTGCGGTTGTCGGCACGGCCGTCGAACAAATCACCGACTCCGCAAAAGAAACAAGCCTTCGGAATGAGCCTTTTCGGCACCCAACGCCGAACGGCTTGGCCTCCGCCGCTGGTTGGCTTGCTCGATGAAAAAGAGGTACGGCTCGCCACATGCCCGCTGCGGCTAACTCCGCGAGAAAGGCAAAAAAACTCCGGAACACTTCGATGACGGGTGTGACATTTTTTACGCCCGATCAGGGGCCAACGGCGAGAATCCTTACCGAATCAATAGTGAGGCGAGATTCGTGTGCTCAAAAATCATCGCGTGCATCGGACCAAATTCTAGCACTTGTTTGAGACTCGAACTTTTAACCGTCCATCGTGTATGCTCTCGCATTCCGTCAAAAGAACCGGATGATGGGTCGAACCTGATACTGGCAATCATCAATATGCTCGCAATCGGCATTGAAACGAGTGGTTACATCGGAAGCCTTGCACTGCTGCGAGATGGCGAACTCATTGACGAGCGTTCACTCGGTGAACCCGGTCGGAGGCACGCTCAGGCTTTGGTGTTGGAACTGCGTGATATGCTTCAACGCCATGGTGCAGGACCACGCGAAGTGGATGCCATCGCCGTCAGTCAGGGTCCGGGCAGCTTTACCGGATTGCGTGTGGGTCTGGTTTGCGCGAAGACGTTCGCCTATGCCACAGGTTGTCAGTTCGTGGCCATCAATACGTTCGACGCGATTGCCGAAAACTGCGGCTCAGAGATAGGCTCCGTTTGGGTCGTAGAAAACGCTCAACGTGGCGAACTGTTCGTCTGGCATCTTGTTCGCGACGACATTTCGATCTGGCGACGGACGGACCGACTCCAGATTGTGGATAGCCGTGAGTGGCTTTCCCGCCGAACAGTCACGGAGACGATCACCGGGCCAGGTTTGACTCATTGTCATTTGGAGAACGTTCGCGCGGTACTGCTCACCGATGACGCGATCACTCGACCTAAAGCTAGCGTGATTGGTCGTCTCGGACTGCGTCGTCTGCTCGGCAAAGAGCCTTTGCACGCATCCGCGGAATTCGATTTTTGGAAGTCTGTACCGTTCTATGTTCGAGTCAGTACGGCCGAAGAGCAGCGGGACATCCGAGACCAGCGAAAGAGCATTGATCCACAAGGCTGAAGCTTCGGACGAGGAGAACAGAATGAATCCGGAAGGCAACTCCAAACCCGCTGAAACGGCTGGCGAACGCACCGTGACTTTATGCGACGCGTTGAAAGTTTGGATTCGTGTGGCCTTGCTCAGTTTTGGCGGACCGACAGGACAGATTGCCGTGATGCATCGCATCCTTGTGGAAGAAAAGCGATGGATCAGCGAGAGTCGGTTCTTGCACGCACTCAACTTTTGCATGCTGCTTCCTGGCCCGGAGGCACAACAGCTCGCAACCTACATTGGTTGGTTATTGCATCGAACGAAAGGAGGGCTTCTGGCAGGAGGTCTGTTCGTGCTACCGGGGTTTGTGTGCATTTTGGCACTCAGCCTGCTCTACACGGAGTATGGACACGTTCCAATCGTCGTCGGATTGTTCTACGGATTGAAGCCTGCAATTGTTGCGATTGTGATTGACGCTGTTCTACGAATGGCCAGACGGACCTTGAAAAATCACGTGATGGTTTTAACGACAGTCACCGCATTTGTTGCGATTTTCGTCTTTGAAATGCCGTTCCCGGTCGTCATTTTTTCGGCGGCGGTGGTGGGCTTTCTCGGCGGGCGTCTTCGTCCTGATCTCTTCGCCGTGATGCGGGGGCACACAGCGAAAGAAGAGAACGAACCCGTCCCAGAAGCGATTTTTGCCATCGCGCGTCCCAGTCTTAAACGATCGTTGGCAGTGGCTGGAGTTTGGCTGTCCTTATGGATCGGACCCGTGGCCGCTCTCTGGATATGGGCTGGCGAAAACAACATCTATACCCAACAAGCCCTCTTCTTTTCTAAGACGGCAGTTGTCACATTCGGCGGTGCCTATTCCGTCTTGGCCTATATGGCTCAGGAATGTGTGCACACTCACCACTGGCTCACTGCGTCACAAATGGTCGATGGCTTGGGGATGGCTGAGACCACACCTGGACCTTTAATTCAAGTCGTCCAATTTGTCGGCTATCTTGGAGCTTATGACCAACACGGACCGCTGAGTCCAATCCTCGCCGGCATTGCGGGTTCACTACTTGCAACGTGGGTCACGTTTGTCCCTTCATTTTTGTGGATCTTTCTGGGAGCTCCTTACGTGGAGCGGTTGCGTGATCATGCCGCTCTCCGTGCGGCGTTGTCTGTCATCGGCGCAGCTGTCGTGGGTGTTGTTTTGAACCTTTCTATTTGGTTCGGACTGCATGTGATCTTTGCAAGAGTCAACGAACAGCGATGGGGCGTTATTCGATTGCTGGTTCCGGATCTCTCCTCAATCGATCTCGTTGCCCTAGCGATCAATGTTTTCGCTTGTCTGGCGATGTTTCAATTCAAAATCGGCATGGGACGAACACTGTTCGTGAGCGCCATTTTGGGAATTTGCTACCAATTGGTGCGAGAGGTAATGTGACAGACTTGAACCACATCTGTCGCGGCAGTGTCAACCACCTCTCCCGTGCCCAGCAGCTGCTCTCGGCTCAAACCGATGCGAGTTGACACTCGTTCACCTGACCGACAGACAACTCGACGGATCAAGATCGGTCACTCTTTGCCAAAGCGCCTTTTGAAGAATTAGATCCGCCAACCATCGGACAATGTGGTTTCTTTGGGGATCACGATGATTCCATCTTGAAGCACCAAGGGGGAGTCCATGGAAAGATGTGTTTGGAGGCCCCCCTCAATATGAACACCCTGACCGATACGACAATTTTTGTCGATGATCACTCGGTCGAGATAACAATAGTCACTGACACCAATGGGGGGGGTCCCTGTCAGACGATCCGAGTTTAATTCCGCCTCTGTCTGGTAGTAGTCGGCGCCCATCAGAATCGAATTCACAACCGTCACATTTCGTCCAATCTTGCACCGCAGGCCAATCACAGAATTCTCGATGACTGAGCCCTCGCCAATCACGCAACCGTCAGAAATCAAGCTTCGAGAGATTCGTACACCATCACAGCGTGTGGGCGGCAGGAATCTTGCGTGCGTATAGATTGGGCTCTGCTGATTTTCGAGAGTGAACGGAGCGTCGGGTAAAGTCAGATCCAGATTGGCCTCGTAAAATGATCGGATCGTTCCAATGTCCTCCCAGTAGCCATCGAACAGATGGACCTGGACCTTATGAGTCCGAATGGACATCGGAAAAACTTCTTTGCCAAAGTCGTGATAGTCGGATTGTGTCAGCAGATCAACCAAAGCATCGCGATTGAACAAATAGACCCCCATACTGGCGAGGCAGTCGCGACCGTGGCTTTTTATTCCACGCGCGTCGATCCACTTCGGGTCAGTACGTACGTAGAGGTCAATTTCCTCATCACTTCTCGGTTTTTCAATGAAACCCTCGACTCGGCCTGTATCGTTGACCCGCATGACGCCAAAACCGCGAGCCGCCTCGCGTGTAACGGGGAGACCAGCAATCGTCACATCAGCGCCCGCATTTTGGTGCGTCGCCAACATCTCACGGTAATCCATTCGGTAGAGTTGGTCACCTGAAAGGATCATCACATAGTCGATGTCCTTCTGTTGCAAATATCGAAGGTTTTTTCGGACGGCATCAGCAGTTCCTTGATACCACGATTCGCCCTCCATCGTCTGTTGAGCCGCCAAAACTTCCACGAATCCGCCCTCAAACCTGTCAAACTGATAGGTCTGGCGAATATGACGATGCAAGCTGAACGAATTGAATTGTGTCAGAAGATAAATTCGATTCATTCCACTGTTCAAGCAGTTAGAAATGGGTATGTCAATAATACGATACTTCCCCGCGAGCGGTACGGCAGGCTTGGACCGATACTGCGTCAACGGAAACAATCGCGTTCCCTTACCCCCACCGAGAATCACCGATAACACGTTGCGCATAATGAGCCACACCCTTTCTCGAAGTCAGTAACTCGTGTTGTATCCTACGAATTCCGTCATCAAGCACAGTTTCAGTTCCACTGTCCAATCGGTGGTGCGGTGTGTCTCGTAAAAATGGCTCAGATCGTGGGCCTCAAAGTTCAACCGACGGGGAGCATTTCCGTTCAGTGACTCAGCAAGGCCGATGCGTTGGAAACCGCGGGACCGGTCGGCTTCAGTGCCACTTTTGCATAGCCCGAAATTCCCACAACGACGGACGCTAGCAGGAGCAAAATCGTTTGCCACAACTTCGATTTTTGACGCATCGCTTCGAACGATTTTGAACGACCGACCAATGCCGAAGCAATAAAGAAAATGACCATCGAAAGCAGTATTTTTGTTCCGATCAGAGGGTGATAAAGACGGTCGCCGCGGTGCATCGGAGCCCCAACAACGATGTAGTTATAGAATCCACTGGCCATAAACAACACGATTCCGACGTGAACAAATTTCTTCCACGTTCCTGCCACCAACATTTTCAGCTTTGTGTGCTCTGAGTCAACTAACTGAGCGGCAGCGGGAGTAACAACGAACCGGAGGAAGAAGGTCCCACCAACCAAAACAATAGCGGTACCGATATGAGTCCAGCGGGAAATGATTGCGATCCAGTCCATGCGATATCTACTTTCCAAAATGATGGGTGAAACGATTACGAGCGACGAAGCAATTCTAAGGTCTCCACAGCAAGATACCACGTCGACTAAAACTTTCGTTTTTTGCGGAAAATCTGCGTCCCCGGCGCAACGGTCTTTCACGTCCCTGAGCCTCGTCGCACTCAATCAAAGCAATTCTTGACTGAGGCCAAAAGACTCAACCTTAGCACGACCCGCGATCGCACATCATCCATCTCGAGCAATCCAACACGAACATAGACCTGAACCGAATTGCCAACCTATTAGTTCAAAACTCTGGGGAAAGGGCTGAGGGTAGGGATAGTCAGCGTCTTCCGCCCGTGAGCGATGTGGTCCGTACGAAGAACACGTGTTTCCAGCAACCCCAAAACGTTTTAGCCCCGGACTGAGGCTAGCCGCGCCCACCGCGACCCTCAGTCCCAAAAGAGCCCATTGACCTAGTGGTGAAATCCGCATGAACAGATTGCCGATCGTCTCCGAGGCTTGCCTCTATCCCAGCGACGGTGTTCATTTTGAGCGGGACTAGGAGGCCAGCAAGGCTAGACCAAAGTCTTTATCTCGTGCCGACGTGACTATGAGGCGAAGGCGGGTTAGGACTCGGTGGTCTTAATTCTCATGCAATAAAATGAACGGTAGACGAACACGAGGGCCAAGGCCAACAAGACCCAAGCCGCAACCTGACGAATCCCTTCTTGGCCTCTTGCAGAAAGCTGCATGGCCACCTCCAGAGCCAACAATCCAAACAGCGTGCTGAACTTGATGATCGGATTCATTGCCACGGAAGAGGTGTCCTTGAACGGATCGCCGACCGTATCACCCACAACCGTCGCCGCGTGCAGTGGAGTCCCCTTCATTTTGAGTTCCACTTCAACGAGTTTTTTCGCGTTGTCCCAAGCACCGCCGGCGTTGGCCATGAAGATCGCTTGATAGAGACCGAAGACGGCGATCGAAACCAGATATCCGATGAACAGATAATTCTCGAAACACGCGAAGGAAAGAGTGATGAACAGAATGGTCAGGAAGATGTTCAGCATCCCCCATTGAGCGTATTGAGTACAAATTTCCACGACCCGTTTCGAGTCTTCAATAGACGCCTTACCCCCCGACTCGTCCAGATGAATGTGCTGCTTAATGAACTGTACCGCGCGATACGCACCGGTCGTCACGGCCTGCATTGTCGCACCCGTGAACCAATAAATTACCGCACCGCCCAAGATCAATCCGAAAAGGAAAGGCGCATGCAGAATCGACAAGTTCTCCAAACCGGTCGTCAGGCCTTTGGTCAGCATCACGATGATGGAGAACAGCAGCGTCGTCGATCCAACGACGGCAGTCCCGATAAGAACAGGTTTTGCAGTGGCTTTGAATGTGTTACCGGCACCGTCATTTTCTTCCAGAAATTGTTTGGCACGCGCAAAATGAGGGGTGAAACCAAAATCCCTTTGAATCTCCTGCTCAATTCCTGGCAAATGCTCGATCATAGAAAGTTCAAAAACGGATTGGGCATTGTCCGTGACCGGACCGTAGGAGTCGACAGCAATCGTCACCGGCCCCATCCCCAAGAAGCCGAAAGCGATCAAACCGAATGCGAATACCGATGTTGCCTGTGGGCTGATCATCATTGCCTCCGCCCCCTGCCAGGCACAGGAATTTCCCACGGCCATCAATCCGACAATTGCCAGACCGAGCCAAAAGCAGGAAAAATTGCCTGCGATCAAACCCGAGAGGACATTGAGTGACGCCCCCCCCTCTTTGGAAGCTTCAACAACCTCGCGGACGTGCCCCGATCCGGTCGACGTAAAAACGCGGACCAAGGCGGGAATCAGAGCTCCGGCAAGAGTTCCACAACTAATAATTGTGGACAGTTTCCACCACAGACTCCCATCACCAGGAAGGCCTCTCAACAACACCGACGAGGCAGCAAACGTGACGGCGATCGAAAGAATCGACGTCAGCCAGACCAATGTTTCCAAAGGAACTTCAAAGTTCATTGTGGCGACGGAAGAATATCGTTTCTCGGCAAAACGTTGGTTCAGCCAATACGCTCCAAACGATGTCACGACCATCAGTACCCGCAGTGCAAAAATCCACGTCAACAGCTGGACCTGCAGGGCACCGGTCGCCGTTGCATCTCCGCCCGGAGCCTGAATCGCAAGGGTGATAAACGAAATCAGAGCCACCCCAGTCACACCATACGTCTCAAAACCATCGGCGGTGGGCCCCACGGAGTCGCCCGCGTTGTCTCCCGTACAGTCGGCGATCACACCAGGGTTCCGAGCGTCATCCTCATCAATTCCAAAAACAATTTTCATTAAATCCGCACCGATATCGGCAATCTTCGTGAAAATACCACCGGCGATGCGGAGCACTGATGCTCCGAGTGATTCACCAATCGCGAAGCCGATGAAACATGGACCCGCTAATCGGCTGGGCATAAAAAGCAAGACTCCCAGCATCAACAATAATTCGACGCTGATTAACAACATTCCAATCGCAATCCCTGCCTGCAATGGGATCGAGAACGCCGGGAACGGTAAACCGCGTAGAACAGCAAATGCAGCTCGGCTATTCGCCAGCGTATTCACTCGAATCCCAAACCAGGCCACTCCATAACTTCCGGCGATTCCAATGAGACTGAAGAGCAGGATTATTGCAACATCCATGGCCGGCTTCTGCTCAAGTACGCCGAAGTAATAGATCATCACGCCGCCAATGAGGACTTCCAAGAGCAGGATAAATTTGCCTTGAGTCAGCATGTATGTCCTGCACGTGGCATAGATCAGCTCCGAAACATCACGCATCGACGAATGCACGGGCAGAGATGCGAGATGGCGATACATTCGAAAACCGAAGATCAAACCACCAACGCAGACAAACATGCCGCCCGTAAGCAACAACCACTCGAAGCTAAAAAGTGGCAACGAGGGGATCTTCAAATCGGCTTCGCCCGCATGGCCGAAAGACGGTGACGACAGCAGAAACACAAATGCTCCCATGAGCATGCGCAACAAAACGGCGGGCATTGGGATCCTCTCCAATTTTTCAACGGTATCGTATAAAAACAACTGCTATCACGAAATCTCGGCTCATTCGCATCAATTTCTGACAGATGCCGATTGCATCTCCCTGAAATTTATTTCACACGATAGTAGTTGACAACGTTGCTGCCAATACTCGGGCCACTCAATTGCCAATCTTTTTTTTGATCCGTGCTTTTTTAGCGTCATGAGACGCCTGCCGTGCTCCGCGACTTAGCACCTGAATCAATCGTTTTATTATCTGAGGAAAGGGAGTACTGCGGCTTTCAGATGGATGCCGGCGTCGGACTCAGGCTGCGTCCCTCATTCCTCGTTGGCGGCTCTCTTCTCGCTGCCGATTGTCATGCGTGTCGCAACGCGACAGATCTTGACGGTTTTTGGTTGCAGAACGGTGGCTTGCCCGGCAATTTGGAACGGTCGGTTCGTCGAAAGACGTGCGCGGGTGATCCGCCAACGAACCAGGGTAACCACACTGTTGTACGATGTTTTCCATCCACAACGGTTGATCCTCGCGGTTTGGGTTTGGATCACAGCCGAACGGACTCACAACGCCCAGACCGAATTCTTATCGCCGGCCGTATTCAAAAAAGACCGTCAACAACAGGATCATTGCGAGAAGCGACGCGATGAATCTGTCTCGCGGGAGTGTCTCGCCTGCTGCACTTCAGCACTATTTGGGGGGGGCCGTTGAGAGCGGTTCTGGCTGAGGTAGGAATTGATCGAGGTCATCGTTTCCTTTCGTTGCTCAACCATAGAACCGTCTGCCAATTGAACCGACATTTCTAGGTACCGACTGACTTCTGATTTCGTCGGTAATCCGGTCAAGCGATCAATCGTACAAGTCCCCGCGCATCGGCCGCCGTTGACATAGACTTTCATTGCGCCATGAGAATTCCCAATCGTGATTGGTGTCCTATCGCCAGCAATCGTCCCGGTCAGACGAATCTCCGCCGAAGTATCGCTCAGCTCTTTTATCGCACAGTTCATGTGGATCTGGATTGGAACCGCACCACCGGTCTGACGCGGTTTTAGTTCCCAAGACGTTCCGACTTGCAGTGAGCTATGAGAGTCCTTGTTGTACGGCAAGAGCCCGATCCCTTCGTCGAGAAAATTTGCGAGGTCATTTTCGGTATGAACGCCTTCAATTTGTCGTTGAGCCGACTGGCGGAGTTGCGGGGGCACGTTTTTCAAGCACCGTTGCAGGAAGTCCGCAAACCCAACGATTTCGATGACGCGGTTGTCCGAGCCGATCCAGAACGAAAAACCGTTTTCGTGCAAACCGGCGTACACCAGAGCTTCCGCTGGAATAGGCTGCGGAGAATCGGACGAGTACTCAACGACTCTTCCTGAAATATCCTGCTGATGGCGAACGCGATGATAATACACATCGAAGCGTTTGCTACCATCCCCGCGAGCCTCTTTGACCTCCAATGAAAGACTGAATTCTGTCACCGTCCGGTAGACGGAGTCGCCGTTCGCGTCGGCCTGAGTCAATTTCTGTTCGATGCGTTTCGAGAACGGAAAACTGTCGCCAACCGTGAGTTTCAAAGCGAATTGGTGATCCGCTCGCGTCTCACTTTCAACATCGGACAAACCCGATTTCGATTCCGGATTAGGCTCAGAGGGCATGTCGTCATCAAGGTCCGCCAAATCGGCATCCGACAGCGTCTGACTTCCCTGAAAATAGTCGCAGCCGGAAAAACTGACACACATCAATGCGATCAGGACAGAATAATGACAAGCGGTGGATTGCATTTTGGAGACCTTCCTCGGTCAATGGCAGCGCGAAATCCAGACTGATTCCGCGAACATTCCATCACACAACGACTCCCTTGGCCCACGACGGGGACAGTTGCGAAGAGCGGAAACATAGCGATCTCAACGAGTCGCGCGAAGCTCAGGTTGTGGGCCAGACGAGTCACGTTTCGGCGCCATGACAGCGCAACTCTGTGCTCGCAGCGTGATGTCTCGCACTGCAGGAGGCTGTTCATTTTTGCGCCGGTTCGACTTTACCAAGATTCCTGACGAATTCGGGTCGGAGAAGCCTCAGTGGGGCGGTGTGATAGAGGGGAATTCCGGAGCGTGCATCGATTCTGCAGCACGCAGCCTGATTGAAAAGGTGCTCCCCTTGCCGAGTTGACTCAGCAGTTTGACTTGTCCACCGAAAACCTGACAAAGATGTTTCACAATTGACAATCCTAATCCGGTACCGCCGACCTCGCGCGAACGCGCTTTGTCCTCCCGAAAAAACCGTTCAAAAACGCGTGCCTGATTTTCCTTGGCAATTCCAATTCCGTTGTCTTCAACCTCGAACGCGATCCATCCGCCGTCTCGGTACCATCGGACATCGATCTGCCCACCCGCCGGGGTGTAATTGATCGCATTCGCCAGCAAATTATTGGCGATCGTGCGGAGACCGTCGAGATCGGCCAACCCCCATGATACGTCGGTCGAGGCAGCAATGGATAATTTCAACTGTCGAGATTTTGCGACATCCTGATGAGCATGGACGCTTGCGGTCAGAACGGCGCCAACATCAATTGGAACCAACTCGAGTGAGTGCTCCTCAGACTCCATCCTTGCCAATTCTAGCAACTCCGAAATAAGAACGTGCAACCGATCCGCTTGCTCCTCGATTCGGCCAATGAATCTCCGATTGCATTCCGGGTCCTCCAAGGCACCGTCCAACAAAATCTCGGCATAGGCCGTAATGGCTGCCAGCGGCGTCTTCAACTCGTGCGAAACATTAGAGACAAACTCACTCCGCATGTTCTCCAGTCGCCGGAGATTTGTCACATCGTGAAGCACGATCACCGCGCCGGTGCTCGGATCGCCAGGAAGTCTGGAAACAACCACGGCCAGCACGGATCGCGTCCGCGGGACTTCTATTTCGATTCGTGGCAGTTCGCCGACTTCGGACAGTGTTCTCCGGACCAAATCCTGAACCTTAGGCAATCGAACGGACTCCCACAGCGGACGGCCGGTCAAATCGCTCGATTTCAGATCGAGTAATCGGATCGCCGCCGTATTCGCCAACAGGATCATTTCTTGGTCATCAATGGCGATCACACCTTCAACCATGGCTTCAAGAATAATCCCCAGTTGCTGTTTCTTTTGATCGAGAGTGGCACCGAATCGTTGCAATGCGGTGATCCGATCGACCACTCGTTGGCTCATCTGTTGGAAGGCGGAATCCAGACGCGTTGCACCGATTTCGCCCCTCAACGAGATCGGCATAGCTCCCTCAGTACAGAACTGATTGATCGCCAAAACCGTCCTGTCGAGGGGGGTAATCATTCGGGTTTGAATGACGTGAGCAATCCCGAAAGCAACCGCATTGATCGACGCAAAAACAACAAGGCTTGGAACAGCCCAATCCGTCCAATCCTTCAATGACGGTGATGTTGGAGGCGAACCGAAGAGACCGGCGACAGTCGCAGCGGAGAGGAACGTGATCAGGGTGACGACCGCTGAGCCTCGCCAAGAAAAACGGAATCGCCGCATAAGCATAGACGCCAAATGAAGTATGACCGAGGGTTCACAGACCAGTGGGCACGTGCTCCGTGAGAGCAATCTTCGAATCGGAGGGGGTTTGATGCCACCCTCTTGCCATCATGCCAAAACTTCCTTCACCACCCGACCATGAACGTCGGTGAGACGGAAGTCCCGACCCTGATAGCGATAGGTCAACCGTGTGTGATCGATTCCGAGTTGATGAAGAATCGTCGCCTGCAAATCGTGTACGTGAATCGGGTTGCTGACAATGTTGTAGGAATAATCGTCGGTTTCGCCGAGCACCATTCCAGACTTAATCCCTCCGCCGGACATCCAAAGCGAGAAGCAGCGAGGATGATGATCGCGACCATAGTTATGATTGGTGATTTGTCCTTGGCAATAAACCGTGCGACCGAACTCTCCGCCCCAAATCACGAGGGTCTCGTCCAGAAGACCTCGTTGTTTTAGGTCCTGAATCAGAGCCGCCGTTCCCTGATCGGTTTCCTGGCATTGCGCGACCATTCGATCTGGCAAATTGGCATGGTGATCCCAATCACGGTGATATAACTGCACAAACCGTACGCCACGCTCAACAAGCCGGCGGGCCAGCAAACAGTTCGAAGCATAAGTTCCTGGCGTTTTCGATGGCTCACCATACAAGGCGAAGGTGTTCTCTGTCTCATTGGACAAATCCATCAGTTCCGGGACAGACGATTGCATTCGAAAAGCCAGTTCATACTGCGCCATCCGAGCGGCAATTTCGGGGTCCCCGACTTTGCGAAACTGCTGTTCGTTGAGTTCATTCAGCCCATCGAGCATCTGTCGACGGTCTTCCCGTACAATCCCGGCTGGATCAGAGAGATAGAGCACGGGATCTCTAACACCACGCAACTTGACTCCTTGGTGCTGCGAGGGGAGAAAACCACTTCCCCACAGGCGAGCAAGCAATCCTTGCCCCTTTGTATTCGATTTGGAGATCATCACGACAAATGAAGGCAGATTTTCATTCATCGTGCCGAGGCCATAATCGGCCCAAGAGCCACAACTCGGCCGACCGGGAAGTTGACTGCCCGTCTGCATAAAAGTAATTGCCGGATCGTGATTGATTGCCTCCGTATACATCGACTTAATCAGACAGATGTCGTCGGCGATCGCAGCTGTGTGCGGCAACATCTCACTGAACCACATGCCGCATTCACCGTGTTGAGCAAATGCAAATTTCGAGGCGACGACCGGAAAGTTCTTCTGCCCCGAGGTCATTCCCGTCAGTCTCTGTCCCATACGAATTGAATCGGGTAGCTCCTGCTGATGAAATTCTGAAAGTCTCGGCTTGTAGTCGAACAAGTCAATCTGCGAAGGTGCTCCCGATTGAAACAACCAAATCACCCTTTTGGCTTTTGCCACAAGCGAAGGCAATGTCACTGACGGATGGGCCATCGAATCGCGTTGCAGCAGCGCTGTCATCGCCGCTGCGCCAAGACCCGTTGCGGTGCGAGCCAAGAAATGACGGCGCAGGATTTCCGATGAAGTCTCGTTGTCGGGTACGATCACTGAAGCACTCTATTCCAACTGCAACCGTTCGGGCTCACCTAGAATGGTACTGGTTGCTTGAACTGCTGAACCACCATTCCGAAGCATCGTCTTTGTACCTGTCTCTCTTCGAAGAGAACGTCGTCTTCGGTAGTGTCCGTCTGCCATGACGGGTTGTCAAACAAGATCATTGATTGTCCCTGCAATTCGCCCATTCATATCTCCCGAATGAGCAAGACACTCTGTTCCGGATGATTGTTGCTAGGCTAACCCCCGTGTTCATGGCCTGACATGTTGACTCGGATCGCCCGGGGGGGGGGGCGATGACTCATTCCACGCTTGTCACTGGACAACCTGTTTCGACTCGGACACTGCGGATGATTATCTGGCAGATGAGGAAGACAGGAACATCAAGCGACACTGACCGAGCCATCGGGTGCGGAGACCGCATGGGCATCAGCATCGTCCTCAACGACTTCCATAAAAACGCAGCGACGTTGTTGAGGGCGGTGCTAGCGAATAAGACTTTTGAAGGAATCGTTCGTCGCGCCATCGGTCAAACGGGCCATCCGCTCTGTAATCTCCTGCAAGCGTTTTAGGACAACCGTCGAGTCCCGGAAAACCCGCTCTCGAAGAAAAATCCATTCCAGCCATGTCCAGCCACTCAGTAAGACGCCACTGCGATCGAGCAACGCCACGAGTCCCAGTTCGCGCGTTGTCAATGGCAGGTGTTGTTGATACTCGGACAACGCGGTATTCCAACTTAAAAAATCATCTTTCACCATGCTTCCAATCAGTCGCGAAAGATCGCTGGCGACGTTTTCGATCCGACAGGCGGACGGGTCGACAAGACCTGTCACACGATGATTGGTATACAGCAGATGATCGTGTGAAATATCACGTAGACACGGTTGGAGTCGAAAATGAACATCACGAACAACCGTCAGTTCCCGCATAATCGCCTGCTGTGATCCACGAAACAGATCGAGAATGCGTCGCGCCGGTTCGTGAAAGGGGGTGTTCCATGATCGCTGAATTTTCTGCTGAAGTTCGGAGACCCGAACCTGGTTAGCAGCCTGCAACGTGGCCAAGCGTTCCATGACAGCCGGAGACGGTCCAGAGATCCGACCCAAAAACCAATATGCGGAATGCCGATCGGGAACAAAATGCTCTGCGGTACGATGCCACTCAGACAAGGCCGTCATCGACGACAAAAGTCGTTCGGTTGACGGAAACGAGTGAAAGTCGGCAACGCCTGGCAACCATGACTCGAGTTGCCAGTCATGATCCTCGAAGTGAATCAGCGTTCTTCCATCGCGCGTCCGCCGCGGTATTGCAACGAAAGAAATGCCGAATGACTGCACGTGCTCTAGCAGCCGGTGTAATCCAATAATTCGTCCTCTGGGCAAACCCGGATGGGGCCAACGACGCAACGCAAACATGCCGCAGTCTGACACGATTCGCCAAATCAGAGCACCACTGAACCCCCCGTAAATGGGCTGTAATTCGCCTTTCGGCAGACGCAGGTGGTCTGGATACTCTTCGAGCACTCTTCGTGCCTGTTGGTCCTCTTCCGGGCTGTGCACCGTGACTCTCCATCGTCGCTCGGGGATGAAAGACGATTGAACGCAAAACGATGAATATCCATTGAGCGTTGCTGGCCTAGCCTTTGCGTCTCATTTCGAAGCGGTCGACTCAACCGCCTGTTGCCTGCGGGCTACGTTTTTTTGCAGAATGTTGACGTCTTGCCACCATGACGTATGTTCATCTCACCCTCAGCTATGGAATGGTCTCCCCGTTTGGTGCGAGTTGCTTCCGTTCATGCAACACGTGCCACCAGTCCCTTCAACAGATGCCGAAACAAGCGAGAGCTTGGCATCCCGCTTGAAGACTGTCATTCGGTGTTTGTTGATTTGAGATTATCCTAACATAAAGCCCTATGCCATGAATCAAGGTTCACTGTTAATTGTTGATGATGATCGTCCGTTACTCGAATCGATGGCCGACTACTTCCGCAGCCTCGGTCACCGTACGGAAACCGCTGTCAACTGCGAAGATGCCATCGCACGGATGAAAGAATTTCCGTTTGATGCGGTAATCTCTGATGTCAATTTACCCGATCGGGATGGCTTCGAGTTACTCGAGTGGGTCACCAACTCGATTCCCGAGACTCAGGTGATTCTCCTGACAGGCTTTGGAACAATCGACAGTGCCGTTGAAGCAATCCGACTTGGTGCGTTCGACTATCTCACCAAACCGATTCTCGATGATGAGCTAAAATTTTCGATTGGTCGTGCTCTTGGACAAAAACAAATTATCACCGAGAACAAGAATCTGAAGCAGCAGCTCAATCAGCGGTTCGGAATGGGAAACATTATCGGTCACGACTATCGCATGCTGAAGATGTTCGATCTGATTGAAAGCGTTGCCGACACGCGGACGACAGTCTTGGTCTTGGGCGAATCCGGGACCGGAAAAACAATGACGGCACGCGCCATTCATCAGATGAGTAACCGGCGTGACAAGCCTTTTGTGGAAGTTGCTTGCGGCGCCCTTCCCGATTCTTTGCTGGAGAGCGAATTATTCGGACACGTCGCCGGAGCTTTTACGGGTGCGACACACGACAAGATGGGCAAGTTTTCACAGGCGAATGGCGGAACGATTTTCCTTGATGAAATCGGCACTGCATCGCGCAGCCTCCAAGTCAAACTATTGCGTGTCCTGCAAGATCGCGAATTTGAGCCTGTCGGTGGAAACAAAACTCAGAAGGTCGATTTGCGGATGATTCTGGCGACCAATATTGATCTCGAAGACGCCGTATCCAAAGGGGAGTTCCGGCAAGATTTGTATTACAGAATCAACGTCGTGACCCTGATGCAACCGCCACTACGAGAACGGGTGAGCGACATTCCACTGTTGGCCGAATTCTATTTAAAGGAATTCGTCCAGCAAACGGGTAGGCATGTGACCGGGTTTAGTCATCAAGCCATCGAATTGATGCAACGCTTTCGCTGGCCAGGCAACGTTCGCGAATTGGTAAACGTGATTGAGCGCGCGGTTGTGCTATCGAAAACTCCCGTGATTGGTGTCACAGATCTCCCTGAAGCATTGCGACGCGACGATCCTCTTTCAGAGTTCGACGGTCATTTGTCGGTGGCCTACGGCAACAACCTCAAGTCCGCTCTCGCCAATCCCGAAAGACAGTTAATCCTCGATGCACTCGGATCTCACAGTTGGAATCGGCAGGAGACGGCCGATGCTTTGGGAATCAATCGGACAACTCTCTACAAAAAAATGAAAAAACACGGCATCAGCTTCGAAAAACAACTGATGATTTAAGCAGAGTCCCATCGCCTTCAGAAGCTGACATTGGGAGGCTCAGACAACAGTCCTGCCACTCCCTCTTTGAATGCCTCAGCCGCTAGGCACTCCATTTGACAACCGTGAGTCGATGCCTCTGATTCCATGCGACCGTCTGGCAAACGAGACTGATTTCCGTTCCCCTTCGACTCTCGGCGAGATCGCCACGAAAGAATATCCGTGGAACGTTTCGGGCGTGACGGCATCGTTGCCCGCTGCTCGTGACCTTAATTGGTCGCTGACAATCTGGCCTCAACCATTGACGATGACGGTTTGAACCAAAGGCCTATCGCGGCCGTAACCCCGAATCCGGCAATCCCATTGGTGCGCTATTCCTGCGGCCAGGCGACGGATACAATTGCCCAATATCAATGGAGGTTTCATGCTCACAAATGCCCTGCAAAATTGCCGTTTTCTTCGGGCCGTTCATCGCCAGCCGACCGATACAACTCCGATCTGGATCATGCGGCAAGCGGGGCGGTATCTCCCCGAGTACATGGCCGTTCGGTCCAAGGTCACATTTATTGAACTCTGTAAACGTCCTGACCTAGCAGCAGAGGTCACTCTGACCGCACAACGCGTTTTGGGTGTCGATGCCGCCATTCTTTTTGCAGATCTTCTTCCCATGCTGGAGCCGATGGGAATCGATTTAGAATATGCGAAGGGAGAAGGTCCCGTGATTCACAATCCCCTTCGGACAGCTGCTGAAATTGACCGATTTCGTGAACTGGAGCATGTCGATTCCTTGAGTTTTGTATTTGAGGCGGTCCGATTGATTCGGCGTGATCTCCCCGCAAATATTCCTCTTCTTGGATTCGCCGGAGCTCCGTTCACACTCGCTTCGTATGTCATCGAAGGAGGGGGATCAAAGAATTACATGCGGACCAAGTCGCTGATGTATCATGATGAGGGAGCTTGGGCGACTCTGATGCAACGCTTGGCCCGATCCCTGATCCGATACATCAACGCTCAGATTGATTCCGGGTGCCAAGCGATTCAGTTGTTTGACAGCTGGGCCGGATGTTTATCGCCCTCCGACTACCGTCGCTATGCTATGCCGTTCACCAAACAGGTCATTGACGGAATTCGGCCCGGTACTCCTGTGATTAATTTTTTGACGGGGAATCCGGCACTCGTGCCTTTATTGCGTGAAGCGGGGGGAGATGTGATCGGACTCGATTGGAGAATTGATCTGGAGCAAGGTTGGAGCACTGTCGGACATGACGTGGCAATTCAGGGCAATCTCGATCCCGTCACGCTGATGGCCGACCTGCCAACAATCCGCTCGAAAGCGAGGGCGGTTCTTGATGCCGCTGGAGGCCGGCCAGGACACATCTTTAACCTCGGTCACGGTGTCTTCCCTGAAGTCCCTGCGGAGAGCGTCAAAGCACTCGTCGAAATGGTGCATGAGATGGGGATACGCTGACGCGAATTAGCCTCTCGAAGAACCTCTTGCAGGTGACATCCCTCCGCTTTAGGCAGGATCCCTTCCAAAAGTTTGATTTGCCATGAGTATTCTTGGTCTCGACATCGGTGGTGCAAATATCAAGGCTGCCGATGACTCTGGGCGTGCCATGAGTCGGGCTTTTCCGATTTGGAAAACACCGGAACGGTTGTCTGCAGAGTTGGTCTCGCTGTTGGGCGATTTCCCTCAAACAGAGCATATTGCGGTGACGATGACTGCCGAGCTTGCCGACTGTTTTGACACAAAGTCCGATGGAGTGCACTTCATTCTCACCAGTATTGAGTCCAGCTGTCGTGCTATCGATTCGATTAAGGCGGGTGTCTCTGTTGCTGTTTGGACGACCTCTGGATGCTTCCTATCAATCGACGACGCCAGACTCCAGCCCATGCTGGTTGCGGCGGCCAATTGGAACGCTTTGGCAACATGGTGCGGACGCCTAGTCCCCAATGGAGCCTCATTACTCATCGATATTGGTACGACGACGACAGACATCATTCCAATGGTCGATGGAAAGATTGAGGCCATCGGGCGGACAGATCCGGAGCGATTGCGAACGGGTGAATTATCTTACTCTGGGGTCAGACGAACTCCCGTCTATGGCCTCGCGAACGCGGTTCCGGTGGAGACGACTTGCGCGGCCATCTCGGCGAAGAGTTTTTCGCCGCAATACTCTCCACTTGCCGCCGAGTTATTTGCCACGACTCTTGATATTTATTTACTTCTGGGCGACATCGCTCCGAATCCAGCGGACCGAGACACCGCCAACGGAATGCCCGCTACGGTGAACGCGGCACACCAACGTCTCGCCCGAATGTTGTGCTGTGACAGAGAAGATGTTTCGCTGGAAAATGCGGTCAGCATTGCCCGATTTCTTGCAGAGGTGCAACGTCATCGACTGGCGGGGGCACTGGATCGAGTGGCTCGGCGATTGCCAGGCCTCTGTCAACATATTGTGGTTTCTGGTTCCGGATCGTTTCTGGCTCGGCGGCTTGTTGCAGAATGCCGTTTCACGAAAGCCGGGCGTGTGATCTCGCTCGATCATCACCTTTCGCCGGAGCTGTCTGAGAGTGCTTGTGCTTATGCCGTCGCACGATTGCTGGCGGACAAGGCCTCGGGATCCCTCGTTCCTGTTTGAATTCCGCCCGAGGTCGAGTCAGCAAGCAGAGACGCAACGCGAGTCGCATCGCGTACCGTCGGCAGTTCCTTCTGATCCTCTCCGGATAAGGATCTCGCCAAGACCTCAAAGAACGGATCATTGGACATGCTCGGTATTGGCAGGACTGCATCGACAATCTCACCGTCGGATGTCCGCGTATAAAGCCTTCCGTTGCGGTACGCTCCAGCGTCCCCCTCCAGCATCCAACCAGACGTGACCGAAAGAAGTGAGCGTGTTTGAATTTCGATCATCACCGAGATTGCGTCTGGAATTTCTAAAACGGCAAGAAAGCCATCGCTTCCCCCCCCTTCGACCGGAAAACTTCTCCACAGGACGGAAGTCACTCGACTTGCGTCAACGAGAACCAATAACTGATCAAGAATTCGCGAGCCGAGTTCATTCTCGATGCCCCGCAAAAACGATTCTCCTGGAAGACGATCGTTGTGAACGGAATACCGAGCGCGTAACAACCGACCCAGATGGCCACTCTCGACAACCGATCGAGCGTGAAGAAAATCCACGTCCCACCGCCGAGGCTCGAAGATGGCCGCCACCAGTTGACACTCGTCGCCATCTCTGGAAATCTGTTCCAAGACTTCACGGGAAAGGGAGTAAGGCGAC
>Ga0315284_10004055_pt1 | contig 20811 bp, 55 predicted proteins | sample YL17G09_16_MG_FD_203696 | JGI IMG/M metagenome (GOLD analysis project Ga0315284, IMG submission 203696) | Sediment microbial communities from Yellowstone Lake, YNP, Wyoming, USA - YL17G09_16 | ecosystem: Environmental > Aquatic > Freshwater > Lake > Sediment | place: USA: Wyoming | collected...
GACCTTTTTTCGTTATAGTTAACTTATGTATACCGAACATGAGGTTAACAACCAACGACATTGGGAAACTGGTTCGACCAAGGGTTTTAACTCATGTTTATCTTTGGACAGCACCAGCCAACACTCACGCCGGCGTCGATAGCTGGTGGAAAACCATTAAAGATCAGTACCAGTACCTCAGTTCTCACCAAGCTTATCAACTTACTAAGACCTACAACAAACCACTCCAAGAAATCTTCGAAGGCTTGAGCCTTGGAGACACATCCGTAGACCTGTCCAAGTGCTATGTCGCTCAGGTATCCAGCTTTATCGTTATGTTCAAAGGAACTTACTACATCGTTGATTCTGTTAAACGAGGGAAGCAGTTCGAAGACATGGCGAAAAAAGCCTACGGACCAAACGCAAAGGTTTCGATCTTTGCTGTCGGACTCAAGTTCTTTGAAGGAATGACGAGACAGAGCAACGGAACGCTTAAACCAATAAACCCATCAGCACTAACAACCATCCCAGACAAGACATGGTTCTACCTTCCTAAACACATTGTTCCGGTTGAGAACATCATTAGGTTCGAAGCTGTGGTTCTTGGTGACTTGGTTATGTTTAAAGAATCTGGTGGGATGGTCGTTTCCGTTAACATACTAAACAAAGCAAGGTTCTTTAAGACAAACTCTTGGAGCAACCGTTCTGTTAAGCTGTTCAGCAGCTTTCACCTTGGATACATAAGGTTCCTACCGAACAAGAACTTTTCGATCAAGAGCAAGGGAAAGCAGGAAACATGGTAGCGGCAGTTGCGTTAAGCTACTTCTGGATTGTTCTCTGTCTCCAGTGTCTGTTCGCTAGCGATGACACCTAAGCTTTTAGTTTTATGAGTGATCTTGAAGCTTACTCCACGATGCTCAATCATCTTCCACTGCAAAACCAAACACTGTGTCGTTCCAAAGACATAGAGCGTTTTACTCTCCGAGGTGCTTTGGTCTGGTTCTTTAACAGAAATCACCATTCCTTCGAACCGATCTTCAACTGGATGGTAAGTCCACTTACGTCGTTCTTGCGTTAGATCGGTGGAGATATCTGTTATGTTAACACAGGTCATAGCTCCGAAGTGTGCTTGCACGCCAAGTACTTGGTGTAAGACTTCTAACGAAACAATGTCTCCAACGCTAGCTCGGTTAAATGCAGCCAAGTTAACGTCGTCTTGTTGTTTCATTATTTCCTTGCCATGTTCATAAGCTATCATAGCTTGTGTATGGAGCCTGAGAGCTTCTGCTCTCTTCTGTCCATTCATATACGACTTCAGAGCTTTGTGGTGCATATGTTAATCTTTTCTAGTCTTACGCCCCAGAACCAGTCAATGTCTTTTACTAGTACTGGTTGAAGTCCTACCAACACAGCTAGCCTAGTATCTCTGTACCAAGAGCCATCTGGTTTTGTAACCACACAGTCCCACTTAGCAACAACCATACCAACAACCGGTGGTTCTTTCTTAAAGAGTTTAACGATGGTATTTTCTAGTGGAGTTGGAGGAGTTAGGAAGGTGTTGAGGACTGGGAGAGTTTGGTGGTTCATCGCACCTTGGTACTTGATCTCTACCAAATCACGTACGTTGATGTTCTTGAACTTACCCAGCGGGTTGTAGGTGTCTCTGACAAGAGTTAGAGCTCTCCACGTTATGTTTCTTGTTATCCAAGCAGGAAGGGAGTTACCCAGCCACTCAGCTGTTCTGATTCCAGTACCGACTGTAGCTGATACAATGTCCAAGATAACATCTGTGGCATCCATATCAGTAACTAAGATGGGTTACCAGTTAACCAGCACGAGAAAAGTTAGATCCAAGTCGGATCTATCAGTACCCCAACTCTAGTCGGCAGTAAGTACCTTTTGGTGTAGTTTTAAGCTGAAGAACCAGCATCTTCTCTTCATCCAAGAGTTTATACTCAACAAGAACGTTCTTTGCGATCAGTGGATCTAGCACTTCTCTAACTGTTTCTGTGTAAGCTTTCTTGATAAGCTCAAGACACGCTGCATCAGACTCTTCTTTGTTTTTGAACGTACCTTCGGCTATAAACTCTTTCATGTTGAATCGCTCCATGATAAGTTTTTGAATCTTGTCAGATCCAAAGGAATCAAAGATCGAAAACTCTGAGTCAAGTTCTTTCTCCGTTGGTTTAACAAAGAACAGCGGTTCCATCTCTGCAAACACGGTGTTTGTGTTAACGGCATAGATTTTGTCTGTACCAAGAAACTCTGCTGTTGGTTCTTCTGTTTCTGTATTGATACGGAGGAACTGAATGATCTGGTTTGGTTGAATGGTAACAGAACCACCACGATCACCAGAGCTTGCAACCTTCATGCTCACCGGTCTTGTTGGAGAGTAGAGCTTTCCTGGAGTTAACTCAGTCATTCCAGACAAAGATACTCCAAGCTCTTTCTTAGCTAGAGAAATAGCACTCTCTAGGTTGAAGGTTTGTTCGTTTGCAAGAGCGCCAGAAGCTAGTACGGTTTCTTTCATGTATGTCTTTAGGGTAACAGAGTTTTTCGTTAAGTTAAACTTGGTTAAGCGTAAGCTCCGGAGCCACGAATGCCAGGAGGATAGTGCAATGGTTTGTGGGCTGGACCAGCCAAAGTTTCAGACTGGTATTTGCTGTCTTTAGGTTGTTTTGCTGCAACCACCCAAACAGGAACTTTGACCGAATCTTTTCCCATCGAACCAACCATCTCGTGTTCCTCTCGTTCGATCATCCAACCAGCTTCATCAATTTCTTTGATAAAAACTTCTAAAGGAACGTTGTTTTGATGGAATCCATCCAGAGAAAAGTTGAATGAAGTCCCAGCTCCTTTCCAATCTTTCGAAGCATTGACAAATAGCTGTCTCAGACTCTCCAGACTTGTTTGATGCGCTGCTTGGATCTGTGCTTGTAGTTCTGCCGGCGTTGGTAGTCTCATGCTTATCCTTTAATCCTGTTCCTCTGATCCTTCGTTGAGAATTTCTTCGAACGACCCTTCATCTCCTAGGCTATCATCTAGGTCATCTAGGATAACCTCAATTGATTCAATGAGTAAGTCGCAGGCATCAACAACCTCGTCGCTCACATCTTGTCCGTGGGTTTCCACAAACTCTTCAACCAACTTCTGTAGCTTCTCTAGTTTCATTGCGTTAAGCTCCTATCGGCTTTATGTATGTTGTTCGGTTCTTGTTTGAAAAGCTCAATGTCTGAATAAACGTCGATCTTTCCGATTTTCGTGTTCGTGAGAATGTCGATAACGACTCGCTTTGGTTCATAAGTCTTGATTCCCGTAACCATGAACACGGTTTCACTCTCAAGCACATCGTGAATGACTTGCCCATCAAACCACACCGGGATTGTGTTCGAATAAAGCTTTCCAACAACAAGGTCAGTAGCACGCATTATTTAAACTTTCTACAGAGGACAACGCTAGCTTAACATCATACAAGATATCGTTAAGATAGATGTAGCCAATACAGTTTCCAGTAAGGATTCTGAGAAACCACCCTTGGTAGAACTCTGTGTCTGGATCTTTGTGTTCGCACTTTAGCAGTTCGCAGTGCTCTAACAACAACCAAGGCTCTTTAACGGTAATTTTTCCAGCAAGCCCAAGTTCCTTGTTATCTTTTAAGTCATCTAATGTTTGAAACACACAGGCGTAGTCAGTAGGATGTTTTTCTGCACTGTAGTATACCCCTTCAAAGTAGTACAACTTTCCAAGAATTAGTTTGCTCACTGCTTAAACTCTTCAAAGGTTCTAACGCTGTCTTCAGCCAAACATCCAAACCAACCAATATCGTTTTCGCTAAGGAAGTTAACAACCCAGTAGTCAGTACCATGGGCTACTTTGAAATAAGTTTTTCCTAGAAACATCCAAGGCTTTCCTCGGTCTAGTGTTTTGGCTTTAGCGTAATCTGTTAAAGTAAAATCTTCGAATCTGGAGTAGGTTATGGTAGGGAAGCTTTCTTCGCCGGTATACATCCTCCCAGAAATTAGTTCTTCAACTTTCATCTGTTGCTTCCATAATGTGACAGTGTTCTGTCCAAACAGTAATCCAGCCCAACTGTCCTTCACTAAGAACTTCTAATTCCATTCGATTGGAGCTACCAGAAGAAACTCTGAGTAACATCCATGGAGTTTCATAAAAAAGATATCCAACGTTATCAAGCTTTGGGATATCTTGCTTGTTGGTTGTGTATAAAGCAGTTTTAAAGTAACCAGCATGGATATCGTTTGCTACCAGCTGATACAACTTGCCAAGTTTCAGTTCTTTAGCGGTCAGCATCAAGTGTTGCTTCCTCTACATGACAAGCTCTGATATCAACACCAATCCAGCCGATTGAATGCGAACACAGGATTTCGAGAGCTGTGTTGTAGTACACACTCTCAGAAATGCTTAACAACATCCACGGAACTTCATATCCCAGTGTTTTTCCATAGTTTCTCAATCCAGCCAAGTCATCAAATGATTCAAACAACGTTGTGTAGTGATATCCAAATCCATTCGAAACCAGCTTGTATAGTTTCCCGGGAACTAAGTCAATCATCATCCCGTCCATGACTCTATTGTTCTGGAGTGTGGTGAATCTATGGTGTATGCTAATGTATCCGCTGTAAGAATCTCTATCAGCTGATATCGTTCGCCTAACCCTTCCTCTTGTTGGAAGTCATTAAACACACGTATAACCATAAATGGTGTGTTGTACTGCAACTGCGCACCGTTCGCTATTCCATGCCTGAACTGTTCCATACTGGAATAGAGTTTGGTGTGGGAAAATTCATTCAAATTCGGTGGTACAGCTACCAACTGGTAGAGTTTTCCTGGGATTAAATCTAGCACAACTCACCTGTCCATGGCTTTAGTACCCGACATTCCGGAATGTCTTTGATATACCCAATACGATTATCTGTTAGAATCTGAAACGCCAAGGGCGTGTATTCCGTATCCGTACGTCGGAACACTTCCAACACCATAAATGGAGTCCCATAGTCGAAAACAAAGTTGTTACTATGGAAGGTCCGGTCCTCCCAAATCAGTGTTTTGGACCAAATCAGTGTTTTGGTGCTGTGTAAACTCTCAACAGCTGCCTCAGTTGGTACCAAACAATACATCTTCCCAGTAACAACGCACTCAGAGCTTTCCACTAAACAACTCCACCTTACAACCTGGGTTCTCTCTGTACAGCCATATGGTTCCGAGCTTGTCTTTCCACAGGATTTCGTATTCGGTCATAAAATTCAACTCATGTACTGCAACCACCAAGAATGGTTCTTTCCACGGGAACAACAATTCGTTGTTATACTCTGAGCCTGTAGTTCTGAACCTCGGTTGCGTTAGATCACGTTCTACAGGAATTGGAAGATTGGTTTTCTTGAGTTTGGTTTCAACCAACCAGCAGAGTTTGCCAACGACCGGGTTGTCCATTGTTCTACCATACCACTTAAACTCGCTAATATCAACATATTATGGGCTTGGGAGTTCAGCAGCTGTTACCATGAGGTTTCCAGTCTCAAACCACCACTTGTCGATAAACAAGCATCCGATACCATCCGCCGTCAGTATTTCCAGCTTAACCGACTGTGGTTCGGTTGGTTCGCTATCAAAAGAGCTCCAGTTAAATGGTTCAACGGAAAGAAGCATCCACGGCTGGTCAGCTTCAATGTCTCCAACAATATCATACTCGCCGTCTGGGATTCCATCAACTTTGTATATCGGCATAACACTACCGTCTGTTCGGTTGTATATCCTTGCTTTGTAGAGTTTTCCGACGCTTAAACTTTCAAGAGTCATCTGTAGCTCTTACAATTGGGAACTTTTGGAAATCTATAACATCTGGAACAGACATACAAACTAAGCTTGATCCAAGTATTTCAAGAAAAACTCTGCTGCTATGATAGCAGCTGCTATGCGGCTGGTGTGGTTTAATTGCTAACAGCATGAATGGTGTGTTCCACTCATACCAACCAACAAACATGTCTGTGCCAGAAGTACTGTCAAAGAGAGGAATGAAGCTTCCAACTCTGTAACTTGCTGGCTTTGGTATCTTATAGAGCTTTCCGCACTCAAGATCGCTAGCTTTAATCTCCATGGTATCTCTCAAGTTTGATCTTATCTGAATTGAGCCACTGTTTTGCAATCTGGATTGTTCCTAGACCAGCTGGTGCAAGAATTTCAAACACAGTAGCTTTGGTAAACTCGTACTTGTTTGGAATGTATATGTCTCTCACACGAAGAATCATGAACGGTTCTCCACACTTGAGATATCCAACAAACTTTGGGTCTGCTTCCATGGATGATATGTGTACGTAATCTAGGTTTCCAAATTCCTTGCTATCAAAACCCAGCTTATAGAGCTTTCCTGGTTCAAGTTTATCGAGATCCATCGCCGTTCACTCTTTCAAGAGAAACACCATTGTTCCAGTACTGCTTCTGAACCCAAACAACTCCAAGTATCTCACCAGAGAGAACCTCAAAACCAACCAACCTCATGGTTGGTGCATACACCACAGCTTCCCTAAACCCAAGAAGCATCACTGGATCTTTAATATTGAGATAGACCTTGGTTGCATGCAACTCTTCTTTGGAAAACAAATCTTTGTACTCTTGAGCGCTATCAAATACCAATAACTGCTCAATCTTAGATCCAAGTTTGTCTTCATCCAGTACAAACCTATAGAGCTTTCCTACTGGTAGGTTAGGAGGCTGGAACACTTAGAGCCTCCAAGAAACTAATGTTACCTGTACTAATATAATGTTCCAAGAAAACAACACTACCAAGAAACTCTCCCATTAAGATATTCAACTCAATCGTTTGGACCGGCGTTCCTTTATCTAAAATATTAAATCCAAGAAAGAGCCATGGAGTGTCATATGGCAGGTAACCAATCTGAGAACTAGTTTCTTGGGTTCTGTACATCGGAATGTAGCTACAATCGCCCTCAGTGGCGAACGGGCTTAGTGGAACTAAAATATATAGTTTTCCTACAGTTAACTCTTTACGATTCACATTCGACTGCTTCTGTGATGATTTCCAAGTCTTCAAACAAAGTGAGAAACCCGCAGCAGTTCCGAGTGAGAACTTCTAAAGTCTGTGCAGCTCTTACATTCCCGTAGACCCGAACCAACATAAATGGTTCGTTATCAAGCACATACCCAACCTCCACGCCGCGTTCAACCCTAGTTCGATATGGTTGGGAGAATATCCTGTGTTTGTACGTTGATGCAGAGTCTATTTTATAGAGCTTACCTGGGATTAAGGTTTCCACGGTAGATTCTCTTCGCCAAACAGAGCAACATAACCAATACTACTATCTGTTAGGACATGACACATAACCGGAAGAACTCCATCGCGTCGTTTCGTTGGATATGATGTTGTAACGGGTTGTACTTCCAACAGCATCCATGGTCCGACTAACCCACCGATTCCGCCTCTATAGCGATATCCAAGCGCTTCTTCTGGCGTTTCAAACACGGAAAGTATTAAGTTATCAGAGAATGGATAGAGGATGTAAAGCTTACCAACCACCAAGTCATCAACTTTCATTGGGTTCCGCCAACTCCAGTTTGTCAAGGATGTTGTCAATTAAACAGTATCCACACACAGTTGCACTTAGGATCTGTAGAGCTAGGTAACTTGGGTTCTGGTGCTTTGGCAATCCAATAAGCATGAACAGTTCACCAACAGCAAGTGTGCCAACACTCTCTGGGTGTTTGCTTGACAGGCAGAACTCAGTTGCCCAAACACCAATATCTGGGAACCTAATACTGGAAGTTACTCTATAGAGTTTGCCAATCCTAGGTGCTTCCATTGTTAATAGCTTCTTCTACACAAACTATGTTGTTTATCAGCCAAATGTCGTTTAACCAAACAACTCCAAGTGTATTGCCAGTTAGTAGTTCAAAACCAGTAACGCCGCCATAAGTCCCAGATTTATGTTTTCTAAGACCAAGAAACATCCATGGATGTTGGTCTGTGGTATAGATAATCCCAACAATATCCGAAAACACATAATCGCAGGTGAACACAAAGTCACTGGAGAATATGTTAAAGTAGGTTCTGTAGTAAACTTCCCCAAGAGCCGAAGACGCATTGAATCGATAGAGCTTGCCAAGTGTTAGTTCCTTAGGGTTCACGACTTTCGACCACCTGTTCTATATCACATACAGTCCAAGTCCAGCCAAGACAGCTAGAAGTAAGCACCTTTAGAAACCTATACTTGGTTGGATCTGAGATTTCAGAAACTATCGAATCGGCAACTGATATCTTTGTATTGTTAGAGTAACAGTGCTCACGGACAAACTCTTCTGCCAGAACAGCTTCCTCTAATAACATCCATGGAATGGAATAGTAGATTCTACCAATTGAATCTACTGTTTCAGTTCCCCAAACACACGCTATCAATGTTTCTAAGCTATCGTATACAGGGAACGAAATGCCACAGAGACTATTCCCCTTCCTCTGGAGTTCGTAGAGCTTACCTGGGATTAATTCCGCGTAACTTAAGTTCCATGTAATCCCTTTGCCTACACTCTGGGTCTTCTCTCCCATGGCTGTTGTTGCCCCTTCTCTATGGTAAGGTTCCATACGTTCATATTACTCTTCGAACCCATGAATATCAACATATTACCCTCACCCACGACCAGCGTACTTCCCGCGAGAACTCTGGGCTCTCCACCTAGCCTATTTGTAATATCGCGTAGAGGTACCAAGGTTAATTCTAAACAACCAGAGCCATGTCTCGGTCACTTAAATCTTTGGAGCCCTAGAACTGGTTTTAACGAATTGCTCTTGGTATGGAGTATTCGAGCCACAGACCGTTTCTGTAGATTTCATGGAAGACAACGGAAGAGCTGTCTTGGATGTAGACTTCAGCTTGTTCTTCTGGGATGTACTGGAGGGTATAGACAACGGAGAAGGCTTCGAGGAGGGAATTGGTTTCGTATGTTTCGATGCCATCGGGAACCAGAAGGACAACTAGGTATGGTTGTTCTGCTGGAATACGATATGGCATAGAACTAATTACTGGTTGGGAGTATTCTTTAGATGAAACTAAAAGTTAGCCAACTAAAACGAATGGTAAAAGAAGCTGTGGAGAGCGCTATTAGGGAAATTAGCGATGATGAGGCATTTGGGCTTGGAAAGTTTGCTGGCAGTAAACCAAAACCACAAGTTAGTACTAGCGGAAATATGACAGCACTCATTCAAGGTGTGTGTAAAATGTACCTGACAGCGCGTTCGGATGGATTCGAAATAAGTTTCGAAACTGTTCCACCAATAAATAAACCACCAATCAAGCTTGGGATTCCGGTAACAGATCCAGACCACGCAAAGGAAGCTTTTATAACGGCTGTTAACACAGCAAATCATCCAAGTATGAAGGGCGACATGGAGAGAATCTACAGCACGATTGAGTCCATGGCAGAACAGCCATAGATATCCGAAATCATCACTGGCTCTCCATAGTAAGTCCTAAGACATGAGGTCTGAAAGCCATTTGGACTATTATTTCCTCCCGGCAAATACTAATTTAAAACATGATAACGTTATATGAAATACTCTTTGAAGAAATCAAAGTTGAAGACTTAAGTTCTGGCGGCAAGTACATTGGAATTCAACTAGATTCCAATGTAAACGAGCTATTAGAGTTACCACAAGTAAAAGAAAAATTAGACCAGGGCTGGACCTTTTTAGCCAAGCATGTTTCGATTGTTCCTCCTCCTTTTATTGGAGGATTAATCCAGTTAATTAATAACGAACCTCTGCGCCCAAAAGATTTAAAAACAAAATGGGCAGAGTTTAGACCAGAACAAGCAAAAGACTTCGCAAATAAACTTAAAGAACTGTCAAATGGACAATCAATACAAATGGAAGTTACTGAAATCGGTGTAAGCCCAGATGCAATTGCTGTAAAAGTAAAAATTGATGAATTTGAAGCCTATCCGCCATTAAATGCTTTCAGGCATCTTACATTAGCAATACCTCCAGGCGGTAAAGCTATGAACTCTAATAATATTAAAGAATGGTCCCCTGTAAATCAGCAAGGAATTATTTTATCTGGTGTAATCAGTATATTGTAAGTTAAACTTTTATTTTTTTTGATTAGCATTGATTCTTCTTTGCTAGCTCCATACTACAACCATATCCAAAGTAGTTTATATAACACAGTCCAGAGCTGGTTAACACTTCAATGTACCACTTGTGTTCTGAGATATCTCCTGTACACTTAACAGAAACAACCATGAATGGTTCGTGTTTCTCTATTGCAACATGTTCTTCTGACATGTATTTGGCTATCACTTTCCGAAATGGATAGCAGTATAACCTTCCAAGACCCAACTACACCAATCTGATGCGTATGCAATCTCACACAGCGTAGTCTTGGTAAGACACAGTAGCTTCCACTCAATCACTCCATATGAATCTTGTTCGTTCACTTTGGTTAAACCAACAATCATACACGGTTCTCTTTCTCCTACCAACACCGTTTCGTTTTCTGAACCAAAAACCCTCATGCGATTGAAGAATGGAAGGTAGTACAGTTTTCCAAGAACAATGTCGGTGAGTTTCATTCTATTTTGCTTCGGAGAAATCACTGAACGTTCTATGGTAGTCGTCAATCCAAGTATAGCCAAGACACGCAGCTCCTAGAACTTGCAACCGTGTGAGATGCCTGGTGTCTTTTAGAAACTTAGGGGCGTCAGACAGTAACATTCTGCAAGATTCTACAACCAAGAACGGACAGTCGGTTGGAATCTTTCCAATGAGCTCGTGTTTGTCGTTATAAACAAATATTGGATAATGGCAACAGTAGAGTTTGCCAGCAGAGAATCCAGTGTTGTCAAAAACTCTCACCGTTCCACTCCCGTATGTAGGTTACAATCGTGTCAAATCCGCCATAGCTGTGTGGACTGATATAGAACCAACCAAGTACATCCCTGGATAGTATCAAACACCTAAACTTTTCTGCGTAGTTTATCTCGATGTTTTTTGTTTCCAGAGCCAAGAACGGAGTACTAGCTAAAATCATTCTCCAGTTCTGGTTGTCCGAGCTATAGTCTTCTGTAGTACAGACTTGAAATTCGTATTCACATACGTACAACTTTCCTGGGGGTAATGTCTCTGTAGTTCATGGCTGGAGGTTTCTCCAGCTCTCGCACTTGACTATACCATCAGCAGGTAAACGCGCATAGTACCATAGCAAGTCGTTTGCTGTAAGAAGCATGAATCTATGTTCAAGCTCCGCAACTCCATATTTTGTTATGCGTTCGGAACTAACCACCATGAATGGTTCATTGGCTTTTAGATTCCCGCGAGTGTACGGATATCCGTCTAGATTCCTGTCAACTGGAATAAGCCAAAGCTCAACAGAGCTTTGGTAGACCTTGCCTACCTCTGGGTTCCTAATCACCGCTATATTCCTTCCAGCAGTCTAAGTCAAACCTAGGTTTACTAAACATACCTCTAGCTTTATCGTTTTCATACCACCAAACAAGAGCACTACCAGTCAACAGCGTTAACCTATATTCTATGTCGTTGAATTTCTCTATATCAACAACCATGAATGGAGTAGAAAAAGGAATTTTAACAAAGTCATCTTTGTAGCGGCGCGGATCACCTGGAGTTGTTCCTACTCTCCTAAGCTCCAAAGAAGCGGTTGACTCGTAGAGCTTTCCTATTTTTGGATATAAGACTGTCATGGCACAAGAGGCTCCCAGCTTACAGTCACTGGGGCAGCATTGCATGGATTTGGTATGTAGTACCAGAGCAATGTATTAGGAGTTAACAAGGTTATTCGGTGCTCATCAGCGAAGCTTTTTATAGCAACAACCATGAACGGCATGGTTGCTTCAAGTACTTTGAAGTTCATCGACAGATACTCAGCTGTACCAGCTACTCTAAGATTCACAGCTGTTTGTGTTTGGTAGAGCTTTCCGACTTCTGGTGTAATGTTGTTCATAGTTTAAACTTCAACCAAGGCACAGTTTCATTCTCAGCTTCCTCTCGTGTTACCCAAGGATTTGTAGCCCAGTACAGCAGCGTTGTTGCTGTTAGTATCTTTAAGCGGAAGTAGTGTTTTTTGGTGTCACCATGAGTTAGAACGTTGTATTCGCGTTCTAAGAACATAAACACATCTCCAGCTTCGACAATGCAACTTGCATACTTGGGTCCACCAATAGCTGGAAGGTTGAATGCTCTTGGAAACTAATAGAGCTTTCCTGGGAGCAAGTCTCGTTGATTCAATTCGGTTTTCCTCCAATGAAGTCTTACGGTTGCCATGGTTCAACAATCTCTTTGAATGCACCTTGGAACAAGTCAAACCAACCAAGACAGCTGTTTCCAACGACCAAGAACCAAACCAACGGTTCGCTTTGGTATTTGTAATGATCTTCTTGGTTTGGATCGTTTGACTTTAGTACTATCTCTGTGATCATAAACGGTGTGTCTTTTTCTAACCGCAGTTTCTTGTTGTTTGTCAGATTATGATTACACTGGTAAAGCTTTCCGCACACAACATCTTCTGGGTTCATTGGTTTTCAACCTCCGCCCAGTCGTAGAAGTTAACGTCATCTAACATATCAGTTGTTACACGCCACACAGCCATGGTTTCCGTAGTCAAAAGGAGATAGTTGTGTTCTTGGTACCAACTCTCTCCAGTTTGCCGGATTTCCCCAGCTTCATAACCAACGAACATGAACGGTTTCTCGTTAGCTAATTTAATCCATCGTTCTGGACTGCTCCCATAAACAACAAGAGCTGTCTCCCATAAAGATGCAGTAAACTGGTAGAGCTTTCCTAACTCTGGTGTCACTGTCCCTCGTATTCTTGGATGTTCTCTTCCAACCACACCGTGTCAAACCATGAGAATGACAGCGCCGAGTGTAGGAGTGTAATCTTTACTTTCATGGCAGCCAGCTGCTCAACGCCTACAAACATCACTGGTGTTCCTTTCTCGATGTATGTTGCATTGTTTCGATCTGTGCATGCAACATCATCACTCTTAAAACCTACAACAGCCTTAGAAAACCTATAGAGTTTTCCTGGCTTAAGGTCAGTGAGTTTCATAGACTCGGTGTTCCTCTTTAGTGTTATAATCAAGGATAACACACAAGGATCGGAATATCAACTAATTATTTTGTCTTGGATTAATCAAGGCTTATTTCTTTTCGAGTAAATTACCTAGGTAAATAGTTAGTTGATATTCCATACTCTCTATGTTATGCTCACACTGGAACTAAAGATTGCTGGGATTAGCGTGATAAAGTGAATAAATCTAAGCTTGTATCCTTGTTGATTACACTGCTAGCTTTGGCGATTCTCTACGGAACTTGGATGCTAGCTCTCGGTAAAGTCTAAAAGCCTCCACGATCCACAAGGATACCACTAGATTTAATGTTCTCTTGAAGAACGACCAACGCCCACTCAAATCTTGAAACGCTAAGAATCGGTTTTATTTGATTCCTACCAGCATGACCATACACAGCCATATGTGAAAATATGTTGATAACCAAACAACTATGTGGTAGGCTTAGAGTGTATGGTCGTTACTGTTTTTGATGAAACAGATACTAGGTGGACTATTGAAAAAGTTCATGGCTATCGTAGTTAACTCTATGAGTAAAGAAAACTGGCTAACAACCACAATCATCTATGTAGCGCCAATTCTCGGATTACTACTACTTCTCTGGACCAATGGAATCATATCTTGACAAAGACTAGAAAAACAGTTACTTACTTGGTTTGTGATGGACTAAACGACAGACAATGTGGCAAGGTTCTTACTTCTGTTCGTGATGGAATCAGAATCAAAGGAACTGTCTATCCAACGGGAGAACAGACTGCAAATCCATCTCCCGTTGTTGGAGATGAAACACCAGAATCAGAAGTAGTTCTCTGTGGCGAGTGTTTGGCTAAACTCGTACAGCTAACCAAACCAACGCAACTGGTGTCCGATTCAAGAGACAACGTTAGCGGTGCACTTAGCAGTGCAATTGACTGGGATCGCAGTTCTGGACCACTTCTGCCACCAGAGCTGCAATGAAAGACCAGCACATAATCACACTGGAACGAGAATACAACGAACAGAAAGACCTTCCAGATGGTTTTACTGGGGTTGTTGAGGTAGACTACAAGACAACCCGCACCGACAACTGGGAATTCGCTAAAGATTCTTGGGGTCGTTACGACTATAGCCAGAGAACTCAGTACACCATTGTCACTCATACCATAGAAAGCTATCACTACAAAGATGGAGAGCTTCACCGCGAGGGATGCAAACCAGCAGTTTCTAGTTCCAGTCAGTACCTAGAACCCGTAGCTTGGAATAAACCAAGGAAAACTAAGGTAGAGTACTGGCTTAATGGTAGGAAAGTAACCAAGAAGTCTTGTGTTGCTGGTGCTGATAAAGAATCAACACGAGTGCATCTCTGGTTCGATGGTTTCATTCGAATTGGCGAAGACCTAAGGGCTCACGGTGTTGATGGCACTCTCTATGCATTGGAAATTGGCGAAGACTCATTTGTGGTAAACCAAGCCGGAAGAAAGAATGGGCAGGTAACAAATCACGCAGAAAACTTTCTTCATGAGAACAACAAAGCCGTTATCAAGTCAGAAGCTGAGTTGGTTGCCATGTTCCATGAGATGTTTTCTCAAATGAGTTTGGTTGGCTGATTTCCTACCAAAAGAAATATCTTGATATTCACCAAATTCTTGTGGTATGGTAGGTAACAATGAACAGATCCGAAGTTGTCGTTGGTGCTGTTGGCGAATCACGAGATGGTTTATTTGTTATCGTCAAGGTAGAGAAACGAGCTTACGGAACCTACGTAACTCTTCTGCCATCTCCCGATGGAGAAATAGAAGATAAACAAGTTCTGAACATCGAACATTGTCTTTATGCAATGGAAACCGTATCTATTCCAAAGAGGAACAATGAATAAACTGTTACAAACCTTAGCTAACTCGCTTGGTATCAAACCATGGGAGGTGGTCGCTATCTCAACACTTAGCTTTCTAGTCGGAGCTTTGGTAGAAACTCTCTGGATCGAAGGGCTGTTGCGTTAATGAATAAAGCTAAGTTCTATGGTTCTCTCTATGACGCTCTGTGTTCTATCTACCCAGAGAACACCAAGTACTATAACAAGGAACTTCTGGCTCTGTGCCAGAACTCAAGGCTGGGTCATTCTACGTTTGGTGGTGTGATGCGCTGGAACTCTCTTGATTCTAGAGTTGCAGACGAGCATCCAAAATACGTTGTTGTAGGAGTATAGTCTATGGGTTACCTAGAGTTATCAAGAAATGACAAGGTAGAAGCGCAGGAAGTTCAACCAAACCAACAAGTGTGGTTTCATATCGAACGTTGGGGAGGAAGCTATCTCAGAGAAATTGTAAAGGTAGATTCGCTAGGAAACACAACCGTTCTCACAGATTCGGTTGGACACAGACACACGGTTTTCAGTAGTTCTCCTGTGTGGATTCGCGAGTACCAAGAACGAGAGATTGAGAACCACAGTGAGCGATGAGCAAACCAAAACGTGCCTTGTTAACGTCCCAGTTCCAGATTGGAATTCCGTTAAACCAGAACCAACCGCATTCAAAAGCCAACGACAGTACAGAGCTGTTTTAGAGGTTCTGTTTAACAACATTATTGCAACCGATCCCAGTCACCAAGAGCTGAAGGTAGCAGCTAAGTTTCGTAGAGTTAAGTTAAGCATCCACAGCCCATCTGGCGATGGAACCTATCTTGTTTACTGCTCGATAGAACGAGCACGGAAGTGTTTTTCTCATATTCCAAACGCAACGTTCATGGAAGACAAAGGAACAGAAGATCGATGACTCTCACAGTAGAACAACTCACTAAAACATGGATCGATGCAGGAAAGCCACGAGTCAGCAAGATTTCAAATCCAGAACAAATGGCTGGGTTGTATCTTGACTGGGCTGATGGCAACCTACAGAAAGCAACGGATGCCGTACGCATTCACTGTAGCGGAAACTACATTGACATGCCAAGGTTCTATCTCTGTGATGAAACTCTAGCTTTACTAGTAGAAGCCGCAGAACCGAGTATCCCAGCACACCACAAACCCTCAGACAAGGTTGTCAAGCACTACACTCTACGAACTGATTCGGAAGAAGAGTTGTCATGAACACTCTTACAGCAGAACAACTCAACCATCTTGCTGCACTGGCAATTGAACAAGTAATGCAGTACAGTCAAAATCCATTGGTTGAGAACGGACAGTGGATTTCTGAGAACAGAGTTCAACAAGAAATCTCAGAACTGTTTAAGTCTTACCTTGCAACAGTTGTGCCAACACTTCCAGTACCACAGTACGATCCTAACGCCATGGCAACCTTCGGCAGCTTCTAGCTAACCTCGCGTAACTCCAGCTAAAGAAATATGTTGATATTCCAGGAACCGAGTGGTATCCTGAGTGTATGAAGGTCAACGTACACCGACACTATTCCAATACCATCGTTGAGCTGGACTACACTCGCTCTACGCCTACCATGTTTATCTGCGAAGATGACAAAGGCACTCAATATAAGTTCCGTAGGTATGATGGTACAACCTCTGGCAGCAACAAGCGCAACTGTACATACTCTCTGACAACCGAATCTCTTGGGTTTCTCAAAGATATCACAGAATGACATATCAAATGCGGACTGGTGTCAAGTACTGGTTTAAACCATGACAGATCCAACCATTGAAGATGAAGTAAGGTTTATACTCTCTCAGAGAGTTATTCATACTTGGGATGAAGAACAACAGAAGCAACTAGAAGAGTTCGAACAAGCCGAAGCAAAGTCATTTGCCAAGCATGACATATTCTGGGGTATTGCTAGTATGTGTCTTTCGTTTTACATGGTAACGATTCCATCAACCACCGCATTTCAAATGATTAGCTCCCTTGTTTGGTCTTTGGTTTGTTCATGGTTCAGCTATGTTTGTTTTGTATCTGCGTATGAATACACAGGATATCCATGACCGAAAACATTGCTCTAGTTAGAGAACTTAAACCTTCTGATGTTCCATACAACTACACAGGAACGATCACGGAAACATATTCTGCTTATGGTCAGCGGTACCAGATCACCAACTGGTATCATAACGGCAAGCTCCACAGAGATGGTGGCAAGCCAGCAGTGGAAAAAGTTCGAACATCCCTTGCAAAGTCGTTGAGGAATGTAACGACAAGTCGCTCGAACGAATGGTATCTGAATGGACAGAAAGTAACACAGGCTATAGCAAAGACAGGAATAGCTCCACAAGAGAAGCAGTCTTTGATTAAGCTTAGAGGCAGTCTGTCCATTGGAGAAGACTTTACTGCTCATGGGTCTGAACACAACTCTGTGATGTACGCTATTCGTTATGGATCTGATTGGTTTTGTCTTCCGGAAGACTACAGCCGCCCGGATGGCTCTATAGACACTAGCGTGAGAAACAACATCAACAACCTTGGCTATTCGAAAGACTTCAAGCCAACACGAGTATCAGAGCTGGAACTAAGCAAGATGTTCAGAGACTTTGTTCTGAACCTAGAAACAGTACGATAACTTCATGGAACAAGTTCCAGGTTGGTACACACAGCCAGACAATGTGTGGTATCAAACAACCTTCGCGTATTGGCTTTGTTGGTTAGTTAAACCATGTCACTACAACGAAAGCTGGGCTGATGACGAAGTTATTGTTCCCTTGAGTCTCAAATACTATGACTATCACTGGATTGGGATGTTGGATAACCCAAAGAACAAGGGACTTGAAATCACGAAACTAACTTCAAACTACATCACAACATACTGGATTCTAAACAGAGCAATTTTCGAGCCAGAGTTTCCAGCACCAACCGACAGCTGTGCTTGGTGGAACGATGGTTACGAGTGCAACGGAGCCTGCAAAGCCTTCGAAACTACAGTAGATTAAATATGTTGATATTCCGCTCATGGGGTGGTATTCTGGATTTATGGAACAAGTCCCAGGTTGGTATGTGCTGCCAGATACAACCAGCTGGCAAACTAACTTTAGGTTTTGGTTTGCTGGACTAGCAAAACCAAATTGGTTCGATGACGAAGAAATCCCAGAGGGATTAGAAAAACTCGGCTTACAGTTTCGTTATTATCACCTACAGAGCATGCAGTGGAATCCGAAGAACCAAGGATTGCAGATAACTCAAGAAACAACACAACGACGGATAACAGTACTGGAAGTGTTCTGGGGATATGAGTCTCTCCCAGAAGTTCCAGCAGAAACCGACGACTGCCTGTACGTTGATGAATATGGCGGATTCCGCTGTAATGGTTCCTGCAAAGCCTTTGAAAGTCTATAAATGATGAACACCACATATCAAGCTCGTACTAACGAACACTATCTGGTTCTGATTGAATCTCTGAGGGATGTTCCGTTGTGTATGTTTTGCGGGCACGAAGCTCAAGACTTTCGTCCCGTAACCAGCAATGGCATTCCGTATCGTTTTGACTTGTGCAACCGGTGTAAGGAAGAAACTCAGTTCATCAACAAAGCTGGAAAGCTGGTGACCAGCGATCAGTATGAAGCGATTATTCCAGTAATCTCCGAGTGTCAACCGCTTGTCACACACAAGCGAGTGTGGGATAGACCATCTAAGTGAATCCTAACGTAAGTTTTTCCAAGACAAAACATGGAACTCAAGTAAGAGCAGCTAACATTAGAGTTGGTATGACTCTCAAGCTTCCGTTCTATGGAGAGCTTGTACCGGCTAAGGTAACAAAGGTTGAACCAAAGGGTTTGTTGGTTCATGTTACATATTTAACAGAGGAAGGATCATACACGGACGAGAACCTCTGTATGATGAATCCAGAAACGACCTACGAGTCCTGTTGAGTAAACCAATGTTTTGTTCCGTAAGCTGCGAAGACAAGCACTTTATGATGATCTGGTCTGTACAGAAGAACTATCCCTACAGAAGCAACGAGATTAAGCCAGTCACTCTGAGATACAGAACTCTAGCCAAGAAACTTAAGTTCTGCTGTTGGTGCGGCAACACCGCTCAACGTCAAACCAAGAAAGCATCCATAGTCTCTGCTATAGCACTCGCAGCTGCACTTCTAGTAGAAAGCTAGATTTGTTCTATGCTGTTCCAGCCAAAGAAACTCTATAGCATCTCACGAAACGTTCTGGTGTTCTCTGAGAAACCAGCTTGGATAGAGATTCTAACACATCCAGAAGACCATGGAAACAGTCCATTCCTGGAAGGCTTTGGTACTGCGTGTTGGCACGATATGTATAAGTCTTTAGGCTCTGCTCTTTCTTGGTCTAGTGCAATGTACACTTCTGTTTCCGTTCAACCAGAGAACGAACCATTTATGGTAACAGAGGTTGATAGTATATACCAGCTGGTGTTAATCGTTGGTTCTTGTGTTGGATGGATTGCAGCTCCTTTGTGGCTTGAGAACTACACAAAGCAGCTCACGTAAAAAATCATGATTCACCGACCACTCCCCCGCGCAGCTATTCAATACTTAGTTCCATGAAGCTCTACAAGATTCTGTTTGAAAGCGAAGAAGCCCAAGACGCAGATGGTCTAGACCAAACAGCTAGGATGATCGAACGAGAGATAGCAGAACGATTTGATCTGTCTCCAACAGCTGTACGGCTCAAACCAAATTCTGATATAGCGGTTGCTCTTCGTGGAAAGATATCTTTCTATGGAATTATTATAGCACCAGACGAACAAACCATTACTATTACATTTACCTTTGACTACATGGACACAACTGTAGGAACCACAATGTTAGACAGACAAACATCTCCGGTTCCATTTAAACCAACTCTTCCAGACCCAGACTCAACAGAGCCAAAACTCACAAACACAGAACAGTTCGCGAAAGCCATGCATAACGGACTGCTAGCAAACGAAGGTGAGTGGTTTGCAGACAACGTTCTCCCGTTGGTCGAAGAACTTGTCTATGATGAATACTATCCAGAGAATGAACAAATCGTAACTGTGTCTCATCATATAGTAGCTGCCCTTGGTTTAACCATTAAACCAGGTAGTCATCAATTTGGGAATGCTGTAAAAATGATTGGTGGTGGATCTGAATGGTACTTCTATATCCAGAACATGTCAATAAATAAGGCCCGGCTTTCATTAACTCGTGTTGTTGACGTTGGGCAACCCCCAGCTAAGATCACTATAGATGTTCCGTTAAAGATTCTGTTCTTCGAAGCTGGAAAAGATCCAGAGCTATTAGACAGAATCTCCGATACCCTTGCTTCCTACGTCAAACCTCACCTTACCCCATAACCCAGCAAAACTACTGCAACCTTCATAAGCCCTTGGTTTTCTTCACATATTTAATATGTTGATATTCGGACCCTTGGATGGTATCTTAGATACATGGGCAAGCAACGCAGCACGGAGTTCGCAGAGTTCCTTGGTGACAGCCAGCAGCGTCGTTATGGCGCTCTCTGGATGGCAGGTGACACGGTGTTCTCGTATGGAGTGTGTATCGCTACGGTGTTTCGTGATCGTAAGGTGATTCATCTCAACGACCAGAAGTACAGCAGCACCACTACAGTCCACCAGAATGCCATTCGTATTGGCGCAGCAAAGGCTGGTTGGGATCTCGTAGAACTCTCCCGAGCAATGACACCGGGTGGTGAGTAACTTTAAGTTTAACATAAGGAATATCTGTGATTAATGAACCCGAGATGCTTGACAAAGCGCGAACGTACATCCGAGCGGTATTTGAGGAAGACTTGGTTCCTGTTGTGGTAGATCCACAACTTGCTTGGCTTCTCTCTGTGTTTGCAACAAAACTTTCCC
>Ga0315284_10004057_pt1 | contig 20809 bp, 17 predicted proteins | sample YL17G09_16_MG_FD_203696 | JGI IMG/M metagenome (GOLD analysis project Ga0315284, IMG submission 203696) | Sediment microbial communities from Yellowstone Lake, YNP, Wyoming, USA - YL17G09_16 | ecosystem: Environmental > Aquatic > Freshwater > Lake > Sediment | place: USA: Wyoming | collected...
ATGTCTTCGTTTCAGGCCGCGTCCAAGGGGTGGCTTATCGCTATTTTGTCGAGCGTCGAGCGGCCGAGATCCCGGTGACGGGCTGGGTGAGAAATCTGCGCGACGGCCGCGTCGAGATCATGGCGGAAGGCGAGAAAGCCGATCTCGAAAGTTTCCTCGGAGTTCTACGCCAAGGGCCCCGCATGGCCAATGTTGATGACCTGGACATCCTTTGGGAGGAGTATCGCGGGGACTACGAAGATTTCCGGATCCAGTTCACGGCTTATTAGCTTCGAAGAAATTTTTCCGGCATTCGTCGGAACAAAAGAAGTATTCCCTGCCGTCTCGGACCTCCCGGACAGCTTCAGCCCGGGGGAGATACATGTTACAAAATTCGTCCTTGACCATGGTCCCTTGGACCGGCACCTGCTCATTCCGCGACGGCTTGGACTTGCCTATGGATTGAAAGAACCTGACGACCGCATATATGATGTAGAGGACGAAGACGATAAAGACGAGTCTGAAGAGCGCCCGGATCATGGGATTATCATTAATCTATTTCGCAGGCCTTGTCAATTCCCCGGCGGCCCACTGTCATTTAAAGATTGAAAGTGGACTGTTTTTTGCTGATTTAAAGATCAAAAGTGGACTGGAGGGTTCGGCTGTGGTTTAACGTTCTGATAAAGAAGGAGGTTAGCCCATGGCCAAACAACTGCACAAGTCGTTTAGCGACCAACAGGTTCGAGCTCTGCTCAAGCGATACGATGACCGGGAGGTTGAGCTGCGTCACATCCTTGGGGTCTTGGGGATCGGGAGGAGCCGCTTCTTCAAGATCCTCAGACAGTATCGGGATGATCCCGGTGGGTTCACGGTCGCTTATCGGAGGTCAACCTGCCCTCGCAAGCTCTCGTCCGAGGTCGAACAGAACATCCTCAAGGAACTCGAGCTTGAGAAACGCCTGATCGAAGCCCCCGAGGTTCCTCTCCGGACCTACAACTACAGTTATATCCGGGACCGGCTCCGGGACGAGTATCGCCAAGAGGTCTCCGTTCCGACGATCATCAAGAGGGCCAAGGAGCACGACTTTTATCTTTCCAAGCCCAAAAGGAAGGCCCATGACCGGGAGGTCCTGACCAACTATGTGGGGGAACTCATCCAGCACGACTCGTCCGAGCATAAGTGGGCACCCTATGCCGGGGTCAAATGGCATCTGATCACGAGCCTGGACGATCATAGCCGGCTTCTCCTCCATGCCGACTTCGTCGAACGGGAGACCAGTTGGGACCATATCCAAGCCCTTGAAAACGTGGTCCTTCGCTACGGGGTTCCTTACTCCTACTACACCGACAGCCACTCCATCTTCCGCTTCGTCCAGGGCCGGGACTCGATCTGGAGGAAGCATTATCTCGTGACGGACGATATCGATCCCCAGTGGAAGCAAGTCCTTCAGGAATGCCGGATAGAGCTTCGCTATGCCCTCTCTCCTCAGGCCAAGGGGAAGATCGAACGCCCCTACGGCTGGCTTCAGGATCGAGTCGTCAGGACATGCGCCCGGGAAAACGTCAAAACCATCGGGTATGCCCGGAAGATCCTCGGTCTTGAGAAGCACCGCTATAACAACCTTCAGGTCCACAGCACGACCGGGGAGATCCCGGTCATGAGGTTCCGAAGAGCCTTGAAAGAGAAACGAACCCTGTTCCGACCGTTCGAAGTCCCTCCCCCCTTCCGTTCGACCAAGGACGTCTTCTCCCTTAAGGCCGAGCGCGTCGTGGACCAGTACCGGAGAGTGTCGTTCAACAACCTGGAGTTTAAGCTGGACGGGGTTACGGTCCGCGACAGAGTTCAACTGCGCATCGTCCCGGACGTGGGACACGGCCTGGCCGAGATCCGGTTCTGGTATGAAGACCGCTTGGTCGGCATCCGAAAGATCAAAGCCGAAAGCCTGAACTTAGTCCACTTTTAATATTTACGACAGTCCACTTTTAAACTTTACGTAACAGCCGATGGAAGCGATGCCGCGGCGGTGGATCTCGGGAAGGCCGCCCAGGCAGTCCTGGTGGGAATGGCAGACGACGACCGCCTCCACCTTCGCTTCGAGGCTCTTCTCCATCCAATCGAGCAGCACCGCCGTCTGCTCGGGCGTCCAGGGGGTGTCGATCATGACAGCGTGCCAATTGTCTCGAATGATTAACCCATTGGCCGGCGCAAAGCTACCTTTCTCCATCTCCTTATACGTTACGTGCCTCCATATACCGGGAGTCAGGGGATAGACCTCGACGTCCTTGCGAATTTCGATCTTCTCCTGCGCGCCGATTGGCAAAACCATCGTGACCATTAGCAAGCAAATCAACCTATACTGTTTCATTTCCATTTCCTCATTCAGCCCTATTAAGCAAGCCGATACGGTTCGCGGTCAGCTCAAGATGAACGAGGTGAATGAGTCCTTTTTTTTTCAATCGGACTTCTACATCTCCCAGGCTGGCGACGACCTCCGTTATATTCCCTTCTTGGTCCTTGACAAACTCAAAATATTTGACCTCCGCGCTGGTAATGAACCGAGTCTCGGAAATCGGAAGAAGCTCATCTTTTCCGTACGCATAATAATAAAGCCTGTTGTTCTCAAGGCGAATTTCCAGCTGAGGTCCCTCCGGCGGAGCGTATAATCCGGCATATTGGGCGTATAAAGATGGGTCTATCTCAACAATTCCGGGCCGGGTGAATAAAACATCCTTGTATGTCCGGCCGTTATTGTCTTTTATGCCCGGATCAAGCCCTTTACTCATGAATAGATCGATGATTTCTTTATGCCCGTTTCTGGCGGCGATATGAAGCGCCGTGCTTCCATCCTTCACTTTGGCCTGGATATCCGCACCCCGCTCTAAAAGGAGCTTCGCCACATTCAGACATCCCCTCCTTGCCGCGACCAGGAGAGGTGTCCTCCCATACTGGTTGACATGATCGATTTTCGCCCCTCTATCCAAAAGCCATTGAATGTTCTCCGCATCATCATAATGGGCGGCCCAGTGCATTGGGGTTCCATCGTGGGCTTCGGATTTGTTGACATCCGGATGATAAGCCAGGATAGCCTTTATGACTTCTTTTTTCCCATAAATGAGGGCCCAGTGAAGAGCTGTTGCCCCTATTTCGCTGTCTTGGGTATCAATAAGTTTGGGATCGGCCTTTAAAAGAGCCTTAACTTGCTCCGCATTGCCGGACTTAGCGGCCTCGATGATGTCACTTTCTCCGGCGAATCCAATTTGTGAAAAAAAGAACCCGGATAAGAATAAGAGTAAGACACCCATCGTTCTTTTCATAATATTTCCTTATCATACGTTATGGTCGTTCTCATATATGGCTCGTGAAGAATTTCCGTTTCTTTAAGATAAACCCGAACGATTTTATCCATCCTCTTTGAAAATATGCGCAGGAGCTTAAGATGTCAAGAACCCTTAAATGCCAAATACCAAAGGGACTAATTATGGACCAGGCTTATCATTATTTGCTTGATTTCCAAACTTGCGTCACCCAAGCAGCCGGTGAAAAATACGCTATAAGAAACAGGCACGAATTCTTATAACGGCAAAAAGGTTTACAGGGGCGGAAAGATGAAGGTCTCCGCACCATAAAGCCTGTTTATGCCCGAAATCGGACAGCGGCTGTTCAAATCCAAACACGACGTGCCAATTCCTAGGAGATGCGGGGCCGAGAACAGATGACGGATCGATGTAAGAAATGGCATGTTCCTTGCATACCCTATATTACAGGATATCCGAGTTTTAGGAGTATAAGATGGTTGACAAGGCACTCGTTGCCGCTTCGGCAAAGCCGATCATCCTCTCCATCCTGACCGCCGGGGAGGATTACGGCTATCAGATCATCCAACGGGTGAAACATCTGTCCGGCGGAGAGCTCAAGTGGTCGGATAAAATGCTCTATCCGGTCCTCCATCGCATGGAAAAGGAGGGATTCCTCCTCTCCCGCTGGAAGATCTCCGGGGAGGGGCGGCTGCGCCGCTATTACAAGATAACAGACAAAGGCCGGAAGGAACTCGACGCGGAAAGACGGCAGTGGCAAAGCGTCGGCCAGGCGCTCGCCAAGCTGTGGAAGCCCCTGCCGTCCTTGGACTAAGAACGAAGAAGCGCTGGCAGGGAGAGACGAACATGTTCGAACTTGAAAAGGAGATTCAACAGTGGACGAGAAAGCTCGGCCGCGGCCGCAATTTGGAGGAGGCCGACGTCGCGGAGCTCGAATCCCACGTCAGGGATGAAATAACCCGGTTTATTAAGGACGGGATGAGCGAGGAGGCGGCCTTCCGGGCGGCGACGGAGGACCCCGAAGAGGCGAAGGCCCTGGAGGACGAATACGGCAAGGTCCGCCTGACGTCTTCGCTCGCCTGGAGCTACTTGAAGGTCGCCCTCCGGAAGATGAGGAAACAGAAGGCCTATTCCTTCATCAACATCGTCGGCCTGGCCTTCGGCCTGGCCTGCTCAATCCTGATCCTTTTCTGGGTCAGAGACGAACTCGGCTTCAACATGTTCCACGAAAACGCCGACCGTTTGTACAGAATCAACAAGGTTTATCAGGTGGGAGCAAAGACCGAGTCCAACCCTATGACGCCCTATCCGCTGGCTCGGGCGGTCCGGGGGAATTTTCCCGAGGTCGAAGACGTGACCGGGTATACCAGGATCTCGGGGCTTTTAAAATTCGAGGACAAGGTCTTCTTTGAACGTGGCGTTTGCATCGCCGATACGTCCTTTTTCAGGATGTTCAGTTTCCCCTTTGTCAAGGGCGAACCGCAATCGGCGCTGACCCAGGCCGGTTCGGCCGTGGTCACGGAAACCATCGCGGCCAAATATTTCGGCAACCAGGACCCCATGGGGAAAACCATAACCCTGGACCAGACGAAAGAACTCCTCATTACCGGTGTCGTCAAAGACATCCCCTCCAATTCAGACCTAAGATACGACATTTTCGTGGCGGCTCCCGGCTACGTCACCCCCGACACGGCCGAGAACTGGCATTCTCATTATTATTTGACGTTCGCCCTCCTGAGAAAAGATGCTGACATCGCGGGCCTGGAGTCGAGGCTCTCCACGATCATCCAGGACCGCCTCCCCGAGGAGAAAATCTCTCTGAATCTTCAATCCCTGGCCCAGCTCCATCTTTATACCCCCGACGGCCAGGAAGAGGGCATGAAATACGTCTACTTCTTCTCGGCTATCGCGGCCTTCATCCTGATGATCGCCTGCATCAATTACGTCAACCTGTCCACGGCCCGGTCTGAGAAACGGGCTAAAGAGGTCGGTCTGAGAAAGGTCGTCGGGGCGCGGAGGTCACAGATCGCCAGGCAGTTTTTCGGCGAGTCGGCCCTCTTCACCTTGATCGCGTTGGCCGCTGCCTTCGTCCTCATCCAGCTTCTTCGGGGGCCCTTTAACAGCGTCACGGGAAAAACCCTAAAATTTGCCGATTTCAGCCCCAGCTTCATCCTGAGCCTGATCCTGATCACCGTTTTTACCGCCCTGGCTTCAGGGCTCTACCCGGCGCTCGTCCTGTCTTCCTTCGCGCCGGTCAGGGCGCTCCGGGAAGGGGTCCGCCGGCGGGGCGGGAAAGCGTCCCTCCGGAAAACGCTGGTTGTCATCCAGTTCGCCCTGTCGATCATCCTGCTCATCGGGACGGGGGTCATCGATAGGCAGCTTCGGTATATGCAGAAAACCGACCTGGGGTTCGACCAGGACAATATGTTGTACCTGAGGATGAACGAAAAACTCCGCGACAATTATGACGCGTTCAGGACCGAACTGATGCGGAATCCGCAGGTCGTCGGCGTTGCTCGGACGCATGAATTGCCCATGGAAACATGGGCCATCACAAGAGGGGTAACCTGGGAAGGCAAGGAAACACCCGGGGGGGACGCCTTCGGGTTTGCCGTCGTCGATCATGACACCCTCGACCTGACAAAAATGAGGTTCGCGGCCGGGAGGAATTTTTCCAGGGAATTTCCGTCGGATGATTCCAACTTCATTTTTAATGAGAAAGCCATCAAAATCATGGGAATGAAGGACCCGATCGGCAAGTCCTTCAGGCTGAGCGAATTATCCAAGGGCACAATCATCGGGGTCGTCAAGAACTTCCATTCCTTGCCGCTCAACTTCGCCTTGGAGCCCTTGGTGGTCGTCATGAACCCGAGCTTTTATCGTCTGGTCCTGGTCAAGCTCAGGCCGGGAAGCCAGGAGGCCGCGCTGGCCAGCATTGAAGCCGTTTGGAAAACCTTCGCCCCCGGATTTCCGTTCGAATACCACTTCCTCGACGAACGGTTCGAGAGTAACTATGCCCGGGAGGTCCAGGCTGGGAGAATCTTCGGCTACTTTGTCTTTGTCGCGGTCTTCATCTCCTGCCTCGGCCTGCTGGGCCTGGCCTCGTTTACGGCCGAGCAGAAAACGAAAGAGATAGGCGTCCGCAAAACGCTCGGGGCCTCCACGGCCGGGGTTGTCGTGTTACTGACCAAGGAATTTTTGAAGTGGGTCGTCCTCTCCAACGTCATCGCCTGGCCCGTCGCTTATCTGGCGATGCGCGGCTGGCTCAGCCATTTTGCCTTCCGAACCCGCCTCGGCGTCCTCGTTTTCGCCCTATCGGCGGGGCTGGCCCTGGCGGTCGCCTTGCTAACCGTAAGCTACCAGGCCTTCAAGGCGGCGCGGGCCAATCCCGTGGACAGCTTGAGGTATGAATGATTAGCTATTTCTTCTCGAGCTCCGCGACGACCGCGGCCGCGTGCCGGTTGAACTCCTCCGGGCGCTCGAGCATGGGGTAGTGCCCCACGTGGGTCATGATCACGGCCTCGAAATCGGGCTTGATCTCACGGACGCCCTCTACGTCGGTCGGATAGATGTCGCCGTTGATGGCCCGGAGGGGGACTGTGAGCCTGCGGGGCGGACGCCGCCGGGACATAACCGGCCATTCCCATGAACGTAGCATAGGCCGCGGGCGGTCTCCATTCCCCCGCCCCGGCCGGAAAAACCTCTCCTTCCCTCCTGGATAGCTCCAGCCCGAAGTGCCTAGAAAAAAAGTCATCCCATCCTGCCCTCGGCAGTATAGCACATGATTTTTCTCCCTGGCGGCCTTTTTCCTGTTCGCGGGCTTAGGTGCCGTTTCCGCGCTGCGGAGAGCGCTTAAACGCCTTCCTGCTGGCGCTTGAGGATGGCATTCACATACTTCTGGTCCAGGTCATACCAGGCCCCGGTCAGGGCATCGATGAGAACAGGGACGACGCCACAGACGACGTCGAGGACCACCCAGCCGACGCCGATCTCATTCTTGATGTGGCGAACCTCGGTCTCAAAGCCGTCTTTCCTGAATTCGATCGTGTAGGGCTGGTTGGGCCGCAGCTCGAGCTTAAGGGGCGTCCTTCCGTAATACATCCCGTTGATGAACACCTGGGCCCCATCAGGTTCGGAGGCGAGGCTAAGGTCGCGGTGCTCTCCCCGGAAAACCGTTGCGCACCCCGAGAAGGCAAAAAGGAGCACTCCCAAAAGCAGCGGCGTTAAGTAGGTTTTTAACTTAAACTTCATCTTGAATCTCCTCAGCCGAACCATATGCAAAAATTATGCCAACAGGCCTCAGCTTGTCAAAGGGCGAAGTCGATTCAACAAATGACCCCGGCGGAGTACACCCGTCCCCATCAAACTCCTACAAGTGGCAGGTTTGATTTATCTTCCTTGCTTTTTGTTGACTTGATACATCGGGCCGTGGCCCGGAATTATCCAGTCGGCGTTCTTAAGAACCAAACCCCTGCTTTTTTCAAGCTCTTTTAAATCCGTGGCATAGGGATCGATCGCCGGATGATTCTCTTTCCAAAAAACGTCGCCGCAAATGGCTACCACCCCCGTTTTCGTAGTGACAAAAACGCTGATGGACGTTGGGTCGTGGCCGGGAGTTTTTAAAACACGCACATTCCTGGAAAATTTTTCTTGCCATTCCCGAGCGGCCTCCCCATCCCACAGCCCAAAATACTCCAACGTTTTTGCTTTCGGAAACATCCCTATATTCCTGTAGTGATCAAGATGGGAATGGGTTATGCAAACGATGCTGACATCGCTAACGGCCAAGCCTTCTTTGCGCAAGGCATCGACCAGAATCTGCTGATCATCTAAAACTCCCGGATCAACGACAATAGCTAGATCGCCATCCTTTATTAAAGTAACGGTGGCACGAGTTTTTTCTTCGCCCGTTCGAGCCACCGAATCTGTCATCGTGAATCCTTCTATTAAGATTTTGACTTCGGCGCTCATCGTTCGCTCATCACCGTCTCTAATTTTATCTTATATTCTCGCTGACAACGGATCTATGATATTCCTCGCTTTTTATATGGAAATTATATGACGTTTTCATTTTGTTTTCTTGCTCTCCGTTAACAGCGTATCAAAATTCCATCTTGGCAAAATGAACGCTTCGCTTTTTGGCAGAACGTACAAATTCGTCTCCCATCTCCTTTCTCAAGTTAGGCAGCACGCAGCCGGGCGGCAGGAACCGCGAGTTTTTACCCGTGCCTGATCGCGTCCACAGGATTGCCCGCGGCCGCCTTGACGGACTGGAAGCTTATGGTCAAAAGAGCCGCCCTGCCCTCGGCATTATAGCACATACTCCTTTTCGTCCCTCGACGGTAATCAGCACGCCTCAACCGTTTTAAGACGCCTCGGGCCTTTTGCCGATTTTCCCTGGGCCGCGCCCATAAGCGAATTTAGGATAAGAAGGCATATCAAATCCCAATGAGGCCGGAACTTTCATATCTCTCGTTTCGTACCTATTTAGGGAAAAGAAAGGACAATCCGTGAAAAAGATCATCGTAACTGCCTGCGCAGCGGCGCTTCTTTGTGTTGTGTTGGCCTTTACTTCGGCGGCCTGCCTCGGAGACAAGCCCAGTGCGGAAGAGCTCTCCCGGAAAATAGGCAAGGTTGAAAACGGGCTGGTGGAACTGGACCTGGCCAGCCTAAAATATGCCCACCCGGAAAAGAGAATGACGCTCTCCGAAAGGATGGTCCATTATAAGGTGCCGGGTGTAAGTATCGCCGTCATCGAAAATGACAGGGTTGAATGGATGAAAAGCTACGGGGTCTTAAATATCGAGAGCAACACACCCGTGACCACCGAAAGCCTATTCGAGGCCGCTTCAACGACAAAACTCCTTACCGGGGCGATCGTTCTCCGCCTCGCGGAGCGGGGACTCCTGGACTTGGACAGGGACGTCAACGCGTACCTGAAATCGTGGAAGGTCCCAGACAGCGAATTCACCCGCGATGAGAAGGTCACTCTGCGTCGGATCCTGACCCATCAGTCCGGCATCAACCGGCCCGATGGCGGTTTTTCCGAGGCGGAAGGCAGCACGCCCACCCTTCTTCAGATACTAAAGGGGGAACATCCGGCCCAAAACCAGCCCGCCGCGGTGGAGTATGTCCCGGGATCCAAGTGGCAGTATTCGAATATGGGTTATCTCGTCATTCAGCAGGTCGTGGAGGATATCCTGGGCAAGTCGTTTGCTGATGTCGCCCGCGAGGCCGTATTCAAGCCTCTGGGCATGAAGTCCAGCACCCTGGTTTATCCTCTGACCGCGGAAGATCAAAAAAGGGAATCCGTTCCTCATGATGAGGAAGGGAAAGCGCGCGAACCCGGCATGTCTCCTGCGGCCGTGGCCCACGCCGGCCTGATGACGACCCCCTCCGACCTGGCACTTCTAACGATAGAGCTTATCCGCGCCTATCAGGGCCGGTCCAGCCGGATCATTTCGCAGGCCATGGCCAGACAGATGTTCCGCCGGGAACTGGACATCAACATATCCGGCTTTTCCGCGGGAGAAGGCACGGGGGTTATTCTCCGGGGAGAAGGTAATAACGTTTCCTTCCTCCATCCCGGCGGCAATGCCCCCGGCGCAACCAGTTGGCTGGAAGGCGTGCCGGAGACGGGCCAGGGAATCATCATCATGACCAACGGCGCCATGGGGGATGTCCTTTCCTTAGAAATCCTCTATCCCCTTATTGAAGAGTACCGCTGGCCGACCGGCCAATGGTTGGCGCAAAAATAATATTCTGACGCCCTCGATTATTTGGCCGCGCCTTTCCCGCCGATGGACATCTGGGCCACCTTGACCGTCGGTCCGGCGATGGTGTCGTTGAGCTCAAGGTCGTCGCCGACCATCTCCACGCCCTTCAGGACATCTGCCAGGTTGCCGGAAATGGTGATTTCGGCGACCGGGAAAGCGACTTCGCCCTTTTCGATCCACAGCCCGATGGCGCCCGTGGAAATATCGCCCGTGGTGGGCACCCGGCCGAAGCCGATCGTTCCGGTAAGCAGGAGTCCTTTATCCACGGACTTGATGATATCCGCCGGCTTGCTTGAGCCCTTGGCCATGTAGAAGTTGGTGACCCAGTCCGCATTTCCTGTGGAGGCCATTTTCAGCTTGCGGCCATAATAGGTGTTGAGCAAATAACTTTTCAAAACGCCCTTATCCACGACCAGGGTTTTCCGGGTGGGAACCCCTTCGGCGTCGAAGGCTGAGGTGCCCCGGCCTCCGGGCAGGAGTCCGTCATCGTAAACGGTTACCAAGTCGCTCGCGATCTTCTGGCCCAGTTTGTCCACCAGGAAAGACTGCCGGCGGTCAATGCTGGGTCCTATAACGCACAGAGCCAGTAATCCCAGCAGCAAGTCGGACGTCACCGGGGGCTCAAAGACAACCGGCGCGTTCTGAGACTCGATTTTACGGGCGCCGATGAGACGGGTCACCCGCTCCGCGGCCTTCCGGCCTATGGTTTCCGTGGTCGGCAAGCCGGCGATAGAGGTCGCGCCTTCAAACCATTGGTCCTGCAGGAGGTTATCACCCTCTCCGGCCTGGAAGCCCACGCCGCAGGCGACCGTGGTCCGGCGGAAGGACCCGGAAAATCCCTTGGAATTGGCCAAGTGCCAGGAGGCCACGACGCTGGTGAACGTGGAACCGGTAGAGGCCTTGATGCGTTTGTCGGCCAAACCGACGGCCTCGACCTTCATGGCTGAGGCAATTTTGCTTTCCGGGGAAAGCTCCAGCACGGCCGGGTCGAAAACCTTGAGCTCGTCGTCCGAACCCCGAATGGACAGAGCCTCGGGCAATCCGGCAAAGGGGTCCGCTCCGCCCAGCCGGGCCCGGGCAATGGCATTGTCCACGATTCGATGGAGGGTGGCCTCCGCCAAATCCTGGGAACCGGCCGTGGCCAGCTTCCCGTCCACAAAGACGCGCAAGCCGAGGTCCATGTTGCCGGCCTGGGTCAGACGTTCGACGTTTTGTTCTCTGACGTTGACTGCGAACCGCGAAATCTCCGCCACGGTGACTTCGATTTCAGAAGCGCCCTGCCTGCGGCCGTAGGCCACCAGGTTCTCAGCCAGGGCTTTGAGATTGACTTGATTGGTGCTCATGCGCGGCCTCCTACGGTCATTTGGCGGATTTTAAAGGTCGGCGTTCCGGCGGCGCAAGCGGCGGATTGGCCGTCCTTGCCGCAAACGCCCAGGAAATAGTCCAGATCGTTGCCGATGAGCTCGATATCCTTGAGGACCTGGACGTTAGTCCCGATCAGAGTGGCGTTCTTGATGGGCCTGGTCAGCTTGCCGTCTTCAATGAGGTAGCCCATGTTGACGGAGAAAGTGAACTTGCCGGTGTCCTCTACCTGACCGCCCTGATAGGTGTCGGCATAGAATCCTTTCTTGACCGTTTTTATGACGTCCTCGGGCGAGGCCTCCCCCCTGGCCAGCATGGTGTTGTTCATGCGGCAGATGGGCACCGCCCGGTAGGACTCGCGACGGCCGTGCCCGTTGGGCTCCAGGCCAAGGATTCTGGCCGAGAGGCGGTCATGAAGGAATCCGACCAGCCTTCCGTTCTCGATCATCATGACTTTTCTTGTCGAGGTGCCTTCGTCGTCGATGTTCATGCTGCCACGCATGTGGGGTATGGTGGGGTCTTCATAGATCGACACGCAAGGGTTGGCTACCATCTGGCCCAGTCTGTCCCAAACGATGGACGTCTTCTGCCAGATCCCCTCGCCCTCAAAGGGATGGCCCACTGCCTCATGGATCACCACCCCGGACTGACGGCAGCCCAGCACGACCGGCTGGTCCCCGGCCACCGGATCGATGGCGGCGAGCAGGGTGACAGCCTCTTTGGCGGCCCGGACCCCCACCTCTTTGGGGGTCTTGCCCGGCTGCTGAAAATAGGTCATTCCCACCCTGCCTCCGGCGCTCCCGTTGCCCGTGTTCCGGACCTTGCCTTCCTGGGCCGTGGCCGTGGCATACAGGCGGACCTGGGGCCGGGCGTCCGAAATCAGCAACCCTTCGCTGTTGGCGATGGTGACGTATTGCATTTCGTCTGCCAGGATGACAATCACCTTGACAATCCTATTTTCGTAGCCCAGGGCTGCGGCGTAGGCTTCCTTGACCAGAGTGATGCGGTCGTCGAGCGGCGCGTCCGCGAACGGCTTTTCCAGCAGATAGACCTGTTTGTCGGGCCGGCTCTCCTTGAGGTCCGGCAGCCGCATCCTGGCCCCGGAAGCGGCAATGGCCGCTGCGGTCAAAGCCGCCTGGGTCATGCTCTCCGGGGTGAGGCTTGAGGTATAGCCGAAACCGGTCTGCTTATCCTTGAGGACCCGTATGCCCACGCCCCGGACGACGTTCTCCGAGGACTGCCGGATGATGTCGTCCTCCATGACCACGGTTATGATCACCTTGTACTCGAAGAAAAGGTCGGAGAAGTCCCCGCCCTTGGACAGGGCGGCCCCCAGCACCTTGGCCATGACCTCCTTCGAAACGCCGAACTTATCGGCAAACAGGCCGGCGCCGGCCTGGGGCAATGCCCCGGCCAGGAGCCGGTCATGGAACAGGCCGGTGGCGATGAACGCTCCCGCACCCGTTCCGGCGAGCTTGAGGAACTCGCGCCTTTGGATTTTCTCCATGCGTCTGACTCCTTCTAAGTAGATTGATTATTTCCGATCTTGCCGATCATATTTTTAGTAATAATGATGTCAAGCTTGCTTTGCGATTTCGTGTTTTGGAATGTCGTCGAGTCGACGTAAATAATAAGTTCAGGCTTAAATCGCTGCAGCCTGAAGTGACCGTTACAATCATCTGTGACAATGATCTATCCCTCGGAATCCTCCTGTATATATGAGACACCAGGGCTGGTCAAATCTATCGGCTGAGCAGGCCCAGCATATTTTCCGATAACCTCATCATGTTTGCCCCCAATTTCTAAATGAAGATATTGTCCCACAATGAACTTTTCCTTCATGAGACACAGAAATAACAACAAGCATTCGATGAGAGGCCGGCAGAATCGATAAAAGGTTGGAAATTGACCTGAATAATCAGCTAGAAGCCCGCGCCTATATCTTGTCTTACGGAAAATAACCTGTTCTCGAACAGCATGGCCTTCCTTCCTCTTCGCCATAATTATGGGCATAGACGGCTGTTTTGGACCGCTCATTTTCAGGAACAGTTTGATACGCCTCGGATACGATCTTGGCCAGTTCTTCCCAGCCGAACCTGTCGGCGAAGTGCTGGGGAAGTTCGTCCAGTTGATGAGCTTCGGGAGATTTTTGGGCAATCCCCAAGGCCTTGGTGTATCCGATTTGCCGACCACGAGCTCGAGGTATTCCCGATAGGCCTTGACGCCGACGTTGATGCTCCCTGGCTAAGTTGCCGTCTCTTCAAGGGCGGCCTTGATCCCATAACGGGGACGATAGCCCAGGACGGTCTTGGCTTTTTCAATCGCATAGACCCTGTCGATCCGCTGCGGCATTTCCCACCGCTCACGGAGGAAAATCTCTCGCACCCCCGGAGCTTGTCGATCGATCACCTTCCAAGGATCCGTCCAAAGCAAATCTGTATCCTCGGGCTTAAATAGCGGTTCAGAGGACATATTGAAGATTTCAAAGCCTTTCAAGGGGACCGTGGCCGCCAGCCAATGGCCTTCGGCGACGTCGCGAAGGTCCACACCCCGGTACAAGCGATAGAACGCGACAAGGTGGGCAGGTTCTGGAAAGCACCGAGACATCCGGAGGACGGCAACGCTCATATCCGCGTGACTGGCTTCCCGGCAGAGACGTTCCGCCTCGAGTTTGGTGAAATCATAGATGTCCTCGGGATGGGGTTCCAGTTCCTCGGTGACCCAAATTGCCTTCTCTTTGGGGCGAGACGTGCACCCGTAGACCGATGTCGTGCTTGTAAATACAAATCGCCTGATCCCCGCACGTACGGCGGCATCCAGCAGGATTTTTGTGCCTTCGACGTTGACCCGGCGAAATTCCTCCTCGCTCCTGCAACACACATGAGGGGCATGGAGTCCTGCGACATGGACGACCGTATCGACTCTTCGAGACATAGATAGGACGAGTTTGGAATCGGTGATGTCTCCCACTTCGGAAGTCCAAGGTCCCGCGACGCGGTCCAATCCAATAATTTCAGCCTCCCGGGCGAAGCGACCTGCCACTGCCGCTCCTATGAGTCCGGATGAACCCGTGATGAGAGCCCGAAATCTTCTTTCGACCATATGACCTATTCAGAACTACGATACACCATTCGTCGTTCCCTTATTTAGGGCATTCGCTTATCTTTTTCACATCTTCTGATTGACATCAAAAAATGAAATGCTATTTTCTATTCTTCGGATCTCGAGCTTTCACAAATGCCGCTCCGGACAGCATGAACCGGTCGCCCTTATTTTCAGGGCAGACGACGCGCGAGGGGAGCTTTTTAGCGGCCGCTTCCCGGGCGAAGGCGCCGTACATGTATTCCCGGTCCCAGGCGTGGATGGGGAAAACGACACTCGGCAGGAGCGATTTGGCTTGTTTAAATTTGCCGATGAAGGCGATGTCGACCGCTCCCGCCTTATTCAGAAGATAGTCCATGTCTCCTCTGAAGCGGTCGATCCGGCCGATATAATCGCCCGAATGATAGATCGACAATCCATCAACCTTGACCAGGTAGGCAACCTCGGGGACGGTGTCGTGCTCGTCGTTGACAGTATAGATCTCTAAGCCCTTGATCGTTGTCACGGCCCGCGGCGCCGGCATATCGATAGAGCGCTCTCCCTTCCGGGCATTCCAACCGAAGAGGTAGGTGATGTTCTTGACAACGGATTGCCAGGAGAGGATCGCGGGGTCGAAGTGATCCGGATGGTTGTGAGAGACAAGGGCGACGACCTCCAGATCCTTGATCTCCTCCGGATTGACGAAGCCGTTGGCCAGAGAAGATTTTTCCGGGCGCATTCCCAGGCTGATGTAATCAAAAATCAGGAGGCGGCTCCTGGTTTTGACCGCGAACCCGCAATGTCCCAAAGACCAGACGATCGCTTCTCCGTTATTGAGGGGCCTAGCCAGGAGCGAGGCGACATCGGTTATCTCGAGGCCCAGAGTCGATCCCGCGTCTTTTAGGATCCTGGCTATCTCGGGATAGGAATATTCCGAAGCCAGGCCGAGCGGAGTCCGTCCTTTGCCGTCTTCAGCGTTAGGATCCAGCCCTTTTTGGAGCAGGAAGCGGACCATATCGGTCCGCCCTTTTTTTACGGCCAAATGAAGAGAAGTTGAGCCTTCCGGGTCCCTTTCATCTGCCGACGCTCCTTTGTCAAGAAGCATCTGGGCCAGTTCCACATTCCCCCCCTGGGCAGCCCTCTGGAACGGCGTCCTGCCGGATTCATCCTTCAAATCGACCGGAACGCTTTTTTCTAATAAGAACGCGGCCGCCTGGACGTTCCCGTGATACGCGGTCCGATGGAGCGGATACTTGTCCAATAGATCTCGGTTCTTCAAGGCCTCAGCGCGCGGCCAGAGCTTCTCGACGAGTCCCTGGAAGCCGTTCACCAGCGGCCAGCTCAGCGGCGTTTCGTTGATCGTGTTCCGGACATCGAGCCTCGCCCCATGCTCGAGCAGCCAGTCGATGACCTCCGCCCGGCCGGCCTGGGAGACATAAAGAAGAGGCGTTGATCCCTCCTGGTTGACGGCATGGACATCGGCGCCGTGTTTGACCAGGATGTCGAGAAGACGAAGATTGCCGGAGAACGCCGCCTCATGGAGAGGAGTCTGGTCATAGTAATCACGGCTCATGACATTGGCTCCCCGGGAGAGGAGGAATTCCGCAGCGACATCCGATCCTGCCTCGGCAGCCTTGAGAAGCGGCGTGCGGGCGTAACGGTCTGGGCCGTCGACGCGGAATCCGGCCTTGACCAGCCGCTCCATGAGGTCGACCAGCCCTCCGGCCGCGGCCGAGTGGAGGAGATTTCGGCCGTCACGGCAGACGGCCTTCATATCGGCCCCCTTGGCGATCAGGAGGTCAACCGACTCGCTGCGCCCGGCGGAAGCGGCCAGGTGAAGAGGCGACTGGCCGAGGTCGTCGACGGCGTTGATGTTCACCCCCCCGTCGATCATTTTACCGATCATGGCCGTCAGCCCGCCTGCGGCTGCCGAATGGAGCAGAGTTCCTCCGCCGTCGCTTTTTGACGCGACGTCGGCCCCGTGGCCGATGAGATATTCGACCAGCGAGAGGAATCCCGCCGAAGCGGCCCGGTGGAGAAGCGCGTCCCCCTCCTCTCCTTTGGTCTCAACCCTCAATCCTCCCTGGAGGAGCGCTTCCACCGCTTCCGGATGCCGTCCGTAGAAGGCCGACTCCAAGGTCGTCACGCCCGGTCCGCCCCGAGCGTTGGGATCTGCGCCCGCCGCGATCAAGGCTCTGGCTGCGTCGGCCTGCCCGGCCGAGGCCGCCCAGTGGAGGGGCGTAAATCCTTCCGGATCTGTCGCCCTGACGTCGGCCCCGCTGGCAATGAGGAAAGCGAGAATCTCCCGGTTCCCCGCGTAGCTCGCGAAATGGAGAGGCGTTCGGCCCCGGGCGTCCTTTTCGTTGACGACCTTGGCGTCCTTGGCGACCAGCGCCTTGACCTTGGCCAGGTCCCCCGCCTGGACCGCGTCGTGAATCTCGCCGGCCTGAGCAAGAGGAATAGAAAACGCAAAAGCCAGAATTGCGACAATCTTCTTATAATTTCCGTTCATGACCTATTCCTCCAAGTGGACTCATAACTCATTAGAGGACAATTATCGAGGAGAATTGAATATCCAGCGAAGCCCCTTCGTAAAAGCATATGGAAAAATGCTCCGGTGATGTTCTCCCTCGGGCATTAGGGACGTGAATCGAAGGCCGGGATAGTTCCTGTCCGTCATCGTCCGAATCATTTTTTCCGTCGTCCTCACCATTTGCTCGCTTTCGTCTTTCCCCGTCGAAAGAAAAACCACCGCATTCATAGCTTTTTGCGTCCCGGCGAATTCCTTTTCGTATTCGAAAATCACCTCGTTCGAGTACCACAAGGACGGGCTGACGATCAGGTACTTGCTGAAGAGCGCCGGATGTTTGAAAAGGACGTACGCACAGAAGAAACCCCCAATCGAATGCCCGACGATCGTCCGGTTCCCTGCAAGCGTCCTGAAATGATGATCGATAAGAGGGATCAGCTCATTCTCGAAGAATCGGACGAAATTTTCCACCCCCCCGGAACGGGGGCCGTGAATTTTCGACGGCGGTGTGCAATCGCGTTCGCGCTTGATATAGTAATCGTCCTCAGTCGTATTGTAGGCGATCCCGACGATGAGGACTTTGGGGATGTCCCCGTTCGTGATCAGGCGTCTGGCGATATACGCTGTGCAGCCGAAATTGTATTCCGCGTCCAGGATATAGAGAACCGGGTACCGAGCCGTCTCTTTGGCATAATCCTTGGGGAAAAAGATGTCGATCTCATAGGTCTCATCGACATACTTAGACGCCAGGAATCTCATTTCGGTGTCGCGGATCTCCACTCTTCGAAAAGACTCCGAATTCACGGCTCCGGTCTGGTTTCTCTGAGATTGCGCGAGGCTCTTATAGCTCATAAGGCAAAAGAGAGACAGGATCAGAACGAACAGGTGCCTTTTCAATTTACCCCCTCTTTCCATACATAACGTGAAGTCCATACAACATAGAAAGAACTATTCCATCACGAGCCGTTCCGGGCAGACGCCCTGCGACCGAGGTCGTCGATCACCTTCGCATCAACCCAGTAAATGTCCATGCCCCGGGACCAGAGCATGTATTTACCGTCGGGTGTTACGGAAGCACAAATCAGGTCGTTTCCGGCGTTGACTCCCTCGGGCAGCCGCCGACCCTTCGACCATGTCCCGTCCTCCTCCTTGAAGCTGACGAACAGGTAGCTGTCGTAGGAGGCCGGGCTGCCCGGCTGGGCATCATAGATCAAGCAGCTTTCGTCCGGGGCGACGTACGGGTGGGAATTGTTATCATAAAGGTTTACTCCGGGTCCAAGCCGGAGCGGCTCATCGTAGCCGCTTCTGTTGAAACGGGCCATATAGATCTGGGTTCGGTCATCTGTTTCGACTTCGGCGTAGTAGAGATTGCCGTTGGCGGCCACCGACGGCCCCATCTTGCTTTTCTCCGACAGCGGGAGCCCGATGACTTCGGGAGTTCCCCATCCCTTCGGCGTGCGCACGACCGACCAGATCCTCACCTTTTGCATGTCATAGCTGGGCCGGGTGGAGATGAAAAACAGCCTGCTTCCGTCCGGCGCCATAGACGGCTCGGCGTCATAGAAGCGTCCCGAGAAGGGCGCGATGACCGGCTCCGACCAGCGCACTCCATCGTATCGAATGACGTAAATCGCGGTGGATTGTCGCAATTTTGGGTCGTATCGCGTGAAATAGAACTCCCTGCCGTCCTGGGAAAAGCAGCAGCCGAATTCATTCGCCGGCGTGGTGACGATGCCCGGCGCGAACCGTTCCGGGGTCATCCCCGGCGGCTTCTGGCCGAGATAGGGGCCCTTCAGTGAGGGAAATTCTTTCTGTTCGGCAGGAACTCCCTGCCCGGATTTCGGCCGGGCCTTCTCGATGACGTCGGCGCGGACCCAGTAGGCGTGGCTTTCGCCGTCTCGTTGGCTCAAGAAGAACAGGTACTTGCCGTCGGCCGTGACGACCGGGCACAGCTCGATCGACGGGCTGTTGACTTCAGGGCCGAGCTTGACGGGCTCGGACCACGCGTTCCCCGCCCCCCGGAAGCTCACCCAGAGGTCGTATTGGCGCGAAAACAGGAGATAGCTCCCGTCGGGCGCGATGAAGGGCGCGTTCTCTCCGTCCGCGGAGTTGATGGGATCACCCAAGTTGACGGGCTTTTCATATTTCCCGCCGACAGACCGGGCGCAGTAAATATCCGACATCCCGAGTCCTGCGGGAATCTGCGATGCCAGATAGAGGTTGCCCTGCCTGTCGAGCGAGAATTGCCAGTGCATATCCTGGTCGTTGACGGCGGCATCGATCGGCCGGGGCTCGGACCAGCCGGCCGGAGTCCGGTCCGCGAACCAGATGCGCTCCTTCTCATCCTCGCTCGTGTCCGGCAGCGGCCGCGAGGAGATGAAAAAAATTCTTTTTCCATCGGCCGAGAAAAAGGGAACGTCGTCATCGAACTCCGGTCTGGAGAACGAGGCCCAGGCGGGAGCCGTCCAGCGGCCGTCCACACGTTTCATCATGAGGAGGCCTCCCCGCGAATAGATCTCGCCGGGGAAGGTCATCATCGGCGCCCAATAGACCTCTTTCCCGTCCGGAGAAAAGACCGCGGTGCTGTGAAGGCCCCAGATGGAGGAAACGATGCCCAGGGCAAACCGCTCGGCTTCTCCGGATGGCGGCTTCTGACCCAGATAGTCTCCCGCGAGAACAGGAAACCCGGCGTCGCCTTTCCCGACGCCGTTTTCGGCAAGAAGTTCGGCCACGGCTTCCATCCCGCGCTCTCGGGCAACGTTGTAGGGAGTTTGACCGGCGATCGTCGGGGAATCGAGGGGAGCACCATGCTCGACGAGCTTCCGTGCGGCTTCTGTCCGGCCGTCAAGCGCTGCGTAATGGAGAGGCGTCCAGCCGTAGATGTCCTTACGGCCTGGATCAAACCCCCTTTCGAGGAGGGCGTCGACGATCTCGGACGCGCCGCCCTGCACCGCCGCATGAAGGATTGTTTCTCCGGAGACTTCAATTGCCTTTAAATACTGCCCTTTATCGGTCAAGCGGCGGAATAAGCCGGCCAGACCTTGGGAGGCGGACAGGGACAGCAAGCGCCTCCACTCGTCGCCCGATTCCGGAACCGCAGCTCCCCTCTCGAGGAGGAGGTCTACGAACTCTCGCTTGCCCCGCCAGGCGGCAAGCCCGAGCGCCGTACTGCCGAATTTGTCGGCCGCATCGATCTCGGCTCCGGCATCAAGCAGGATCCGGGCCGTGGCGGCCTGACCCCGCTCGCGCGCGCAGAGGATGAAGGCCGTGCGGGCGTAATCATCCCTTTTTTCCAGATCTGCCCCACGCTTGATCAGGGCTTCCGCAGCCTCTTTGCGGTCGTTCATGGCCGCCATGTGAAGCGGAGTCTGAGCGCGCGAATCCCGGAGTTCAAGATTGGCGCCCTTATCCACGAGATAGTGAATGAACGCGGCATCGCCGCCTATCGCGGCATAGTGGAGCGGCGTCATGCCGTCGCCGTCCCGAGAGTCGAGTACTGAAGGGGATTTTTCAATGAGGGCTTTGACCGCCTGGATGTCGCGCTTGCGAAGCGCGTCGAAAACCTCCTGCGGCCAGGCCGGCGCTGAGAATACCAGGACGGTTAAAAAGACGGGAAGAAATTTTTTCATGTTTGCCGTCTTCATTTAAAAAGCGGATTCGACCGACAGGACATCAGTCCGTACGATGGCCAGCTTTACATCCGGCTTCAAGGCCGGCCGAGCGTTTTGCAGGAGAGCGACGGGATCATCGAAATGATGGCAGGAGGA
>Ga0315284_10004058_pt1 | contig 20809 bp, 18 predicted proteins | sample YL17G09_16_MG_FD_203696 | JGI IMG/M metagenome (GOLD analysis project Ga0315284, IMG submission 203696) | Sediment microbial communities from Yellowstone Lake, YNP, Wyoming, USA - YL17G09_16 | ecosystem: Environmental > Aquatic > Freshwater > Lake > Sediment | place: USA: Wyoming | collected...
GGTTCTGCTCAATGTGGAGACAAGAGAGACGCGAAGGCTCACGACGTCCGGAGACAATGCGCCTGCTTTTTCGCCGGACGGCCGGACCCTGGCATTCAACCGGGGCGGCACTCCTAATCTTATCTACCTTCTCCGCCTCACGAGGGATTACCAGCCTGAAGGAGGAGAACCTGAACGGCTTGCAACGGCCGCTGAATCATATGATAGAAACTTCGGTTTAGCCTGGACTCCGGATGGAAGGGACATCGTGTTCTCGTCTGGGAACTGGGCGAGCATCGGCCTCTGGCGAGTAGCGGCAGCGGCTTCAGCAAGGCCCCGGAAGCTTGCCTTCGCATCGGACGGTGCCTCCGCTCCGGCGGTTTCACGGCAGGGGAACCGTCTGGCATATGTCGTGAACAGGACTGACGACAACATCTGGCGGGTTGATCTGCGCAGCCCGGGCCAAGCCCCGGGCATCCCGGCCCGGTTGATCGCCTCGACGCGCGAGGAGAGAGATCCCACTTACTCGCCGGACGGCAGGAGAATTGCCTTCATGTCCAGCCGGTCGGGGGCTTGCGAAATCTGGATGTGCGCGAGCGACGGATCCAATCCTGTGCTACTGACGGCGTTTGGAGGTCCGATAATCTTTGGGCCGAAATGGTCGCCGGACGGGCAGAACATTGCCTTTACCGCGGTCCGGGCTGGAAGCGTGGACGTCTATGTCGTCAGCGCGAATGGAGGGATTCCCCGGCGTTTGACCAGCCACCCGCTCGCCGACAAATGGCCGTCCTGGTCTCGGGACGGCCAATCGCTTTACTTCAACTCAATGCGCAACGGTCGGGATGACATCTGGAAGATGCCAGCTAAGGGCGGAGAGCCGGTCCAGATTACCCGGCATGAAGGAGACGCGCCACAGGAATCACCCGACGGAAGATTCGTTTACTATGAGAAGGGATGGCCATCGCACTGCAGCGTATGGAAAGCGCCGGCGGCAGGTGGCGAAGAGGTGAAGGTGCTCGATTCCACCCATCCTTACGGCGGGTGGACCGTGGGCAAACAGGGAATCTATTTCTTCACAACCCCAGACGGACAGGGCCGCAGTGATATCTGCCTCTACAAGTTTGCCACCGGCAAGATAGGCAAGATCCTGACGATCGAGCGGAATGTCGGCTATCGCATCGCCGTTTCCCCCGACGACCGGGCGATTCTCTACGCGCAATACGATCAGGAAGGCAGCGACATCATGCTGGTCGAGAATTTCCGGTAGAAGACTGTTCCGCCCCCCGCTTCCAGGGCCCCTTGCGCCGGATGAATTTCCCGCCATAAGAGCAGTGAACAGTGGGCAGTTGTCCTTCGTCCTTTGTACCCTGTGGCCTCCGCTCAGCGTTGGCGCGTGACGAGTGATCGAATAGCGGGCCGAAGCTCCAGGACGAACTGGACTCCTCCCACCGTCTCGCGTTCGCGGAAGAATTGGCCGAAAGGTGTTTGCCCGCGATAGAACCATCCCGCGAGGCGCGCCACGGGATCTCCTTTTGCAGTGGTGAACAGCGCGCCGGGTTGGAGGCTGTAGTTCATCTGCCAACCGACCTCCTGCCGGGTTTCAAAATCCTCAGCGAGATAGAAGCGGGCGCGCGAAAATGCCAGCGATTTTGGATACCACTCGCTGCCGGCCTGGAAACTCATTCGGCCCAGACCTGCAGGACGCGTGCGCAACGTCACCGAAGGTCCTGCGTAGATGCGCCACCGGCCCGGCCGACCGTAGGCGAGGAGCGTTTGAAGCACTTCACGACTGTAAGAGAATCGGGCTGCGGGGTTAGTGGCTTCAAAATCCGCGCCGCGATGGGAGCTCACGTGGTAAAGCTCCGCGCGCGCCGACCAGTTCCCGCGGCGAAACGCCACGGGAATCCCCAACCGGAAATCCGCTGACTTGAGGAGTAGTTGCGTGTCGCGAACTTTGAGGCGCGAAACGATGCCCGGCCGGAGGCCGATCTGCCAGTTCGTGCCCTTGCCCTCCGTTGCGTAGATCGTGAACGGCTGCGTCAAACCGAAATCAAATTGGCCGTTGCCGGCAAATCGAAACGCGCTGGCAGGTTCCGCGGGACTCGCGAGCGGCGCTGGAAAGAACTCTTGGCCTGCCGGCGCCTCCGGTGTCCCAGACTCTTTGGGGGATTGTTGCGCTCCCACTCTCACCGCTACCGCGAACAGCACTGCCAGCAACAGAAGGCTTCGGCATTCGATTTTCATCGCAGACCTCCACACGCAGGGCGGCCACGGTTGAGGGTGACCGCGCGCCAGGATTATTCCTTTGCTTCCCCGCAACGGATGAGGTTTTAACACAACGCCCAACCGCGGCGATAGGTGATTGGAGTTCTGCGCCCTTATAATGACGGCGTGCGCTACGGAATCCTCGCCGACGATCTCACGGGAAGCTGCGACGTCGCAGGACGACTGACTCACTTGGGATATCGACCCGTGGTCTCGGTGCGGCCGCCGGAGGGCACCAAGCGAATTCCGCCCTGGCCGGGCGAAAGCTGCATTGTGGTTGTGAATACGCGGAGCCGCGAGTGTTCGGCCAGCGAGGCGAAGGCGCGTGTCCGCGCCGCGGCGCGAATGCTTGAGCGCGGCAGGATCCCCGTCGTCTATCACAAAACCGATTCCACGCTCCGCGGCCACTGGGCGGAGGAACTGGCCGCCATCACCAGGATCGCTCATCCCGACACCATCCTGATCTGTCCAGCGTTCCCGGCCCAGGGCCGGCACATCGAGCGAGGAAAGCTCTTGGTCGACCCGGAGGTGAGCCTTGGATTGCTTTTCTCCTTCGAGTGGATGGAGGGAGAGAGCTTGCGTGAACACCTTGAGAAGAGCTGCGATTGGGAGGCGATGGAAATTCCACGCAAGATTCTTCGCCGGGGAGCGAGGGCGGTACGGGAAGCTCTGGATGCGGGCAGCGAGCCGCGCTGCGGCGTCTTCGACGCCTCGCATGACGGCGACCTGGCGGCGATTGGCCGGGTTAGCCGAAAACTTGAGGGGCGAGTACTGTGCGTAGGCTCGGCGGGCCTGGCACCGCATGTCGTCCCAAAGCGCGCGACGCCGGAGCTTGCCGATGAGTCTAGAAGCGCTCACCCCTGGTTGCTCATTCAGGGAAGCCGGCGGAGCATCAGTCACGAGCAGTTTCATCAGCTTTCAAGGGCGCGTGATCTGCACCTGATGAGCTTCTCCCCCTGGCGGGGCCGGGAGAAAAGGCAGGCGTGGTGCGACGAGGCCGTCGACGCGCTCAACCTCGGCAAAGATGTTGCGATTGCGGTGCCGGAACACCATGACACAGCGGCGGCGTACAGCATGCCTTCGGCGTTCGAAGGGCTCTTTCGAACTGTGCTGCGTGAGGCGACCTTGGGAGGCGTCTTCATTTCCGGTGGCAGAACGGCCGAGGCGGTCTGTGATAGTCTGCGGGTGAAGGCGCTCCAGGTTACCGAGGAAGTGAGTCCGGGGATTCCGACGAGCATTGCGCTCGATGGTTGGAATCCGGGATTGCGGTTCGTAACCAAAGCGGGCGGGTTTGGCGGGCCGGAAACGGTTCGCGAAATCCTGGAGGAATACATCCGTGCGCGTCGCTAGGAGCCCGAGGAAACCGCGCATCGGCATCACGCTGGGCGACCCGGCGGGCATCGGCCCGGAAGTGGCGTTGAAAGCTGTGCGCGACCCGAAGATCCTGGCTGCGGTGCGGCCAGTGCTGCTCGGCCCGCGCGCCGCCCTGGAATACTACGCGCGTCGGCTCGGGCTTGCGTCCCGCCTGACATTCACCGCTGACCTTGTTCCCGAACCTGGTACGAGCAAGATCGTCGCCCTCGATACCGGCGGCTTCAGCCTGCCGGAGATTCCTTTCGGACAGGTGCACGTCGAGTGCGGGCGCGCGGCGCTCGCGGCGATCCGATGCGGCGTGGCGCTGGCGCTGCAAGGCGCGCTGGACGCCATCGTCACCGGCCCCATCCACAAGAAGTCGGCGCAGCTAGCCGGGATCGTCGGCGCCGGCCACACGGAGTTCATCGCCCACTTGTGCGGCGTTACCGACGTGCGGCTGATGCTGGTGGGGCCACGCTTGCGAGTCATCCACGTGAGCGCCCACGTCAGCCTGCGCGACGCACTGGACCTGGTCAAGCGCGAGCGCATCGTTCGCACGATCGAGCTCGGCGCTGAGGTGCTCAAAAAGCTTGGCATGCCTCGCCCCCGCATTGCCGTGGTGGGCCTGAACCCGCACGCCAGCGACTCGGGTCTGTTCGGAAACGAAGAGGAACGCGAGGTCGGCCCGGCGGTCGCAAAAGCTCGCCGGGCGGGATGGCGCGTCGAAGGCCCGCTGCCTCCCGACACGGTGTTCCATCGCGCGGCCCGCGGTGAATTCGACCTGGTCGTGGCCATGTATCATGACCAGGGGCACATTGCCGCCAAGACGCTCAGCTTCGCGGACGCCGTCAACGTCACGGCCGGCTTGCCCATCGTCCGCACGTCCGTGGACCACGGAACCGCCTTCGATCTGGTCGGCCGGAATAAAGCCGATCCCCAGAACATGAAATTCGCCATTCTGCTCGCGGGCCAGATGGCTCGCCTCTCGGTCCGCTAGCAAGAGTCTGGTCGGGTTGCTCTCAAGATTCTCTCCCACTCAGCCGAAACTCTATGAGGGGCCATTCCGCATCCAGCCTCCCCCGGGCTGGAATGCGGGTCTTCCCCCATGGTTCCCCGGGCAGAGCTGTGGTTGCTGACGGACAGTTCTAGGCCACCGGCTGAGGGATAGGACCGTGCCGCAAACTAACTCCCCGGCACGGGCGCTCAGCTCGGATGGCCAGCGAGGACGATGGCAGCGAGCCGCTTCCCAATCCAATCCCCATCGAAGCCCGAAGACAGCTCCCTACTCACCCCACAGGTCAAGAGTTGGGACGCTGTCGATGCGGAGCTCCAAAGTTGGAGCAGGCACTTGCGTCTCCTCGTGGAGGTCAATTCCGTTGTGGCCGGGGCGGCTGACGCGGAGGCGGTCTCTGGACATATTCTTCATCGGCTCAGAGAGACCACCCACTTTGCGTACGCATCAATCTACCGGCTGAATCCCGAAGAGCGCCTGCTGCAATGCGTGGCGGAGAATGGCTGCCTACGTTTGGAGGCAAATCGCAACCTCTCCCTAGACGGGCCCGGTGCCGTTCCCCATGCAGCTCGCACGGCAGAGGCCATCTATGTGCCCGATGTCACCCGGGTGTCACAACAGCCCATCGGTGGGGACCCGACCATTCAGTCGGAGTACGCTGTGCCCCTCTTGATCGGGCCTACCGTGCTCGGCGTGCTGGACATCGAATCGGATCAGCTGGGCGGCATCCGGGCCGTGACACGGAAGCTGGTCGACCAAGTCGCCAGCCAAGTCGCAATTGCTCTGGAACGCAGTAACCTCAGCCGCAAACTTCGGGTTTCTGAAGAGCGCTTTCGATCGATCTTCGAGCAGGGCCACATCGGAGTGGGGGTATTAGATCTCGGCGGGAATATCGTGGCTACAAATCCCGCTCTGGCCCAACTCGTGGGGTATGAACCCCATGAGCTCCATGGCCGGCACTATTCACAGTTCATTCACCCCGAAGACCGCGAGGTGTGCCTGGAAAGGGGGAAGCAGCTCATCGAAAGCCCCGCGGCCGCTTTGACGGAGGAAAGGCGCTTACGGCACAAATCGGGTGAAGTGGTTTGGGGGATGGCCACGGTCTCCCTGATTCGGGACCACGCGGGCAAGCCTTTGCACGTCCTAGTGTTGGTTCACGACAGTACCCAGCGGAAAAAAGTGGAGGCGGAGTGGACCCAGCTCCGGGCGCAGCTCGCCCACTTCCAGAAGATGGAAGCCATGGGGACGCTGACAGGCGGGATAGTCCATGATTTCAACAACCTGCTGGGAGTAATTCGCGGGTACATTTCGCTGACCCGGCTCCGCCTGCGGCGGGACGATCCGATGCAGGAACCCATCGGCATGATCGAGCAATCCGCCGAGCGGGCCGCCGAGCTGACGCGCCAGCTTCTGCAATTTGCCCGACGCGAAACGCACAAGGTCGAGTCGTTGGACCTCGACGAGGTTGTGCGTCGAGTCCTGAAGATCGTTTCGCAGACGTTTGACCGCCGGATTCACATCGAGACCCGCCTGACGAAGGACTTGTCTTGGATCGAAGGCGATCCCGGTCAACTCGAGCTGGCCATCCTGAACATGTGCATTAACGCTCGCGACGCCATGCCCGAGGGAGGGACACTCGCGCTCGAGACGTCAGTGGTCACTTTGACGCGCGAAGACCTTCCGCCCACCGCCACGTGCTCGCCCGGCGAATACGTCCGCTTGGCGATCAAAGACACCGGCATGGGCATGGATTCCCAGGTCCTCAAGCGGGCCTTCGAGCCGTTCTTTACCACCAAGGAGGCGGGCCAGGGCTCGGGCCTGGGCCTGGCAATGGTTCACGGGATAGTGAACAACCATGGGGGTTTTGTGCGCGCCGATAGTAGCCCCGGCCAGGGGTCGGAGTTCTCCGTTTTTCTGCCCGCGGCCACACTTCGGGAAGAACGGCCAGCAGAGACGCCACGGGCGATCGCGGAACACGGAGTCGGAACGGTGCTGGTGGTCGATGACGAACCCTTCATGCGGGCCTTTGCCGAGGACGCGTTGAAAGAACTCGGCTATCAGGTTTTCTCCGCCGAAGACGGAGGTCGCGCCTGCGAGATATTCGCCACGCGATCCGCGCAGATTGATTACGTCCTTCTGGACATGATCATGCCAGGATTGAGTTGGCGCGAGACTTTCCGGAAACTCCGCAGCATCAATCCCAAGACAAAGGTCATCCTATCCTCGGGCTACGCCGGTGGCACCGAGGTCCGAGAGGCTCTCGAGGTGGGGGCAGAGGCATTCTTAGGCAAACCTTATCCGGTTGAAGCTCTGGCCAACATTCTGAAAAAACCCCGGGCCGGCAGCAAGGACTCGCCTGACCCCAATGCGTCGGCTCCTTAACCGCGCCGGGCTGGCCCGCGGGTCCGCAAAGCTCCCTTTTCAGAATGACACCCGCCAAACAATCTCCATGAGAAGGCAGGACATTCTCTTGACGATTGTGCGAAACTGCTGTCAGCGGTGCAGAAAGCTGTGTTTCGGTATTATGACGACGGCGTTGGGGCGCAGATCCTGAAAGGTGCGGTGGGAAACCTCTGCGCCGCAGCCGCTTTTGACGCCACAGGAAGGCTCGAAATGATCGGCCGCCAAGCTGGCCTGGCTTGTGCGGAAAAAGCTCACCCGGCTCTGGATACAAAAATCCAACGCCTCCGGTCGGTGGTCACCGGTTGGGTGGAGGAGACTCTCGCATGAAAATTCTTGTCGCCCAGGAAGACGCACTCTCGCGCAACCTGCTTCGCACGACGCTTGCCTATTGGGGATACGAAGTCGTCGTGACTTCAGATGCGGCCCAAGCCTGGGAAGAGCTGCAAAAAGCCGCGTCGCCGCGGTTGGCGATACTGGAAAGAAACTTGCCGGGTCTCGACGGACTGGAAATTTGCCGCCGTGTCCGAAAGCGCGCTGATGAGTCCTACGTTTATCTCTTCCTGGCGACCGCCAAGGGCCACGAGCAGGAAATCACGGAGGGGATGCAAGCGGGTGCGGACGACTTCCTGGCCAAGCCGCTCAATGCGGATGAGCTGATGGTCCGCCTGCGCATCGGCAAACGAATCCTGGAACTGCAGGACGAACTCCGCCAGGCGCAGGGGGCCATCCGCTACCAGACCACGCATGACCGTCTGACCGGCTTGGTCAATCGCCCGGCCGTCATCGACACGCTTTTGCGGGAACTGGCGCGCGTCCGACGCGAGGGAAGCCACATCGGCGTCATCCTGGCCGAGGTCGATCGCTTCAAAGACATCAACGAAACTTATGGTCATGGGGCGGGTGACGCGGTATTGCGCGAAGCGGCCCGCCGCTTCCGCGCGATGGTCCGCCCCTACGACACGGTGGGCCGCTACGGCGGCGAGGAGTTTCTGGTGATTGTACCCGGCTGCGACGAAAAACCGGCGCTCAGCCAAGCCGAACGCCTCCGCGCCGCCCTGGCCGGGGAGAGCATGGACCTGAGCGAGTGGGGCCAGTTCACTTCAGCAAAAGACGGAAAGATCAGCGTCACCCTAAGTTTGGGCGTTGCAACCGCGGACAAGTTGAAAGAGGCGGAGCCTCTGCTCCGGGCTGCCGAGGGGGCGCTCGCTCGGGCCAAGAAGGCCGGCCACAACCGCATCGAGCTTGCCACGAACAAGGATCTGGATTAGAACCCGAGCCAGGTTCCCCTTCCGGTTGCCCCCCCAACCACACGGGCATTAGGCTCGCCGGCTGCGACGGCCCCGCGGGGTTTACTCGCTCGAGGTGCCGGGCATTCCCTTTGGTCACTCCACCGTGATGTGAGTCTCCGTCCGCTCCACGCCCTCGAGCTTTTGAATCTTATCCATCACCAATTCGTTGAGCTTCTTCTCGTCGGGCGTCTCGACGTACACGAACACGTCCGGCAACCCCCAGCAGGCGTCGGCGTGCCGGACGCTGTTCATCTGGCTCACGGCATTGACCACGTCGCGTACCTTGCCCGGCCGCACGTTGATCAGGACATAGGCTCTCATTTTCGGCCTCCCAGCGGGGCGGCGAACACCCGGGAGCGAGGCTTCGAGCTTCACGCTCCCCTGGTGCGCCCCATTCCGGTAATGGTTCAGTCCGAGATTGAGTTGATTCTAGCACTGCTTTTCGGCCGAGTTGCAGATGTTCTGAGGGTCCGGCACTGCGGAGGCGACGGGCCGACACGTGGAGCGCCCTCTGGACTTCTCTTATACGGCGCATAAACGGAATTGATTGGTTATGCGCGGCGCGCATTTTTATAATTTCCTCTTGCTGGTCTGCACACTCAGGAAACAAAACTCAACGGGGGGAAATCCTATGCGAAGGCTGCTCGTGTGGCTGCTCCTGGGACTTGTGCTCGTCTCGGGTGTGGCGCTGACGCGGAGTTACGCTCAGTCCGGTGCGTCGCCTGCGGCGGCCGAAAGCGCCGCTCCCAGCACGGCGCAACTTCAAGAACAGGTTGGAAAGCTTCAGCAGCAGGCGGCGGAAGCCAAGAGCGCCGGCGACAATTCCTGGATGCTGGTCAGTTCCGCGCTGGTTCTGATGATGACCGGACCCGGCCTGGCGCTCTTCTACGGCGGCTTGGTCCGCAAAAAGAACGTGCTGGCCACCATGATGCAGAGCTTCACGCTCATGGCGTTGATCACCGTGCTGTGGGCCTTATTTGGGTACAGCCTCGCCTTTGGCCCCGGCAACCGGTTTATCGGCGGCCTCGATTTCCTCTTCCTGCGCGGCGTCGCAGCGGCGCCCGACGCCGACTATGCCGCCACCATCCCTGCGCAGACCTTCATGGTCTTCCAGTTGATGTTTGCGATCATCACGCCGGGCCTGATCACCGGCGCCTTCGCCGAGCGCATGAAGTTCAGCGCCATGGTGGTGTTCATGGTCCTGTGGTCCATTATCGTTTACAACCCCATGGCGCACATGGTGTGGGGAAAAGGCGGTCTGCTGAACGCCGCCTTGGGCGGTGCCTTCCCCACGCTGGATTTCGCCGGCGGGACGGTCGTGCACATCACCTCCGGCGTTTCGGCGTTGGTGTGCGCGCTCTACCTGGGCAAGCGCCTGGGATTTCCCAAGGAGCCCATGCGGCCGCATAGCGTGGTCCTGAGCTTCATCGGCGCGTGCCTGCTCTGGGTGGGCTGGTTCGGTTTCAACGCCGGCAGCGCGCTGGCTGCGGGGAGCCTGGCCACGAGCGCATTTGTCGCCACGCATTTCGGCGCTGCAGCGGCGGCCCTGGGCTGGGCGGGCGCCGAGTGGGTTCGCAACGGCAAGCCCAGCGTGCTGGGAGCCATCTCCGGCGCGGTGGCCGGCCTGGTGGCCATCACCCCGGCCTCGGGATTCGTCTCGCCCATGTCGGCGCTCACCATCGGCCTCGTGGCGGGCATCGTCTGCTACCTGATGTGCGCCAAAGTGAAAGGCTGGTTCGGGTACGACGATTCGCTCGACGCCTTCGGCGTGCATGGGGCCGGCGGGACAGTGGGAGCCTTGCTGACCGGCGTCTTCGCCTCCAGCGCCATCAACCCGATCTTCAAGGACAGCACGGGGAATCCCGTTGCCTCGGGCTTGCTGGAAGGGAACGCCCACCAGTTGCTAAACCAGGCGGTCGGCGTGATCATTGCCTGGGGATTGGCGATCGTGGGGACACTCATCATCCTCAAGGTCGTGGACGCGGTGGTGGGTTTGCGCGTCCCGGACGAGCACGAGATTGAGGGCCTGGACCTCTCCCAGCACGGGGAGGAAGGTTACAATCTGGAGGCGTGACCGGCACGCATAGGCGATGGAGCAGGAGAGAGGCTTCAGCCGGCCTGCCGACGGAACGCTTCGGCGTTCTTCTCAATTCTGCCAGGGGACGAGGTGCTATGACGAAACTGGAAACGATCATTCAGCCTTCCAAACTCGACGCGGTTAAGGAAGCCCTTCGAGAAATCGGCGTGAATGGCATGACGGTCTCGGAAGTCCGCGGTCACGGCCGTCAGAAGGGCCACACGGAGGTGTACCGCGGCAGCGAGTACACCGTGGATCTGCTGCCCAAGATTAAGATCGAAATGGTCCTGCCGGACAGCCGTGTGGATGCGGCCGTGCAGGCCGTCCTGCGGACTGCGAAAACCGGGAAGATCGGCGACGGGAAGATTTTTCTTTCCCACATTGACGAGGCAATCCGTATCCGCAACGAAGAACGCGGCGAGGCGGCGCTATAAGTGGTTTATCCTGCCGTGGCTCGCCGGAACTGGCGCAGAATCAGCCCTGCCGCGATCGCCGCTTGTCTTGTCCGGCTCGGCGGCCAAGCCACCGCCGCACCTGCCTCGGACGGCCCGCCGAGTCAGCTTCAAAACTGCGAATGACAGTCCCTTCCTCCTTGCCGTCGCTCGCGGAATTCTATGCCACCGGCTCGGCCCGCATTCGCTGGCAATTCGAAGCCACGGGCGACGGGCGGGCCGCGGCCCTGGCGCGCGCCGACTTGGTCGACGCGGTCATCACCCGCCTTTACCAGGAATTGATCTCCCCCGAACCCCATGGGCCAAAGGATTTCTGCGTGGTGGCCGTGGGCGGCTACGGACGCCGCGAACTTTTTCCGCATTCCGACATCGATCTGGTCTTTCTCTCCACCAACGGTCGAGGGGAGAGCCCGCGCCGGGAAGCTGTCGCGACGCTGGCGCGCACGCTCTGGGACCTCCGGCTGCGGGTCGGGCACTCCAATCGGACACTCAAAGAGTGCAGCCAACTGCACCGTGAGAACCTGGAATTCAACATCGCCCTGCTCGATTGCCGTCATCTGGCCGGCGATCCCTGGCTCTTCAGCCGTTTGCGCGATGACACCATCCCGCACCTGGTCGGACGCGACCGTGAGGATTTGGTCCGCGATCTTGCCGAGATGACACGCCGGCGACATGAGAAGCACGGTTCTACGGTTTTCCACCTCGAGCCGAACCTTAAGGAAGCCCCCGGCGGCTTGCGCGACTATCACGTGGCGGGCTGGCTGACGATGATTGCTGAGATTGAGAAGCAGGGTCGCGTCCTATCGCCTGAGGAACTCTGGCCCGCCGGGGTTCGGAAGGCGGCCGGCCGGGCATTCGATTTTCTCGCCGCGGCGCGGAGCTTCCTCCACTACCGCCACGAACGGGACGACAACTTGCTGGCCTACGAATTCCAGGACCAGGCCGCTGCGCTGGGCATCGGTCACCAGACCGGTGTCGCGGTCGCCCCGGCGGACTGGATGCGCAATTACTTTCGCCACGCCCGCGCCATCGACCAGCTCACCGCGCGTTTTCTTGATGCGATCGCTCCAGCGCACTCGTCGCTCTACGCCTCGTTCAAGGAATGGAGGTCACGCCTCTCCAATGCGGATTTCTCCGTTGTGCGCGGCCGCGTGTTTCCCCGCCAGCCGGCCATTCAGGATGACCCGGCGCTGCTCGTGGGCCTTTTTGAGATGGTGGCTCGTCACGGAATCGAGTTGAGCCGGGACGCCGAGCGCTGGGTGGAGAAATCGGTTCGCCGGCTCGGCGCCGATGGGGCGCGCTTTTCCGGCCTCTGGCCGGCTTTGCGCCGCATCCTGCTTTTGCCCTACCCCGCCGCGGCGCTGCGCGCCATGCACCGCCTGGGTTTGCTGGTGGCGCTCTTCCCGGAATTCCACATCATCGATTGCCTGGTGATTCGCGATTTCTACCATCGCTACACCGTGGACGAGCACTCCTTGATGACCATCCAGAATTTGCAGTCGCTACGGAGTGGCGGAAAATCCCCGGCTTCCGCGCGCGGCTCCACCGAGGGCGCAGGCTGGGAGCAGCAGTTTGCGGAGATCCTGTCCGAATTGGAGCGCCCGGAGTTGCTCTTCCTTTGTCTGCTCCTGCACGATGTGGGCAAAGGGATGCCGGCCGAGGACCATGTTGTGGAGAGCCTGGAAGCCGCGGAGTCCGCTCTCGAGCGCCTGGCGCTGGAGCCCGAGGACCGCGAGACGATCCGCTTCCTTATCTCCAGTCATCTCGAAATGTCTGCGACGCTCTTGCGCAGGGATATCTTCGACCCGGAGACCATCCGCGCTTTCGCCGAGAAGATCGGCTCCACCGAACGCCTGAAAATGCTCACCCTCCTCACCTACGCCGACGTGAAGGCCGTCAACCCCGAAGCCCTGACACCCTTCAAGGCCGAAATGTTGTGGCGGCTCTATGCAGCCACCACCAACTACCTGACGCGCAGCCTGGACGATGAACGCGTCCACCTTGCCCAGGGGCACCTGGCGAAGGCCGACCGCGTCGCCGGCCTGCTGCGGGATACCGCGACCGGCAACGAGGTCAACGCCTTCCTGGAAGGCTTCCCCAAACGTTATCTCGAAACTCACTCGGCCGAGGAAATCGTCGCGCATTATGGAATGGCGCGCAAACTCAGGCAGAGTCCGGTCCAGGTGAAGCTGCGCGCCCGCGAGCGCTCCTTCGAGCTGACCGTCCTGGCCGCCGACCGGCCTTTTCTTTTTGCCTCCCTCACCGGGACGCTGGCGGCGTGGGGCATGAACATCTTGAAAGCTGACGCCTTCGCGAATTCGGCCGGAACGGTGCTTGATACCTTCCGCTTCGTCGATCTCTTTCGCACGCTCGAGCTCAACCCGCCGGAGATCGAGCGCTTCAAGAACGACGTCGTTGATGTCCTGGCCGGAAGAGTCAGCGTCAAAACTCTGATGACCGGGCGCCTCAATCCTCTCACGCTGCCCCGGCCGAAGGTGCAAGTGCGGACTCGAATCCGCTTCGACGATACGTCCTCGTCGCATAGCACGCTGCTGGAACTCATCACTCGGGATCGCCCGGGATTGCTTTACAGGGTTAGCTCTGCGCTGGGGGAGCTGGGTCTCAATATCGAAGTGGCGCTCATCGATACCGAGGGGCAAAGAGTTATCGATGTGTTTTACCTGACACGCCAGGGCGAAAAGCTCAGTTCAACAATCCAAGCCGAAGCCGAGGAGCTTCTCTTAAGTCAGCTCGATGCAGGCTCACTGACGGGCAACTCCCCTGCCGCCGGCGCCTAGCAGAAATGCCTCGCGGCAGGTCAGAAGCTGCCTTTTCGCCTCGGGCCAGATGACTGTTACGAAAGGAAGGATTGACTAGCTGGCGGTTCTCGTCGATTCCGGCTTGAATTCGAAAGCGCTGCGCGGGTGCTGCTTCACAATCTGTTCCAGGCCCCAAAGCTGCGCCTCGGACCCATCGTCTCTAAGTTTCTGGAAAGAAACGGTATTCGTGCTCTTGCAGCGTGGGCATGGCGTCAGCGCTCGGTCCATCATCAGCGTCGGCGGCCCGTCGTAATAGAAGATCGACTTCAGCGCGTCGTGTGCGGTGTGCTGCATGCAGCCATAGCAGACGAACCATAACTTCCTATGCCTCTTCCCGAGAGCACTCAGAATTCCCATAGTTAAACCCCTTCGCCCTTCCAAAATCTATTATTGCCGAACGCTGGAATTTTTCAAGGCCTGCACACTTGCGGCATGATTTCTCCCTCCGCCGCAAACATTCCTGGAACTTTCGCCGCGCGTTATGCGTTTCAGAAGACAGGAGCGAAAAGGAAGGAGTTTGGTAGCCATGAAAAGAATCTTACTCGGTGTGGCGATGGTTGTGTCGGTGAGCACCGCGGCGCTGGCGGCGGACCGCTGGGTGCACATCAAGGTTGAAGACGGCGGCGTGAATGGCGAAATCGTCCGCGTCAATGTCCCTCTGTCTTTGGCGGAAAAGGTCCTGCCGGCGATCACTACCAAAGAGTTGCGGGGCGGCAAGGTCAAGGTGACCGATGCCAAGATCGAAGAAGTGGACCTGCGGGCAATCCTGGAGGCCGTGCGCACCGCGCCGGACAACGAATTCGTTACCGTGGAGAGCAAGCGCGACCACGTGCGCGTGGCGAAATCAGCCGGCAACCTCTTGATCAAAGTTCGTGAGGGGAGCGAGGCCGAAAAAGAAAAGCACGAAACGGTGGATGTCTCGATACCGTTCCCCGTGATTGACGCCCTGTTGTCGGCAGGCAAGGATGAGCTGGACGTCCTCGCCGCTGTGCGCGCCTTGGGCGCGATTGGCGACACCGTCCTGGTCTCGGTGAACGACAAGAACAGCAAGGTGCGCATTTGGGTCGATTCGCGGAACACGACGGAGTAGGGGGTGGGCTATGCCGACAGGTCCTGTGATGGTGGCCGGCGGCGCCGGCACCTTGGCGCTCGCGGCGGTCGTAGTAGGCGGAGCCTTCGTTTATGACATGGGAGCGGTGCGCGTTTCCGTCCAATCGAAGCATCCGGGAGGCGAGCACATCCGGCTGATCGTCCCGGCGGTGGCGGCGCCGATCGCCATGCAGTTCGCGCCCAAGCGCGAATTACAGAAGGCGATTGAGGAAGCGGGACCTTACTTGCCCGCCATCAAGATTGCGCTCGAGGAGCTGGCCAAATGCCCCGATGGCCCGTTTGTGCAGGTGACGAATCGCCACGAAAAGGTCAACATTGCGAAGCAGGGGGATGCGCTGGTGATTGATGTGGACGACGAGGGCGAGACGGTTCACGTCTCGGTTCCCCTGAAGGCTGTCGGCGTGATCGTCGCGCAGCTGGAATCCATCCCGCCTCCTAACCGGGAAGAACGCGCGGAGCGGCCGTCGTCCCCCGACGGCCCTGCACTGTAGTGAATGAAGCGACGGCTCAGGCTTCGGGCGCCAGGGGCTTGGTGTGCAATTGCGCCAACTGGCGCGTGATCTGCTCGAGCCGCTGAAGCAACTCGCGGTGGCGAGTCTCCTCGGGCGCGGGCTTTTTCCCGATGAATGAAAGCGTCCCTCCGGGCTCCAGCACCGCGCGCTCCACGTCGGCGAGCGAGGCGAAACCCTGCCGGTGCGCGGCAACCTCAAGTTCCGGGAGCGTGATGAGCTCTTTCCTCAGCCGCTCCGTGCGGATCTTGCCCTGATCGATCAGCACGTCCTCGTCTCCCCCCACCAGGCGGTCGAGCTTCTGGTGGCCGTAAAGAAACCGCACCAGAAAGTAATTCAGCAGGAGCAGCGTCGTCGCGCCGATGATGCCGCCCGTCACCGAGTTGTCCTCGCCGATGATGGCATTCTGAACGGTGTTCGAGAGCGTCAGCAGAACCACCAGGTCGAACGGGTTTAGCTGCGCCAGCTCGCGCTTCCCGGCCAGCCGCAACGCCACTACCAGGAAAACATAAACAAACACCGGGCGGAGGATTTTTTCCAGCACCGGCAGTGCCGGCACAAACATGTCGTGCCAAAGTGTGAAGACCATGGTCAGCTCCTCGAGGGGGGATGGGCGCGGCTCAGTTGCCCTAAGTCGTCCGGCAGGGTAGCACGCTCACCGAGCCCGGGGGAAGCCGCTCTGTCTCCAGCCTCCCTTGGACGCTCAAGAAGAAGTTTGTGGTATAGTCCCCGGGAATTTGTGCGCAGGAAAACACGATGAGTCTTGTCGAGCAAGTGGAGAAGGACCTGATCGCTGCCATGAAGGCGCAGGAGGCGCTGAAGCTGAGCGTCCTGCGGATGATGAAAGCGGCGCTGATGAACAAGAAGATCGAACTGGGAAAGCCGCTCGAGGATGCGGAAGCGATGGCTGTGCTGCGCTCGCAGGTGAAGCAGCGACACGATTCCGTCGAGGCTTATCGCAAGGGCGGACGCGACGACCTGGCTGACAAGGAAGCGGCGGAGATCAAGATCCTCGAAAGCTACCTGCCCGCGGCGGCAAGCGATGAGGAGATCGATGGTGCCGTTGCCGCCGCCCTCACCGAAACAGCCGCCGCGGGTCCGAAAGATATGGGCAAGGTCATGAAAGCGGCGATGGCCAAACTGGCGGGCAAGAACGCTGATGGCAAGCGCGTCAACGAGAAAGTGCGCGCGAAGCTGGGTGGATGACTCTCCCCACTCGGTCACTGGTCTAGCGCCCGGTTTCAGCCGGGCAGGTATCTGCCACCCTGAAGGGCAGCGCTACAAAAGATTCCTCGTGGAGGCAGTAGCATGGCTGCCGAATCTTCTGAAAAGCCCGCGACGTTCCAACCTTTCGTGTCCGCCGACGCGGTCGTGCCGGAACTTACCATTCGCGCCGTAATCCTCGGTGCACTTCTGGGCATCGTTTTTGGCGCGGTGACGGTTTACCTGGCGTTGCGCGCCGGGCTGACGGTGAGCGCGTCGATTCCCGTGGCGGTGCTCTCGATCAGCATCTTCAAGTGGCTGGGAAAATCCACCATTCTGGAAAACAACATCGTGCAGACGACGGGCTCGGCGGGCGAGTCCATCGCTGCGGGGGTGGTCTTCACTCTTCCGGCGCTCATTTTCCTGGGGTATTCGCTCGACGTTCCCGAGATTCCCCGCGTGCTCCTGCTGGCGCTGGTGGGCAGCATTCTGGGCGTGCTTTTCATGATCCCGCTGCGACACCAGTTGAACGTGGTTGAACACGGCTCGCTGACCTATCCGGAGGGCACGGCGTGCGCCGACGTCCTGATCGCCGGTGAGAAGGGCGGCAGCTTTGCCGGCAAAGTCTTCGTCGGGTTCGGCCTGGGACTGGTTTACAAACTCTTGAATGAAGCAGCGCGTTTCTGGCAGCCTCGACCTATTTACCAGCCCGGCTGGTACCCCGGCGCGACCTTGGCCGCGTCTGTAACTCCGGAATATCTCGGCGTGGGTTACATCATCGGGCCGCGGACAGCGGGGATGATCTTCGCCGGAGGCGTGCTCTCCTGGCTGGTCATCATTCCAATGATCAAGTTCTTCGGCAGCGGGCTCACCGAGCCCATCTTTCCCGGCACGGTGCCGATTCGTGAGATGGATGCGTTTGCCCTCTGGGACGCGTACATCCGTCCCATCGGCGCGGGAGCGGTTTCGATGGCGGGATTGTTCACCCTGTCGCGCACCCTGCCGACGATCGTCCGGGCGTTGCGCACCACCCTAACGCAGCTGCGCAAGGGCAAGGGGGCGGAAGCTGCTCCGGCGGCGGTGCGCACCGAACAAGAGTTGCCCGGAACCATCATCTTCGGCGGCTCGCTGGTGATGATCCTGATCGTCTGGGCGCTGCTGGCCTTTCGCATCAACCCGGGCGTGGGCGGCAACCTGGTCGCCTCGTTTCTGGTGGTGGTTTTCGGTTTCCTTTTCGTGACCGTTTCGGCGCGCATCGTGGGCCTGATCGGCGCCTCGGCCAATCCCATCTCCGGCATGACCATTGCCACGCTGATGCTGACCGCGCTGCTGTTCGTGGCGGCGGGATGGACCGGCGGCGCGTATCCCGCCGTGGCGCTTTCGATTGGCGGCATTGTCTGCATCGCGGCGGCCGTGGGCGGGGCGACTTCGCAGTCGCTGAAGACCGGGTTCCTGGTCGGCGCCACGCCTCGCCGGGCGGAAATCGCCATGATCGTCGGCGCATTGACCTCCGTGCTGGTAATCGGTTTCACGCTGGTGCTCCTGAACCGCGCTTACAGCAGCATCCAGCCGCAAAAGATGGAAAACGTCGAACTGGCCCCCGAGATGCGTGTCCTGGGAGAAACGGTCTACGAAGGCAAGACCTATCAGGTGATTAACGTCATCGGGTCTCGGACGATTCGCGACGGCCGCTACTATTACGATTCCGCCGCCAAGCGCATTGAGTTCCAGGAGCGCGTCGGTATCGGGTCAGAAGAGCTGGCCGCGCCCCAGGCCGTCCTGATGAGCACCGTGATCAACGGCATTCTCCGCCGCAGCCTGCCCTGGGGGCTCGTGCTGCTCGGAGTGTTCATCGTGGTGGTGATGGAGTTGTGCGGCGTGCGCTCGCTGGCGTTTGCGGTCGGCTCGTATCTGCCCATCTCCACGACCGCGCCGATCTTCTGCGGCGGCGTCGTTAACTGGGCGCTGCAAAAGATCACCAAGCGCCAGGAAGGCGAAGTCTCAAGTGGCGCGCTCTTTGCCGCCGGGCTTATTGCCGGTGGGTCCATCGGGGGATTGATTCTGGCCGCCATCGTGGGCTTCAAGCTCCAGCAGACTGTGGCCCTCGGCACGAAGTACTGGCCGGGCTTGGCCGGCTCGAGCCTTTTCGGCCTGCTGGTTTTCGTGGCGATGGCCTCGGCGCTGTTCGTCGTGGGCCGCAAGAAACTGGAATAGTCCTGGTATACGGTAGGTGGTAGGTGGTAGACGGGGGACTGAGCGGCTTTGGCGTGGTGAGGTCGTCCACTGCGAGGATCTGCTTTTCCCCATCTACCACCTACCATCTACCATCTCCCACCTACTCTCCCGCATCCCGCATGACTCCTGTGGTAATCTGGAATCATGCCGCGCTATCGCGACGTACAAGTGTCGTTTGGCCCGCCGCTGACGTGGATGGTCAGGCGCTTGATCTATCTGACCTCCGCAACTTTCTTGCTGACCTACCTCCCCCTGGTGATGTTCCGCTGGCAATTTCCCTTTGACTGGTTCGGCCTGCGTCCCTACGACGTTACGCATCATCTCCTCCTCTGGCAGCCGGTCACTTACCTCTTCCTGCATTTTGGTTTTTTTCACCTGGTCTTCAACCTTTTCGCGCTTTGGATGTTCGGGTCCGAGCTCGAACGCACGTGGGGTCCGCGGCGGTTTCTCACCTACTTCTTTGTCACCGGCATTGGCGCCGCCGTGTTCGACGTGCTCCTTCAGCCCTCTGCGATCACCATAACGGTCGGAAACTCCGGGGCGATCTATGGGGTGCTTCTCGCGTACGGGATACTCTTTCCTGATCGCCCCATTCTGCTTTGGCTCCTGATTCCGGTGAAGGCGAAACGGTTCGTGCTGATCATGGGCCTGATCGAATTCGTCAGTTCATTCAGTAATCCCGGCTCGACGGTCAGCCACATCGCCCATCTGGGCGGAATGCTTGTCGGATTTCTCTACCTGCGCGGCGCCGGCCTCCCTTACCGTCTGCAACTGCGCTATCATGAGTGGCGACGCGCCCGGCTGCGCAGGAAATTCCAGGTCTACCAGCGCAAGCACGATGAGAAGGACGAAGCCGGGCCGTGGATTAATTGAAGGATGAAGTGTGAAGGATAAAAAATGAAGTGAGAAAGTCAACCCCGACTTTCATCCTTCATCCTTCATACTTTTCCGACCCCCTCCCTCGCCCGAAAGGAGGCACACCATGCCAACCGCAGCGCAAGCCATCCTGAGCATCGAAAAATCTCTGGTCCGCGACTTCAACGCCGGCAAGCGGGACGAGCTGCTCGCGCATTTCCATCCGCGCGTCGTGGGTTTCTCTTCGACCCGGCAGGAAAGAATCAGCGGCCGCGCCGCGATGCGGAAAACCTTCGATTACTACCATCAGGCTTCGCCGCACTTGAAGTTTCACATTGCCAAGCCGCAGGTTCATGTCTTCGGCGAAGTCGCGGTCGCCACTTTCTACTGGACCGTGGAACTGGGCACCGGGCGCCCGCGCCATGCCATCCACGGCCGCGGCAGTCACGTCTTTGCGCAACACGACGGCCAGTGGCTGATCGTCCACGAGCACTTCTCGCGCGCACACTGAAGTCTCGTCGCCCGGAGACTCCGACGCGCGCAACTGATGCGTAGGGTTGACTCGGCGCGCCGGCGGTGGTACCTTGCCTCTGCTGGTTCGTTCTTTGAAAACTTTGGTTCCTGCGGTGCCCCTGATTCGAAATCGGGGGAAAAGGAAAGGCCGTGCGAATCGGCCGCGGTCCCGCCACTGTGATCGGCGAGCCGAATCCTCGTGAGGCGTCAAGCCAGCCACTGGTCCGTCAGTTGACGGACTGGGAAGGCGGAGGATGAGGCGATGACCCGAAAGCCAGGAAGCCTGCCCGGGAACTCAGACCCAACCTAACTCTTCGACGGAAAGAGTCCGGGGAGCATAGCCAGGCCTTCCGATTCCGGTTCGAGGAATGGGGAGGCCTTTTGTTTTGTCCCGCCTTCCCGTGACTCCTTCTGTCGGCGACCCCCGTCGCGTGAATGGGGAGAAGGAGTCGTCTGTGAGGAAATCAAAAGTCAAAAGTCAAAGGTCAAATGTTACGAGTCAGGAGTCAGAAGTTGAGAGTCGACAGTTGACAGTCGACAGCGAAGAGCCGTCAGCGGTCAGCTTTCAGCTATCAGTCGGAAAAGGCAACAGTCAGCGGGCTGCGGACTCCGGACGTCTTCAATCCAAAATCCAAAATCTAAAATCCAAAATTCCCAGCCCTGAATCCCGAGTTCTCTGGCTCGCCGTGTGGGTGCTCATCGCGGCAGCGTCTGCGAGGGCAGCAACTCTGGAAG
>Ga0315284_10004059_pt1 | contig 20803 bp, 17 predicted proteins | sample YL17G09_16_MG_FD_203696 | JGI IMG/M metagenome (GOLD analysis project Ga0315284, IMG submission 203696) | Sediment microbial communities from Yellowstone Lake, YNP, Wyoming, USA - YL17G09_16 | ecosystem: Environmental > Aquatic > Freshwater > Lake > Sediment | place: USA: Wyoming | collected...
TTGTAAAAGCCATATCAAATACACGTCGGTTAGTTCCTGATTTGGGTGGATTTTCAAAAATTTTCTTTATTTTTGCTGAATAGGTTGGATCGAAAAGATTTGATTGTGAATTTGACATTGAGATTGCTATCCAAAAGTAAGGATTTTCAACGAATTCACTCATAAAATTTATTTGAGCCGATTCTAACCTACTTTCAGGTACTTCAGCATATGAATCCATGATACTCTCTCTCCTTTTTAAGAAGCTGTTATTGCAATTAGACAATTATTACACTAACACCAACTTATTCGACTCTGTGAATCCATTTACCGTCAATGTTAAGAATTAATGACTGCTCAACATTTTATCCTTTAATACGTCACACCGCCTGGACTGCGCACAACTCGGAAGCCTAAAAAGCTATATGTGTACGACGGTGGATTAAAAAGACGCCGAGCCGATAGACAATCAAGGTCGATACCATGCCAACTCCCTCCACGATAAATACGGGCAGTGCCCGATGTTGGACCCGAGGGATTCGTCACGCTTTCATTAGAGTAAGAACCAAACCAGTCATTACACAATTCCATGACGTTACCGTGCATGTCATACAATCCATAAGCGTTTGGCTCTTTCTGACCTACCGGATGTGTCTTCAAGTCGCTGTTTCCGATATACCATCCGGCATTAGACAAATCGTTTTCAGAGTCTCCAGTATAGTACCTTGTAGTTGTACCCGCACTACAGGCATATTCCCATTCCGCCTCTGTAGGTAACCGGAATCCGTTCTTCGTAAAATCACAAACCCATGAATTTTCATTGTAACAACGATCCAATCCTTCCTCATCGCTCAAACGATTACAGAATGTAGCTGCATCATACCAACTTACTTGCTCCACTGGTAAATTGGTACCGTTAAACTCCGACGGATTTACGCCTATAATTGCATTATATTGTTCCTGTGTAACCTCATAAATCCCCATTTCAAAGCTGCTTAATATTACATCATGTACCGGTCTATCAATTGAACTTAAATCATCGTGAATGTTACCCATCTGAAAACTACCGGCAGGGATTCTAACCATTGGAATCTGTAACGGGATACATATAAAATTTTGCTCTTGATTGGATATTACATTCGAAAATGTCATGCTTTCCGGTGTAAAAGTGTATCCGGCTTTCGATGGTGTCACGATGAATGTTCCGCCCTCAGTCACCGTGAACGAATAACTTCCCCCGTTGTTAATCGTCTGGCTGTCCGTTGTATTGCCGCTCAATGACACCGATACACCATCGGAACCTATCACAGTGCCTGAGATGGAAAAATTGTTCTGTGTATATGGACGGCGAACGACACGAAAACCAAAGTCTTTTGCCCAGCCATCCGGATGGTTGGCGTAGCGACTGGTTGACCGGCAGTCGACAACGCCGTCGGCCCAGCTGCCACCGCGGCCGAGACGGGCGGGTCCAGTTTCTGCCCCTGTCGGGTCCGTCACGCTCACGTTCCCATAGCTCCCGAACCAGTCATTGCACCACTCTCTTACGTTTCCATGCATATCATAGAGACCCCAAGTATTTGGTTCCTTCTGACCAACTTGGTGGGACATTGAGCCACTGTTACTATTATACCAACCCGCACGGGCAAGGTCGCTCTCACTATCTCCCGTGTAGTAATTTGTCTCCGTCCCTGCCCGGCACGCATACTCCCACTCAGCTTCAGTTGGTAAACGGTATCCGTTCTTACTGAAATCACACTCTCCTGTGCTCTCATTATAACACCTATCGAAGCCCGCCGCTTCGCTCAGACTGTTGCAGAACATCACCGCATTATACCGGCTTACATAATACACCGGATAATTGTCTCCAACTCCATAACTATTTGATGGATTCGAACCGATTACCGTCTGATACTGATTCTGAGTTATCTCGTATATGCTCATCTCGAAATAGGAAACCGTCACTGTATGAACGGGTTTCTCATCACTACTACCACTAATCGAACCCATAGAAAAACTACCGCCGGAAATGGAAACCATAGTAATATCTACTGGAATAATAACTTGTGTCGCCTGAACAGTTACCGAATCGATATTACTCCACGAGCTGGTCACATTATAGACATTCGATGCTTGGACACGGTAATAAAACGTCCCGTACAACTTTCCTGAAATAATGTGTTGCAGATTGGAACCTGAATAGACAGTTGAGGCACCGGCAAAAATATTGTTTGATGCTTCTTGGAGATTATAGACCGTGGCATTGAGAGCCTCTGTCCATGAAATGGTATAGTTCCCGTCTATACTTGGATTGGGAGTGATCTCGCCGATTTCAGTCAAGTAAGGATCGTTCCATCCTTCAATAATCGCAGTCGTTGTCTTACCTGCCTGTACATCAACATCTTCATCGATACCAAAATAACCTACAACTCCGCTGAAAGTACCAATACAAAGCAATTTAAGATTATCTTGAGCCTCTACGTTTATGGACGCGTGGAAATAGCCATTTGACGGAGCATATTGTTTGCTTGTGAGTACTGAATTGTCTGCTCTAAGAATGCGGATTTCAAGCTGACTGAGACGGGTTGGTTTTGCTGCTTGTGCTTTTACCGATGTGGAGTCGGTTAAACTCTGTTCGTTTTCGTTCCCCGTTTGTATAACAATTTTTATTGTGCCCGTGGAGTTGGGTTGCAACGGCATATTGTCTTTTTCACAGGCAACCAGCAGTAATAATAGAAGTGCACACGTTTTTTTCATGGCAATTTCCATTATTCAGAGGGGTCGGGGATATCGACAGTGATAGTTCCGGTAGAGCCACCCTTACCACTATCACTACTTGATGAGCCGAGAAGCGCTCCAAGTATACCACCTGCAATGATAACGCCGCCGATAATGTAGTAGAGTTTTTTAGATTTCTTGAGCTTTTGACCATACAGTAGTTCATTTGCTACAGCCGGTATACCCACTCGTAGTAAATTATCGCGCTGCCCAGTGAACAGGTAGTCCGCCACAGCGAGTGTAGAAGAAGTTTCCACATCCACAATACGGGTCGATATCGTGTAGGTCTCCCCCACAAGGCCCACCGAACCGATCACAATCCTCTCGGCATTGAGCATCTTCCCGAATTCGACAGCGCAAGTAATATCGGTACAGCCGGTGTTCTGGACATTGAACTCGTCGAAAATCTTGTCCATTTGGGCGCGTTCGAGAATAGTATAACTGATATGCATTTTGCCGATGTACTCACCTGATGAAATTATTCGGGTTATCTGTCCACGGAGATAGTCGGACATTGAAGCCGCTTCAGATACTGATATATCATTTGCCGTAAGGTCGAGCACGGCAAGGGTGGTCTTTTTGCTCTCCTGCGCCCATGAAAGCGGCTGAGGTAGAAATCCGGCAGTAATGAGAAAAACGGAAAGATAAAGGGATACAAGCTTTTTCAGCATCGGTGTCTCTCCATTCGGGTGTCTTACGTATATTATAGAAATATAATATGAATATATGTTTTTTTGTCCCGATTGCAATAATAATTTTTTCTATTGTATAGATATACGAGATGAGGGAGCAAAAGTGTGTTCGGAGCAGATAAAACATTTTAGACGGGATTATTCATACGTTTTTCGCATATGGTGTGAAGTTGAGACCCTGAAACAAGTTCAGGGTGACAATTCAGCCACTGTCATGCTGAACATGTTTCAGCATCTAAAGTAATTTAAATCAATAAGTAAGATTGTATGTATAAGCTATGTATGAATAAACCGGGTTAAAGCCCCAGTATCTTCATAAATCCTTCTGTGAAATACTCCTTCTCACGGGTTTTATAACCACCGGCGATTCCGAATTCAAGTCCTATCAGCGTCCTGATGCTCACTTGCGCCGAACAGGTTGCGCCGATAACGGTTCGTGCTCTCCCTCCCCAGGAATCGGCTGCGAATGTGCCCGACCATCCAGCCCCGTAATCGGCGAATACCGATCCCCGTATGAGATGGAAGTGGATGAGGTTCAGACCCAGCCCACGGTCGGTGTACCAGAGGGGATAACGGTATTCGAGCGAGAGATTCAGCACACTGTCGAGTGTGAAGCCGCCCGGAGCATCGGTATCGTAGTACCCACGGGGGATGAAACCGCGTTTGTCGTAATAGAATCTGCCCTTCTGACTCTGATAAGCTGCCCTCGCCTCGAGACCGTGATGTCTTACCGGCGATGGGATATACTTGATGGCATGCAGTTGCACAAGATGTCCTGGCAGTTCGCCGCCGAGGGTTTCAAGATGACGTTCCGCCTGGATTGACAGGGACTGACCCCACGGAGGTACCATAGCCCGCGGTGGCATGTCGGGTATATGTATGATGTCCGCTTCACCGAACACCGATACCATTTCGTTCCGGCCATCATCAACCATAAATCCCTTAAGCCCCGAGAAATTCCGGAACCGGGCGCCACCACGCCAATCCGATATGATGACCGATGGGACGGTGCGGTGAATGACATTTAAGGCCGCCGACACCTCGCCGTAACGGTGGCGGACCCAGTCGCCGTGCCTGCCCTGTGACAGGATACCTTCTTCGGCGTTGTCATACACTCCGGCGGAAATTACCGGCCAGAACGAGCGGTTCGTTATCCTGACCGAATACCCCGGCCGCTGCGACTCGACACCGTAATGCACGTTTGCTTCGTAGGCGTTGAGTCCAACAGGATCTCCACCCATTAACAAAAGCCCGTAAGCCGCTCCCTCATCGTCGGCGATCATGTAGGGAATATGGATAAACGGGGTGTATGCCTCCCACAGGGGGATTCCCTTGCCGTTGAGGACCATGTCCGGCTGGACACGGGCGAGGTCGGGTTTGTCAGGGCCTGTTCCCGGTTCGACAGGAATCGGTTTTCCTTCTTCCGGCCTGAAGGGCATGACGCGGAGTTCGTTTGTGCCCCCGGAAATGACAAGAAAGGATAAAACCGTACCGTCCGGCGACACGCGGGGTTCCGAAGCGGCGGTCACTACCGAGGTTAACTGAAAGAGCCGCCTGGCGCCTGTGTCCCATGCGTAAACGTTCCAGATTCCGCTCCGGGAGGAGACGAACACGATCCACCGGCCGTCGGGTGAAAACGCCGGGTCGGTGTCTCCCCATGTGTCCGGTTTGAAAATCGTCCCGATGCCGCCGGTCATGGGATCGACGAGTGCGATGTCCAGCTTGCCCCCCGATTTTACCGCCACCGCGATATGTGAGCCATCGGGGGACCAGCAGGGAGACCGGAAATACAACCCGGGCTGCGATATGAGGGGGCGGCGGTGCGAACCGTCGGCGTCGAGAAGATCGAGTTCGATCCACATGCCGGTGCGGCGTGCGGCGACGAAGGTTGTCCCATCGGGCGAAAGGTCCGCCGAATAGATACCCGCATTCGTCGTCAATCGCTGGTGCATGCGGGTTTCGGGATCGAACAGGACGAGATCGGCCGTTGTCAGGTCGGTTTCACCCAGGGGGTGGACAAAAAATTCACCGAAGCAGAACCGGCCGCCGGGAAGCAGTCTGACAGGATCGGTATTGAACATTCTGCCGGTCTTTATTTCACGGAGCACCACGCCGGATGCCGGGTCGATTTCACACAACGCGGTCAGCCTGTCATACCCGGTACGCTGGGCGATGATCGTTCCGTGATCTGTCCAGCAATGCGACTGGAAACCGTCGAGCTTCATATTGATAATCGTCTGTCCCGCGGGAAGTCCCTCTGACCGTGCTTGAGCCCCGATACTGTCACTCCGGGCGGTGAAATCGGCGAGGAATTCACGGTAAAAGGCTTTGGGGGATTTCCTGGTCACCTTTTTAAGCGCCCTTCCGGTGCCGAGGAGGGGGTGCCTGCTCTGATAGGCATTCATGCGGGCGAATGCGTCTTCGCCGTAGGTCCTGTTCAGGTAATTCACCATGTAATAGCCGCTGAGATATATTCTTCCGTAACCCGGCGGTGAATAGGGGGCAATATTTCCGGCGCCGGAAAGTCCCCAGAACCTGTCAGCGATGAGAAACGAACGCAACTCGGCGTCGAACGATGGACTTCTGCCGCGGCCGCCGTCGGTGAACAACGTTTCGGTGTTGGTGGTGATTCCTTCGAGCACCCAGCCCGGCGAGAAAATGTTCAGAATACCGAAATCCCTCCCGAGCAGCCGCGGCGTATAATGATAAAGACCCCGCGCCGAGGTGACATGGGCGTAATGGGTGTACTCGTGCGTGAACACCAGATCGGTCAGATCGCTGAGCGAACTCCCGAATCCCATCATGCGGTAGTGAGGAGATTCGAACAGGGTTATCCTGCTGGGGAACGGGGCGTAGGAACCGTTGAATATGTCCGTTTCGGTATGGAGCACGACGGGAACGCGGCGGGGTTTTGCATCGAGGTATCCGGCGACATCGCGGTAGACTTCGTCAGTGAGCGCGAGAACACGCCGCGCGTAAGCTTCGTGCCCTTCGGGATAGTACAGGGTGAAGTGTTCGGTGCGGACGGTCTTCCAGACGATACCGGGGTGGTAGCGGGCACTCGCGGTATCGGTGAAGAATAGCATGGTACCCGCGAACAGCATCAAGAAAACGCATGCCGGCCGCAGGAGACAGTCTCCGGGGATTTTTATCATCCTCGCATCTCCATCACCATAGATGGATGATTGCTTTTACTCCATAATTATATGAAAATATACGTCAGGGTTTTACATGAAGGCAAGGAGGGATAAATGATTTTTTATGGAATTCCGTTTATTTCTTATTATATTTATCTCTATCCACAATCGGAATTGGAAATTATCCTCACAGAAACATCGATATAACACGGAGCACGGTATGGGACTTGTCAACACTGTCGATATACTGAACCATGCTGAAAAGCATTCCTATGCTGTCGGGGCGTTCAATATCATTAACCTCGACTTTCTCAACGGTATACTCGATGCCGCCGAAACGATGAAGTCTCCGGTCATCCTCAACATCGCCGAAGTTCACTTCCCCTATGTGAATATCGAGCAGATCACCCCTGCTATACGGTATATGGCCGAAAGCACCACAGTGCCGGTCGTTCTGAACCTCGACCACGGTGTTTCGTTCAAGGCGATTGTCCGGGCGCTCCGGTGCGGCTTCACCGCAGTAATGTACGATGCTTCAAAGAAGCCGTTCGAGCAGAATATCGAGGAGACACGGCTCGTTGTCCAGATGGCGCATTCCGTCGGTGTGAGCGTGGAAGCGGAACTCGGTCAGGTCGGCGGCGCCGAAGGCGGTAAGAAAACGGCGAAAGCGAAACGGGAATTCTTCACAGACCCGGCAAAAGCCGAAATCTTCGCGAAAGAGACCGGCATCGACGCCCTCGCTGTATCGGTGGGTAATGTCCACGGCTTCTACGAGGGAGAGCCAGAGCTCGATTTCGACCTCATCCGGGAAATCAAGGCGCGGACCAGCATCCCGCTCGTCCTGCACGGGGGTTCGGGTATTTCGGATAAAGATTTCAGGCACGCGGTGGAGCTCGGTATCAGAAAGATCAATTTCTTCACCGAGATGAGCAAGATGGCCACCGATCGAGTCCGTGAACTGCTCGCTTCCAACGAGGACATTTTTATCCAGGATTTTCTCAAAGAAGCGAAAGAGAAAATCAAGGAAGTCGTCATGGAACGGATGATGGTGTTCGGCAGCGCTAAAGCCTGCGCTCTTCCAGGGAATGTCTGCCCGGTCGGGGGAACTCACACCGGACGTGCCGAATGCGATTTCTTTGACGGGCAGAAGTCACTTCCGGCCGAATCCAGTGGCGTGGCTTCCGGAAACATCAGCGAAGCCGAGATCATCGACATCGTGACGAGAGCGGTAAAAGACCTGATGAGCGGTTCAGGGAAAAACTGAACCAGACACTGATAGTCCACTGTTTTCCTGATGTCACCGTGTCCCCCGCAGGCGTTTCACCGGTTACATGATAACGTCAATGATGATGCCAAGCGGTTGATGATGATGGAAACGGCCGGAAATAATTGTACAGTACATCCGGCCGCAGTCCGGTAATGAAAACACAATCCATCCAAACAATACATGTTTACGGGTAATGATCCTATGAAGGCAAAGAAGGGAATCGGTCTTGTCGGCAGTGTGATTGTCGATGTGGTGTATGAAGTTCTTGACCCGGGGACTCTCGTTTATTCAGATGGCGACCAGTATCTGAAAGGGGAGGACTACGAAACCGAGAATGTGGAGTACAGTGTCGGCGGCATGTGTACCAACAACAGCGTCGATCTGGCGAAAATCGGCGCTCGATACCCGATCAGGGTGATGGGCAAAATCGGCGCGGATGAAAACGGACGACGGATCAGGGAAACACTCAAAAGGCACGGGATTTCCGACGAATACCTGATTGAGACGGACGAACATCCCACGTCGACGACACATGTGCTGTACGTCAATGACTCGTCGGGCCGCACCAACCGGGTGTTCAGGTATTACTTTGGTGCGATGGGCAGTTTTTCGCCCGACGACATCAATTACGCAGTGCTCGAAGACCTGAAGATCGTGATGGTCGGGTACTGCCTCCTGATGCCCGTCTTCGATACTGTCGATGAAGAGCACGGTGCTGTGATCGGCAGGGTTCTCGAACGGTTGCGGGGAATGGGTATCAGGACATGCACCGATTTTGTATCTCCTAAAAACGACAAGATATGGAAATACAAGCGGTTCGGAAAAACATTACAGTGGGTGGACATTCTCTCGATCGGGGAAGACCAGGCGTACGGTATCACAGGAATAGCCGACGAGAAAACCGCGGTGCAATCCCTCGTCGAGGATTACAGTGTCGAAACGGCGGTTATTCACTGCGGCGACAAAGGAATGAACTACCTGTATAACGTCCGGACCGGATTGATAACCCAGCCGATTTTCAAAGTTCCTCCTGAAGAATATGCCGGGAACGTCGGTGCCGGTGATGCTTTCACATCGGGACTTCTGCATGGTCTGCATCAGGGCTGGGATGAAGCCACAGTTTTGAAATTCGCCACCGCAGCGGCGGCGGTCAGCCTCGGGAGCCTCACGACGACCGACGCGATGCGTGAAGAAGCGTATATTCTTGAATACATGGAGACGAGGCCGGTTGTTGGTGGGACCTGACACTCAAAGGACAGGTGATGTAATTATAGCGAACGATAGGATTTATGTGCGTTTTCTGAGTCTTTTGTGTGTATGTGCCCTGATATGTGGCGGAGCGGTCAGTGCCCGGGAAGACGGCTGGTACACCGAGGGTGATTTCGCCCCGATAGTCCGCATCCGGGTGAATGTGACCAATACGCTCAATTTTTCGAGAACGGACTGTCCGGTCATAATCACCCGGTGCATGATGCCCGTTCCCGATATAAACGGCAACATGATCACCGTCGTCGACCCGTCCCTTCCGGCGGTCGTTGAAATCACACAGGAAGAAAAAAACCTCTTCAGAAGCCATGCATTCCAGGCGGAAACGAACGGTCATAATCTCCCGTACCAGCTTGACGATCTCGACAAGGACGGTGTATGGGACGAGCTCTTATTCATGATCGACATAGCCGCGCGTGAGACCAGGACGCTGTACCTGTATATCGGTTTTAATGGTCGCGGACCGTATTCCCACGAAACGCACGCGGTTGTCGGGAACTACCTGCGCCGGTTCGTCCCTTTCTGGGAATCGAAGAAGATGCTCTGGAAGCTGTATTTCCCCACAGATGTGGATCTCATGGGCAAGCGGAATCCACTCCTGGTCGGCTATGAGTCGGTCACGACAAACCGGTCCGATTACAGTATGCCCCGCGAGCAGGGTTCGGATATCATGGATGTTGGCTCCACTTTCGGCGCAGGCGGAATCTGCCTTTTCGAGGAACCCGCGTTCCCCGATTCTGTTTCACGCCCGCGTTTCAGCCCGTACAGCGGCTCGGGGCAGTTGACCGACACACGGTATGCCTTCGATGTGGTGGTCAATGGTCCGCTCAGGAGTATGATCCGGGTGCATACGATGAACTGGCGCACCGGAAAAGGCGAGTATGAGCTCGAACAATTGTACACCGCTTACAAAAATAAATATTATTACACCTGTAAAGTGCACTATCTCAGGTTCTTTCCGGAGTGGGAAGGGGTGGGATTCGGCTGCGGCGTCCGTAAGATCATGAACGAGGACGAGAGCGGGAATCTCGGAATGATGGTTGAAGGCGGCGCGCTTGTCACACCCGGAACCGACATCATATCCGGGGATCAGAAAATCGGTTTCGAAGCCCTTGCGCTCGTCGTAAAGGATATATACAAGCCCACATATCAGTTCATCAAGGGTTTCGGCGGCAATCACACCTTCCGAATACCCGTGACCGACGACCTGACGTACGAATACCTTGTTGCCGCCGCATGGAACGAGGGAATGGAGCATACGGACGCACGGGAATTCCGGTACTATGTGCTCAAGGAGGCGCAGGAGTATAACAACCAGCTTGTTCTCGGCGAGCTAATAGTGGAATCAAAATGAGGCGAACCGGTCGGCCTATCGACAGAAATTGGAAAACGGCAGGGGGACATACGGCCCCCTTTTTTTGTCATGTGTGAGACGACTATTCTTATTCGGTGCCGAACCTACCCGTCTTGATAAATCGGAGCGCATGGAGTGCCGTTTCCCTCCGGTGATGAATTTCATTGTGGTGATACGGCAGGACGATGAAATCCGTCATACCCTCGAACATCACGGAATCTACCGGGATACGGCCGTCGTTTTTCCCGCCGATGAACCTTCCAAGGAACAGACGGTCGCTTTCTCCGGCGATTATCCCTATCTCGGGGGGTGGTTCGTTGAGGGGTGGCGGAATGTCCGGGCCGCCGGGCCTGAGCGACTTATACGGTTTACAGAGCCAGACCAGCGGTTTCAGATACCGGTCGGCGAATCCGGCGAGGTCAGTTCCGCCGCTGGGAGTTGCAATCAGGACGCAGCGTCCGAGGTTGGGAACACGGTTCCGGGAGAGATACTGCCGTATGATGAGCCCGCCAAAGCTGTGCCCGACGAAGTGGATGCGCTCGAACGAGGTGAGGGAATCACTAATGGCCTTTTCCAGCATGGTGGTGCATGTATCGAGCGAACGGAACCGGGTGGGCAGACGCGGCGTACAGACGTGGTAACCCCGTTGGGTAAAGAACGATTGTAACGGTGTCATGTCACATGCTGACCTGTTGAAACCATGGACGAGTACCACCAACTCCCTTTTTGGCAGACCAGGCTGAGAATGGGGGGAAGGAGCGGCCAGCTTATCGGGTCGGCATGGATTTGAATGCCACAGCACCATCATCAGGCCGTAAAGCACGACGGATCCTTTCACCGGATGGTATCCTTTACAAACCGTTCGAAATCAGTCAGTTCGACCTCCGCGCCTTCGGCGGGGAAACGGTAGGGCACGAGCCACCATTCCTCGGTGAACGATGCGCTCTCGCCCGGTGCGAGGGTTTCGCGGGGCCCGATCGGCTCCAGTTCGCACATCTCGTCCTTGTAATACCACATCGAAATGGTGAATGCGGCGAGTTCGCCGTATACGCGATCACGGTATACCGGAAATTTCTTGATAAACAGCAGATCGCCTGGCATCAGGTAACCGAACCAGCCAGCATACGAATCGATGCCGAATTTCGGCTGTGGAGGATTGGGATATATCTCAAGAAAACTGCCTCTGGTACGGATGCTCGGATAGTCTTCGGGGCGGTAGTTCATAACCGTTCCGGGCCCGTAGAGGATGTACCCGCGGGGAAAACGGCTGCCCGCGGTGAGAGGGACGAGGCAGATACCGCCACCCACGGCAAGGGTGCGGCTCCAGTGAAAGTACTGCTTTGTTGAGTCGCTGATGTTTATGATTGTCTGGGTGATGAGCAGCCGCGAGGTGTCACGGTCGAGTTCAAAATCGCGGACGAGGCGGACTCCGGTGGCCCTGTCATCGAGGCTTGTCAGTCGTGCGCCCCCGGTACTTGTAATCTCGGGGGTCCACCTGCCGACCCAGAGGTCCGGGTGTCGTGGAGCGAGCATTTCAGGTCCTATGTCGAATCTTCCGGCGCAGGGATTGATTGCCTTTTCGCCAGGTGTGTATGTCCACCCGTTCTGGGCAGGGTCTGTATAGAGGACATTCCGGCCGTTGAGGGAATACTCTATAACCCTCCCGCCACAATTCGGTTCGATGACTACGGCGGTTGTTTCGTTGAACAGTTTTATACACCGGTCATAGCCGTGACTCACCGTCCATGCCGAGCCCTCGGGCACTTCGGGGAGTACCATACCGGCATTCAGCAGTATGGCTCCGAGAACTGCGGGAACAAGAAATGTTTTTCCCATGAGTTTTCGTCCTTCCCGGGGAATGAATGAATTGTCGTGTTTTCGTATAATGTACGTGCTCAATATGAAAATGTAAAGAGGCAGGATGATCTGGCAATAACCCATTTTTTATACCATGCTGCACATTACTCGAATTATTCACAACTGTAAGAATATTTTAATCAGAAGAATTCCTTGGAGTTTTACTCCGGGGTACCATGCCTGCTCTCTCTCGCCCTGCCCCGAACTCACCCTTCGGTTCCCTCTCTTGCCGCAAGAGAGGGAATGTCTGGCACGACAGTCATTTTCGGTGCAAAACCCCTCTCCGCTGCGTCAGAGCGCCAGCGCGACAAGTTTCACATGCGAGAGAGGGGGCACCCTGAAAGGGCTGGGGTGAGTGTGCAAAAAATGGAAATAATCCGGAAGATTATTAATAATTCGGGTATAAAGGGCCGGACTGACAATAGTGTTGAAGTTCAGTACGGAGGGACGGTATTATGCGAGGAGGTCGAGCGTGCGATTGCGGTTTTCACCCGTCGTCGTTTGCTGGTCGAAAAGCTGCCGCCGGAGCCGTTCAGCCTGGAGAGTCCGCTCGTTATTCGCCACAGGTTCCCTGTCATTGTTGGGATTCTGATTGACAGGGGCGGCTGTCTGATCGAACCGTTCCTGTGTCGGGACGGGATTCTCGGTTGTGGGCTGTGCTTGAGGATTCTCATTTCGCGGACCGGTAGGAATATTGTTGTTTGCGGGTGTTGCCCCCACAACATTATGCTCTTCACGGGCATTCTGACGATTGATTATCGGCTGGCGTATATTGACAAGCGGCGATGCGGCCGTTTCCTGAATTTCAGGCTGACGGGCTGGTGGATTGGTATTCTGGTTTTGTTGTACCTGCTGGTTTCGGACATCATCCTGTCTGTTTGTTCCGGTAGCACCCGCAAGCCGTGTCTCATTGTTCCGCAGGAGATTCCCGGGACTATTAATATCGGGAATGTTCATAGACCACCTCTCATTTTATCCGGACCCATTACCTCCGGTGTTATTCCTCTTGTGTTTTTGTATAGATTGAGAGTGTCTTTATTCCCATCGGCAGGAGAATATCGACGACTTTTTCCGCGACTTCTTTTCCATTTGGATTATACCGGCTTTCCTGAATCATGGTTCTGATCTTTTTAATTTTTTCCACACGAACATCGGTAACATCATACATGGTGCCTTTTACGATGTTGGAGAGAGAGCGGATATATTCGTCTTTCTGCTGGCTGAGTAATTCATTGTTTTCAGACGTTTCGGGGCGGAGCCGGTTTTCTACGATGTTTTCAGGCTGGGTCTGTTCAGGCCTCTGAATTTCAATATCGTGCCGTACATTATCAGCGGCTGCGCCCGTTCCGCCGATATCCGGGATATTCATGGGAATACCTCTTATTTCATTCCCTACACACCTATACAGTTTATAATATACACGAACTCTGAAAAAAGGCAATAGTTTTGTTTGAATGCACCATAAACTCCGGTTATCAACAAGCGCCTCTTACGAATTCCTTTTACATCGTACAAAAACAGATTCTGAGATGTTCTGGGAGGGATTCACCTCAGAATCCTGGTTTGTATAAGCTGTAACTGATTGTTCCCCATAGAAATATACCTGGCTTATCAAATGCTCCGAAACCATAGGTGATTCGAAGGTATCGGAATTCCATTGCCCTCTCACGGTTTTTAAATCATAGACCGCTTTCTTAAAAAAAGGCATATCAATAACAAGACCTTACTCATTATTATTAGTTTTCACCAGCAAGTTTTATAACAATTATATATGAATTCAATGTCATTTTTCCTTTTTCAAAAGGATTTAACGGTTTACAATCATAAGAGTTTCGTTTTTATTACGTGTGATAATGAGATATGTTCACGTCCGGGAATATACTATAAACAGTAACATATATTTATAGAAAATAACTCGGGCTGATAGGGTGTACTTTTCTGCACCATTGTATAACAGGAGTGTAAGTACCTTTGATAAAGCGGCACACACACGAGCGGATACTATAATATGTTCATAACAGAGAAGAGCACACTTGCCGGTAACCGGCTGTCATGAGTGTATGATTGAGGAGGATGTATGCCGACACGAATGGAAGCGTATGAACTGCTGAGCCAATACACCACATCAACCGCTCTCATCAACCATGCCCGATCTGTTGAAAGTGTATTACGGTATATTGCGCGTAAATACAGTGAGGATGAGGAAAAATGGGGTGTCATCGGTTTGATACACGATCTTGACTATGAACGGTTCCCCGGGCAGCACTGTCAACGTGTTAGAAGGATACTCGAGGAGAACGGCTGGCCGGAAGAGTACATTCGGGCGGTCGAGTCCCACGGATGGGAGATTTGTAGCGATGTTAAACCGGAGACTCTCCTTGAGAAAACTTTGTATGCCGTTGATGAATTGACCGGACTGATAACTGCCTGCGCGTTGGTCAGACCCTCGAAAAGTGTCATGGATTTAACAGTGGAATCGGTGATGAAGAAGTGGAAACAGCCGAGGTTTGCAGGAGGAGTGAACAGGGATATCATCATGAGAGGAGCAGCGCTGCTCGGTGCGGATCTGCACAGCCTTGTTGCAGATGTGATTATGGGAATGCGGCAAGTTGCCTGTGAAATAGGATTATAATCTGTCGGTCGCTTACCTGAATCAGGGCATCATTTCAAAAAGTGAATATAACCCGAATTTTATATGAAGATACATTTTCATCCTTCGTTATAATCATTATGGTAATAGAGGTTATTTACAAATGACGGAATTTTTTAAATATTCGGGCGCTCAGTCCTTGCACCCATCTCCCCTGCGTCAGAGCGCCAGCGCGACGAGTCTCTCAGGCGAAAGAAAAGAAGAATACGCTTGTGCCGTAGTGTCATGTCTTTCCCCCTGAGGAATCGCCGGACGAACAAGCTCTTTCCCGAAAGGGAAGATCAGACGGCTGTGTGGACAGGAGGGGGATTGAGATTCCAGGGAAGGGGCGCGGAATAAAAATACACAAGGGCTGTGCGATGCAGTCCGTGTCGCACAGCCCTGTTTTATTATTGCTACCTCAGGAAAGGGTTTGTGAAAATGGAAGTAACAATGCTTTCGTAGTCATCAGAATGTATAACGTTCCGACATATGCCAGAATTTTTTCCACCAGCGTCGTCATGAGTCTCCCTCCTGCCTCACCGGTAGTATAACCACAGTAACCGTGATTACAGAGTGTAAGGCGCGATTTTGCTGATTTCGTTCGCTAAGGTCAGCATGACAGTTATATAAAATACCAGCGCGCCCATTACCATTAAGAAATCAATTACTTTCGACATGTCATTTCCTCACTTTCACTGTTTATGTGACATGAATGTATTCTGCCTGATCACAGATACGCGATAGTAATATGCAAAATAAGTGCCATAAACGTCACGTTGTCAGGTCTTTTATTTATAAGTGATTGATAACAAAGAGGTAATAGAAATATGGCGGATAAGGCACCGGATTCGGTTATACCGAGGATATGAGAAAAAAATGATACAATGAGACAATATGTAATTTATGGAGAGTGTATATTTCATAATTCATTTAATAACAAAGAGTAATAAACGTATCAATATTGAAACGAATATGAGAATTATTGACTCGCACCATAGGGGTGTATTCCGTTGATGTCCATTTAATATCGTACTATTATGAGCGAGATCAAGATGATACAGAAATTGATGCCATGAGACGTTTGACAGAGTAAATTCTGATGCAGTTCGTTGAGTGTACAGGAGGGTATGTAAGAACAGCCGGTTTCCCGGGATGGAATATCATGGGCTGTATAGAGTGACTCATTGACATATCATGGGGGGAATGCTATTATGTGTGTCGGACGTTTAAATGTAAACCGTTTCTGTCCATTGGAGAGACCGGTGAATATGATTATCAAGAAAGGAGGCAGATATGCCATTATCGCTCAATTATCTTGCGTCTCATTCACGAAATCTCGAATCGCTTCTCCAGACCTACCGTCAGATCGATCTGACATCACAATCGGTTTTCCTTGTACTGGGAACGTTTCTTATGTCGAGGATTATGGAAACACAATCGGTATTCATTGCACTTATACTTGAAATTGTGCTCATCGTACTCATTTTTTTCTCAAACATTGTCATGAGGCGATTTCAAAGTGTTATCCGGGCAAGGGGGGAGGATGTCAACTGGTGGCATAAAAAAATTATCATGACCGAACAGGAATATCCTCCCGAGGAGCGAGCGTTCACTGAATTCAAGATCGAACAGAACCGTGACAGGGTGGACTCTGAGTTCAGAGCATCGATTCTCGATCCTTCCTCTCCGATCACCGACGAGCAGATACATATGCTCCTCGATGCGGACCTCAAGCACATCAGGAAAATTATCAATACTTATATCTACCGTGCTGTCACGATTATGTGGTCAATGCTTTTTCTCATCAGCATGGGTGGACTTATCATTCGATGGATGGTCGTCCCCTGAATTTTTCCACGGGGGACAGACTGTGAATTGCTGTACGGCACCCTGTTTTATGTAAACCGTTTGACAGTGACGGGGGGAACATCGGATCGATAATCCGTGCAAAACTTTTTCATCTGCAACTCTCGCTCATGGGTTTACATCATTTTGACGGGATTAACTGCCTGGAATTGACTGGAGATATGAACGGAGATTAATCTTCTTGCTTTTTATGTTGAGTTTGGTGCGGAGATTCCTCCTGTGGAAAAATACGGTTGTTTCAGATATCAAAAGGATTCGTGCAATTTCTTTTGTGCTTTTGTTTTCACGTATGAGATTGGCGATTTGAATTTCTGTCGGGGTGAGTTTTGAATAATACTCGGTAATTTGATTGGTAAAAGGTCTCGTGATTTCAGCAATATTTGTTTCAATGATGCCGATGTATGTTTTGTTACGTTCGTCGGTTGTGCCGGCTTTGATTTTTTCGAGATAGGGGAGGACAAGGGTTTTCATGCTCGCCACTATACTTTTCTGCATTTTATTCTGTTCTTCGTCCTGATGTTTGAGGAGTACCTTGAGAGCCGTGTTTGTCTCCTCCAGGTTTTTGGTTTTCAGTTCCAGTTCCGCACGGGCGTGTTTGAGTTCTTCATCAACTTTTTTCTTTTCCGTGATATCGCGGACAATAATGACAAATCCTATGAATTTCCCGTCATGGTCACGCATGATGACACCATTACCCTCCACGAGAATTTTCGTACCGTTTGTCGCGAGGATGTGGTATTCTATGTCTTCGAAAAATCCGGCGATCCGCATATTATCAAAGGCGGCACGAACTTTCATGCGGTCCTCGGAGGGGATGAAATCATACACGGTGCGCCCGATCATGTGATGTTTATCGGACATGCCGTGTTTGTGGAGAAAGGAATAATTGACATCAATGATCCTCCCTTCACTGTCGCCAATCAGTATACCGTCGATAGAGGAATTCAAAGCAGTTGTGAGATGGAACAACTCTTTTTCCTGCTTTTTCCGGTCAGTGATATCTTCCGTGAAGCAGACATAGGAGGAGGTATTTTCCAGTTTATCCATGACCTGGTAAAATGAACTCTGAATATACATGACATCACCGTTTTTATGTCTGCCGGTCAGTTCACCTTTCCAGACATGTCCTCTGGAAATAGTAACGTAGATTTCATCAAGCTTATCAGCGGCGGATTGACCTGATAGGATAATCGATGGGTCATTTCCCATCAGTTCATTCGTTGAATACCCGTAGAGCTTTTCAGTCGCCTGATTCGCATAGATTATATGCCTGAGGTCGTCTGTTGCTATGATTGAAATTGGCGAAGTGGTCAGGATATCGGCCAGGAAATTAATATGCTCGTCTTTTTTTCTGAGCATATTCTGCGTTTTTTCGATATTGTCACGTCTCAGGGCGATGACCGAAGTGATTGCACCGATTGTTTCCAGACTTTCCTCGGAAAACGCCTGTTTGAACATGAGATCCTCGAAACTGTTCCCCACAAACAATACCAGGTTTTTCTCGGTCCCGGTTTCGAACGGATACCAGACGAAATATTGAAACGAAAAACTGTCCCGAACCCATTTATGAAATGGTTGCAGTGTCGTTGAGCTGTTGACATGAGTAGCAGTCAGGATTTCCCTTTCCGAAATGTTATTATTGAACGATGGCGCTGTCAGGTGATCGGGAAGTCCGGCCGATGCAAGGATAGTGAGTTTTTTTCTGGCCGTATTGATCTTGAGCAGCGCGGAAGAATCCATATACATATCCAATGTCAGAGCCTTGACAACACCTGAATACAGATCACCGTACGTTAAAGCTTTTTCGATACGTTTCTGCATGATATTTATAAAATTGAAAGCGGAGTGGGCTTTTTTTATCTGAAGGGTCAGATTGAGATTGGTCATATCGAGTTTGACCAGATCACGAGTCGCCTGTTCAAGTTGTTTGGTCAGGTAAGCGATTTTTTTCCGGTATTCAGTGATTGTTGTGTCCTTTTTCATGAATGGCTGCTCCCGGTGAGAATTATCAATACACCTGTCCAGTCCAATCCCCGGCTTTTACCCAGGTATGGGGCAATTTCCACTCCTGTGTAAAATCCGAACAGGGGGATATGTTCGCCGATAATCGACTGTACTATCGATGCTTCTTCGTGTTCACCGCCAGAATAACCGGATGCTCTCCCGGCACAGTCTAAATATAACGCACAGAACGGGTGCATGTTGCGCTGTCGGATATGAGCCAGCGCATCATGGCATTGTTTTTCCGCTGATGCAAGCATCAGTTCCGCGTTCCGCCGCATGAACTGAAATTCAGTGCCATTCTGGAAATCAGCATCAAACAACACAAGTGCTTTTTCTTCCGGCTTGACTCCAACGATAAGTCTGTTGACATAGGTGTTTTCATCGTACGGTCCGTATTTGGCACCGTAATTAACTCCCATAGTGACCAGGAGAAGCGGCAGGCGTTTATCCCAGTCATTGATTCCCAGTAAATTCTCAATTATATCAAGTGCCGGTTTACCATCGATCTCAAAAACGACCGGTCCTTCAACCCTCGTTATCCTGTGGTAATCGCTTATTGGTACACAGCCGTGCATGATGGTTGAGAAAAAGGAACATGAGCCGGAAAAGAGCACAGCCACCGCATGCTGCTCGGCAATGTGATCGCCGCAGAACTGCTTGACCCTGCTGAATACATAATCTCCAATGAGCCCTGCACCTACGATGGGTGGCGGAGCATTGCCGATACCCTGTTCGAATCCATCGAGCAGGTACGATGAGACGTTAAGAACCGGTGTGGGAGGAGGGGGTGATTTGATGGAATCATATATAAGGAAAACGAGTTTTTCATCGAGGTTTCTTTCCCGTGCTATTTTTTCCCCGAGTCTCCGGCCTGTACCAATAACATCCCTGTCGAGATCGCCTTCATATGCCACAGCGTACGTATATGTATCCGGAAGCAGTGCCACACCACCCTGATAACCATCATACCCCAGATCGTTGTTCGTGATGATTCCGAGCGCCGAGCCGCCGATTACCGGTATATCCTCCAGGACTGAACGTATGCCATTAAAAAAGGCCTGAATGTCGTGTTTCCCGGTACAGAAAGCAAGTGCAAGTCCCCCTTTATCACCCGTCATCGATTCACAAGCATTCAAAGCCGCCTGCCTGCCGGTCTGAAAAGAGTCCTTGTCTTCATGATATCCGATTCCTGCATGCGGATGCTGGTTTTCCATGATAACACCTCGGGTTTGCCGGAATATGTTTATAGCTTGAAATTATACTATGATCAATTATCCGGATACAAACGTTTTTTTCCTCACTCCCCGGGAAGAATCGTTTTCCGTTCTCACCGGCGTCCTTTGCCGGGAATCTAAATTCCCCTCCCATCCACACCGCTGTCTGATCTCTCTTTTCGGGGTAAGCGCTTGTTCGCCCGGCGATTCCTCAGGGGGAAAGACATGACACTTACGGCACAAGCGCATCCTTCTTCTCTTTCACCTGCGGGAAATGGGTGCAGGGACCAGGCGCCCTGATGATAATAATATTCATACATTTGTGAATAATCCGGGCTAAAAGAGTGGGGGGTAATAGTAACACTGCCCCGGTGGTCAGGAAGTGTGGATACTGCGGAAAAACATTCTTGGGTTCCGGGTTGATAAAATCCGGATCGGAGGCAGAGAGTAAACCCGTTCATGTGACAATCATTTTTGTGAGGATTTGCGTGTCATGTTGAATTTCAGGTTTGAGTTTCTCCACAAGGTTCTTGAGCTGATCGGTGGTATACCCTATTTTTTCAAGAACCTGCTTGTCGATGTCGTTTTGGGGGGAATTAAAGTCATCAAACATGATTGTTCGTGCGATATAATCGGCAATATGGATCATGAGCACCAGACCCGAATCCTGCCTCTGTAAAGGATTGTGATGGTAGCCGATGACTTCGCTGAATGTCTCCGGTATTTTCCAGTGATTTGCCAGTTCCATTCCCACTTCGCT